>ERZ1066118.1685-NODE-1685-length-12809-cov-8.639172_pt1 | contig 12809 bp, 10 predicted proteins | sample MGYA00382765_ERZ1066118 | MGnify/ENA primary metagenome ERZ1066118 (study PRJEB33369, sample SAMEA5778348) | biofilm metagenome | biome: Industrial cooling water; feature: Water cooling tower basin; material: Biofilm | place: United Arab Emirates | collected...
TCGGCCTCGCTGGGCCGGAACCCGAACGCCGCCGCCGCCTCCCAGTCGCCCATCGCCCCCCGGTACGGCAGGTGCGGGCGCAGGTAGCCGTCGTCCATCCGCAGGGCGTGCCCGCAGACCTCCATCCCGACGATCATCCGCCAGGGACCGTCGCGGCCGATCAACTCGACCCCGCACTCGGCCAGCGGCGTTTCTCCGTCCTCCCAGGAGTAGCAGCCGGCCGCGCCCCGGCCGCACCGGGTGGCGCCCATCGGCACGACGGAAACGACCAGGCGGGCCTCCAACGGGTCGGTCACCCGCCGCCAGCGCACCCCCGCCCGCACCCAGCCGTCGGGGTCGAGCAGCACGTCGTACAGGCGCCGCAGCGCCTCCCGCTTCGGCACGCCCCGGACCGCGCCGAGGCGCCACGGGATCTCGTACCCCACCGTCGCCGAGCCGCCGCCCCGCAGCCGCACCCGGACCGGCGCCGGCAACCGCGCCACGTCCATCGGCCCCGGCCCGGCGAAAAAGTGCGGGACCGTCCCGGCGTCCCCCGGCGCGGCCAGCGCCCGCCGGTCCTCGATCCCGTCCGGCGGCGGCCCGATGCCGCCCGTCGTCCGCCCGCTCATGGCGTAACCTCCTCGACGCCGCCGTCCTTCGACCGCAATAACGCCGATGTGAACATCCAGTATGTCCACCCGTCAGTGGAACCGAACGCGCGGACGAACGGCGGAAGTCCCGCCGCCATCCACGCCCGCGTGACCGGGCCGTTCGGGTCGGCCGCGGGGAAGAGCGCGAGCACCACGTCGTCAGGAACATCCACCGGAAACCGCTTGGCCGGCGGCTCCGGCGCCGCCCCGCCCGCCGCCAGCGCCCGCGCCTGCGCGACCAGCGCCGGCAGCGACCCCTCCGCCAGCATCCGTTGCGGGCAGTTCTTGCCGCTCCATTGGCGGTGCGGCGCCACCCGGTCGAACGAAAACCGCCCGGCCAGCCCGGCCCCGCCCACGAACCGGCCGGGGTCGGACACGATCAGCGCGATCAAGGCGGCGGCGTTGCGTTTCGCCGCCGCCCACCGCGCCGACCCCGCCGGCGCGTTGACGCACACCTCGATGGCCACGCTCCGAAAACACCCGTGGTCGCGGTCCGGCTCGTCGCAGCCGTCCCCGGCGTGGTAGCCCCGCTCGTTCAGGGGGAGGATCTGCACCGCCCGGATGTCGTCCACCGCGAAGTGGAACGACACCCGCTCCGCGCCGCCGCCCCGGTCCACGAACTCTCGGTGCATCATCGCGTCGGCGCCCGGGTTCGCGTTCCCGGTCTCGTGGACCGTGACCCACAGGTCGCCCGCCAACAGCGTCGTCCGCGGCCGGTTGCGCCCCGCCCCGTCGGCGATGGCGGTCACGACCTCCAGCGCGGGCGCCGCCGGCTCCGGCGCCGTCGGCTCGGGCGCCTCCCCGGCCATCACCGCGCGCAGCGCCGCCACCGGCTCCACCAACCAGTAGCCGCCGCCGGGCACGCCGTCCCGCCGCACGCTCGCCTCGACGTGGACGTGGCAGCCGTTGAAATCCCCGACCGTGGCGACCCGCTGCCCGGCCGCCACCCGCTGCCCCGGCCGCACGAACGCCTCCCGGCAGTGGCCCAGCGTCAGCTTCACCGCGCCGGGGTCCAGCAGGATCGTGACGTTGCCGACGCCGCCGCCGTCGTCGGGGTAGGCGCCGCAGTTTTGCCCCCACCGGGGCGTCCCGGCCCCGCCCACGCAGTCCACCACCCCGGCCGCCGGCGCGAACAACGCCGTCCCGCACGGCAGCGGCAGGTCGACCCCGGTGTGCTGGGTGGAGCGGGTCGTGCCGTGGCCGACCCCGTAGGCGTAGAAATCGAGGCCCGCGTCGGCGAGCCATCCGTAGGTCACGGCCGGGACCGCCCGCCCGCCGAGGACGGCGGCGAGGGGGTCGGCCGACTTCGGCGCCGGCGGCGGCGGGGCCGTCGTCGTGGGCGGCGGGGTCGTGGCGTTCGCGGCGCCGATCTCCGCCATCAGGCCCGCCACGCAGCGCACGTAGGACTCCGGCGTCGTGCCGTTGGGAGACGTGCCGGGGTGGTACCTGCGGATCGCCCCCTGCCACGAGCCGGTCTCGTCGATCCACGTCCGCAGCAGCTTGCAGCCGATGCGGACGTTGCCCTCCGGCGTCCGCCAGTCCGCGCCGGACAGGGAGTCCCCCCAGTAGCAGTCCTTGATTTGCATGATGCCCTTGGCCGTGCAGCCGCCGTAGCCGTCCGGTCCCTCCAGGACCCGCCCCCGGACGTCGAACTGCCGCCACGAGGATTCGACCAGCGCCACCGCCACCGGCAGCGCCGGCGGCAGCGCGAACTCCGCCGCGCCGGCCAGCAGCAGCGGGAGCATGGGCCGGGCGTTGGCCCACGGCACGCCGAACCGGCCGCCCCACGGGGCCGGGGTCGTCGGCTCGCCGGCCGGCAGCCGGAACGCCTCGGCGGTCGCGGCCCCTTCCCGCCCGGCTCCGCGATCCGGCGCGGGCGGCGTCGGGTTCGGTGGTGGCCCCTGTGGCGCGCCAGGAAGGTCCGTGACGGGCGGCGCGGGCGGCGTCGGTTCGGGCGGGTTGACGGGTTCCGGGCGCTTACGCTGCATTGTCGGGATCCTCCGATGGCCCGTAGCAATCGCCCACGCCGGCTTCCGCCATCGCCCCGCGGGCATCGGCTTCGTAGGGGATGCCCGGCACCCAGTTGCCCGGCCCGGCCATGTTGGCGAACAGCACCAGCGTCAGCGTGCTGCCGCCCAAGGCGTCGTTCCGGGCGACGACGCAGGTTTCGGACACGGCCTCCGGGTTCAGGTCGAACCGGAACCCCACGAAGTCAACCTGTTCGGATTCGGCATCGAACCGGATGGCGGGTTCCTCGGTGGCGTCCTGCGCCATGCCCACCGCGGGGATGGCCACCAGCACGCCCACGATGGCCCACGATGCGACGAAACGTGCCCGCATGATCCTACCCTTCCTCGCGCCGTTCGGCGCTGCTACGGCGCTCGTGGTGGCCGGAGCGCCGCATCTTGCGCGACGCCACCACCAGTTCGACGACGGACCACGTAACCAACGCCGCCAGCACGACCCTGATGCCGGTGGAGAGCCGCGGGTCGTAGACCCACGATCCCTCCGGGACCAACCGCAGCGACGCCGACCACAGGTAGACGACGCCGAAGCAGACGTTGACGAGGGAGAGCGACCACCCCAGGCGGTCCTCGCGCTGAAAGAGGAACGCCTTCAGCACCAGGAACCCGGCGATGTAGAGCAGGAGCGCGATGTCCCACCACCCGGCCGCGCTGATGTTCGGGGTGTGGGTTGCCAGGACGATCACCGCCGCGCCCCCTCGTCCGGCCGCAGCCGGTCATTCCAGGACAGGGAACCGCCCCCGAGGCGCTCGGCGATCCACCCCTCCTGCCGGTTCCAATCCTCCGCGGCGCGCCGGAGCCTGGCGCGCGACTGTTCGGCCTCGCCCGCGGCGGCGTCCAGGCGCTCGCGGCCCGCCGCGGCCTCGCCGCGGCGTCCGAACAGCCGCTCCAGGAACCGGAAGATCATCGGGCGCTCCCTCGCCGGCGCCAGCATCGCCACCGCTTCGCTCCTGCCCGGGAACCCCACGGCTCGGTCACGACGCCCGCCGCCTGTCGTCCTCAATGTAACGCATGATGGTTGCAACGTCGCGGGACACGCCGCCCACGTCGCTTTGGAGCTTGTCGATTTTGGCGACGGCATCCAGCAGCGCCCGGTTCTGGCGCTCGGCCACCTCGGCGGCCAGGCGGACCGATTCGTTCATCTTCGTGAGTTCCGCGGCGCCGTCTTGGGCTTGCTTCTTCCAGTCGTTGCGCGCCCCGCGGAGTTCGGCGTAGAGCGCCGTCGCCAGCGCCGACACGAACCCCGCCAGCGTCGCCAACTCCCACGTCGGCGCCGCCGGCATCGGCGCTTGCGCCGACGCGACGTAGGCGCCGATTTTTTGGCCGGCGGTCGTGTACATCCCCATGCCCCGCGGTTCCTCCCCCTACACGGCGCGGATGATGAAGTTTAGCGTGGCATACGGCGCGAGGTTCGTGTGCGCTTGGCTCGCCGCCGCCGCCGCGTTGTTCGCCACCGAGGTGGACGCGGCGTGGACGTGCCCGCCCCCGCTCGCCGTCGTCGATCCCACGGTGGTCGCGCTGGTGAGCCTGGCGCCGCCGCCGCCGCCTTGCGTGTTGTTGTTGGAGCCGAACGAGTAGGTGTCGTAGTTGTGCTGATGCAGCCCGCCCTCGGCCCCGCCGTCGATGGTGGTCGTCGCCGTGTGCCCGTGCGCCGGCACGCCCGACTGCGCCGCGGAGAGCGTGACGTCCTTCGCCCCGCCGGTTTCGCCAAGCGCGTCGAACTCGGCCTGGCCGGCGTCACGCCCGGTGGGGACGCGCCCCTTCATGTTCGGCACGCGGAACTGCCCGGCCCCCGGCGACGCCGCCCCGGCCTGCGTGTCGTAGGACGACCCCAGGACCGCGAACAGCGCGGCGTAGGTCGCCTGCGAAAACGCGGAGCCGTCGCAGAGCAGCCACCCGGACGGCGCGTTCGCCACCGGCCACATGACGATGGACCCCACCGGAGCCAGGCCCGGATGGGTGTGGTTGCCGGCCGCGGCCTGGTTCGCGCCGGCGCCCAGGGTGTGGTGGATGGCCGCCGCGCTGCCGTCCGTGTCGATCCCGGTGAGCGCCGAATGCGCGTGCTGGTGGTTGCCGGCCGCGGCCTGGTTCGCGCCGGCGCCCAGGGTGTGGTGGACGGCGTTCGTCGCCTGGTCCGTGTCGATCCCGGTCAGGTCGGCGTGCGCGTGCTGGTGGTTGCCCCGCGCCGCCGTGCTCGCCGTCGCCCCGAACACGACGGCCGCGCTCGCGGCGTTGGCCACGTCGTCCTTCGTCCAGGCGACGCTCGCGGAGTCGGTCAGCATCGCCGCCACCGCGTCGCGCGCCTGTTCGTCGGAGTAGCCGCCGGCCAGCACCAAGTCGTCGACGGCCCCTTCCACCGCCAGGATCGCGTCCGCCAGGACGCGGTGGTGGGTGCTGGTCCCGCCCTGCACCACCTCGGCGCCGCCCGGATGGTCCTGCGGGGTCGATCCGCCATCGGCTTGGAACGCGCCGCGGGTGCATCCGGTGAGCGCATCCGGCTCGAGCCCGGCGTAGGCGATCCGCTCCCCCCGGACGACCACCACGCCCGACGGCGAGAGCCGGGCGGTGGTCTGCACGGGGATCGCCGTGTCGCCCGCCAGCACGTCGGCGCGAAGCTGCGTGACCACCGGCCAGTCGCTCGCCCGGATCAGGGTGTCCGCGGTGTCCGGCGCGCCCGGATAGCTCGTCTGCCCGATCATCAGGGGTTGCTCCCGCCGCCCTCGTCCCCGCCGCGGTTTTTGAGATTGTCCACCGTGTTTTCCAGGCTCCGCACGTCCTTTTTGAGTTGCGCCACTTCGTCGGCCAGACGGTTGAACTCGGCCTTGGTCGGCCCGCTACTCACGTCGTTCGGCTGGAGCGCCGTGTCGGCCTTGCCCAGGCTGTTTTGGACGTTGCCCGAGAGCTTGTCGTAGCCCACGGCCCCGTTGCTGATGTTGTTGGCGCCCACCGCGTTCTGCGCCAGTTCATCGCCGGTGATCGCGTTGCGCCCGATCTTCTTGGACGTGACGGCCCCCTCCTCGATCTGCGGCGTGCCGACGCTGCCGGAGCCGAGGTGGTCCTTCGTGACCGATCCGGGGACGATCTTCCCCCCCGGCAGCGTGCCGTCCATCACGTCGTCGGCGCCGTGGACGGCCTGGCCGCGCTGCCCCGTCGCCGTGCGGAACGGCCCGTGGACCACCGGCTCGCCGGAGCGGGTCGGCTGGATCATCACCTTGTCGCCCGGCTGGTAGGTGACGCCCGCGGAGCGCGGGAACCCGACGTCGCGCGGCTCCGGCTCGTCGGCAAACTGCACGCGGACGGCCCCGCCCTCCATGCCCGTGACCGTGCCGGATTTCGGCAGGTAGGCGTCCAGGATGTCCTCGACGAACGCCGTCAACGCCCGCGCGAAGTCCTCGTGCTCCGGCTCCGGCCTGCCCGCCCGCGCCCGCGGCAGGCCGCCGACCCCGGCCACTTCCTGGCCCGCCGACCCCCACCCCCCCAGGTCGAAAAACCGCCCGTCGTCGGTCATTGCTGGCCCCGCACGAAGTCGTCCTCGTCCTCGACACGCCCCAACTCTAGCTGCATCGCCGCCTGCGACGGGGTGAACCCGTAGGACGCCCCCAGCACGGCGTACTTGCCGAACGCCACCTCGTCGCCGTGCCGGTCCCACACCGCCATGCCGACGCACGCCCGCGCCAGGTCCAACTGCGGGTCGGGGACGACGGTGACGCTCAGGGTGTTGTTCAGCACCGAGAGTTCGTCCATCAGCGCCCGCGCCACCTGATTCGCGGTCGCGTCGTTGTCCAGGTGCGGGATGCGCTCGCGCCGGGTCCGCTTGCGCCGCGGGTCGTGCCGCCGGTTCTTCGGGTCTTTGAGTTCGTGCCGCCGCCGCCGGTGCCCGCCCCGGCCCTGGTCGTCGCGGTCGTAGGGGTCCTCGGACACGATGAGGACCTCGTTGGTCAGGTCGGCGCTTTTCGGCGTCGTGTTGACCACGCCGATAACGTCCCCCGGCAGCCCGGTATCGACGATCCGCGCGTCCGGCCGGAACAGGACCGATCCCGGCACGTTCGCGCGGAACGTGCGGACCACCGCGCGGTCGCGGAGCCGGTCCTTCCCCCGGTGCATCGTCGTGATGACGCCCTGCGGCCCGCTCCACAGCGGGTAGAACGGCACGCCGGGGCAGATTTCGTTCGCCAGGTCTAGCTTCCTGGTGTCAGCCGGCCATTCCTTCGCCCGCCGGAAGTCCGTCTCGTCGTTGGGGATGGCGTAGCGCGGGCGCCCACCGCCCTGCGGGTCGGTCAGCACGGCCGAGTCCAGGATGTCGCGGAGCAACCGGGTCCGCTTGTAGCCCGCGGGGATCTTCAACTTCTCCGGGAGTCGTTGCGCGTTCAGCAGCCACAGCGGGTCGCGCGCCTCGATGTCCACCGAGCGCCCGATTTCGCCCCGGTTCTCCGGCGCGTCCAGGACCATGTAGAGCCCCAACTGGCCGTGCCGGACGATCCCGCTCGGGTAGGTGACGGTCAGGGTCGGCGCCAGCCAATCCCGGTATGGCCGGAGCTTTTGCCAGCCCCCCCAGGTCATCTTCGCGTCCAGGACCCACGTGGTGTCGCGCCCGGTGTCCATGCTCGCACGGGCTTCGATGACGTGCTCGGTCAGGTCCTCGACGTGCCGGTTGTCGAACGTCGCGCGCAAGAGCCGCGCCTCGACGAAGATGGTCCCGCCCGCCATGCCTCACCCCACCGCCGGCGCCGGCTGGCGCACGCTGAACCCGTGCCCGCGGGCGCCGAACCATGCGTGCAGCCCGTCCGGGTTGTCGCCGTCCGCGAACGGGGTGGTCCCGTGGCCCCGGTCAACTTCGATCTGCGCGCCGTCGATCCACAGCCGCCGGCTGTTGCTGCCATCGTTCTGGATCTCGATGACGTGTTGCAGGTAGGCCACCGGCCGCCCCGGCTCGCCCTGCACCGGGAACGGCTCCAAGACGAGCCAGGGTTCGTTCTGGTCCGGGTCCGGCAGGTCGATCAGCCGAACGTCGTCCAGCGCGTCGTAGGGGTTGGCGCCGCCGTCGGCGTAGACGATTTCCGTCCGCACGGTGGCCGCCCCGCCGTCCCCCAGCAACGCGACCTGGCCCACGAACCATTCGCCGCCGACGAACCCCAGTGACGACAGGCTGCGGACGCGGACGGTCCAGGTGGACGCCTCCGCGGGGACGGCGACGAACGCCGAATGCTCGCCGTCCCACGCCTGCGATTCGTCCCGCTCCGGCACGACCCCGCCCGTTTCCCCGCCGGTGACGGTGAAGGTGCCCATGCCGGTGAACTCGTACTCGGCGGACGGGTTCGGGATCAGGTTGACCGTGCCGGGGTATTCGCCCGGCTCCGGGTCGCGGAGCACCGGCATCGGGCGCGTCTCGTAGAGCAGCGCCGCGCCCTTGCCGGCCTGCGCCACCCCGGTCAGCGCGTGCGCCATGGTGAGCCACGCCAGCCCGTCGGAGCCGCCCGCCGGGGAGTCGCCCGAGAGCGGGTGCGGGACGTGGGTGCTGGCGATCAGCAGCGACCACCCGGCGGCCTCGCCGGTGAGCGGGTGGTCCATCGCCAGCCCAACGGCGAAGGCCCAACTCCGGCGGATGGGCGGGTCGGGCGGGATCGTGTCCAGGTCGTTGGGGTCCGGGAAGGTGACGGTGCCGCCCGCGGAGCCGGTGAGGCTCGCCTGCATGACCATGTTCGTGGGCGGCACGGTGGACGACCCGGCGGACGACCCGGCCAGGCGCGCCACCGGCCCGAGCCAGGTGTCGGAGCCGCTGGTCCCCTCCGCGGTGCCCGCCAGCGCCGCCGACGTGCGGAAGTCGCTCGCGTAGGCCGCGCTCGTGCCGCCGGTGGAGCCGGTGACGGTCAGGACCGCGGAGAGCTTCGCCGTGGCGAGCGCCGACGGACTCGGGACCACCGAGCCGGCGAGCGCGGCGCCGACGCGCAACCGGGTCGCCGCCGCCAGCGCGGACCCGGCCGCCGACCCGGCGAGCGGGACCTCGCGGGTGAGCTTGGGCGCCGCCGCCAGCGCGGACCCGGCCGCCGACCCGGCGAGCTTCGCCGCCTGGCGCAGCGCCACCGCGGCGCCGGACGACCCGGCCGCCGACCCGGCGAGTTCGGCAAACATCGCCTCCCCCAGCACGAGGTAGCCCCGCGCCGGGTTGTCGTCGTCGGTCCCGGTCCAGGGGATGCCGAGGTACTGCGTCTGCCCGCGGACGGCCATCGGGATGCCGGCCTGGCTGGTCCATTGCTGCGACGTGTTGGGCGGCGAGTAGCGCGCGACGTAGGACCCGGACAGGTGGGAGTCGTCGAGTTGCGTGTTGCGCCCGTCCGGCGCCAGGTAAAAGACGTTCGCGCGGTTGCTCAGGTCGCTCCAGCCGGCCGAGAAATGCGCGTGCGGCTCCCCGATTTCGTAGGGTCCGCCGGGGATGGCGTTCGCCAGCGCGATGACGGCGGCGACGGCGGCCCGCATCGGCGGCGTTTCCTCGGTGCCGGGCGGCGCCGGCCTGGCCCCCAGGTTCGGCTGCGTGTCCTGGTTGACCACCCTCGCCCGGAGCGGCCCGCCGAGCGCCAGCAGCGACACGCGGACGATGCCGTTGCCCTTTTCGTAGGGCTGGATGGTGTAGCCGGTGTCCGTGAACCCCAGGACCTCGGCGGAGTTTTCGACGCCGCCGGGGTCGTTCGGGGTCACGATGACCTGATTCGACAACGCCTGCGCCGTCGCCGTCGTGCCGACGTTGTTGCGGCTGGTCGCCGCGATCCCGAACTCCTCCGCGTCGCCGTCCGCAAACCCCATCAGGATGCCGTTGCCGATCCCGGTGGCCTGCGACACCTGGCCCAGCGCGATGATCGCCCGCGGCCGGAACCCGGTGGTGACCTGCGACGCCAGCGACCCGAGGGTGTAGTTGTGCAGGTGCGCCGAGACGGAATCCGCGAACGCCAGGTAGTAGACGCGGCCCTCCCACGCCGCGCTGTGCTGGTTTTGGAGCCTCAGCCCGAACCCACCGCCGGATTCGGCGTAGCGGGCGGTGACGTTGCCGGCGACGAGCAGGGTGCCGGCTCCGCTCGCCATCGCCACGCAATGGTCGGTGTAGCGGGTGCTGTAGGTCTTGGTCGTGCCGCTGCCGCGCTTGCCCGACAGGACGGCGCACGCCTCCGACCCCGGCACGGACACGCCGAGGACGACCCCGTTTTCGCTCCCGGACGACCACGCGCCGTGGTCGTCCGGGACGGTCATGAACAGGATCGCGCCGGGGACGAACCCCAGGTTGTCGGCCGCGTAGAACGCCAGGCCACCCGCCGGCAGGTTGTAATCGACGAACCCGGCCTTCAGGATTGCCACGGTTCAGCCCCCCCGTGGCCTTGCGTCAGCCCTCTTTGATGGTCAGCGCGCCGATGGCGAAGCTCGGCGGGTTGTCGCCGTTCAGCACGGTGCGCGGGGTGCCCAGCGCCCCGGAGTAGAGCAGGTTCCCGCCGGACGCGGCGCTCCATACCCCGAAGTGGGTGATGGGGTTCCCGCTCGCCCAATCGCCGGTCGGCGTGCCGAAGGCGATGGCGACGGCGTTGGCGATCTGCATGTCCGCCCCGCTGGCGGACGGCGCCGTCCAGGACGCATCCGCGACGGTGACGGCCACGCGGGTGTAGCCGTTGGCGCCGATGGTCAACTCGGTGGCCGCGCCGGCGTCGCCGGGGTCCGCGGTGTGCAGGCTGATGTAGACGGCGGACGGCTTCGCAAATGCGGTATTGCGGAAGACGTGGTTCAGGAACGCCGTCTCCAGGTAGTCGGACTTGCCAGCCATGTGCCGTTCCTCCGTTACGCGCTTACGACGACGGCCTCGGTGTAGGCGATCTGTTGCAGGCCCAGCGTGATGTCCCGCGTGCCCGGAACGCTCCCCCGCTTCCAGCGGAACGAGGCGATTCGGCAGAATAGCCGGCCCATTTCGTCGGTAAAGCATAGCGGATGACGGGATTTCGCCGTCCGCTCGATTTCCCCGAAATGGTCCGCCATCGAACCCCGCGCGTCGGAGCGGATGCGGAACGTCAGGTCGCGGGAGTCGTAGCCGTAGCCCGCGGGCGCGGACACGAGCGTGGGCGCCCCCTCGCCGCCCCAGGTGACGACGGTGGCCTCCGGCGCGGCGAACCCGCCGCCGTAGCCCGACGAGAGCCACATGACCGGGAAGTGGAACCCGCGCCCGTCGGTCAGGCTGGTGATGGTCGGCACGGTGATCGGCAGGTAGTGGTCGATTTCGACGGGGACGGACTCGCGCACGTCGCCGTTCGGCTGCCGTTCCAACTGGCTAATCAGGTACACCAGGCCGGTGTTCGGCGGCGCCTTGGTGTCCTCGTAGGCGGTCTGCGCGACGTTCGGCACGACCGCCACCGGGATCGCCTCGGCGTTGGGGTCGGTGGAGAGCCGGCGCCGCACGACGTAGCCGCCGAACCGGGACGGGGCGATGGACGAACGCGGCCAGGCGAGCAACACGATGGTCGGCTCGAAGTCGCGCCGGTTGTAGCTCAGGGACGGCGCGACCTCCCCAACGTCCGGCGCCGGCGGGAACTGCACCTGGAGCAGCGTCAGGTTCTTGTCGGATTGGCCGACCTGCCCCCCCTGGCTCCATACCGTCGCGTCCCACTGGTATCGCTGCCCCTGCGTGAGCCACCCGGCCGGCATCTGGTAGGTGAGCGGCGCGTTGGTCGGCGCCACGGGAATCTGCCCGGAGCTAAAGAACGGACGCGGCTGCCCCTCTAGGTAGACCTGGATGCGGTAGGCGATGACCGGCCCGAACGTGAAGCTGAAGGCGAACGTCGGGCGGCTGGTGCTCGACACCGCCGTCGGCGCGGTCAGGGTGATGACCGGAGCCGGGGTGAAGTTGAACAGCGACGGCGCGCTCCACGCCGAATCAACCCCGGCGCTAACGTCCCGCAGGTGGACCCGCCAGGCGTAGACGCCGATGGCCCCGTTGGGGATCTCGGCGGGAGTCGGCTGGTAGAACATGCGGCCGGTCAGCGGGTCCATGCTGCCGACGCCCAGGCCGCCGTTCGCCATGAAGGTCGTGCCGTTCGGGCGGGTGATTTCGACGTACCCCAGCACGTCCACGCCCGGCACGTCGTCGAAGTCGCCGTCGCTCGCGGCCCAGGACAGGACGGGGCGCCCGTTCGTGCCCTGCCCGGACGGCGGCGCCAGGTCGGTCGGGGTGTTGGGAGGGTAGTTGACGTTGAACGGCCTGGTGGCCCCGTAGACGGCCCACGAACCGTCCGTGTCGCGCCCGATGAGTTGGTAGGCGTAGGAGCCGGGGTTGAAGGGCGCGGCGACGGTCCCGAACCCCGCCTCGGCGCCGGTGACGACGAACGGCGACTGGTTGGTGGCGGCCTTGGCGACGATGCCCGATTCCAGGATCGACGCCCCGGTGGCGAAGTCCAGGATGCGGACGCGGGCGGCGTTCATCGCCTTGCCCTGCGGGTGCGTCCACCGGCCGGAGAACTGCGGGACGACGCCCGATTCTTGCTTGCCGAACGGCAGCCCGCTCCCCAGGTCAACGAGCCCGACGCCGGCGGTGGCGAACGTCGCCCAATCGCTCCACTCCGACGGCGTGCCGAGCGCGTCGTGCGCCCGGATGCGCCATTCGTAGGCGGTGTTGGCGGCCAGCGGCGCGCCCCCGTGCGCCCGGCTAATGACGCCGGACGCCTGTTCCACCGGGGTCGCCGCAAACGTGTTCTGGTAGGCCAGGGTGGAGCCGCCGAGCGGGCGGACCTCGATGGTGTAGTTGGAGAGCCGGTCCGCCGGGTGCGCGTCCGCGAACTGCGCCTGGTAGGTCGGTGCGTTGGAGCCGACGACGCCGCCGGTCGGCCCGACGACGGCGACGGTGGGCTGCTCGTTGGCGTCGCAGACGGCGTACAGCCCCAGGCTGCGCCCGGCGGACTGACTCGCCGGCGCGCCGAAGGGGTTGGGCGGCGCCCCGGTCCCGGCGGCCTTGTAGTACCGCTGCGCCGTCGGGTTGCCGGGGAGCGACGGCTGGTTCGGCCCGCCGTCGCCCCGCGTCGTGTGCCAGGCCAGGTGGAACCGCTGCCCCGGCGCGAGGTACGGCATAAGGTTGCCGGGTCGGTTGGGCCAGGCCCAATCCGCCGCAACGAAGGCGGCGTTGCCGGGAATCCCG
>ERZ1066118.1686-NODE-1686-length-12807-cov-18.367707_pt1 | contig 12807 bp, 8 predicted proteins | sample MGYA00382765_ERZ1066118 | MGnify/ENA primary metagenome ERZ1066118 (study PRJEB33369, sample SAMEA5778348) | biofilm metagenome | biome: Industrial cooling water; feature: Water cooling tower basin; material: Biofilm | place: United Arab Emirates | collected...
GCCGTCGCCGCCGCGACCGCGGCGCCGGGGGCCCGCCCGGCGCACGTGGCGCTCCTCGGCACGTTAGGCAGCCCGGAGGCGGTGCCGTGGCTGGTGGCGCGCACGGCCGACGCCGACCCGCGCACGGCCGCCGCGGCCGGCCGCGCGTTCGCGCGCCTCACGGGCGTCGCCGTCGACCGGCCGGACGCCTACGTCCCGCTCCCGGGCGACCTGGACCCCTTCGACGCCGAGTTCGCGGACGCCGTGCCGCTCCCGGACCCGGCCCGGGCGGCGGCGGTGTGGGCCGGGTTCCCCGCGACGCTCCGCGAGGCGCCGCGCCTCGCGGCCGGCGTCGACGTGTCCGGCCCGCCGGACGCCGCCGGGCTGGAGGCGGTGGACCTGGACGCGCGGCGCGCCTGGTGCATGCGGGCGCGGTTCCGCGGGCGGTGGGCCGGCACGCCGGCCGCGTTAGGCCGGCTCACCGGCGACGGCGACGCCCTGTCGCCCTCCGCGTGGTTGCCCCGTTGCCCGGCATGACCCGCTTCCCCCAATCCGTCCCGAGTTCGGTCGTCGCGCTCCCGCTGCGCGTCGCCGCCGACGGCCGCCTCGAACGGGCCAGCCCTGCCGAGTCGCTCATGCGGCTCTTCCGCGCCATGGCGGCCACCCGGCCGGCCGCGTGGCCGCACGCGCCCTGGTTCGGGCTCGCCGACGTGTTCGCCGCCGCCAACCCGCAGCTCCACGACCAGCAGGGCATTGCCGACGCGCTCAACCAGGCGCTCGACGGGCTGGGCGTGGGGTGGGCGCGCGTGGCCCACGTGCACGCCGGGCCCGGCGCCGAGTACGGGGCCAAGGACTTCGTGATCGCGCTGGAGCTGGCCGGGGGGCAGGTGGTCCACGAGGCCATCCACGCCTAACGCCGTGGCGTCCGGCGATCGCCCCGTGCGGCCAACCGTGCGCGCCGTCACCGCGGGCGCCGCGCGTGGCCGACGCGCGGTGTGAGCTGGAACACTTGGTGCACGGCAGCGCACGCCGGGGTCGGGGGCCGACCGGGCGGCGCGGGCAGGGCGGGCGGCGCGGGTGCCCCGCGCGGCAGCCGCGGGCGACACGGACCCGATGGCGGAACCGATGAGCGGAGTGTGGGCCGGATGCGCGTGACCGTGCGGGTGGAGGTCGGGGACGGCGCGGGCGCGCTGGTGCTGCGGGGCCGCGAGGTGCAGGCGCTGGAGGCGCGCCACGTGCTCGGCGAGCACGCCCGCTGCCGGCTGACCTTCGACCGCGGGGCGGGGCAGGCGGCCGGCGGGGCGGGGGGCGTGACGGTTCGCGCCCTCCTCGACGCGCCCATCCGGGTGCTGGTCGTCCGGCAGGACACGCCGGGCGGCGGGTCTGACGGCGCCGCCGAGGAGGGCGCGGGGGCCGCGCCGGGCGGCTACCCCGCCGGCACCTACGTGGCCTTCGAAGGGCGGGTTGCCCGCGTGCGCGAGATCCACCGGCCCCACCGGGCCAGCCGGTACGTGGTGCTTGCCCGGTCGGCGTCGGCCGCGCTCGGCGCGCAGCGGCGGCAGCGGCGGTATCCGGCCCACACGGTGGCCGCCGTCGCCCAAGCGCTCGGCGCGCGCGCCGCCGACCTCCCCGCCCCCCCGGGCGACCCGCTGTCGTACGTGCAGGACGGCGAGACCGACTGGCAGTTCCTCAGCCGGCTGGCGGCGGAGGAGGGGCTGATGGTGCGCGCCGCCTGGCCGTGGGGTGGCGCAGGGGACGGGGCTGACGGCGGAGCCGACGACGGCGGGTCGGGTGGCGAAACCGACGGAGGCGGTGGCGCGGCGGTGGCCGAGGTGCGCGCGGGGTTCGCGGCGGTCACGCACGGGGTGACGTGGGGCGTGGACCTGCTCGCGCTGGCCACCGACGCCCGGGTGGCGGCGCCGGCCGTGAGCGGCGCGCACTACGATGCGGACCAGAAGCACGACCACCGGTACCGCGGGGTGCGGGGCCGGCCGTCGTGGCTGGACGGCGCGGCGGCGGCCGTGGCCGCCGTGGAGGCGGCGGCGCGGGCGGGCGGCGTGACGGACGGCCCCGGGCTGGTGCCGGCCGGCGTGCGCGCGCCGACCCTGGGCGCGTTCCGCTCGCGGCTGGAGCGCGCGAGCGAGCGGCGACTCGGCAGCGCGGTGGTGGTGGTGGGGCGGAGCACCGCTCCCGGGCTCGTGGCCGGCGACCGGCTGCGGGTGGAGGCCGCGAGCGGGGCGGGGAACGGCGCGGGGAACGGCGCGGGCGGCGCGACGAACGGCGAGGCGGACGGCGCCGCGGGGGGCTCACCGGGTGGCCCCGGGGCCGGCTGGCGGCTCGACGCGGGCGGCACGGCGGGCGTGTACGGGCTCGTAGCCGTGCGGCACGTGTGGGACGGCGCGCAGTACGAGAACGCGTTCGCCGCGACGCCCTGGGCGGGCTACCACCCGGCGCCGCCGGGCGCCGACGCCGCCGAGCGGGTCGCGCCGTCGGCGGGCGCCCTCGGGGAGCTGCTCGCGGCGACGCCGGCGCTCGGCCGGGCGGGCACCGGGGCCGAGCCGGCCGCCTTCGGGGGCGGCCGGGGCGTGGGGGGCGGTGTGGGCAGCGACCGCTTCGCCGCCCTCGGGGGTGGCGGTGGGCTGCTCCATGGCGACGACCGGGCCGCGACCGACGCCGCGCTGCTGGCGCTCGCGGCCGGCGAGCACGACGGGGCCGGGGACGCGGACCAGGGGCTCGGGGGCGTCGGGTCGGCCGGGCTACCCGCCGGCCTCGCGGGGGGCGGGGGGCTCCGGCTGGCGCTCGGCCTGGTCACGGACAACGCCGACCCGTCGGGGCAGGGCCGGGTGCGGGTGCGGATGCTCTGGCAGGACGGCGAGGAGGCCGGCGGCGGGAGTGGGGGCGGGGGCGGCGAGCGGGCGGCGTGGGCGCGCGTCGCGAGCGTGATGGCAGGCCGGGACCGCGGGCTGGGCAGCCTGCCGGAGGTCGGGGACGAGGTCGTCTGCGGCTTCCTTGCCGGCGACCCCGAGCGGCCGGTCGTCCTCGGCTCCCTGTGGAACGGCAAGGACACCGCGGCGCACACGCCGCGCGTGCGGCACTGGAAGACGCGGGCGGGCAACGCGGTGGTGCTGGACGACACCGGCGGCCGCGAGCGCGTGGAGCTGCACACGCCGGAGGGGCGGACCATGGTGCAGCTCGCGGCGGTGGGGCCCGGGGGCGCGCCGCTGGTCACGGTGCACAGCCAGGGCGACGTGAGCCTGGAGGCGCCGGACGGGCAGGTGCGGATCACGGCGAAGACGCTGCTGGTGCACACGACGCAGGACGTGGCGGTCGAGGCGCGGGGGGCGCTGACGCACAAGGCCGAGGGCGCGGTGACGGTGGCGAGCGGGGCGGCGCTGGGGCTCAAGGCGGGGGCGGACGTCAAGCTGGCGGCCGGCGGGCAGATCGCCGCGCACGCGGCGGGGAGCCACCGGCTGAGCGGGAGCCAGGTGACGCTCAACCCGCCGGGGGCGGCGGCGCCGCAGGTGACGGCCCAGGTGCCCGCGGCGCCGCCCAGCGCCTGGGAGGCGCGGCCGGTCCCCGCGCCCGGACCCGGGCGCAGCACCGAGGACCCGAAGGCGCCGCCGCCGAGGGCGCGGCCCGAACGCAAGGACGAGCGTGACCTCGTAGACCCCTCGTGGGAACTCGCAAAAGCCGAAGACTCCTCAAGCGTTCGGCCCGTCGCCTGAACGCTGTTCGATCACGCGCAGACCAGAACTCTCCTTCGGTAATGACTGGCCCGACCCCCGCTCCAACGCAGTCCCATTCCCACCGTCCGCCGCAAGGCACTCAACCGGAGAGCCCCCGAGTCGGGGCGCGGGTCATCCTTGGCGCGCGGGTTGTGGGCGCAATCCCGGACGGCACTAAGGCCACTGTGCGAGTCTATGAGAAGGGGAGGAACGGGGATGGCGAACGGCTGGTGGCCACGATCGGTGGGACGGTCCGGGAGGGGCGCGTACAAGTCCCGTGGGTAGTCACTGGGCGTCCGGGTTATCGAACCCACGAGCTGCAGCTCGAGTTCGACGTGCAGGCCAGTGGGAAGCGCACACCGCGCACAAAACTCCCCATGGCGCCCGAACGGTTGGTCGAAGTCGAAATCGCGTCCGGTTCGGGCGCGCTTGAGATTGACGCCGACCTGCCCTTCCATGTGCTCCGCGGGGGGACCGGAGTGGACCGCCCGAGGTTCCGCGCCGGCGAGCGCTTTCGGGCCGAACTGCCGCGCGACTACCGAGGGCCGATTGTCGTCCGCAGCAATGGACGACCGGTGGTAGCGCTGCGGGTGGGCGGACAGCCGCTGGGTCCCGACGAGCCGATCCGTATCAAAGGCGCTCACGTCGTGGCCGCCCGCTCCTTCACAGGCGCCGCTTCGCTACCTCGGCCGAGTGCGGCAGTGGCCGACGCGACCGGCGTCGCTCGCCGGACGGGCCTACCGCAGGGGGAGATAGGTGAGGGCGTTCATGTCCATACGTTGACCTCGCCGTCGCCACTTCCCGATGGGTCGCACGACCCGCGGACGTTGAGCGACCGGATCTACCGATGGTTCATCGTTCAGACTTTTGGGTCCGCGATGCCTCCGGCGCTTGTTAGCCTCGTCCAAAGCAAGACCATTTTGAAAGAGTTCGGGACCAAATTCTACATCAAGGACGGGCGGTACATCATTTTCCGAGGCTCGCCGCGCGTCAGGCAATACTTGACGGCGACCAGGTACCGCGTCGACCATCCCAAGGTGCTCCTGCTCACCGGTGGTGGGAGGCTCGGCGCGGCCAAGGCCCTGACCGACGGCGTGAAGTCGTCCGCGATCGGCTTGTTCATCGTCGGTGCCTTGGACGTCGTCGAGGGCATCCAGAAAGGCTCGGCCTGGGAGGACATCTTGGTCGACGTGGCGAGTGACACGGCCAAGGGTGTCATCGGGACGGTGCTCGGCGTCGGACTCGTTGCGGGTGCCGCCGCGTTGTTCCCAGGGATCGTGGCCCTCGCTCCGGTCGGCGTGGTCGTCCTCGTCGGCGTCGGCGTAGGAGTACTTATCGGGCTCGGCCTGGATTGGCTCGACGAGGAACTCGGCGCGACAAAGCTTGCCAGGGCCGCCACGCACAACGCGGTAAGCGCGGCGGCGCCGCAGGCGCACGCGGCCGCCTCGTGGTTGGCAGATGCATGGGACGAACTGGTCGTCGAGCCGGCGCACCGGGCGAAACAGACTGTCGGCCGCGGCCTCGCGGAGCTGGAGGGCGAGATCCTCCGGTTGTACGGAATGCCTTCGGGGAGCGTCCGGTAAGGTGGGTACACCGTCGAAGCTGTGGGCGGGCGCTACAGAGTCCGGCAAGGTGCCCGAAGCCGCTCGGCAGGCCGCGGCAGTCGGCCCGTGGTTCTTGCTCGGTGTTGGTGCGGTCTGCGGCGGCGTGTCGTTGCTGTTCAACCGCCCCATCGGCATGATGGTCCTGACGGTCTGCCTGGGTCCGGCGCTCGTGCTCGCCGTCGCGGCGGACCGGGTCCGCCGGCTCACGCGGTGGACCAGTGGCGCGGCGGTCGCGGGTGCGGCTGCGTTCTGTGGAGGCCCGTTTGCGGCGGGCGTCGCGATCGCGACCACCCGGTTCGACGCGCGCACGATGTGGATCGCCCTGGCCGCGTGCGCTCTCGCCGCAGTGGTGATCTGGCGACGCGCGCTCCGCCTCCGCGGCGCCCAGTGGGACGCCAACCGCGTGGTGAACGAGGGCGAGGTTCTCGACGTGGCGACCGCGACCTACGACGTGGGCCGCAACTTCGTCTACGAGAGCCCCACCGCGGCCCGGACCGCGCCCCTCGACCGCGCACTTCCCCTCGTGGCGTTCGCGGCGACCCTCGCGGCCGGTCTCAGTCAGGGACAAGACCTCAGGCCGCTTCTCGTGATCGCGGTTGCGCCGGTCGTCCTGTTGGGGTTCCTCCCCGCCCTCGCGGCTGGGGTGGTCACCTTCCGCAAGATCCGCGAGTACGAGCGCAGGACCGGCCGCACCATCGTGAATCGATGACTCGCCGCTTGCAGAGGGATTCCCGTGCTTCACACTCCGAGGGATCGGCGGACTGGGGGCGCGCGGGCGGCGTGGCCGCGGGCTGGGGAGCCTGCCGGAGGTCGGGGACGAGGTCGTCTGCGGCTTCCTTTCCGGCGTCCCCGAGCGGCCAGTGGTGGTGGAGAGCCTATGGAACGGGAAGGACGCCACGGTCCACACGCCCGTGGTGCGGCAATGGGTGACGAAGGCCGGCAACGCGGTCGTGCTGGACGACACGAGCGGCCGCGAGCGGGTGGAGCCGCACACGCCGGAGGGGCAGATTACGGTGCAGCCGTGGTGGCACCCGTGGCCGGCTATGCCCGCGAGCCCGCCCTCGCCAAACCGGGCGGCCGCCCGGCCGAGCGGCGCGCGGCGCACGCGGGTGGCATTGTGACGGCCCGCGACGACGTCCGGCTGGGGCCGGTCGACCCCGACCGACCGGGCCCGGCCACGCCCGTGGCGTCCCAGACGCCCGGCGATCAGCGCAAGGGCGTCCTGCGCTACGGGCTCGCCTTCGGCGGCGGCTGTTCGCTCGGGATCGCCGTGCTGCACCGGGGCGTCGGCGCGGTCAGCGCGGCCGTCACCGTCGCCGTCTTCGTGGCGTGGGGCCCGGCATGGCCGCTCGTGCGCCGACGCGCGCGCCGGCTGGTCCTGGCCCGCATCGCCGGCGGCGCGCTGCTCGGCGGCATGTTCCTCCTCCTCGGCGTCGCCGCGACCGCGGATGCGATCGCCCTGCCTCCGGCCCTGTTCGCGGGGCTGCTGGCCGGCTCGGTCGCGGGCGGGCGCCTTCGCGCCGACGTGGCGCGCCGGGCGGCGCGCTGGGACGCGCAGACCGCCGTCATCGAGCGTGACGTCGTCGACCTGCGCGCCGCGACTTACAACCCCGCCGTCCCGGTCGACCTGGGCCCGGTCGTGGTCGGGTCCCCCGGGGCGTCCGGTACGGTGGTGGGCGACCCGACCGATGCGGCCTCCGTCGCGCGGCGCGCGGCGCCCATCGTCGGCGTCGCCGCCGCCCTCGCCGCGGTGCTCGCCGGCGCCGCGTTCGACGGGGGCCTCAAGCTGGTGCTGGGGGTGCTCGCGCTCGTGAGCTCGGTCTGGTGGTCGGCGCCGCTCGCGCCGCTTCTCCTCACGTACCAGCGGCTGACGGCCTACGAGCGGCAGATCGGACGCCCGATCCGGGTGGTCGCGTGAGGGGAGCCACGTGCCCGCCGGCGGCCGGGCGCAGGGCCCGTGCGGCGCGCGCCGCGCGCGGTGCCGCGTGGCTGGTTGCGCACGGCGCCGCGCTCGCGTGTGGGACGGGCGCCACCGACCGCCCGGGGACCGTCGGCGCAGCGGACGCGGCGCCTTCCACCGCTGCGCTCGCGGCCGAGCGCACCCCGGGGGAGCCAGAGACGGCGGCGACGTCGGTCCGGATCGGGCGCTTCGCCTACCCCGTGGCCGCCGGCACCCGCACGACGCTCACGCTGGCCGAGCTGGACAGCTTTGCGATCAGCCCGATGGAGCTGCGCGGCGACTCCACGCCCGCGCAGGTCTGGGCGGCCGGCGCCCGGCCGGGCGCGCGCCGGGTCGCGCCCGACGCCGCGCTCGCCTTCGCGCCGGCGGACCCCTCGGCGCCCGAGGTAGCGACCGCCGAGGGGTACGTCGACCGGGGGCCCGCCAGCGTCTGGGTCCGGCGCATCTACGCGCCCGGCCGCGAGGCCGACGTGGTCGCCGGGCTCAAGGTGTTGGCAGCCAGCTATGCGCGCACCGACTCGTCGGCCCGCGCCCCCGCTCCGGTGGCTGGCTTCGTCATCCCAGGGGGCGTGTTCGCCCGCCCCTTGTCGGCCGGCGAAGTGTCCGGCGCGGTGCTCGAGTACCCCGCGGACGCCGCACTCCAGTCGGTCGTCGTCCGCACCGGACGGGACCCGCGCCCAGACGAGCCGGGCGGGCTGATCGCGGAGTGGCGGGCGAAGGCGGCGGACCCGAGCCGACGCGAGCCCGGGACGCGCGTCACCGTCCTGTCGGCGCGCCGCCGGACCGTGGCGGGGCTGGAGGGCGAGGAGGTGGTGGCGCGGCTGACGCCGGACGGCGGCGCCGCGGTGCTGGCGCTCGAGTGGGAGTCGCCGGGCAAGGGGGGCGAGCCCTCGCGCCCCTACGTGCGCCTCGCCGCCACGGCGGACGCCGCGCAGGAGGCGCGGGCGGTCGCGGCGTGGGGCCGGCTGCTGGACGGGACGCGGCAGGTCACGGGCGCGCCGCGCGCCCGCTAGGGCGGCGCACCAGCGCGGTAGCTCCCCGCGCACGACTCGTGCACCAGCCGCGGCGGTACGCCCGCCCCGCCCCGTGCCCGCCCCCCCCGACCACTCCGTCCTCGGCGCCGCCCTCCGCACCGCCCCCGAACTCGCCGCCGAGCTCCGGCGCGAGTTCGAGCGCGCCATGCTGGAGCGCCACGGCCACCCGGCCGCCCCCGACCCCGTGCTCGCGGCGCTCTTCCAGGCCACCGCGGCGCAGCTCGCGCGCGCCTACGTCGAGGCCGAGCAGGTGTTCCCGGAGGCCGTGTTCGACGACCTCGTGAGCGGGCTCGGGATGCCGCCCCGCCTCGCCCAGCCGGCGCAAACGGTGGTCGCCGTCGGCGGCATCAGCGAGGCCGAACTCCTCACCCGCGACCTCCCCCTCCTCGGCACCAACCCGCAGGGCGAGGCCATCGTCTTCACGGCCGACGTGCCCGTCCGCCTCGCCCCCACCGGCCTCGTCTTCGCCGGCGTGGTGGAAGACGGCTGGGTGCACGCCGTCAGCGGCGCCCAGGTGCCCCGCGAGGGGAGCGAGCCCGGCGCGCCGGTCGCCGCCGGGCGCGCGCAGCTCTCCGCCGGCGCCGCGCGGATGGCCCCTGCGCTCGTCCTCGCCTTCGACCCGCCGGACGACGTCCACCTCTCGGGGCTCGGCCTGTTCGTGGAGGCCGCCGGGCGGGACGGGGCGATTGTGGCCGAGGCGATGGCCCGGAGCGCGTGGCACCTGCTGGACGAGCGGGGCGGGGCGCGCGAGGCGCTCGTCCTGCGCTCGCGCGCGGCGGCCGGGGGGGTGCGCGTGCTCGATTGGCAGGACGGTGCCGCGGAATCGGCCGATCAGCTCCCCGACGCCCTCGCCGACGGGCCCGAGTCGCACGCGGCGCCGGGGCCGTACGGGCCGCTGTGCTGGGTGTGGCCCGACGTGCCCGACGGCCGCCGGACGCGCTCACGCCCGCCGGCGGCCGTCGCGGGGGCGCTCGCCACCCTCGCGCCGCCGGGGCTCGCGGCCCGGTACGACCGCCCGCTCGTGTGGGTGCAGGTCCAGCTCCCGGCCGGCACGCGCGGGGTGGCGGCGGCCGTGCAGCGCGTGCTCGTCAACTGCGCCGCCGTCAGCAACCTCGAGCCGTTCCACGAGCGCGTCACCTTCGGTCAGCTCGGCACCGCGGTCACCTTCCGCCCGGAAGGGAGCGCGCAGCGCCACGCCGTCGGTGTGCTCGCCGTGACGGGCGAGCAGGGCGGGCGCTACCTGGCCGACGGCGGCGACGACGTCGCCGCGGTCGCGGAGGGTCCCGGGCGTGACGTCGGCCGGTACCAGTGGCGCGGCGCCGAGCTGCACGCCCGCCCCGGGCGCGGCCCCACGGGCCGCTTCGACCGGTACGCGATGGTCCGCCTGCTCTACACCGACGGCGCCCGCGGCAACCACCTGGAGGCCGGCGACGTGCGCCGCTTCGGCGCGCTCCCCGCCAACGCGCTCGCCCGGGTGCAGAACGTGGTGGCCTCGCGCGGGGGGCAGGCGCCGCCGCCGTACCCGGCCGCGCGGGTGCGCTTCGCCGAGCTGCTGCGCACGCGCGAGCGCGTGGTGACCGCGGCCGACGTCGAGGCGGCCGCGCGCGCCTTCGAGCCGCGCGTGCACGAGGCGCGGGTGGACGCCGACGTCGAGCCCTCGCCCGACGGGCCGCGGCGGGTGACGCGCGTGCGGGTGCGCGTGCGCCCGTCCGACTTCGCCGACCCGGACGTCGAGGTCCCGCGCCTGGCCGCGCTGCTCGAACGGCACCTGCAGGAGCGCGCGCCCTTCGGGAGCCAGCTCCGCGTGGCCGCGCAGACCCACGGCCGGTGGTAGCGCCCGCCGCGGCCGGCGCGCCGCGCATGCCCGACCTCTGCCGCGCGCGCCGCGGCGCCGCCCACACCGTCGACACGGCGCTCCGCGCGCTCGCCGCCGCGGGCGTGGACGACGCGCGCATCTCGCTCGAGAGCGCCGGGCCCGGCTGGCCCGACGGGCGCGTCGTCCGGCAGCACCCGCCGCCCGGCGCCGCGCTCGACGCCCGCGCCCGCGTCGTCCTCGGCGTGGGCGGCGCGGGTACGCTCGACGCGCTCCCCTACGCCCTCCGCGACGACGACGACGAGGCGCCGTTCGGGGTGGAGGCGCTGGTGGCGCTGCTCGACACGCCCGCGCTCAAGCTCCGCCACCACCTGCGCGCGGGCGGGGACTTCTTCGCCCTGCGCGCGGGCGACCTGCGGGGGGCGCGGCGGTGGATCGAACGGGTGTTCCAGGTGGACCCGGCGCCGTGGGACCCGGCGCGCTGGCCGGCGCTCGCCCGGTTGCTGCCACGGCTCCACCGGCTGGCCGGGCGGCCGGCGGGGGTGGGCGCCGCGCTCGGGCTGTGCTTCGGGCTCCCCGTGGCCGAGGTCGCCGCGCGCCGCGGCCTCGCGCCGGCGCCGGTCGGGCGCCGCCTCGCGCTCGGCGAGGCCAACAGCCGGCTCGGCGTCGACACGCTGCTCGGGCTCGGGCCGGTGGACGTGGTGCGGATCGAGGTCGCCATCGGCCCCGTGCCCCTCGCCGACTACCACGCGCACGCCGACGGGCCCGACGGGCCGCGCACGCGCGAACGCGCCGCGCTCTACGCCCTCGTGCTCCCGGCGCCCCTCGCCGAGGCGGTGGTCGAGCGCTGGGTGCTCCGCGACGCCGCCCCCACGCGCCTCGCCGACCCGTTCGCCGCGCCCGGCGCCGCCGCGCCCGCGCTCGGCCTCACCACCCGGCTCGGCGCGGCCGCCCTCGCCGCCGCCGCGCCCCCCACGGCGCCCCACGTCTGACGCCCGCCCGATGTACGACACGGACGACCTGTACGCGCCCGACGGCGCCCCGGCGCCCCCCCCGGACGCGCTGCGCTCGGTGCACTGGCTCACCGGGATGCTCCTCACGCCGCAGCACTTCGAGCGGCAGGACGCGTTCGTCGGCGCGGCGGCCGGGTGGGCGCTCCGCTTCGCCACCCCCGCCACCGGGCTGTTAGGCGGCGGCCTGCGCGTCGACCCGCGCGCCACCGACCTCGCCCGCTACGACCCCCGCCTGGAGGTCAGCGACGACGGCGACACCGTCCGGCTCGCGCTGCTCGCCGCCCGCGGCGTCACGCCGGGCGGCGAGCTGGTGGACGTGGGCGAGGCCGACGGCGTCACGCTCGCCGTCCCGCGCGACACGCTCGCCGGCGTGAGCGAGGCGGCGGTAAGCGTGGTGTGCCTCGACGGGCGCGAGGAGGACCCGGCCACGTTAGGCCTCGACCCCGCCAACCCGCACCAGCCGGCGCTCCGGCGCGCGCGCTACCGCCTCACCGTGGGCGCCGGGCCCGAGGCGCAGGCGCGCGCGTTGGTGGTCGGGCGGGTGCGCCGCATCGGCGAGACGCTGGGGTTCGACCGCGACGGCGCGTACATCCCGCCGTGCGCGGCCGTACTCGCGCACTCGCGCCTCTACGCCGGGTGGACGCGGCTGCGCGACGACGTGGCCGAGCTGGCCGAGCGCTTCGGCGCGCTGCACAAGGCGGTGGCGGCGTACGCCGAGCGCATCGCCGAGCGCGGCGTGGACGTGCGGGGCGACCTCGACACCCTGGCGTTCGTGGAGCGGGCGGTGCTCGCGCTGGACGACTGCGCGTACGCCCTCGTCGACCCGGCGCGCCCGCCGGCGCCCGTGTTCGGGGACGTGGAGCGCATGGGGCGCCGCGTGGCGCTGGCGCTGGACCTGAGCGCGGCCACGCGCCTCTTCCTGCACGCCGTGAGCACCGCCGACGCGGGCTACGAGGTGCTGCTCGACGAGGAGCGGCAGGCGCTGGCGCGGCGCCGCGGCACGGCCGCGCAGGAGGCCGAGCGCGGCGAGCTGGCGCGCGCGCTCGCGCGGGCCGAGGACACCGTGCGGCGCGTGCGCGAGTTGGGCGCCGCCGTGGAGGGCAAGTACGTCGACTTCCGCCTCAACCGCGCGGTCGACGCCCTGCGCTTCCTGCTCGACCGCGGCGGCGAGGGGTTCTACACGGCCGTGGCCACCCCCGCGCACCCGCGCCGCGACGGCGACCTGCTGACGTTCGACTTCTCGCCGCTCGCGCTGCCGGCGCGGCAGCAGTACCGCGTGCTGCTGGTGGGCGACGCGCAGGGCGAGAGCCCCTGGCAGGTGGGCGAGGCGTTCCCGGTGGACGTGTGGGTGAACCCCGGCGCCGGCGGCGGGCGCCCGACGGCGCACCGCGTGCGGTGTGAGATGCCGGGCCAGCGCAACTTCGAGGTCACCTTCGACGGGCCGGCGGAGCTGGGGCAGGTGACGGCGCTGCGCGTCACGGTGCACGAGCTCGGGCACCGCATCCGGCGCGCCGTGCTCTACCAGCGCGGGCGCGGCGTCGTGGCCGACGTGCCGGTGGTGGCCGTGGCCAGCGCCGCGCCCGCGGCGGCGCCGGCGTACGTGCCGCCGGGGCAGGCGTTAGGCGCCGGCGCCGGGGTGGGCGGCCCGGCGACGGCCACCCCGGTGGCCACGCCATCGC
>ERZ1066118.1688-NODE-1688-length-12798-cov-7.915169_pt1 | contig 12798 bp, 5 predicted proteins | sample MGYA00382765_ERZ1066118 | MGnify/ENA primary metagenome ERZ1066118 (study PRJEB33369, sample SAMEA5778348) | biofilm metagenome | biome: Industrial cooling water; feature: Water cooling tower basin; material: Biofilm | place: United Arab Emirates | collected...
AACCCCTGACCTCTGCAGTGCGATTGCAGCGCTCTCCCATCTGAGCTACAGCCCCTTTTGCAAGCTATCGGCTATCAGTCGTCAGTTATCAGTTATGGGCGGTACAAGACTCGAACTTGTGACCTCCACGATGTCAACGTGGCGCTCTAACCAACTGAGCTAACCGCCCTCACCAACCATTCCCACCAATTTACCTTCTGAAAGCTGGTAACTGGTACCTGATAGCCCCAAAAGTGGTGGGGGAAGGATTCGAACCTTCGTAGGCATAAGCCGGCAGATTTACAGTCTGCTCCATTTGGCCGCTCTGGTACCCCACCCTCTATCCCCGAAGTGCGCCCGGAGAGATTCGAACTCCCGACCCTCTGATCCGAAGTCAGATGCTCTATCCAGCTGAGCTACGGGCGCCCTGGTACGGGCCATGGAGCCGAGGGGAATCGAACCCCTGACCTCTTGAATGCCATTCAAGCGCTCTCCCAACTGAGCTACGGCCCCGCTTGGACTGCTGTGCTCGAGCCATGTCTACCAGCTCGCCCGCTCCCAAAGGAGTCTCCCGCCAACCACCGGATACTGCGCCGGTGGCTGCTGCGTGCTCGGCCTGTCGCCGAGATTACCCGAAGATGTCAAAAAAGCGTATTCCTGAAGCGGGGCCGACGGGACTCGAACCCGCGACCTCCGGAGTGACAGTCCGGCACTCTAACCGACTGAGCTACGGCCCCTTGAAACTATCAGCTATCAGGTATCAGTCATCAGGGGGTTCGCCTGCGTCTCATTGCTGGTAGCTGGCGACTGACATCTGACATCTTCAGGCTTTCCCAGAGCGGGCAACCGGGCTCGAACCGGCGACCTCAACCTTGGCAAGGTTGCGCTCTACCAACTGAGCTATGCCCGCAAAACCTACGACGACTGCTGCGCCACCGACCTAGCCGAAAGTGACGCTTGTTGCCCCAGCCGAAGAGCTAACTGGCAACTGGTAACCGGCAACTGGTAACCAGTCACCGACCACGCTCCCACAGGGAATCGAACCCTGGTCTCCACCTTGAAAGAGTGGCGTCCTGACCGTTAGACGATGGGAGCCCCTCCGGTGGAGAGCCCACGCCGGGATTCGAACCCGGGACCTCTTCCTTACCAAGGAAGTGCTCTACCGACTGAGCTACGTGAGCGCCAGCACGATGGCCTGCTGCGCGTTACGCAAAAGTACCCCGTAGGGGAATCGAACCCCTGTTTACGCCGTGAGAGGGCGTTGTCCTAGGCCACTAGACGAACGGGGCTTCAGATCCTCTCGAAGCACGGCAGGAGGGAATCGAACCCCCAACCGCCGGTTTTGGAGACCGGTGCTCTACCAATTGAGCTACTGCCGTTCGAAAGCCCATGCCTAGGGAGGGAATTGAACCCCCGACACTGCGATTTTCAGTCGCATGCTCTACCAACTGAGCTACCTAGGCGACGGAAGGCATCTTCATCCTCCCCTACCGACGGACGGACCCGGACACCTTCACCCGTGCCGCCCGCCAACCACCTCAACCCGAATTGTATTTTGCTGCCGAAACAAAAAACCGCCCGGCTACGGCGGCGCAGTACCGGCTATAGCGGGGGCGGGATTCGAACCCGCGACCTTCGGGTTATGAGCCCGACGAGCTACCAGGCTGCTCCACCCCGCGACAAGGAGAAGTAGAATAACCTCGGCTACCCGGGTCGTCAACCCCTGAAAACCGCGCTTCCGGCACCCCCCAAGGCACTGAAAACGCCTGCCTTTGCGGCCCCTGAGCTATATCTAGAAAGGGGTGCGACTCTCCCCGTTTAGCGTGTTGGTCGCGCACCGTCCATGGCTCTACCTGCCACTAATTTCCGGCGGGACAAGGGCAGCGGGGGAGAGTGTCCGCTTATGGGAGGAGATTTCCTATTTGCGAACGAGCTACGTCTGTGAAGCGAAGTCTCATCTACATCGCAAACGCCTGCGTTCAAACAGCTTACGCGTCGTGCCAAGGGGTTTGAGCCCGCCGCTGTGTCATCGGCGGATCCATCGTGGCACTTCTCATCTTCGCGACGGCGACTCTCGCGACGCTCGAACCGGCAGCTCCCGCTGTGGGCCGCACCTGGATCTGGATGGACACAGTCCGCCAGGGACGCGGGAGAAAGATCTACCCCACCACCAGGTTCAGCAGTCGATCTGCAACGAAAATCGTTTTCCGCACCGGCTTCTCCTCGATAAACCGCTGCACATTGGGATCTGCGAGAGCGGCGTCACGTGCTTCGCCCTCCGTGATACCGCGTCGCATGGCCATACGCGCCCGCACCTTCCCGTTCACCTGAACCACGAACTCCACCTCGTCGGCAGTGGCTTTGGCCGGATCGAAGCCAGGCCACTCCACCTGGTCGAAGATGGAGCCGCTTCCTCCCAGACGTTCATGAAGCTCCTCCGCGAGGTGAGGTGCAAAGGGGGCCACGAGCGTCACCAGCGGAAGGATAGCTGCTTTCTCAGGAACCCGGTTCCCGGTCCTCACCACGTTGAGATACTCCATCATCGCAGCGATCGCCGTGTTGTAGGAGAGCACCTCGAGCGCCGCCGTACACTTCTGGATGGTGGCATGAAGCTTTTGCTCGACCCCTGGGTCGAGTGGTCTCTCCTCGGCTGAGAGAACGGTGTCCCACAACCGGTTCAGGAAGTTGTACGGTCCGGTGATCCCGGCCTCCCGGAAGTCGCCACCTTCCTGGTACGGCCCGATGAACATCAGATAGGTGCGGAAGGTGTCCGCGCCGTACTCCTCGATGTACTCGTCCGGAACGACGACATTGCCGCGCGACTTCGACATCTTCGCGCCTTCCTTCACGATCAGCCCGTGAGCCCTGAAGCGCGTGAAGGGCTCCTCGAAGTCGATGTGGCCGAGGTCCTTCAGCACCATCGTAATGAAGCGTGAATAGAGCAGGTGCAGCACAGCGTGCTCATTTCCGCCGATGTACATGTCGACGGGCAGCCACTTCTTAGTAATCTCCTGATCGAACGGCACCTGCTCGTTCCCGGCTGATGGGTAACGCAGGAAGTACCATGCGGAATCCAGGAAGGTGTCGGAGACATCGGTCTCTCGACGGGCCTCACCTCCACAGGTGGGGCACTCCGTCAGATACCATTCCGAGTGTCGCGCGAGGGGCGAAACACCCGACGCATCCGGCTTGTAGTCCTCGACGAACGGAAGGACCACGGGAAGCTGGTCGTCCGGAACGGGTACAGTTCCGCACTTGTCGCAATACAGGATGGGAATGGGAGGACCCCAATACCGCTGGCGGGAGATGCACCAGTCGTGGAGCCGATAGTTGATCCTCGCGCTTCCCCGCCCTGCCTTCTCCAGCTCAGCCGTGACTGAGCGCTTTGCCTCGCTCCACTCCGTCCCGTCGAACTCGCCGGAGTTCACGAGGCGGCCACCCCCGGTATAAGCCTCCTCGAGAGGCGAGCTCGCATCGTCCCCCTCCGCTGCCACGACTCTCACGATGGGTAGCTCGAATTTCCTCGCAAACTCGAAGTCCCGCTCATCGTGCGCCGGGACGGCCATTATCGCTCCGGTCCCATACTCCATCAGAACGTAATCAGCCACCCAGATCGGAATTTCCTGACCGGTCGCGGGGTTGATCGCGCGCGCGCCGGTATCGACGCCGATCTTCTCCTTATCCGATTTCTTGCGGTTCACGAGGTCTGTCGAAGCAACGGCCTCACGATAAGCTTCCACCGCTGCCTTCTGCGCGGGCGCAGTGATCCCGGCAACCAGCGGGTGCTCCGGTGCCAACACGAGATAAGTCGCGCCAAAGACGGTGTCCGGCCGGGTCGTGAATACGCGGACATCCAGCCCCTCGTGTCGTGCAACGAGGAATGAAAGCTCGGCTCCGTCACTCCGGCCGATCCAGTTCTCCTGCATCCGCTTGGTCGTATCCGACCAATCGATCCTCCCAAGGTTCTCGAGGAGCCTTCCGGCGTACTCCGTGATCTTGAAGAACCACTGCGACAGGTTCCTGAGCTCGACCGCGCTTCCACAACGCTCGCACTCGCCAGCGATAACCTGTTCGTTGGCGAGGACGGTGTTGCAGCCGGGGCACCAGTTGACTGGGGCCTCTTTCTTAACCGCCAGACCGGCCTTGTAGAGCTGCAGAAAGATCCACTGAGTCCAGCGGTAGTAGTCCGCTGTTGTCGTGTCGACAGTGTGATTCCAGTCGTACATGAAGCCGACGCGCCGTAGCTGACGTGTGAACCGCTCGATGTTCTTTGGAATCAGCTCCATCGGATGCGAGCCGACCTTGAGCGCGAAATTCTCCGAGTGGATGCCAAACGCGTCGAAGCCGATCGGCTCGAATACAGTGTTACCACGCAGGCGCTGATAGCGCCCGTAGATGTCGGCGCCGGTGAACGCGTAGATGTTTCCGACGTGCAGGCCCTCCGCTGATGGGTACGGGAACATCATGAGGTTGTAGAACGTCTTCCCATTCTCCCCCGCCGAACGGAGCTTTTCCTCAGTGTAGGTGTTGGTGCCGTGCTCATCCCATCTACCCTGCCACTTCCGCTCGATCTCAGCAGGGAAGTACGTATCGGTCACGTGCGTCGTCGTATCGCTCATCATCGCCTTGCGTAGCTGCAATACGGGCCGCCGGAGAGGGGTTCCAGCGGCCCTACATCATTGCGAAATCTAGATTATCACTGGGGGATCACAACCCTTGGGGCTTCACCTGCGACCCGACGGACGGGGGATGCGGGAGACGCCCGATCCAGCTTCCGGATCAGCTCCCGTGATTTTCCGGTGGCGCCCAGAATGACAGGTTGAGGGTGCACGATCTACTCCAGAAGCTGCCCAACCGCGCCGTACGGATCGTCGGGGTTCCCTTCCGCAGCTTCGATGATTCTCTGGATGGTCAGCAGCAGATCCCGCCCGCTCTGCTGATACACCGCTTCAAACAGGTCCAGGCGCTCGTAGTAGATGCGCCGTGCGATCAGCGAAGCGTTGTTGAGCGGGGTGCGGACGAAGCTGCTGAAGCTCATCGCCCGGAACTGAGGCCGAAGCACATCCGCAAATTGCATCTGCGCCTCGCGGAATATCTGCTCCCGCAAAAGGATCTTTTGCTCGGCGCTCAAGTCCGGTCTGGAGTACAGCCGCTCCAGCTGCTGGACCAAGCCGCTGAGGAACCCCCCAAAGCGCATCTCATCCTGCCAGGAAAGGTCAGCGGTTCGGCAAAGCGCAGGATCCGGAACGGCGTTGCAGAAAAACGCAATCGCGCCGCGTGCTCCGACGAACTGCGCCAGACTCTCGTTGAAGATCGCCTGTCCCGACAGATAAAGCGTGTTGTGAAAGACCTCGTGAACGACCGTGTTGGCCAGCGAGATCGAGTCGTAACGCAGCAGCGACGACACGAGCGGATCGTTGAACCAGCCGAGGGTGCTGAACGCAGAGGTCGGTCTGACGTAGGTATCGAAGCCACGTGATTCGAGACTAGCTACGGCCTTGGCAGCGCTCTCTTCACTGAAGAAGGCGCGATAAGGCACCCTCCCGGTGATCGGAAACCACCAGGTATACGGCTCAAAGCTGTCCTTGCGAGCAGCAGACAGGACGAGGGCAAGGGTGTCTGAGTCGAGCTGCGAGAAGGTGGTGTAGCTGTCCCCCACGTTCAGCTGCAGAGAATCAATCGCGAACTGCCTCACCTGAAGTACCAGCTCCAGCTTGCGGCGGGTCTCTACTGGCACCTCTTCATCCTGAACCAACCGAGCTATCGACTGCCTCCGGCTCAGAATCTTTGCTTCTTCATATCCCGCCCTGAGAACAAAAAAGGGCGAGCAGCCGGCCAGCCCGACCGTCAGGGCCAGCAAGGCGAACAGCCGCTGAGTGGAGCGCATCACTTACCGGAAGAAGAGTGAGTCGCGAAGGCGTTCAAGAACCGCTCGCTCGCGGTCGATACCAGATTGCACCAGCCCTCCATGGGCGAGCATCGCTGCCGAAGGCCTCCGGGAGCGCAGTCATTAGACCACAACTGAATCATACGCCATGAGCACTGCAACAGCTGCGCTTCGTATTGAGCCTCTGGAAGGCGCCGTGGACGCCCTCGAGAGCGTCATTACCTCGAGCAGAGACTCCGGGATCATCGCGTCGGCGCTTCTGGATGCTGCGCAGGACGCAATTCGCAGTTCCGGTGGTGCAGTGCTCCTCATGACGTCCAATCCTGAGGTATTCGAGGTGACCGCCACCTCCGCTCCGGACTTGTTCCCGATGGGCAAGCGACTGCGTTCCATCCGTACCCCCAAGGGCGGTAAAACGCTGATCCTGAAGGCGTGTGGTGTGGAGTTCGGAAAGGTGATCCTGCTCAACGCCGGTCGCGTCGAACCCGGCAAACAGCCTCTGATCGACCGCATTCTGCTCGCGAGCGGAATCCTCTACCCGCTCACGGAGCTGGAGACCGTGCGGCACCGCATGACGGAGACGAACGCGATCGTCGAGGTGGGCCAGGTGCTCACCGGCCTTTTGGCAATGGACGACGTTCTTTCGTACGTCGTCTACCTGGCCGAATCGCTCGTCCGAGGCAACTGCGCGACGATAGCCCTGCTATCCCCCGATCGCAGTGAGCTGGTGTTGAAGAACAGCACCGGCAGCCTTCGCGCGGCGGAGGGGGATTCGATACCGGTCGACAAGAGCCTCATGGGCTGGGTGGTTCAGCACGGAGAACCGGTCATCACCAACAACGTATCGGACGACTCGCGCAGCTTTGAGCTCAGCACACGGCAGGGTCCCGGTCTCGTGGTGCCCGTGCACATCAACGGCGAGACGATCGGTGCATTCCTCGTCGCCCGCCTCGAAGACGGGCACCCGTTTACCGAGGAGAACCTCGACACGCTGCAGAAGATGGCAGCCTATGCGGCGATCGCCATTCACAACGCACAGCTATATCGCGAGCAGACCGACGCAGCAGCGACGCTGCGCGAGCAGGCGACGGAGCTTCAGGGTGCCTACTCGGAGCTCAATCGCCAGCAGGAACAACTGATCGTCTCCGAGAAGATGGCCGCGCTTGGTCGCATCACGGCAGGCATCGCTCACGAAATCAACTCCCCGCTCGGCGGGATCATGAACTCGCTGCGGACAGCGCGAGGCTACGTCGAGGAGTACCGGTCGTCCATCGGCGACCCCGAGATCACGCCTGATGATCACAACTCGATTGCCAGCGACATCCTGGGCGCTCTGAGCCTCGCGGAGAACGCCTCAGCCAAGGTTGCGCAGTTCGTCCGCAGCATAAAAACGCAGACCCGTCCGGGGGAGGGGCAGAAGACGCCGTTCGACCCTGCGGCAGAGATCGAGGCCACGGTGCTCCTGCTTCACCACCGTCTCACCAAAGACAATGTCGCCGTCTACCAGGACCTTGATAAAGGCCTCGTACTCACCGGCGACCAGGGCAAGTTCGCGGTGGTCGTGCAGAACCTCATCTCCAATGCTATCGACGCGTACGAGGACGGACACGCCCAGATCTGGATCAAGCTGAAGGCTGTAGATGCCGGGGTTTGTCTCGAGGTCACCGACAAGGGCTCAGGCATCCCGGAGGAGATCAAGAACCGGATCTTCGACTATCTGTTCACCACCAAGGATGTAGGTAAGGGAACCGGGCTCGGACTGGCGATGGTTCACAGTGTTGTCATCAGCGACTTCGGCGGAGAGATCGAGCTCGACTCCGAGGTTGGACGCGGAACGACTTTCCGGCTGATTCTCCCGCTCACTCGCACGCACGAGTAATCCCATGGCGCGCAAATATCAGACGTCCGTTCAGAGCGGGCACACGATCCTGGTGATCGATGACAGCCCGGACATTCTGGAGTCGACACGTCAGCTGCTGGAGTCCGAAGGACACCGGGTGGTGACGGCCGTTGATGGCAAATCGGGGCTGGTCGCCGTCAAGAAGGAGCGGCCGCACCTGATCCTCGTCGACTACTTCATGCCCGAGATGACGGGTGAAGAGGTCGTTCGCCGCATCCGGCAGAATGATCGAAACGTTCAGATCATTCTCGCCACCGGCTATTCAGGTGAGAAGCCCGCTCGGGTGATGATGCAGCAGCTCGACATTCAGGGCTATCACGACAAGAGCGAAGGTGCCGAGCGTCTCCTCCTCTGGGTCGACTCCGCCCTGAAGGCCTACAAGCACGTCCAGGCGATGGAGAAGCACAGAATCGGTCTCCAGTACATCCTGGACATCACCCCCGACCTGCACCGGCTCCAGCCGCTGGACGAGCTCCTCCAGGGGCTGCTCTGGCAGGTGGAGGGGCTGGTAGGGGCCGAGAACTCCTTCCTCGCCACCTTCTCCTCCGAGCAGATCAGCAAGGCCGCTAACAGCGGGCAGCTGGACGGTTTTGTGGCGCTAGTCGAGAACAAAGAGGGCGGCGGCAACAGTGGCGCGTTGGCTATAAGGGTTGGCACCGGTCGCTTCCGCAGCGGGGTTCCGACGGCTTCGCTTCCGGAGACGGAGCGGCAGGCGGTCGAGCGTGCGGTCGAAGAGCGTCAGGTCAGCTTCCACGGTGGTGTCAGCGTCGTTCCGCTCCGGCTCGGCGACGAGATGCTGGGCGTGATCTACATCGACCGCCGGCCGGGCTTCGAGCGCGATCGGGACCTGCTGGAGATCTTTGCAGCCCAGGCCGCCTCGGCAATTCAGAGCGCCCTGCTCTTTGGTCAGAATGCGCTGCTGTTCGACCTCGCCACGAAGGACCCGATCACCGGTGTCTTCCTTCGAGGGCATGCGATGCAGCAGTTCCATCAGCACCTGAAGCGGAGCCATCGAAACAACCTGCCCGTGTCTGCGCTGATGGTCGACCTCGACCACTTCAAGCAGATCAATGACACGCACGGTCACGTAGTTGGCGACAATGCGCTCAGGGCTCTCGGTGAGCTGCTGAAGGACACGATTCGCGAGACCGACTGCGTCGCCCGTTATGGTGGAGACGAGTTCCTCGTGGTCCTTCCCGATACGCCTGATGAGGGTGCCCGCATGGTGGGTGAGCGTCTGCTCGAGAGGGCGAAGAAGATCGCAATCCCGACAGAGACGGGGCTCGTATCGATCAATCTCAGCGTCGGATGTGCGACGCTCGAGCCGATGGAGGGTGGGCCCAACTTCAGCCTGCTCCGCGCCGAGATTGTGGATCGCGCGGCGGTTGAGCTGGTGGCAAATGCAGACGCCTCTCTCTATGCCGCGAAGCACAGCGGCAAGGTTGGCGAGCCGCGGATCATCGATTGGTCGATCGTGGCGCCCGTCAGCGTCGCCGCATAAGAGCGAAAGAGTACGGCACCTGTACCACGAGCGGGGCGTGACGCCCAGCGGAGCCACCTGGTGAATACGATGCGATCTCGGTCGGGAGAAGCTAGATGACAGCGCTACTCGAGGCGCGCGCTCCTGCGCGTTCGCCAAACGAAGCCGCCCGCCACTTTCGCGAGCAGGTCTCGGATTGGAACGATGCCCGGCATATCGCACAGGTCGCTGCCGACCTGCTGCGACACGAGCTCTCGCGTCCGGTCATCTCGATCTTTTCAGTAGAGGGCGCCAGCGAGCTGGTGCTAGCGGGCACTGCCCCACGTGGGGCGAGCAGATCTCCGAAAGGCAGCCGCCGCACAGCTGATCGCGGTGTGCTGAACGCCGTTCTCAGGTCGCGGACGGTAGAGCGCAGCCTGAACCACTACGTCGAGCCCGACTTCATTCTCAGCCAGCCTGGCGAGACGAGGTCAGCTTTGGCCGTTCCGGTACTGGCAGGGGCGAAGCTGGTCGGAGTCATCCACCTCGAGTACTCGGTCCCGCACACGCCTTCGCTCAGCGACGAGCTGGTGACGGAAGCAGTCGCGGCTCAGCTCGCCGGTGCCTGGGCATCGAGCGGGGTGGCGGCGCCGGCTTCCAACGCGGATCCACGTCTGGCGCGCAAGCTCCGCGAATCAGCGATCCTTTCCGAGATCTCAACGCAGCTTGCCCAGGCCGAAGATCCAGCCGGGACCTTCACCAAGGTCACTGCCAGCGCGCATGAAGTGATTGGGTGCGGCGGCGCTCTGCTGATGATGCGGCACCGCTCCCGGCAGATGCTCGATGTGGTTGCCAGCTCCGGGCGGATACAGCTTCCGCTCGAGACCCTGGTCCCGATCGATGGAACCCGGGTTGGGGCTGTCTCACGCAACGGAACTCCGCTGGAGATCCCCGCAGTAGGCGCGACTGGCGATCCGATTCTGCCTTTCGGGCTCCTGGATCCGCACCCTCGAGACGGGCTGATCGTGCCGGTTACTTCCGGTGGAAAGACATGTGGGGTCCTGCTCGTGGTGGACTGCGCCGCTTCCTCCGGCTTCACCCCGGAAGACGTTCAGCTCCTCCAGGCCCTCGCCGACGCGGCGGGCGCAGCGGAAGCGATCAGGTCCATTCCACCGCTACGCCAGCGTATCTCCGACGCATCGCTGATCGCAGAGGTCGGCCGCGCCATGACCGGGACGCTCGGTCTGGACGACGTACTCTCGCTGATCGTGAAAGCGGCCGAGATGCTCGTGAGCGGCCGTTGCGCCACTGTCGGCTTGTTCAGCGACGACCGGTCGTCGCTCATCCTCGCCGCCGCGTCGGGATCGCTGATGGGGAAGCAGGGCACAGTGCTCCCCGCCCGCGAGACAGTCATGGGCAGCGTCGCGCTCGATGGCGAATGCCTCATCAGCGACTCACTCGGAACTGATCCGCGCGGCTGGCCCCTCGGCGAAAACTTCGGACCTGCCGCACTCGTGCCTCTGGAGGCACATGGACAGATACGTGGAGTTCTTCTCGTCGCCCGGGCCGTCGGTGCTGCCATCCCCTCGGACGAGGACCTCGACGCGCTTCGGAAGCTCGGCGCTTACGCGGCGATCGCGCTCGACAACGCGCGCCTCTACACGCAGCAGACGGAGCTGACCCGCACGCTCCAGGCGCAGGCGAAGGAGCTCGAGAAGGCCTATGCCGAGCTCAACACAAGCCAGGAGCGGCTCCTTGTCTCCGAGAAGATGGCCGCCCTCGGAAGAGTAACAGCCGGTATCGCCCACGAGATCAACTCACCGCTCGGCAGCATCCTCAACTGCCTGCAGCTGGCAACTACCTATGCACAGGAGTACCGAGAGTCGGCGGACGACCCGGAGGTAACGCCTCAGGATCACATCGGTATCGCGACTGATCTGCTCGAGGCGCTGACGCTGGCGGAAGAAGCGACCCGGCGTGTCGCTCAGTTCGTCCGCACGATCAAGGGGCAGACCCGGATGGACGAGGAGCGCGTGCTGCCATTCGATCCAGCTGAGGAAATCGATAGCACGATGACCCTCCTGCGCCACGAGCTGGACGAAGGGCGCATTGAGCTCGAAGCGAAGCTGGATGAGGGGGTCACCCTACACGGTGACTCGAGTAAGTTCGCCGTGATCGTCCAGAATCTCATCAGCAACGCGATCGACGCGTACGAGGGCGGCTCGGGGGTAGTGCGCATCCGCCTGATGAATGAGCAGGATAGGGTGGTTCTGGAGGTGGAGGACGAGGGGAGCGGCATCCCCGAAGAGATCCGTCCTCGAATCTTCGATTACCTCTTCACGACCAAGGATGTGGGACGGGGAACGGGGCTGGGGCTGTCCCTGGTGCATAACATCGTGACCTCACACTTCAAGGGCACGATCGACTACCGCAGCAAGATCGGCTCGGGAACGACGTTCGTGATATCGATCCCACCCGTAATTGAAAAGTAGCCATGGCGCGGAAGTATGGCGGTATCTCCAACTCCGGTCACACGATACTCGTCGTCGACGACAGCCCGGAAGTGCTGGAATCGACGAAGAGGCTCTTCGAGAAGGACGGCCACAAGGTCCTGACCGCTCCAAGTGGCAAGGCGGCGCTGGAGATACTCGAGAAGACTCGCGTGCACCTGATGGTCGTCGACTACTTCATGCCGGCGATGACGGGCGAGGAACTCGTCCGCCGCATTCGGGGGAGCGGCGACCAGATCACGCAAATCATCCTGGCGACGGGGTACTCGGGTGAGAAGCCCGCGCGGGTAATGATGCAGCAGCTCGACATCCAGGGTTATCACGACAAGAGCGAAGGCGCGCAGAAGCTGCTGCTCTGGGTCGACACCGCTCTGAAGGCGTATCGACACGTGCTGGCGATGGAAAAGCACCGGAAAGGTTTGCGCTTCATCCTCGACATCACCCCGGAGCTGCACCGGATGCAGCCTGTGGACGAGCTTCTCGAGGCGCTGCTCTGGCAGCTCGAGGCGCTTCTCGGCGCGGAGAATTCGTTTCTGGCTACCTTTCCGAGCGCTGAGCCCGTCGAAGACGGAGAACAGAGGCCCGACGGTGAATGCTTCATCGCGATTGCCGACACTCCGGACCAGATCCAGGAGCTTCAGGTCCGGGTCGGCACCGGACGCTTCAAGGCAGGCGAACCGATCAAGTCACTTCCCCGCCCCCTCGCGAGCCTGGTCGACACAGCGTTCGAAACTGGGATCCCGCACACGGAAGAGGACTGCAGCGTGGTTCCCCTCGTGCTGGGGAAGAGGGTCATCGGTGTCATCTTCCTCGATCGGCGGACGGGCTATGCGAAAGATCGCGAGCTGCTCGAGGTGTTCGCATCGCAGGCAGCCGCGGCGATTCAGAACGCGCTGCTGTATGACATGGCCACGACGGACCCGCTAACCGGCACCTTCCTCCGCGGCTTCGCCACGCAGCAGCTGGAGCATTCGATCAAGCGAAGCCTTCGAAGGAGCGAATCGCTGTCGCTCCTGATGATCGACCTCGACCGCTTCAAAAGTATCAACGACACATTCGGCCA
>ERZ1066118.1689-NODE-1689-length-12793-cov-6.693280_pt1 | contig 12793 bp, 7 predicted proteins | sample MGYA00382765_ERZ1066118 | MGnify/ENA primary metagenome ERZ1066118 (study PRJEB33369, sample SAMEA5778348) | biofilm metagenome | biome: Industrial cooling water; feature: Water cooling tower basin; material: Biofilm | place: United Arab Emirates | collected...
AGCACCCGGACGCCGGCGAGCGGATCGCGAACTTCGCGATCGCGAACGCGCAGGAGCGCACCCGGGCGGCCGCGCGCGTCGCACGTGAAATCGCTGCTGGAGAATCGACTAGGGTAATTGCAGAGAAGTTGAATGTGAGTATTCACACTGTACGGCGCCACACCGAGCAAATACGTCAACAGCTGGGGGTTCATTCGCGAGCTGAGATCGTTTCAAAGGTGCTTCGCGGGTAGCTGCCGAAGCGGCAAAGACGCTGGCAGAGTAACCTCTGAAGATTGGCTGACTGAGCCTACACGTAGCGTGAGATCTCCGCCTGCCGAGCTTTCGCCTGATGATCGGTGCCTGAACAGGCGATCAAACACGGTCGAATGGTGCAGTGGCAGCTCCGGAGAGTCGCCAACCTTCGGCGGAAAAGGGGAAGTCCGAAAGAGTCGCTTTCTCGCCCGTGCGGATTGTCCACACACGTTAGACAATGCTGATTCTTACCCCTCCGTAAACCTCTCAGATTCGGCGAAAAACTCCGGCTCAGCGAGTTTCATCCGGTCGAGGCTGACACTCTCCCGCACTCCGATTGGCCGCCTTGGTGTTTCCGGAAGCGCCACCGGGCAACCGGAAGCCCCGCTACTCGGCGCTTTCCTTCGTCTCCCCCGGACCCCCCGCATCCACCCACACCGTCTTCACGTTCACGAACTCGCGGATCCCCCACTCGCCCAGCTCCCGGCCGTAGCCTGACTCCTTCACTCCGCCGAATGGCAGCTTCGGGTGTGAAGCCACCATCGCGTTGACGAACACCTGACCAGCTTCGATCTCCCGGACGAAGCGCTCCTGCTCCGCGGGATCTGTCGTCCAGACGCTGCTCCCCAGCCCGAAGACGCTGTCGTTGGCGCGCTGAATGGCATCCTCGATGGACGACACCTGGAAGATGGATGCGACCGGGCCGAAGATCTCCTCGGTCGCGGCAGGCGCGTCATCCGGGATCTGATCCAGGGCTGTCGGAGGGTAGTAGTAGCCCGGCAGATCCAGCCTCGCTCCGCCCGTGAGCAGGCGCGCACCCGCACGCACCGAGCGCTGCACCTGATCGTCCACGCCGTCACGGATGGAGGGTGTCGCGAGCGGCCCGATCTGCGTCGCCTCGTCCATGGGGTCGCCCACACGCAACGCCTCCATTCCGGCTACAAAGCCCTCTACGAAGGGGGAATAGATCTGCTCGTGGACGATGAACCGCTTCGCCGCGATGCATGACTGCCCGTTGTTGATCGTCCGAGCGGTGACCGCTGTCCTGATCGCGCGCTCCAGATCCGCACTCGGCATAACGATGAAGGGATCGCTTCCTCCAAGCTCCAGCACCGTCTTCTTGATCTTCCTGCCGGCTCCCTGCGCGATTGCCGCCCCTGCGCGGGTGCTGCCCGTGAGGGTAGCGGCGCGGACACGATCATCATCGAGCACCCGCTGCACGTCATCGACCTCGATGAGGAGCGTCTGCAAGGTGCCTTCAGGCGCACCCGCCCTGCGGAAGATCTCCTCGATGGCGAGCGCGCAACCCGGGACGTTCGACGCGTGCTTCAACAGAGCCACGTTGCCGGCCATCACAGCAGGGGCGGCAAAGCGGATCACCTGCCAAAAGGGGAAGTTCCAGGGCATCACCGCCAGGATCGGCCCGATGGGATCGAAGCGGACATAACTCCGTCGCGCATCGGTCGGGATGTCGATCTGACCGAGCAGTCGTTCCGCATTTTCTGCATAGTAGCGGCAGGCGAGCGCACACTTTTCCGCCTCGGCGATCGCTGCCCCAATCGGCTTCCCCATCTCCTCCGTCATCAATCGCCCGAGCTCGCGCTTCTCCTTCTCGAGGATATCGGCAACAGCGGAGACCCAGCCCGCGCGCTCATGCATGGGCCGTCTTCGCACCTCCAGGTACGCCGTCCATGCAAGGGCCAGCCTGGAGTCGAGCTGCTCGGGCGTCAACAGCGCGTACGACCTTATCTCCGCCCCGGTGGCGGGATTCACACTCTTGATCATCAACCTCGAGTAGATGCGTGGAAGTCGCTCAGCGGGCGTCGTCAGCTGCCAGGTTCAGCAGGCTTTTAACGGCGATCACGAATGCGGCGAGTGGCGGCTGCTCGGTAACCTGCAGGTCGCGCAGTATCTCTCGGTACTGCTCGTCTTCGATCGGGTGCTGCCTGCAGAAGGCATTGAGGCACTGGCCCAGCGGGGTGCCATCGCTCCGGCATTCGATCACCTGGCGCGAAATCAGTCTGTGGGCTCTCTGCACGTCTGAGATCAGCGTCTGGGCGAGACGCTTCTCCCACGGATCGTCGCGCGCGATCGTTCGCAGCGTCTGCTGCATCCAGCTGATTCCCAGCTCCTCACCCACGTTGTAGTACGCCTCTCCGGTCCCGAGCCGATCCGCGCGCGCCTCTCTGGCGATCCGCAGAATATCGAGGAGCTCCGGGAGGAACCGCAGGGTGATCAGACGCTCGGCGAGCGCGGGCTCGACACCGAGTGCATGCACTTCAGCCAGGCGCTCCTCGAAAAGCGCCTTGTCCGCGCCAGTAACGATCCTGGCGAAGCTGCCGCGGAGCTCCGACAGCCCCTCGCGCAGGTCGCCGATCACCGCGTTTATCGGCACCTCCGGCTCCACGCTCGCCAGGACCCATCTCGCCGTTCGCTCCATCACCCTGCTGAGCGCCAGAAGCCAGCGGTAAATCGTCTCGGACGTCTGCTTTCCCTGCAGCGCCTCCAGGTCTGCCCGAATCTCTGGAGCACCCGCGATGCGGCTTGCTATGAACCACGCGGAAGCCACCTCGAAGTGCGGCATGCCTGTGTCGCGCGCGAGGCGGTGGAGGAACGCGGCGCCCATCTGGTCCACCAGCTCGTTGACCAGCTCGGTGACGATGATCTCCCTGCGAAGCCGGTGGCTCCGCAGAACGTCCTCGCCCGCCGCTGTCACCGCCGCCTCGGGAAAGTAGCCGATGAGGTATTCCTGGGTAGAGGAGTCGTCCGGCAGCGGAGAACCCAGCAGATGCGCCTGCGCGGAGAGCTTCGCATATGCGAGGAGCACGCACAAAGTTGGTCTGGTGAGACCGATCCCCTCCTTCGCCCTTCCTTCCAGCTCTTCCGCGCCAGGAATTCCGGACGCGGCCCGATCCAGCAGCTTGTCGCGCTCTAGATCGATGATCAGCGACGTGAGATCAGCCAGCGCCTCGCGACTTCTGATCTCGTCGAGGGAGACCGCGAGGGACTGGCTGATGTTGTTCTGGAGGACGAGGCGCGAAACCTCGTCCGTCATGCTCTCGAGAAGCGTGTTGCGGGCTTCCACCGGCAACCCGCCTGAAGCAACCAGGGGTGCCACGAGGATCTTCAGATTCACCTCGTGATCGGACATGTCCACGCCGGCGGAGTTGTCCAATGCGTCGGTGTTGAGGCGCCCACCGCGTAGCGCGTACGTGATGCGCGCCCGCTGAGTCATGCCGAGATTTCCTCCCTCGCCGATGACCTTGCAGCGGAGGTCCGCGGCATCTACTCGCACCGCGTCATTGCTGGTATCTCCAACCTCACCGTGCGATTCGTCGGCATCCTTCACATAGGTCCCGATTCCGCCGTTCCATAGCAGTTCTACTGGAGCGGCCAAGACGGTTCGGATCAGGGCTTCCCCATCCAGCGACGTGTCGCCCCCCTCCGCGAGCCCAAGTATGGCTCTCGCTTCGGGAGTGACCTCGATCTCCTTCGAGGCGCGCGGGATGATCATCGCACCCGCGGAGAGGACGGCGCGGTCATAGTCATCCCAGCTGGATCGCGGGAGCTTGAAGAGGCGCTCGCGCTCAGCGAATGAGCGCTCAGGGTCGGGATCCGGGTCGATGAAGATGTGGCGATGATCGAACGCTGCGACGAGGCTGATCTGGCGGGAGAGCAGCATTCCGTTCCCGAAGACGTCGCCGCTCATGTCGCCGATTCCGGCAACGGTGAACGCCTCGTTCTGGATATCCTTCCCCATCTCCAGGAAATGGCGACGCACACACTCCCACGCCCCGCGCGCGGTTATCCCTTCCTCCTTGTGATCGTAGCCGTACGACCCGCCTGATGCGAAAGCATCCCCCAGCCAGAAGCCGTACTCCGCCGCGACTCCATTGGCGACGTCGGAGAGGTGCGCAGTGCCCTTGTCGGCTGCAACCACGAGATACGGGTCGTCTCCGTCGTGTCTGACGATGCCTGCAGGAGGAATAACCGCGCCCTCTACGATGTTGTCGGTGAGGTCGAGCATACCCCGCATCAGTGTCCGGTATTGCTCAGCCATCTCCTGCATCATCGCCTCACGCTCGGGGAAGGGGCGCTTGGTGATGAATCCGCCTTTGGAGCCGCTGGGGACGATCACCGCATTCTTCACCACCTGGGTCCGGACCAGCCCGAGGATCTCGGTGCGATAGTCGTCGGGACGGTCCGACCACCGGATCCCCCCGCGGGAGACGGACGCGCCTCTGAGGTGGATGCCCTCCATTCGCGCGGAGTAGACGAAGATCTCATAGAGCAGCCGATTCCTCCGGAGCTCTTCGACCTCGCCGACGGCCAGCTTGACGGAGATGTAGGGGACCCCGCCACTACGACGTGTCGGATCCGCCCCACCATGGATGAAATAATTGGTGCGAACGGTTGCCTCGATCAGGTTGAGGATGCGGCGAATCGCACGATCTTCAGCCAGGGCAGTGACCCCCTCGAGCGCTGTGATGATCTCCCGAGACAGCTTCTCCGCGGGAGAATTTTGGGTACTCCGCCGGCCGGCGGGCTCGGGTGCGCCGGCATCGAAGCGATGAGTGAACAGCCTCATCAGGAGCAGGGCGAGCGTGGGGTACTTCGCGAGGGCTCTGGCGGCGGCGAATCGCGTAGGCGAGAGACCCGCCTGGAAGGCATAATTCGCATAAAGGCGGAGCACGTCGACTTCTCTCCAGCGCAGCCCCGCGCGCAGAATGAGGGCGTTGAAGGGGTCACTGGGAGTGTCGCCCACGCGAATCGCGAGCAGCCCCTCCGAGAGCGCGTCCCACGTCGGCGGGTCGATTGCCTTGCCGTCAGGATCCTGTACTGCGAAGGAGTAGATCATCATCCGCGGGAGCGCGTCACCGCCGACAGCGAACGGGGTGACGTTGATCACTCGGATGCCGGCATTCTCCAGGATCGGCATGAAGTCCGACAGGATCAGCCGCTCCTCGCGGAGGTACAGTTTCAGGACGGTAAAATCAGCGCCCTGACTATCCCTCTCTGATTCGAGCGGTGCCCGAAGCCGAATGGAGACGCCTTGTTCCGCGGCGCGCAGGCGCTCCAGCTCCTCCACGTCCTGAACGGCCACTTCCGGGCTGCTCGCGGCGCGGTAATCATCCTGGAACGCGTGCGCATACGTCATCGAGAGCGCGTGGGCGTCCGCGGCTGCTGCGCGTGAAGCAAGCTGGTCGGCAAGCTCGTCATCCCACGACCTGACCACCCGTCGGACCTCGGCGGCAAGCTGGTCCGCTGTAACCGCGCGTATCTTCTCCGCTGAGGCAGAGACGTAGAAGTGAAGCCTGGCCTGATCGCCAGCGCCCATGGCGACGTAGTAGTTGAGGATCTCCCCCTCGAATGTCGAGGTGAGGACGTTCTGGATCCTGTTCCGTACATCTCCGCTGAATCGCCCGCGCGGCAGAATCACCATCACGCTCACCCCGCGGTCGAGCGGGTCCGGCCGCAGGTAGACCTGGACTTCGTCGGAGAACAGGAGGCTGACTACCGTACGAACTTCCTGGTCGAGCTCCGGGAGGGACGCCTGGAAGAGGTCTTCCTTCGGCATCGAGTTGAAGATCGTGATGATCTCCTTGTAGTCGTGTGACCCGCGCTTGGCACCCGAGGTGTGGAGGATACCGTCCAGCTTCTTCCTCAGGATCGGAATGGTCTCCGCGTGTTCGTTGTGCGCCCTGGAGGTGAAGAGGCCGAGGAAGCGGTGCTCTCCTCGCACACGCCCGTTGTCATCGAGCTTCTTCACACCGATGTAGTCCATCCTGTCGCGGCGATGGACGGTCGATCGTGCGTTTGACTTGCTGGTGATCAGCACCGGCCCCTCGACCACGCGCCGCCGCAGCTCCGGGGGGAGCTGGTCGACCGCCACACCCCCGGCCCAGCTGGACGCTGCTTCCTCACGCAGTATCCCGAGACCGGAACCTGGCTCGACGCGGACGAGTGTCTGCGCCCCCTGCTCGATCAGGTCATATGAGCGGAAGCCGAGGAAGACGAAGTTCTCCTGGCCCAGCCAGCGAAGGAAGCTCTGGACCTCCTCCAGTTCGGTGCGACGCTCCGGGAATCGAGACGCGTACTCGGCAATCGACCGAGTGACTTCTTCCAGCTTGTCGAGCATGGGCCCGAAATCATCGGTTGCGCGGATGACGTCTTCCAGCCGGCGCCGGATCTCACTCTCGAGCTCGGCGCGCTTCGAGGGGTCGTCGATGCGCGGGACCTCGTAATGAACGAGAGACCGCGGGTTGTCGCCTGTGCTCCCGCTGATGCTTGTTATCGCGTTGGCTGCATCGCGCTCGGCGCTGACGATCGGGTAGATCGAGTGCAGGATCGGAATGTTCTCTCCACCGAGATATTCCCGGATCGAGTCGATGATAAAGGGGCGGTCGGCGAGTGTTGCCCTGATAACCGTCACCGGCGCTGACCATCCCTCCTGCTCCGGGTCGACGAGCTGAACGCTAGCCCCATCGGCTGGGGCGGCTTCCAGGAATCGGAACGCACCTGATGCCAGTGCAGCGAGCTCCTCGACCGGGCGGTCGACCAGAACCTGGCGGGAAGTTCTGGAAAAGAACTCCCGAGCGAAGGCGCAAATGGCGACCGGATTCCGGCCGTCACCGCGCTTCAGCTGGAGGCAGATCTCGTCGACTATCGCGCGCTGCTTCGACGGCTTTCCGGATCCCGATCTCGTCATTTTCATCTGGCCTGTGGCCGCTTCAAAAGGGTCGAGGCGGCGCTGCAACTTGTGGTCCGACCACGGGTGCCGGATGGCGAAGTCTCCCGTGCCCGCAACCGTCGCTGCAGGCAGCCATTGGCGCTACTGGCCGCGCCGCATCGTCAGCCTGGTTGGCTGCCTCACCCGAGGGAAAATGCAAACGGCCGCGACACCCCCGGGATGTGCGGCCGTACGACTTAGCGAGCGGCTGGTGCTACTGCCAGCGGAAGAGGCGCACCGCCAGCAGGAAGGCGAGCCCGGTCCAAACCAGGAGTATCGCAATCTCGGGAATGAGGGACGTTATTCCCGCGCCCTCATTGTAGATGCCTCTGAGTGCATCATTGAGGGCGGTCAGAGGTAGCGCCTTGATCACCGGCTGAATGGCGTCCGGAAAGCGATTCGCGGAGAAGAAAACCCCCGACAGCACGAACATTGGAAGCATGATCACGTTGTTGATCCCGCTGACCCCCTCGATCGTAGTCGCACGTGAGGATGCGAGGAGGCCGAGCCCCGCGAAGGTGAATGCGCCCAGCAGGATCACGATCAGGAGGGACAGCATCGACCCGGCCACGTCAACGTCGAACGCCAGCCATGCGAACAGCATGATTGGCGGTACTTCCAGCAGCAGGAAGGCCATCCGAGCGAGGATCTGAGCCAGCAGAAAGTCCGACCGCTTCATCGGCGTGGCGATGAGACGCTTGAGCTGCTTCTTCTGGCGCATGAAGACGATTCCGAAACCGATCGCCCACATCCCTGTGCTCATCAGGTTCAGTCCGATGAGCCCCGGGATCAGCCAGTCTACGTAGCGGCTCCCCGCCCGCCGCTCGGCATCCTCGACGATGCCGACGGGCCGCGTTCCCCCAGCGCCCGCCTGAACCGCTCGATCGGCCAGAAGTCGCGCCTCCCGGCTTTCCGGGCGCGCGGGATCGTAGCGGAAGACGAGGCTGTCGGAGCCCGCCAGCACCAGCGCCAGGTCCCCTGTCCGCAGCGCCCGCTCCCCCTCCTCTCCGTCCACGCGAACAGCTTCGAGGTCACCCGATGCCTGGATTGCGCCGAAATGCTGCTCCGCAACGCTTCCTGTCTGTATGCCGATGGGCGTCGCTGGGGGAACCGCCTCTTCTCTGAACGCGAGCCCGAGCCCGATCGTCAGCAGGATCGGGAAACCAAACGTCCAGAAGAGCGCCTCAGGCTCGCGTATGAACGTGCGCATGCGCATGAGGACGAGCTCGCGAATCGCGCTCACAGCTGATCTCTGGGGGAGGCTTTGGTGGTCCGTGCTACGCGGAGCGAAATCCTTTTAGGCATCCCTCAGCTGCCGCCCGGTCAGCGCGAGGAAGACGTCGTCCAGGGTGGTGTGATGGGTGTTGAGGGCGGTCAGCTCCCCTTCGCGCTGCTCGATCAGCTGAAAGAGCGCAGGGATTGTTCGGTGCGGCTCCCGTGTCGCGACACGATTGGAGCTGGTGAGGTCGACACGCGTTACCGCGGGAATCCGCCGGAGCTCCTCCTCCAACAGCGTCACCGTGCTCTGGAACTCGACTACGTGGTCTCCTCCCAGTGAGGCAACGAGATCGGCCGGGCGTCCTTCGACCAGGACCGAGCCGTGATCCATGATGGCGAGGCGATCCGCCAGCTTCTCCGCCTCATCCATGAAGTGGGTCGTCAGGAGGATGGTGCCTCCACCAGCCCTGAAATCACGGCAGAGGTCCCAGATGTGGCGGCGCGACTGCGGGTCGAGCCCGGTGGTCGGCTCGTCCAGGAACAGGATGTCCGGCTTGCCCGCGAGGGCGCACGCGAGAGAGAGACGCTGTCGCTGGCCCCCGGAGAGGACTTTTACGTGGTCGCTCCTCTTCTCCGCCAGCAGCACGTGGTCGATCAGCTCGTCCACAGTTGGGCCGGACGAGTAGACAGACCTGAAGAGTCTGACCGTCTCCTCGACCGTCAGCTTGTCGGGTAGCTCCGTCTCCTGCAGCTGGATGCCGAGACGTCCCCGCAGCTCATCCTCGTTTCCCTTCCAGGGCAGCCCGAGGATCTCGACCGTTCCGGCGTCCGGCTTCTGAAGCCCTTCGAGGATCTCGATCGTCGTGGTCTTCCCGGCGCCATTCGGCCCCAGCAGCCCATAACACTCGCCACGGCGGATCTCCAGGTCCAGCGACTTCACGGCGACCGTTTCGCCGAACCGCTTGTGCAGTCCCCGGCAAAGAACAGCGGGGGCGGTTTCACTCACGTGATACCGCCCGTGCGTCTGAAGAATTTGAGAAAACGCTCAAGGATCGGAGCAGTCCCTTTTGTATCCGCAGTTCGAGCAGAGAATCTTACAGGCCGCAATATAGCGCATCTCGGAGCCGCACATCTCACACTCGATCCGCGAAGCTGGATCGTAGCTGGGATCGAAGTCAGCGCGGTCGACGACCCGCTCACGCGCCTTCTCCCGATCGGCCTCAAGTCGGGCGCACCACCGCGGATCGGGTACGCGAGCCGCGGCTGCGGAAAGCGAAATCGAGGTGGGCTGTGGGTCTGTCACAGAATCTGTCCGTGGAACACCGGTGGGCGCGGAGGGCCGTCTGTCGAGCGGTTTTGGGGATTCTGCGCGGGTTCGGGTTCCATGCGGGTTATCCACACTTTTCCGAATTTTGAGGGGGATAACTCCCGCTTATCCACAAAAATCAGCGGAAATGTCACCTTTCTGTGACTAACCTGCTATAACAGCCGCCCCTGCATCGCCAAAAGACCGTCGCGCGAAACAAGCTTGTCTTCTGCGTCGCCAATCACCAGTACGGACGGAAAAGAGCGAAGAACCACCGCCACCACCGTCTCCAGATAGCTCATGGCGATCCACCACGCCTGCCGTTCCTCGAGCCATAACCGCCTCGCCGAAACCACTTCTGTCTCCAGGTCCCACTTCAATGCCTCGCATCGCGGGGCCCTTAGAAGGAAACCATCTTCACTACGCGGCCCGCGGATTCCGGGCTCTATCGACGGCGTTCCAAACCGCGTTTGGTCGCTGCCTGTTTGTTCTGTTTTCATGTCGTTTCCGCCCTTTGGATCACAACGTACCGGGGATCGAATTGATCGATCTCCTGACGAATTCCGTCGGTCCATTCCACCAGAGCGTACAGCGACCATTCTTCAAGCACCGTCCCGACCGCTCCATCCGGAGCCCTCACTTCATCACCTGCTCGAAAGAAGTGAGGCGATTCGAGTTGACCACTCACGTTCCCCCGTTATGTGGGTGTGCAATGTCCCTCGGTCGCGGGGCAATCTCTCGCTCGCCCCGCTTCACGGAAAGGGGGGGAGCCGAGTCAGGGGCCCGTGGTGAACATATGGTGCTGTAGCTCCACGGTTGTTACACGAAACAGGAGCCGACGTTGCAGTAGTTCCAAGGCGCTTCCATTAAGATCTGGTGAAGATCGGTTCAGGCCGTTCAGCTTGGCGATGCGTTTTGGCTCTACCGGCGACGGAGGATGGGGGAGTCGAAAACGGCTTCGATGGTGAAGTTGCTTTGCATTGGCTCAGGAGCTCCGCGGATGCGTGGAAAGAACGCAGATAGGGAAATGAACCGAGTAATCGTAACCACGTTGCACCTGCCCGAAGCTGCGCACGACCTGCTTGCCCAGAGTGGATCTGTTCGCGGCCCGGGGGAGTGGGAGGAGCACCTGCCCGACGCAACCGGGCTCATCTCTTTGCTGAACGTTCGTATCGATGAGGCGCTTCTGTCGCGCGCGCCGAAGCTGCAGGTCGTTGCCAATGCCGCGGTTGGCTACGACAACATCGACGTGGCCGCGTGTAGAGCCAGGGGAATCGTCGTCACGAACACCCCGGACGTGCTTACCGACGCGACCGCGGACATCGCCATGGCCCTGATCCTCTCCACGGTCCGGCGCCTTCCTCAGGCGGAGGCGAGTCTACGGCGTGGCGAGTTTCATGGGTGGAGCTTCTGGGACTATCTGGGCGGTGATATCACCGGCTCAACCCTCGGCATCTTCGGGATGGGCAGGATCGGTCAGGCAGTGGCCGTGCGGGCGAGGGCGTTCGGACTGCGGCTCATCTACAGCAGCCGGACACGTCTCGAGCAGGCGCGCGAGCAGGCGTTGACGGTGCAATGGGTCGATTGGGAAACACTGCTCACCACGAGCGACATCCTCACGCTCCACGCGCCGGGCGGGGCTCAGACTCACCACCTGCTCGACCGTGAGGCGATTCGGCGGATGAAGCGAGGGAGCTACATCATCAACACAGCTCGCGGACCTCTTGTCGATGAAGCCGCTCTGGTCGATGCGCTCGCGGATGGGCATCTCGCGGGCGCGGGACTGGACGTATACGAGCATGAGCCGGCGATCCACCCCGGGCTGCTGACGCTGGACAACGTCACGCTCCTCCCGCACATCGGTTCCGCGACGCCTGACACACGCAGTGGGATGGCGGTGCTCGCCGCTCGCAACGTCGCAGCCATTCTCAGCGGCAACTCCCCCCTTTCAGCAGTACCGTGAACCGCGGGCCAGCTCGGGACGACCTGGTGGCAGTCTTCAGGGCGGCGGTTGAGCGCGCCCGACCCGATCAGGCTTTCCGGCAGATATGCCGGCGTGAGGGGTCCTTGCTCGCCATTGCCGACGCCGAGGAACTCGACCTCAGCAGCTTTGAGAAGCTATGGGTTGTTGGAGCGGGGAAGGCCGTCGTTCCACTGGCCGCGGTGGCTCTGGAGATGTTCGGTGACTCGGTTGCGGGCACCTCCATCACGACGGGGCACGGTCACGCTCGGGGGGCCGCATTCGACGTGTGGGAGGCGGGACATCCCACGCCCGATGCAGGGAGCCTGGCCGGCGCCGCGGACGCCCTGAGGCTCGCCAGGAGCGCCGGAAGCAGCGATCTCGTGATCTGCCTCCTGACCGGCGGCGCTTCATCACTCTGGGCTGCTCCTGTTCGCGGTGTTCCCCTGGCTGATCTACGGGAAGTGACTACCCGCCTTCTCCGCTCCGGAGCTACCATTCAGCAGGTCAACGCGGTTCGGAAGCATCTCTCGCTCATCGGCGGGGGCCGCCTGGCCGCGGCGGCGTTGCCGGCCGCCGTGCTTACCTTCGCGCTCTCCGATGTGATCGGCAGTCAGGCTGAAGCGATCGGGTCAGGGCCGACCGTCCCTGACCCCACCACCTACGAGGATGCGCTGTCCGTCGTGTCGGCGGCTGGAGTTGACGCACCGTCCAGTGTGATCGCCCACCTGCAGCGCGGTGCCGCGGGAGAAGCGGATGAGACGCCGAAGCAAGATGAGCTCCCCCCCGGCCGTTATCATCTGCTTGCCGACATCTCGACAGCTATCGCCGGTGCGGAAGCCGAGCTTCGGGCGCGGGGATATGAGCCGATCATCCTCACGACGGCGGGGGAGGGAGACGCATGCACGATAGCCCGCTGGTTGGCGACGGAGGCGCTGGCTCGACGATCTCACGGCGCCACGCGGCAGGCGCTGGTGTGGGGCGGGGAGAGCACCGTACGCGTAACGGGGCCGGGTAAGGGCGGCCGAAACCAGGAGATGGTGCTCGCCGCCGCGATGGAGCTGGAGGGAAGCGAAGGGGTGACGATGGCGTGCTTCGCAACCGACGGCAGCGACGGACCGACTTCAGCGGCTGGAGGCTTCGCGGACGGCGGCTCAGTTCAGAGGGGGCGTGCTCTCGGAATGGATGCTGAAGACTTCCTGCGCCGCAGCGATTCGAACAGCTATCTGGGGGGCCTGAAGGATCTGATCGTGACCGGGCCGACCGGCACCAACGTCAACGACATCGCGGTTGCGCTGATCAGCTAGTCCTTTGCGGGCGCACCCGCGCCTGATCCTTCCTCGAC
>ERZ1066118.1691-NODE-1691-length-12772-cov-12.654557_pt1 | contig 12772 bp, 11 predicted proteins | sample MGYA00382765_ERZ1066118 | MGnify/ENA primary metagenome ERZ1066118 (study PRJEB33369, sample SAMEA5778348) | biofilm metagenome | biome: Industrial cooling water; feature: Water cooling tower basin; material: Biofilm | place: United Arab Emirates | collected...
CCCCGTTGCCGACGTCGAGGATCACGAGCCCGTCGTTCCAGTAGCTCAGGTACGCCAGCCCGTCCTGCACGTCGACGTCGTGCAGCGACCGCCCCACGTCCTCGGCGAACGCCGGGCGCGGGGTCTTCCACACGGCGACCTCCTTCGGCCGGGCCGGGTCGTTGAGGTCGAGGACGTGGAACGCGCCGGTGCCGTCGTTGGTCAGGTAGACGTGCGTCCCGTGCTTGGGCTGGGTGTAGACGAACGCCGAGTGGACGCCGGCGGTCACCGTCGCCGTGTACTCGGCGATCACCTTCGGGTGCGCCGGGTCCTCGAGCGAGCAGACGACGATCCCGTTGCGCCGGTCGCTCGCCCCCTCGCGCGTGAAGACGAGGTGCCGGCCGTCGGCCGTGGTCATCACGTCGTTGACGCGGCGCGTGTTGCTGACGATCGAGTCGGTGACCACGGGCTTGGCCGGGTCGCTGATGTCGATCGTGTACATGACGTCGCCGCCGCTCCCCGAGCCCAGGTAGGCGTACTTCCCGTTCGGGTGGAGCCACACCTCCTCGGTGGTGAAGCGCGTGCGCGGCAGCCGCCCCACGACGGTCGCCGGGCGGCGCACGTCGCGCGGGGCGAGCGTCACCACCGCCGAGGCGCTCCGGTCGCCGAGCGTCGCCGTCACCGTGTAGGCGCGCGCCTCGTAGCCGACGAAGGCGCCGTCGGGGTCGATCTGCCCCTGCCCGGGGCTCATGCTCCACGCCGGCATCACCCCGGGGATCGCCCGCCCCTGCGCGTCGCGCGCGGTGGCGGTGAAGCGCACCACGTCGCCGGTGCGGTACGTCGCGCCCCCGGCGGCCGCCGGGGCGATCGCCAGCGCCGCGACGCGCTCGGCGCGCACCGTCACCGGGATCGCCCGCCGCGCCGCTCCCGCCTCGGCGCTCAGCGTCGCCTGCCCGGGGGCGACGGCGACGAGGAAGCCGTCGTCGCCGACGCGCACGACGCCCGGCGCCGAGCTCGTCCAGCGCACCCGATCCTCGCGCCGATCGCCGAGGGCGGAGAGGGCGGTCGTGGTCGGGGCGACGCGCTGCCCGACGACGAGCGCCGCCGGCAGCCCCTCGACGTCGATGCGCGCCGCCGGCCCGGCGACCATCCGCACGGCGACGCGCTCGACCACCGGCCGGGCCCCGGGGACGATCGCCACCGCCGCGGCACGCAGCGTCCCGGTCGCGCCGGCGCGCACGAGCCCCGTGCTGTCGATCGTCCCCTCGAACCCGCCGGCCGGGACGAAGCGGACGCGCGCCCCGGGCACCGGCTCCCCGCGCGCGTCGAGGGCGCGGGCGCGCAGGCGGAGCGTGTCCTGCGCGGCGACCACGGGATCGGCCGGCTCGACGACGATGCGGGCGACGGGCGACGGCGCCGGCGCGGCAGCGGCGGCCGGGGCGGAGGGGGGGGCCGCCGGCTGCTGAAGCAGCGCCAGCAGGGCGAGGGTCGGAGCGGGCATGCGGCAGCGGTGGAGGAGGCGGGGCACGACTCGCGCGCCGCGCGGGAGGAGACCTCCCCGCGCGGCGAGACGCCCGGGCGTCCGGGTCGTCCCGTAAGGTGGCGTCGGGACGGCCGGTGAGCCAGAGCGCCGTCGTTCGCGTGCCGGCGGAACTTCCCTCCCGTCGCTCCCGCCCCCCCATGCCCACCCTCCGCGCCGCCGCGCCGCGCCGGCCGTCCGCCGCCGTCCTGCTCCCCGCCCTCGCGACGATGACGCTCGCCCTCCGCCCCGTGGCCGCGCCCGCGCAGGGCACCCCGGGCGCCCCCGGCAACACCGCGGCCGACACCGCCCGCGCGCCGACGCCGTTGAACAGCCGGAGCCGCGTCCCCGCCTCCTCGCTCGCGAACGTGTAGCCGCTCACCGTCGCTCCCGCGGCCGGCGTCCAGTCGAGGCGCGCGCCCACCCCCGCGCGCGATCACGCCGCGCGTCGCGGTCTCGGCCCGCCTCGAGCGTGCGGCCGACGGGGACCAGGTGGGGATCGCCACCGGGACGCGCCCCGACGGCTCGATCGCCCCGCCCAACGCGGCGTTCGACGGAGCGGGCGGCTCGCTCGGGGTGGACGTGCGCCCGGAGGCGCGGGTGCTCTGGCGCACCGAGCTGCGCGGGTGGCGCACGCGGGGCGCGATCTTTCCCGACGGCACGATGACCGGGGCGCGGCGCACGGGGGGTTCGCGGTGACGTCGTTGGCGCTGACGTTCTGAAGGGCCGGCACCCGGCACCCGGCGTACTGGTGTGCCCGAGCCCGATTACTCGAGCAGGGCGCGCGTGCGAGCGAGCAGTTGGGCCAGCACGCCCTGCGGGAGCACCGCCAGCGGGCGGGCGCGCCGCGCGCGCCAGTCGAGGCACTTCACCTGATCGGCGAACGCCACCCCCTGCATGGGGAAGTCCAGGGGCAGCGACACCTCGAACGGGTAGCCCTTCGGCTTTGTCGTGACCGGCACGCACAGGGCGCGGCTGGTCGGGCCGTTGTAGCTCGCCCGCGAGAGCACGACGGCCGGACGCCGGCCGCCCTGCTCGTGGCCCGCGCGCGGGTCGAACTCGAGCCAGACGACGTCACCGCGCTCCGGCACCCAGCTCTCCCCGGCGGCGTCGGGGGATCCGTCGGGTCCGGCGTCAGCCACCAGCGCCGCCCGCTCGGCACCCTGCACGGCTGGCGGCGGTGGAGCGTGCGGGGTTCGCCGACGGGCCGGCGTCGTCACCAGAGCTCCGCGCCACGCGGCGCGTCGTCCACCAGCTCGGGCAGGTTCTCCGGCGTGATGCCCGCGACCAGCTCGGCGAGCGAGAGTACGGGGACGATGACGAGCTGCCCGTCGCGCACCGAGACTTCCACCTCGGCGCCTTCCTGCAGACGCGCATCCGCCGCCAGCACGCTCGGGATGCGCACGCCGAGGCTGTTTCCCCACTTCCTGACCTTCGTCCGCATGCCACACCCCCGTGAGGTATACACATAGTGTACCCCGAGAGGGCTCTACGTGCCAGCGGCGGGCTGTCGGGTCACCTGGTCTCGCACGTCGGCGGCCAACGTCCGCCGCCGCGCCACGAACGTCCCCCGGCACGTCGGTGGGCGGCGGTTCATCGTCTCGGCCCAGTACACCTCGCCGTACAGCGAGTCCCTGTGGAAGCGCGCGCCCTGGAGCCGGACGGACCCGCTGCTGGCCGCCCGCTGCAGCAACACGAAGACCGCCGCGGAGTCGCTCATCGGCGAGCCGGTCGGCACCGTGCCGGGCGGGTACTCGACCGTCGTGCTCGCCCCCATCCGACCGCACCCGGTCGGCGCGGCCGCATCGACTGTCTCGCAACAGCGGCCCGCGAACGTCCCGCGCACGTCATGAAACGTGGCCTGGGCCACGGCCTGGCCGGGTGACGCCCGGATGACGACAGTGTCGCAGATGACGAACGTGCCCGCGAGACGTGCCTCCCCCGGGTCGCGCTGGACACTGCAGTACATCCCGCCCGATTGCGGACCCTGCGGATCCGACGGGCTGATCTCGAACGAGAACTCCGTGAACCGCGCCACGAAGTCGTAGGTCCCGACGAGGGGGTGCGACGGCGGGCGCTCGACGGCCGCCACGCCGTCGTCGCAGGCGCCGAGCGCCAGGGCTGCGGCCAGGACCACGGCGCGCGTCGCGGCGAGGATTTGCGGGAGCGCGAGGCGGGGACGCCGCGGCGGTCGAGGGTGGTGCGTCATCGGAGGCCGGAGCGCGGCGGCTGGGGAGCACGAGAGGACGCCGCACCGCATCGTCCGCGCCCGGCCATCCCGCCGCGGGGAACGCAGCGATGCACCGTCGGCTCGGGTTCGCGCGCCGTGCCACCGTCGTCGGCGATGACCGGGTGCCGGGTGCCGGGTGCCGGGTGCCGGCCTTGTGTGAGACTCACGATCGGCCTAGATCGACTGGCCGGATTCGTTTCTCTCTCACCGCTCATGTCCACACCCGCTCCGCTCGCCACGCCCTCGGCCCCGCACGACCCCGACGCCGTCCCGCTCATCGAGCGCGTGCTCGCCCCGTTCCGGCAGTTCGCGCACACCGCCTCGGCAGGCGGCGTGGTGCTGCTCGCGGTCACGGCCGTCGCGCTCGCATGGGCGAACTCGCCGTGGGCCGAGAGCTACCACCACCTGTGGGAGACGCCGCTCACCGTCGGCGTCGGCGGGTGGCAGGCGACGTGGACGCTCCACCACTTCATCAACGACGGCCTCATGGCCGTCTTCTTCTTCCTGGTCGGGCTCGAGATCAAGCGCGAGGTGCTGGCCGGGGAGCTCTCCTCGGTGCGGAGCGCGGCGCTGCCGATGCTCGCGGCGCTCGGCGGCATGGTCGTCCCGGCGGCGATCTACGCCCTGCTCAACCGCGGCACCCCGGGCTTCGCCGGCTGGGGGATCCCGATGGCCACCGACATCGCCTTCGCCCTGGGCGTGCTCGCCCTGCTGGGCGACCGCGTGCCGGTGGGGCTCAAGGTCTTCCTCGCCGCCCTGGCGATCGTCGACGACATCGGCGCGGTGCTCGTCATCGCCGTGTTCTACTCGGGCGGGGTGATGTGGGGGGCGCTCGGCGCCGCGGCGCTCCTGCTCGCCCTCGCCGCCGCCGCCAACTGGGCGGGGGTGCGCCGCCCATGGGCCTACGGCGCCATCGGGCTCGCCCTCTGGGGGACGGTGCTCGTCTCGGGCGTCCACGCCACGGTCGCCGGCGTCCTGCTCGCCTTCGCCATCCCGGTGCGCACGCGCCTGAACGAGCTGCAGTTCCTCGGCAGCGCCCGCCGCGCCCTCGCCGACTTCGACGCCGCCGCCCTCGTCACCGCCACCTCGCCGCACGTCAGCATCCTCTCCAACAGCGAGCACCACCGCGCCGTGGAGGAGCTGGAGACGCTCGCCGAACAGGCGCAGCCGCCGCTCATCCGCCTGGAGCACGCGCTGCACGGCCCGGTGATGTTCGGGATCATGCCGCTGTTCGCCCTCGCCAACGCCGGCGTGACGCTCGACGCGGCGGCGCTGGCCGTGGGGATCACGAGCCCGGTGGCGATCGGGACCGCGCTCGGGCTGCTCCTGGGCAAGCCGCTGGGGATCGCCGGCTTCTCGTGGGTCGCCGTGCGCCTGGGGATCGCCGCGCTGCCGCGCGGGGTGACGTGGCGGGCGGTCGGGCCGGTGGCGCTCCTCGGCGGGATCGGCTTCACGATGGCGCTCTTCATCGCCGGGCTGGCCTTCGCCGGCGACGCGGCGAACACGGCGGCGGGGGGCGGCGCGGCGCTGCTCGACGCGGCCAAGCTCGGGGTGCTGGGCGCCTCGGCGCTGGCCGGGGTGCTGGGCGGGGTGCTGCTGCGCGGCGCCCTCGGCGACCGGCCCACCCCCGAGCCCGACCCGACGAGCGGCGACCCCCGGGTGCGCGCGGCCCTGGCCGACGGCGCCCTGGCCGACGGCGCCCTGGCCGACGGCGCCCTGGCCGATGGCGCGCTGGACGACGGCGCGCTGGACGACGGCGCGCCGGCAGCGGCGCGATGACGACGGGGCGGGGCGCCGGGCGGGGGTGCTGCCGGATGGGCGAGGCGCGGGGCGCATGGTAGACTCCGGCATGCCCCTCCGCGACGCCCGCCGCCCGGGCCCGTGGCCCGCCCCGCACTCGAACGTATCGCTCTGGGCCGACGGGCACCGGCTCGACCTCCCCACCCTCGCGGGGGAGGTGACGGCCGACGTGTGCGTCGTCGGCCTTGGTGGCTCGGGGCTCGCCGCCGTGCTCGAGCTCGTGCGGCTCGGCCGCCGCGTGGTCGCCGTCGAGGCCGGGGGGGTCGCTGGCGGAGCGGCCGGGCGCAACGGCGGCTTCCTCCTCGCCGGCCTCGCCGACTTCCACCACGACGCGGTCGCGCGGCACGGGCGCGAGCGCGCGACGCGGCTCTACCGCCTCACCCTCGCGGAGCTCGACCGGATCGCCGCGGAGACGCCGGAGGCGGTGCGGCGCGTCGGCTCCGTCCGGCTCGCGACCTCGCCCGAGGAGGTGGAGGACTGCCGCGCCCAGCTCGCCGCAATGCGCGCCGACGGGCTCGCGGCGGAGTGGTACGAGGGCCCCGACGGCGTCGGGCTGCGCATCCCGACCGACGGAGCGTTCCAGCCGGTGACGCGCGCGCACGCGCTCGCGCGCCGGGCGCTGGACGGGGGCGCGCGGCTGTTCGGGCGCTCCGCGGCCGTGTCGCTCGCCGGCGACACGGTGACGACCCCCGAGGGGCGCGTGCGCTGCCGCGCGACGGTCGTCGCCGTGGACGGGGGGCTCGACCGGCTGCTGCCGGAGCTCGCCGGGCGCGTGCGCACCGCGCGGCTGCAGATGCTCGCCACCGCGCCCACGCGCGAGGTGCGGATCCCCTGCCCCGTCTACGCGCGCTGGGGCTACGACTACTGGCAGCAGGACGCCGCCGGGCGCGTCGCCCTCGGCGGGTGCCGCGACCTGGCGATGGACGACGAGTGGACCCACGACGCGACCCCCACGCCGGCGGTGCAGGGCGCGCTCGACCGGGCGCTGCGCGAGCGGGTGGGGGTGCGCGAGGCGGCGGTGACGCACCGCTGGGCGGCGAGCGTCGGCTACACCGACGACGGGCTCCCGGTGCTCGCCGCGGCGCGCCCAGGGGTGTGGGCGGCCGGCGGGTACAGCGGGACGGGGAACGTCGTCGGGGCGCTGTGCGGCCGGGCGGCGGCGCGGCGCGCCCTCGGGCTCGCGGACGAGATGGCCGCGCTTCTCGGGTGAGGGGCGGAGTCACCGAAGCGCTTAGAGAGCGGGGTGTCAGCGCTCTTGCTCGGTAGCACGAAGACCCCCACATTGCAGCGTATGCATGAGCGCTCAAGCATGAATAGCCCCCATACCGCGGTGTGCGAGGCAGGCGCTCGCTTGACGCCTGTAGTCACGAACGACGGAACACCGGTGCCGCGCGGAGCGGAGAAGAATCCCGCGGCCGTTGCAATGGGGCGGCTCGGTGGCCGGCGCGGCGGCCTGTCCCGTGCCGAGCGTCTGACGCCGGAACGACGGAGCGAGATCGCGCGCCAAGCGGCGCTGGCGCGCTGGAACCTACAGGAGGACCGATAACCGCATGGCACTCGGTGCGCGGGAAACCGCGAACGCGATCATCATCGAGCAGCTCGACCTGCGCCTCGCCGCCCTGGAGCAGGAGCTCGGGTTGGACGTGCTGGCATTCAGCGGGCCGATGTCGTACGGTGCGGACGACGAGGTGCGTGAGGCGGTCGAGTCTCGCACCAAGCAACGGGATGGCCTCGCCGTCGTTCTGGAGACGACCGGTGGTTACGTCGAGGTAGCCGAGCGCATGGCCGATACGTTCCGCGCGCACTACGATCGTGTCGAGTTCGTCATTCCGAACTCGGCCATGTCGGCGGGCACCATCCTCGTGATGTCGGGCGATGCGATTCACATGGATTACTACTCGGTCTTGGGACCCATCGACCCGCAGGTGGCCCGGCAGCCGGGCGGCGGGCTCGTCCCGGCACTCGGGTACCTGGCGCAGTACGAGAAGCTGATTGCCAAGTCCGCCCTTGGAAAGCTGACGACCGCCGAGCTGAGCTTCCTGCTGGACAAGTTCGATCCGGCCGAGCTGCACGCATTCGAGCAGCAACGCGAGCTTTCGATCACCTTGCTCAAGAAGTGGCTGGTCAAGTACAAGTTCAAGAACTGGACTGCCACGGGGACGCGGGGAATCCCGGTCACGGCTCAGATGCGTGAGGATCGGGCGAAGGAGATCGCGCAGAAGCTGCAGGACACCGAACGCTGGCACACGCACAGCCGGGGGCTCTCGATGACGGTGCTGCGTGACGAGCTCAACCTCGTCGTGGACGATTTCGGCCAGCGTCCGGCACTCAAGGAATGCATCCGGCAGTACTACCGGCTGTTGGCGGATTTCATGGCCCGGGTGCAACATGGCAGCGTCGTTCACGTACCAGGTCGATACACCTCTCTGGCCACCTGATCGGACATGCGCTCACCTGACGAGATGGAAGCCCTGCTGGCGGCGAACCCGGAAGCGGATGCTACCGCCGTCCGAGCAGGTTTGAAGGCGATCCACGAGTTGCGAGAGGCAGGTCGGGCGCAGCAGCCCGGCTACAACATCCTGTCCCCGTTCACGCGACGCCCCCTGGGGACGGTCGCGACGGACGGCGCGCCAGAGATGCCGATGCCGCGGCGAGCGCGGCGCTGACGCCTGGTTCGCAAGCGGGGAGCTCGGGATGTCCGAGCTCCCCGCTTTTCCGTCCGGCATGCTTCACCGAGCCGACGCACCGCCGGGCGGTGTGGTCGCTGTACGCGCCCCGCGCCGCTGGCTATGCTGCGCATCGCCCCGACCCCGCGACCCCCACGAGGCCCGACGCATGACCGAGTTGATCTGGGACGGAAAGTACGACGCGCATGGGCGCCGCGTGGCGCCACCGCGCATCGCCCTGCCCTTCCAGACCGTCGAGACGGTGAACGAGAGCGCCGCCGACCGGGCGCGCAACCTCGACCTGTTCGGCGGCGCGCCGGCGCCCGAGTGGCGCAACCGACTGAGCTGGGGCGACAAGAAGTACGTGCTGCCGTCGCTGCTCAAGGAGTTCGCCGGGCAGGTGAACCTGGTCTACATCGACCCGCCGTTCGCCACGGGCGGGGACTTCTCGTACACCGTCAGCTTGCCTAATGCCGGCCCGGACGGCCGGACGGCCGGACGGCCGGACGGCCGGACGGCCGGACGGCCGGACGGCCGGGGATAGCGACTGCCTAACGTTTGTCAAGCAGCCGAGCATCATCGAGCAGAAGGCCTACCGCGACACCTGGGGGCGGGGGCTGGACGGCTACCTGACATGGTTTTCGGAAACCGCCGTTATGTTGCGCGAGCTGCTCGCCGAAGATGGTAGCCTGTTCGTTCACCTCGACTGGCATGTAGCACACTACGCCAAGGCGGTATTGGACGAGGTGTTCGGCCGCGATCAGTTTCTGAATGAGATCGTGTGGTGGTACTACAACAAGTTCCAGGGCAACGTCAACAGGTTCGCCAGCAACCACGACGTTGTATTCTGGTACAGGAAAGGGCAGGACTACACATTCGAGCCACAACACGAACAGCGCGACACGCCCGTCCGTCAAATCAAACGAGTGTGGGACAAAAAGTCCGGGAAGATCGTCAATGCCAAGGACTCGGATGGCCGCGTGCTCTATCAAGACGCGACACATCGAACCGTCGATGACGTGTGGCGAATGTCGATGCTTCAGCCGGCTGATACGACGGAGAACCTCCGATATCCTACCCAGAAACCCGAAGCTCTGCTCGCGAGAGTGATAGCATCCGCAAGTCGGGAGGGCGACCTCATCCTCGACTGCTTCTGCGGCTCCGGCACCACCGCCGCCGTGGCCGAGAAGCTCGGCCGCCGCTGGATCACCTGCGACCTCGGTCGGTTCGCCATCCACACCACGCGCAAGCGCCTGCTGGGCATCCCTGACGTCCGTCCCTTCGTCGTCCAGAACCTCGGCAAGTACGAGCGGCAGGCCTGGCAGGCCGCCGAGTTCGGGGCGGCGAGCGAGGCGCAGGTCACCGCCTACCGCCGGTTCATCCTCGACCTCTACCGCGCCCGCGCCGTCGAGGGCCGCGTCTGGCTGCACGGCATCAGGAGCGGCCGCATGGTGCACGTCGGCGGCGTCGACGCGCCGGTGACCATGGCCGACGTGACGAGCATCGTCGCCGAGTTCCGCCGCGCCACGGGCACGGGTAAGGACGCCCCCACGCGCTCGGGCGTCGACCTGCTCGGCTGGGACTTCGCCTTCGAGCTCAACGAGACCGCCCGGCAGCAGGCCGGCGCGGCGGGCATCGACCTGCGGCTGGTGCGCATCCCGCGCGAGGTGCTCGAGCCCAAGGCCGTCGAGCAGGGCGACATCCGCTTCTACGAGCTGGCCGCGCTCTCGGTGAAGCCCAAGGTCAAGGGGCGCCAGGTGACGCTCGAGCTCACCGACTTCGTCGTCAACCCCGACGACGTGCCGGCCGAGGTGCAGAAGGCCATCACCCACTGGGAGCAGTGGATCGACTACTGGGCCGTCGACTGGAACAACGGCGGCGACGCGTTCCACAACGAGTGGCAGGCCTACCGCACCCGCAAGCACAAGGCGCTCGAGAAGCAGGCCAGCCACGGCTACGATGCGCCGGGCGCCTACCGGATCGTCGTGAAGGTGATCGACATCCTCGGCAACGACACCACGCGCGTGGTGCCCGTGGAGGTCCGCTAGCATGCCCCGGGCGGCTGCCGGCGGCGCTCCGCGCCGCGGCGCCAAGCCGTCGATGGCGCAGACCGAGCTCCTCGACGTGGGCAACACCACCGCACCCGCGGTTCCCGAGATCCGCCGGCGAGTAGCCGAGTGGCGTGACCATGGGTACGCGGGCGCGACCGAGACGACGCGCACCTGCCTCGCGCACTGGTTCCCCAAGGACGGGCACCGTCGCCCCGGCCGCCCCACCTTCCGCTACCACCCGTTCCAGCGCGAGGCCATCGAGACGCTCGTCTACTTGTACGAGGTCGCGAGCGTGCGGCGGCAGAAGCTGCTGCTGGAGAGCTACGTTCGCCGCGACGACGTGCAGCTGCTCCAGCACGACGACTTCGCGCGCTATTGCCTCAAGATGGCTACGGGCAGCGGCAAGACGAAGGTGATGTCGCTGGCCATCGCGTGGCAGTACTTCAACGCCGTGGCCGAGGGGCGCGACGACTACGCGCGCACCGCGCTCGTGCTCGCGCCCAACGTGATCGTATACGAGCGGCTGCGCGCCGACTTCGCTGGCGGGCGCATCTTCCGCGCGGACCCGGTGATCCCGCCCGAGCTCGAGGTCTACTGGGACCACGAGGTCTACCTACGCGGCGAGGGCGAGCGCGCCTCGTCGCAGGGCGCGCTCTACCTCACCAACGTCCAGCAGCTCCACGATCGCGCCGAGCCGGTGGGCGAGCCCGACCCCATCGCCGCCGTCCTCGGCGCGCGGCCGTCGGCGCGGGCCGCCGGATCGGCCGGCTTCGTCGAGCGGGTCGCGGCGCGCGGCGGCACCTGCCTCGTGGTCAACGACGAGGCGCATCACACGCACGACGAGGGGTTGCGCTGGAACGAGATCATTCGCGATCTGCACGGCCGCCTGGGCGCCGGCGGCGGCGCGGTGGTGCAGCTCGACGTGACGGCCACCCCGCGGTACGGGAAGGGCGGGCAGCTCTTCACGTGGACCGTGTTCGACTACCCGCTCAAGCAGGCCATCGTCGACGGCATCGTCAAGCGCCCGCTCAAGGGGATCACCAAGGGCGCCAAGGACGTGCAGAGCGACATCGCGAGCACCAAGTATCGCGTGTACCTGGCCGCCGGCGTCGAGCGGTGGCGCGAGTACCGCGACCAGCTCGCCCCGCTGGGCCGGAAGCCCGTGCTGTTCGTGATGATGAACGACACCGCCGACGCCGACGAGGTCGGTGACTTCCTCCGCACCAAGTATCCCGACGAGTTCGCGGGCGAGCGCCTGCTCATCATCCACACCAACCGCAGCGGCGACGTGGCTGCCAAGGACGAGGACGCCGCGCGCCGGGCGGCTCGCGACGTCGACGCCGCCACGAGCCCCGTGAACGCGATCGTCAGCGTGCTCATGCTGCGCGAGGGGTGGGACGTGCAGAACGTGACCGTGATCGTCGGCCTGCGCCCGTACTCGTCGAAGGCCAACATCCTCCCGGAGCAGACGCTCGGCCGCGGGCTGCGGCTGATGTTCCGTGGCGAGGGGACGGGCTACACGGAGCGGGTGGACGTCATCGGCACGCCCAGATTCATGGAGCTCGTCGAGCAGCTCGAGCGCGACGAGGACCTCAAGCTCGAGGAGTTCGCGGTCGGCAAGGACAAGCTGGCCATCACCACCGTGCAGCCCGACCCCGCCAAGGCCGCCCAGGACATCGAGCTGCCGCGGCTGACACCGGTGCTGGTGCGGAAGCAGTCGCTCGGCGACGAGATCGCCGCGCTCGACGTGCGGGCGTTCCGCTGCCAGCCGTTCCCGATGAAGCCTGGCTCGTTCGAGGAGCGCGCCTTCCGCTACGAGGGGAAGGACCTCGTGACGCTCCAGACGCTCGTCGAGCGCGACTACACGATCCCCGAGCCGCAGACCGCGCAGGAGGTGATCGGGTACTACGCGCGCCGCATCGCCCAGGACGTGAAGCTCCCGTCGCAGTTCGCCGCGCTCGTCCCCAAGGTGCGCGAATTCCTGGAGGAACGCGCATTCGGGCGCGCGGTGACGCTCCACGGCCCCGAGATGATCGCCGCGATCTCGAGCAAGGTCGCCGGGTACGTGACCGTCGACCTGCTCGTGAAGGCGCTGCGCCAGGTCGTCGTCGAGGAGCAGACGCCCCGGGTGATGTCGGCCCGGCGCGTGAGCGAGACTCCGGCGTTCCCGTACTCGAAGGCCACGTTCCCGGCCACCAAGACCGTGTTCAACGTGGTTGCGCCCGACAACGAGTTCGAGAAGCGCTTCGCGCGATTCCTCGAGAACGCACCCGACGTGCGCGCCTTCGCCAAGCTGCCGTCGCAGTTCGGCTTCGCGATCGAGTACACCGACAGCGCGGCGAGCCTGCGCTACTACGAGCCCGACTTCGTCGCGGTGCTAGACGACGGCGCCCACCGGCTGGTCGAGACGAAAGGGCGCGAGGATCCCGACGTCGCGCACAAGGACCGCGCGGCCCGGCTCTGGTGCGAGAACGCGACCGCGCTCACCGGGACCGACTGGCGGTACCTCAAGGTGCCACAGGGCTCG
>ERZ1066118.1696-NODE-1696-length-12727-cov-6.803425_pt1 | contig 12727 bp, 15 predicted proteins | sample MGYA00382765_ERZ1066118 | MGnify/ENA primary metagenome ERZ1066118 (study PRJEB33369, sample SAMEA5778348) | biofilm metagenome | biome: Industrial cooling water; feature: Water cooling tower basin; material: Biofilm | place: United Arab Emirates | collected...
CTTCGGTGAGGATGATCGTCACCATGTCGCCCAGCGCCCGCGCGCGGGTGCCGGTCACGAGACCCGCGTAGCCGTTGCCGGTCTGGAAGATTGCCCCGGCCGTGGCGGGCTGCGGTGCCTGCACGGGCGCGGCCATCGACGCAGGATTGCCATAGGGCGCGGCGGTCAGCACCGGGCCCGGCGGGGGCGGCGCGGTAAAGCCCGCCTGCGGCCCCTTGCCCCCCAGCCCGCCGCAAGCAGCGAGAAAAAACGGCACGACCAACGCGATGTGACGACCCCTCATGATCTGCCTCACAGCGTCTGGTTGGCGTTGCGCAGCATCTCGTCGACCGCGCTCACCATCTTGGAGTTGATTTCATAGGCGCGCTGGGTCTCGATCATCTCGACCAGCTCCTCGACGACATTGACGTTGGAGGCTTCGAGCATCCCCTGCCGGATCTGCCCGCGCCCGTTTTCGCCCGCAAAGCCGACTTCGGCCGGGCCGCTCGCGGCGGTTTCGACCAGGAAGTTGTCGCCGATGTTCCGGAGGCCCGCCGGGTTGAGGAAGCTGGCGACCGAAAGCTGGCCGATCAGCGTCGCTTCGGCATTGCCGGGAGTGACCGCGCTCACCGTGCCATCGGGCGCGATCGTCACCGACTGCGCGCCTGCCGGAATCTGGATCGGCGGCTGCAAGGCATAGCCCTGCGCGGTGATCAGCGTGCCATCGTTGGAAAGCGTGAAATTGCCCGCGCGGGTAAAGCCCGGCTGCCCGCCGCCCGGCAGTTCGACCTGGAAGAACCCGTCACCATCGAGCGCGATATCGAGCGAATTGCCGGTGGGGTTCAGCGTCCCCTGCGTGCCGATCCGCGTGGTGCCCTGGATCTGGACCCCGGTGCCGAGGTTGAGCCCGACGGCAAAGGCGGTCTGCCCGGTCGAGGCCTGACCGGCAACGCGCTGTTCCTGATAGGCGAGCGTCGCGAAGTCGACGCGGTCGCGCTTGAAGCCGGTGGTGCCGATATTGGCAAGGTTGTTGGCGATGACGCGCATCCGCGCATCCTGCGCCTCAAGGCCGGTGCGCGCGACGTGAAGGGCGGAAGTGGGCATGGGTCAGGTCTCCGTCATGATGGTCAGCGCAGGCCCATCAGGGCGCTGCCGCTTTCGTCGAGCTCGCCCGCGGTGGCGATGATCTTGGCGCGCTGTTCGAAGGCGCGCTGCGCCTCGATCATCTGCACCAGCGTGTCGGCAGTCTCGACATTGGACATTTCGAGCGCGCCCGGGGTCAGGCGCGCGGTCGGATCGGGGGGCAGAACGCCGGTTCCACCATTGGCGGCGGGCACCTTGAGGTAGCTGTCGATCCCCTTGGCAAGCGGGCTGCCCTGCGGATTGACCAGCCGGATGCGGCCGATGGGATCGGCGGGCGCATTGGGCGCGGCCGGATCGCCCGCTAATACGGTGCCGTCCGCCGCGATGTTGAGCCGGAAGCCGGGCGGGACAGTGATCGGCGCGCCGGTTTCGCCCAGCACTGCCAGCCCTTCGCCATTCTCCAGCACCCCGGTCGCACCGACGCGCAGATCGCCGCGCCGCGAATAGACCTCGCCCTGGCGGTCGGGGGACTGGAACGCGATCAGCGCCTGCCCCTCCATCGCCACGTCGAGCGCATTGCCGGTCGGCACCACGCGCGCCGCCTTCATGTCGGCGCCGCGCACATTGCCGCGGGTCGGCGCGCGCGCTTCCAGCGATCCGTCGCGCAGCACCGCAGGGGTGACCGCGAAGATTTCCTGGCGAAAGCCCGGCGTCGAGGCGTTGGCGAGGTTGTTCGCCGTCACCCGCTGCCGGTCCATCGCCGCGTTCATCGCGGTCATGGCGGTGTAGATCAGCCGGTCCATTATCTTACGAACGCAGGTTCAGCACGGTCTGCGAGATCTGCGTAGCGGTATCGATCGCCTTGGCATTGGCCTGGAAATTGCGCTGCGCGGTCAGCAGCGAGACCATTTCGTCGGCCAGATCGACGTTCGAGCGTTCGAGCGCGCCGGCGATCATTTCGCCATAGCTGCCAATGCCGGGGTTGCCGAACACCGGCGCGCCGCTTTCGCCGGTCGCCTGCCACTTGGTCTGCCCGGTCGCGCGCAGCCCGTTGGGGGCGGGGAAGGCGGCGAGCGCGACCTGCCCGACAGGATCGGTCGTGCCGTCAGAATAGGCCGCGATCACGATCCCGCGCACGTTGATCGTCACGTTGGCGAGGCTGGCGCCTGCACCATTGGTGATCGGCACGTTGACATCGGCCGGGGTGGTCGAGGTCGGGTTGCCCGCCGCATCGACCGGATAGGCCTGCAACCGGTTGCCCCAGCTATCCTCCAACTCGCCCGCCGCGGTCAGGCGGAAGTTGCCGTTGCGCGAAAAGCTGACCTCGCCCGAGAAGGGGTTGGCGAGCGCGAAGAACCCGTCACCGTCGATCGCGAGATCGAGCGCGCGGCCGGTCTGTTCGAGCGGGCCGAGCACGAAGTCCTGCGTGATCCCGGCGATGGTCGCGCCGATGCCGGGGCTGCGGCGCGGATCGGTGGCCGAACCGGTGGCGACCAGATCGGCGAACTGGACCGAGCTCTTCTTGAAGCCCACGGTTTCGGCGTTGGCGATGTTGTGGGCAATGACCTGCAGATCGGTCTGGGCATTCTTGAGGCCGGACAGCGAAGTGAAGAACGACATGGGGCTTTGATCCTTGGCTTAAGGGGGGAAAAGGTCAGGGGGCGGGCGTGGTGACGGCGCGGGCGGTGGCTTCCTGCGCGGCGATCAGCCGATCGAGCTTGGCCGAGATGTCCTCCAGCGTCGCACCGCTTTCGGTGCTGGTCGACAGGGCCGAAAACTGCGCCATCTGGGCCAGCATGTCCTGATTGTCTGTCGGCGCGAGCGGGTCCTGGAAGCTCAGCTGTGCGGTCAGCAGCCGGATGAAATCGCCGCCGTCGAGCGCGCTCAGTCCGCCCGCCTTCAACCGCGAGGGGGTGTTGAGCCGGTCGAGCGTCGTCTGCGCGGCGGGTGAAAGACTGGTGGTGGACGTGGTGGTGGTCATCACTGGCTCCTCAGGGTTTCGAGCATCAGCTGCTTGGCGGTCTGGAGCGCCTGCACCAGGTTCTGGTACTGGCGCGAGGCGTCCATGATCTCGACCATTTCGGCGGTCTCATCGACGGGGGCTTCGAACACGTCGCCATTGGCATCGGCGAGCGGGTGCGAGGGATCGTGGCGCTTGGTCGGCGCGGTTTCGGCCCGCACGAGGCCGCTGGTGGTGACGCCCGCAAGGCCGGACGCCTTGTCGAGCTCCACCGCGAAGACCGCGCGGATCGGGCGATAGGCGCCCTCCTCAGTGGAAGAGACCGAGCCGGCATTGGCGAGGTTGGATGTCGCCGCGTTCATGCGCACCATCTGCGCGCTCATCGCGCGGGTGGTGAGGCTGAACAGGGTCATGGGGGAGCGCTCGGGCATCGGCCTCACTCGCCCTTGAGCGCGCGGGTGATGGTGTTCACCCGGCCCTGCACGAAGCTCAGGGTGGCCGAATAGGCGACCGCGTTCTCGGCAAAGGCAACCTGTTCGCGGTTCAGCTCGACCGTGTTGCCATCCATCGAGGGCATGGTGGGCTGGCGATAGAGCAGCCGGGCCTCGCCCCCGCCGATGACGGCGCGGCCGCGGGCATTGCCGAGCCGGGCATCCAGCGCGGCGTTGAAATCGATGTCCCGCGCCTTGTAGCCGGGGGTCGCGGCATTGGCGATGTTCGATGCGATCACCCCCATGCGTTCCGAACGCAGGGTCAGCGCGGCGCCGTGGATACCGAAAAGTCGCTCGCTCACGAAAGGCTCTCCTTGGGTCGGGACGGGCGTGGCCCGCGGGTTCGCCAGGAGTTAAGCAGGAAGCGTGCCAAACCTGCACCTGGGCCTTGCAGGACCGTGTCGGCACGGCGGGGCGGCAGGCTTTTGCCGGTGATGCTGGAGACTGCGGGCAAACCCCTGCCGCTGCCGCCAAGCGCTTAATCCGCCGGGCGTGCGGCCGTCCTCAGCGTGGACTGCCAAGAGGAGGGAACCGTCATGCCGCCCACATTATCGTCGCTGTTCGATCCCGCGGCGCTTGCCATCGTGGTCACGGGCACGGTGATCGCAACGCTCGCGCGGTGCGGCACCGCCGATACGCGTGCGGCCTTGGGTGCGGCCGGGCGGCTGCTGCGCGGCGGCTTCAGCGCCGAGGCCAATCGCAAAGCGCTGGCGCAGGCGGCCAGCGCGGTCCAGCGTGACGGCCCGCGCCGTGCCGATCCCGCGCTGCCGCCCGATCCGGCCCTCGCGGCGCTGGTCGCATCCTATCTGCGCCACGGCTCGCTCGACTGCCTGCCGGGCCTGCGCCGCACCGATCGCGCGCTTGAGGAAACCCGCCGCTTCGCCGCTGCGCAGGTCTTTGCCTGTGCAGGGGAACTGGCCCCGGTGTTCGGGCTGGTCGGCACGCTTTACGGCCTGTCGCAGCTCGCCCCTGCCGGCGCGGGTGCCAGCGCCACGCTGACGATCATGAGCGCGGTGTCGACCGCGGTGCTGACCTCGCTTTACGGTGCGCTGAGCGCGCATCTGGTGTTCTTCCCGCTGGCAAGCGCGATCGAGCGCCGGGGCGAGATCGAAGACGCCTCGCGCGAGGCGCTGGCCGATTGGTTCATTGCCCAGATCGGCGGCGTCGAGGCAGCCGCGCGCGAACGCCGCGCGCATTTGCGGGGGGTGGCATGAGCCGCACCGCTGTTTACGCCCGCGCGGGGTCCGGGCGGGCCGGGCATGGCTGGCAGCTGATCCTGGCCGATCTGGCGCTGATCCTGTTCCTGCTGACACTCTCCGCCCTGCCCGCAGCCGAGGCCGAAACCGGCCGCCAGCTTGCCAGCCGCGCGGTGCAGGAAAAGACCGCGCGCGATTCTGCCCCCTCCGAAGCCGAGATCGCCGCTGCGCAGGCGCTGTTCCGCCCGGTCGCGGGCGGGCCCGGACTGGGTGCATGGCTTGCCGCGCAAGCGCCCGATCCGCGCGCGACGCTGACGATCTTCGCGGTCCACGCTCCCGGAGGGGAGGCCGATGCCTGGGCCCGTGCCGCGACGCTCGCCAAGGAAGCGCGCGCCAGCGGCACGCAGGTGCGCACGATCATCACTGCGGGGAAGGAGGCGGAGATCTACGCCAGTCTGGCCTATGATGCCGCCCCGGGGGACACGGCAAACCCGTGACACACGGGCGCTAGCTAGCCCAGTTCGATCCGGTTGCGGCCCTGCTGCTTGGCGTCATAAAGGGCCGCATCCGCCCGGGCGAGCGCGGCGCGCGCGTCGCCATCCTCGGTTACTTCGGCGACCCCTCCCGAAAAGGTGATCTTGCCGAAAGGCTGGCCGGTGTCGCGGTTCATCAGCATTCGCGCGCCCAGCGCCCGGCGGATCGCATCCAGCCGCGCCTTTGCCGCATCCTTGCCGATCCCGGCGAACAGCAGCACGAATTCCTCGCCGCCATGGCGCGCGGTGAAGCAGGCATCGCCCGCCATTTCGGCAAAGCTGGCAGCCAGCGCGCACAGCACCCGGTCGCCCGCTGCATGGCCGTGGCGGTCGTTGACCTTCTTGAAGTGGTCGACATCGCAGAAGGCGATGGTCAGCGGCGTGCCATTGGCGCGTGCCTCTATCACGGCCGCCGCCAGCCGCCGTTCGAAGGCGCGGCGGTTGGGCAGCCGGGTGAGATGGTCGACATCGGCTTCCGAGCGCGCCTGGGCAAGATTGTCGCGCAGCCGTTCGATCTCGATCTCGCTGCGTGCCATCGCGGCCTCGACCTCCTCGATCCGCGCGAGCATCGCGCGGGAAAGGTCGATCACCTCGGTAAGATCCGCCGGCGTGCCCAGCGCCTCGACCTGCTTGCCGATCGCGCCGCGGTGCCCGTGCGTTTCCGTCTGCGCATCGCGCGCGGTCTCGGCGAAGCGTTCGAGGGTGTATTCCAGCTTCTCCGACAGCATGTCGAGCGCGGCGAGATGATCGTGCCCGTCCGGGTTCATTTGCGTCAGCGTGTCGAGCCAGCGCTGGTCGATCGGCTCGCCCGACGCCTCGCGCCGCACCAGCGCGGCGGCGAATTCGGGCTGGGAACCCGACAGCGCGCCGCACACTGTGGCCATGTTGCTGGGGGTGACCGCCAGATCGTGATCGAGGAAGAAGTCGTTGACCTTCGCCAGCAGCGACAGCCGGGCCTCCTCGGCACGCGGCGCCGCATGGCGCATGGCCGGATCATCGCCCTTGCGGCGAGCACGGGAAGAACGGGAAAAACCGGAAGACAGCGGCATGGCGGGAAATTCGTGCGAGTTGAAGGGCGGTTTTGTTTGCTCTTCTTACAGGCTCAAGCCTATCCGCCCCCCACAGGACAATTACGGGAGAGTTCGTAGATAGGGGCTTGGCATGGCCCTTGCTGTGTTGCGGCCATATCTGATTTTGGCCCTTCGCGAGGACATCCATGCCGATCAAGACACGCTTTCGCCCGCCCTGCCCTGCACGCACCGTGACGGGGGCGGGAACCGGCTTGGCATGCGCACTGGCGCTGCTGGGCGCGGGAGCGGGCGCCGCCGGTGCCCAGACGATCCCCGCCAGCACCGATCCCGCCACGATCGACCGCGCGGTCGCCGCCTTCACCGGAGCCGCCATCGGTGCGCCGGGCGGAGCGCGCATGGCGAGCGATCCGCGCCTTCAGCTTGCCCCCTGCGGCGGGCCGCTTGCGGTCAGCTGGCACACAGCGGCGCGCACCGCGGTCGCGGTCGAATGCCCGGGGCCGACCGCATGGCGGGTGTTCGTCGCGATCAACCCGGCGCAGGGTTCGGGGGGCCGCCCCGGTCCGGCTGCACCGGCAGTCAAGCGCGGCGATGCCATCACGATCCTTGTGCGCGGGCGCGGCTTCACCGTCCAGCAGCCGGGCGAGGCGATGGAGTCCGGCTCCCCGGGCGACTGGATCGAGGTGCGCACCAGCCGCAAGGCGCAGGGTCTGCGCGCCCGGATCGAACGCCCCGGCCTTGCCGTCGTGCCCGCCGGATAGCCCTCCCGCAAACAGCCCCCTTAAACCTTCCCGCCAGCCGCCGTTCTCGCCTTCAGGAACCGCACACCAAGGATAGAGCCCATGCCCTCCGTCGAACTGAGCAAATTGTCTGCCGTCGGCGCATCCCGCGCTGTCGCCGCTGGCGAGCGCGCGCAGATCGAAGCGCGCACCCGCCCCGCCGCGCCCGCCGCCAGCAGCGCGGCCGCCTCGGGCGTCAGCCTCGAGGTCAGCACCCCGGTCGAGGTCGCCGCGCCGCCCGTGGATGCAGAGCGCGTCAAGCAGATCAAGGCCGCGCTGGCCGACGGCTCCTACCCACTGGTGCCGACCAAGATCGCCGATGCGATGATCGCCGCGCAGGTCAGCCTTTCGATCCCCGAGCGGAGCTGAGCGCGTGCCCGATATCCTCGTCCCTTCGATCCGCCCCGCCGTGCCGACCTCGCCCAGCCCGCTGGCAGAAGGCCTGCGGCAGATGATTGCCGTGCTCGAACGCGAGCGGCAAGCGCTTGCCGCGCTCGATGCCGACGGGCTGGTGGGCGCCGCGCGCGAAAAGGACAGCCTGTGCGACACGCTCGCCGCACTGGAGCCGCAGATCCTTGACGGGGAGACCCGCAGCCTTGCCGAAACCGCGCGGCAGCTGAACGAGGTCAACCGCCGGGTGCGCAACCTGCTCGCCGCCAATGTCGCGGCCCGGATCGACGCGCTGGGCGGCCCGCACGCCCGACGGGGTCGCCTGCCGCGCATGTCCTACGCGCCCGCCCACTGAGGCAAGCCCCGCCGCTCCGCACTCGCCGCCAGTTGGCACGGCGTTTGCAGTTCCCGCCTGGAAGCCGTCGCATCCCGCGCCGGCAAGCAGCAGGCGGAGCAGCGCCCATGAGCCAATCCTCGTCATCGATGAACCTGCCCACAGGTTCGATCCGCGCCGGGTTCGAAAGCGCCGCGCGCGCCCATGCTGCTGCCCGCACCGGGGTGGACAGCGCCGCGCCTGCCGCCGCGCGCCAGATCGTCGCTGGGGGCGGCGGCCCGGTTGAGGCCGCGATCGCCCGCGCCGCGCAGGCGACCAGCGTCGATTTCAACTATCTCCTCGCCCAGGCCGAGGTCGAAAGCGCGATGAACCCCGATGCCCGCGCCGCCACCTCGAGCGCGACCGGGCTTTACCAGTTCATCGAGAGCACCTGGCTCGACACGATGAAGAAGCACGGGCCGCGGTTCGGGCTGGGCCATATCGCCGACCAGATCAGCGTGACTTCATCAGGCAGCGCCTATGTGACCGATGGCGCGCGGCGCGAGGCGATCCTCGCGCTGCGCAGCGACCCGCAGATCGCCAGCCTGATGGCGGCGGGCCTTGCCGAGGACAACCGCTCGCACCTGATGCCGATCCTCGGCCGGCAACCCGATCATGCCGAACTCTATCTCGCCCATTTTCTCGGCGCCGGGGGCGCAGGGCGCTTCCTGAGCGAATTGCAGGCCAACCCCGATCAGAGCGCGCCTGCGCTGTTTGCCCGCCCGGCGGCGTCCAACCGCGGGATCTTCTACGCCCCCGACGGATCGCCGCGCACGCTGGCGCAGGTGATGCAGGTGATCGACGGCAAGATGGGCCGCGCGCTGGCCCGGGCGAGCGATGGCCGCGCGGCCAGTTTCGTGCGCGCCGATTACGCCCCGCGGCCGGCAGGCGGTGCGGTGGGCTTCACTCCCTCGCCCTATCTCATCGCCGATGAAACAGTGTTCGGCCCCGGCGTCCCCGCCACGCTGACGCAGGCCTCGCTGCCCGCCGCCTCCCTGCGCCCGCCGCAGCGGCCCGCGATGTCGCAGGTTCTGGGCGCGACCTTCGGCACCGAAAGCGCCGCTGTCCCCCCGCAGGTGCGCCGCGCTTATGACCGGCTGAAGGCGCTCGGCCTGTGAGTGCAACCGTGACGACCACCCCCGCCCCGCTCTTCTCCCGCATCGCTGCCATGCCTGCCAGCCTCGCACTGCCGGTGGGCATCTTCGCGCTGCTGGCGCTGATGGTGCTGCCGATCCCGGCGGTGCTGCTCGACATCTTCTTCGTGCTCAACATCGCCATTTCCATCGCGGTGCTGATGGTGGCGCTGAACGCGCGGCGCCCGCTGGACTTCTCGTCCTTCCCCTCGGTGCTGCTGTTCGCGACCCTCCTGCGGCTCGCCCTCAATGTCGCCTCGACCCGCGTGGTGCTGGTTCACGGCCATGAAGGGGGCGCTGCCGCCGGGCACGTGATCGAAAGCTTCGCCGCGTTCCTGGTGGGCGGCAATTTCGTCGTCGGCCTGTTCGTCTTCGCGATCCTCATGATCATCAACATGATCGTCATCACCAAGGGCGCGGGCCGCGTGTCGGAAGTCTCGGCGCGCTTCGTGCTCGATGCCTTGCCGGGCAAGCAGATGGCAATCGATGCCGATATCGCCGCAGGCCTCATCACCGCCGACGAAGCGCGCGAGCGCCGCCGCGAGGTGACGGTCGAGGCCGATTTCTACGGTTCGATGGATGGTGCCTCCAAGTTCGTGAAGGGCGACGCGATGGCGGCGCTGCTAATCCTCGGGGTCAATATCGTGGCCGGTTTCGCGATCGGGATGATCAGCCACGAGCTCTCCGCCAGCGAGGCGGGCGAGGCCTATGTCACGCTCGCGGTGGGCGATGCGCTGGTGGCGCAGGTGCCCGCGCTGCTGCTGTCGATTGCCGCCGCCGCCATCGTCACCCGCGTCAGCGACCAGCGCGATCTGGCCGGCCAGATCGGCGGCCAGTTCGCCGATCCGCGCGGGTGGCTGCCGGTTGCGCTGATCCTGGGCGCAGTAGGCGTGGTGCCCGCCATGCCGCAGACGATCTTCCTGCCCGCCGCCGCCATCGCCGCCGCGATCTGGTGGCAGCTGAAAAAGCGCGCCGCCAGGCCTGCGCCCGTCATCGAGCCGGTGGACGAGGTTTCGCCCGATCACATCGCGCTTGCCGATGTCGCGGACAGCACGCTTGTCACCATCGAGCTGGGCTACGGCATCGTCGGACTGGTCGACGCGGCGCAGGGCGCACCGCTGATCACGCGGATCACCGGCATTCGCAAGCAGCTCTCGCGCGATCTGGGCTTCGTGCTGCCGCAGTTCCGGATCCGCGATTCGCTCGATCTGGCGGCGCAGGATTACGCCATCACGATGGGCGGGGTCAGCATCGCGCGGGGCAATGTGCGACCCGGCAAGCTGCTCGCCATCGATGCGGGCGACGTGCGGCCCGGACACGGGCTGACCGGCGAGCCGACCCGCGATCCCTCCTTCGATTGCCCCGCGCTGTGGATCGCGCCCGGCAGCCGCGATCATGCCGTGGCCGAGGGCTTCCTCGTGGTCGACCCGGCCTCGGTCATCGCCACTCACGCCAATCAGGCACTGCTTGGCGAGGCGCACCAGCTGCTCGGCCCCGACGAGGTGCGCGAGTGGGTCGACGGGCTCAAGGCCCGCGCGCCTGCGCTGGTCGAGGCGGTGACGCCCGATCCGCTCCCGCTCGCCGCGCTGACCCGCACCCTGCGCGCGCTGATGGCCGACGGGATCGGCCTGTCGCACCCGCAGCCGCTGTTCACAAGCCTCGCGCTGGCGCTCCAGAAGACCACCGATTTCGACGCGGTGATCGATGCCGTGCGCGCCGACCTTTCGCCACGCCTCGTGGCCCGCATCGCCGGCCCGGACGAGGCCTTGAAGGTCGTCACGCTCGATGCGGGGCTCGAAGGCGCGATCCTCGGCGGGATGATCGACCCCGCCACCGGCCAGCCGCTGATCGAGCCCGATTGCGGGGCGATGATCCTGCGCGAAGTCAACGCCGTGGCCGATGCCGAGAAGGGCCCGGTCGCGCTGATCGTCCAGCCGCCCGCGCGCCGCGCGCTTGCTGGCCTGCTCAGGCACCGCGCGCCGCGCTGCCTTGTGCTGTCGATCGCAGAACTGCCTGCGGCTCAGCCGATTGCGGTGGTGGGCGTGATCGGTGCGGCTCCTGAAGCACCGGCCCTGCCGCAGCCCGAGGGGATGGCCGCATGAAACACGATCACGCCGGTTTCGGCGCGCTCACCCAGCCCTATGCGCCCAGCCGCGCCGAGGTCGAAGACCGCGTGCGCCGCTTCCTGCCGCTCGTCCGCCGCACAGCCTGGCACATCAACGGGCGCGGGCGCGAGGGGCTGGAGATCGAGGATCTGGTGCAGGCCGGCATCCTCGCCCTCACCGAATGCGCCCAGCGCCACGCCGGGCCGACCGAGGACGGCTTTGCCGCCTATGCGAAGATCCGGGTGCGCGGCGCGATGCTGGATGAAGTGCGCCGCGTCGCCCACGACAGCCGCACCGCGCGCGCCCGGCGGTCAGGCTACGAGCGGGCGCTCGCGATGCTGCGCGGGCAATTGGGCCGCGAGCCGAGCCGCGCCGAACTCGCCCGCGCGATGGAGGTGAGCGACAGCGAGCTGCTCGCGATCGAAGCCTCGGGCGTCAAGCTGACCCCGATCGACGACGCCTATGACGAAACCAGCCTCGCCTTCGCCAGCGACGATCCCGACCCCTTCGAAGCGCTGTGCGCCGTCGAGGACCGCGAGCGGCTGATCGCGGCAATGGTAAAGCTGCCCGACCGGCTGAAGCTGGTGCTTCAGCTGTTCTTCGTCGAGGAATTGAACCTCACCGAAATTGCCGCCGTGTTGGAAGTCAGCGTGCCGCGGGTGCACCAATTGCGGGCCAAGGCGCTCAAGGATTTGCGCGGGCTGCTGGAGGGTTAAAGCAAACCGTCACCCCGGCGCAGGCCGGGGCCCAGAGGCCGCATAGGGCAGCACTTGCCGCTCTGGGTCCCGGCCTGCGCCGGGATGACGCGGTGGTTGTTCTACCCAGCATCCCCGTCTGCGTGCCCGCGGCCCTCGCTGGTCGTGCGCGCCGATCCCGCCGCGCCGTTCGCGCCCTCGCCTTCCCAGAAATAGGGGCGGCGCTTCGCGTCTCCGGTGCCGACCTCGTTCATGGTCTTTGCGTCATACAGCCGCCCGCCGATCATCACCTTTTCGATGTTATCGGAATTGGCGATGTCCGCGCTCGGATCGTCCGAGAGGATCACGAGGTCGGCGAGCTTGCCGGTTTCGATGCTGCCGATGTCCTTCGCCATGCCGAGTGACTGTGCCGAGGTGATCGTGCCCGCCTTCAGCGCCTCGACCGGGCTCATCCCGCCGCGCACGAAGCTCCACAGTTCCCAATGCGCGCCGACGCCCGCTTGCTGGCCGTGCGCGCCGATGCTGACCTTCACCCCGCGCGCGCTGAGCTTCCTCGCCTCGCGCGCGTTGTTGTCGTCGACGAAAGCCCAGTCGGGCGCCTTGGTGCGCCGCGCGGTTTCGGCGAGCAGCATCTTGGGCGGAGTGTGGACCATCAGCGGGTTCTCCCACACGTTGGTCGCCTGGCGCCAATAGGGATCGCCCGCAAGCCCGCCATAGGTGACCACCAGCGTGGGCGTGTAGTTGGTGTTCGACTGGCCGAAGAATTGCAGCACGTCTTCGTAGAACACGTCGGCCGGGATATTGTGCTCCAGCGTCGAGTTGCCGTCCGCGGCGATGTTCATGTCCATCCCGAACAGCGACCCGCCCTCGGCGACCACCAGCATGTTCTCGGCAGCAGCGGCGCGCACCACCATCTGGCGCTGTTCGCGGCGGGGCTGGTTGTAGTTCTTGACCGAGATCCCCCCTTGCGCCTTGATCCGCC
>ERZ1066118.1697-NODE-1697-length-12705-cov-5.780553_pt1 | contig 12705 bp, 12 predicted proteins | sample MGYA00382765_ERZ1066118 | MGnify/ENA primary metagenome ERZ1066118 (study PRJEB33369, sample SAMEA5778348) | biofilm metagenome | biome: Industrial cooling water; feature: Water cooling tower basin; material: Biofilm | place: United Arab Emirates | collected...
ATCGGGGAAAGTCCCGTCGATCAGCTTGGAGGTGAGCACCACCCCGCCCTCTCCACCCAGGGTGAAACGGATCTTGCTGGCAGAAAGGTCGATCAGGACATTGCCGTCCAGCGCCTCGTCGAGCAGCTTGCGCAACTCGCCCACGGCCTTTCGCGGCACAATCACGTCGGGCATCCCGGCAGCGCCTTCGGGGCGCGGCAGGGTGAAGCGCGCGAGGCGGTGACCGTCGGTTGCGGCGGCCTTTAGCAGCGGCTCGTCCTCGTCGGTGACGTGGAGGAAGATGCCGTTGAGGTAATAGCGCGTTTCCTCGGTCGAGATGGCAAAGCGCGTGCGGTCGATCAGCTCGGCGAGCATCCGCGCCGGCAGTTCGAAGCTGGTCGGCAGATCGCCTTCGACGATCACCGGGAAATCATCGCGCGGCAAAGTCGGAAGCTTGAAATTCGAGCGGCCCGCCTTGACCTCCAGACGGTTGTCGTTGGTGGTAAGGCTGACCTGGCTGCCGTCGGGCAGCTTCCTCGCAATGTCGAACAGGAGGTGCGCCGACACGGTGATCGCGCCGGGCTGATCGACCGACGAAGCGCTCATGGTTTCGACCACCTGAAGATCGAGGTCGGTCGCCATCACTCGCACGCTGCCGCCCGCGTCAGCGTCGATCAGCACGTTCGAGAGAATGGGGATCGTGTTGCGGCGCTCCACCACGGATTGAACGTGGGAAAGGCACCGCAGCAGCGTCGCGCGTTCGATCGTGGCCTTCATCGCTTGTCCCTATCGGTCCTGTGGGTGGCGCGAAGGGAGAGGAATCGCCTTCAAACGCCGGAAACTGCGAAAAACCTTAGCGCGAGGAGCAATACGGGCAAGCAGGCGGGATTGCGAGGGCCACTTACGCTGGGGATAAGGGGGCCAAGTGGCCCCCTTGCTGCCCTAGAGCATCGCCATCCCGCCGTTCACGTGCAGCGTCTCGCCGGTCATGTAGGCGGCCTCGCGGCTCGCGAGGAAGGCGACCGCGGCGCCGATTTCGGCGCCCTCGCCCATCCGGCCCATCGGTATGCGGCCATTGATCGCGGCCTGCTGCTTTTCATCGAGCGCGGCGGTCATCGCTGTGCGGATGAAGCCGGGGGCGACGCAGTTGGCGGTGATCCCGCGGCTCGCGACTTCCTGCGCAAAGGCCTTGGTCATGCCGGTGAGGCCTGCCTTGGCCGCGCAATAGTTCATCTGGCCCGGATTGCCCGTTGCGCCCACGACGCTGGTGATGTTGACGATCCGCCCGAAGCGCGCCTTCATCATCGGCTTGGCGGCGGCGCGCATCAGGCGGAAGGCGGCTTCGAGGTTGATGCGGATCACCTGATCCCACTCCTCGTCCTTCATCCGCATCCCCAGATTGTCGCGGGTGATGCCGGCATTGTTAACGAGGATGTCGACCCTGCCGAGCGTGTCCAGCATCGCCGGAATCAGCTCTTCGACCTGCGTGGCATTGCCCAGATCGCAGGTGATCTCGACATGGCCGTCATGATCGTGGGGGTAAGCTAAATTGAGTTCGTCGCGGAAGGCGCGCAGCTTCGCCGCGTTCGATCCCGACAGCGCCAGACGCGCGCCTTGGGCAGCGAGCGCATGGGCGATGGCTGAGCCGATCCCGCCGCTCGCGCCGGTGACAAGGGCGTTCATGCCTTGAAGTGAAAACATCACGCGATCTCCTTCGCAAAGGTCTCGAGGTCGGCCATCGTTACGAGGCTCGTCACTTGCGCCTCCTTGTCGATCCGGCCGACCATCGGGCCAACAACCTTGCCGCCCAGTTCGACGAAGTGTTCTACCCCGTCCGCGCGCATGGCAAGCACGCTTTCGCGCCAGCGCACGCGGGCGGTGACCTGCTGCACCAGCAGCGCGCGCTCTTCATCGGGGTCGGTGACGGGGGCAGCGGTGACGTTGGCATAGAGCGGCAGCGCCATCGCACCCGGCGGGGTGGCGACGAGCGCGTGGGCCATTTTCTCGGCCGCGGGCACCATCAGCGAGGAATGGAACGGGGCCGAGACATTGAGGATCATGCCGCGCTTGATCCCGTGCTCCTTGGTCAGCGCCACCGCCCGCTCGATCGCGGCGGTGTGGCCCGAGAGAACAACTTGCGAGGGATCATTATCGTTGGCGACCTCGCACACTTCGCCTTGCGCGGCGGCCTCGGCGAGGGCCTTGGCCTGTTCGATGTCGGCGCCCAGCAGCACCGCCATCGTCCCCTCGCCCACCGGCACGGCGGCCTGCATCGCCCATCCGCGCAGCTTCAGCAGGCGCGCGGTGTTGGTCAGGCTGAACGAACCGATCGCGGCAAGCGCGGTATATTCGCCCAATGAATGGCCCGCGACGCAGTTCGCGTGCTCGAGCAGCTTCACGCCGAAATCGCGCTCCAGCACGCGCAGGGTGGCGATGGCGTTGGCCATGATCGCGGGCTGGGCGTTTTCGGTGAGGGTGAGGCGATCCTCGGGCCCGTCGCGCATCAGCGCAAAGAGGTTCTGGCGCAGCGCCTCGTCGACTTCGCCGAACACGTCGCGAGCGGCCTCGCTCGCGGCGGCAAGGTCCGCTCCCATGCCGACTTTCTGGCTGCCCTGCCCTGGAAAAATGAACGCGCGCATCTGTGATCCCATTCCGTTACGGATTGGGGCGCGCGGTTACGTCCGTGACGGCGGGCTGGCAAGGCCGAAGGGCACAACCCTGTTGGCAGAGGTGTGGCCGATCTTGGCGCGGCCGAGGTAGGGAACGCCCATCCGGTCGCACCAGAAACGCGCGATGTCCTCCTCGCTCTGGCCGAATTCGACGTAGTTTTCCGGCACATCGGTGATGAAGCCGAGCCTTAGGCCCGCAAGCCGCGGCATCGTGCCGGCGAGGTGGAAGAACAAGCGGTCGATCGAATACATGTGCTCGGCCACTTCCTCGACCATCAGCACATGGCCGGTAAGGTCGGGCATCATCGGCGTGCCCGCGATCATGGCGAGGGTGATGAGGTTGAAGGCGGCCGCCGGCGTGGTCCCGTCGAGGCTCGGCTCCAATCCGCTGGTGTCGCCCTGAAGCCAGCGCAGCACGCGGCGGATCGCCTCCTTGCCCCCGTCAGAGCGCGCGCTCACCGGCATCGAGCCGTGGACGCACTGGCCGATCCGGTCGCGGTAAAGCGCGGCGAGGAGGTAACCCGCGTCCGAGAAGCCGATATAGGTCTTGGTCCGCGCGGCGCTGTTCATCTGCGCCACCGCGGCCTCGGCAATGCGGTTCGAGCCATAGCCGCCCTTGGCGAACCACACGACATCAAAGGCCGGGTCATTGGCGAATTCGAGCAGCGCGGAAAGGCGGCGCAGATCATCGCCCGCGAAATGGCCCGCCCGCTCGAAACACTGATCGTGGAAGGTGACGCGGTGGCCCGGAAACTCGGCCGCCACCAGCGCTTCCATCGCGGCCTGCTGTTCGCGGGTGATAGGCGTTGCCGGGGCACAAATGGCGATATTCGTCATGCGCTCCAGCCTAGGGCGCTTGTCAGGGCGCGCGCAAGCCAATAACCAAAGCGGGTATGAACGATGGGGTCACCACGGGCGCGCTCTCCGGGCGGCCCCTTTTCTTTTGCGGCATCGGCGGGTCCGGGATGCTGCCGCTGGCGCAGATCGCGCATGGCCTCGGCCACCCCGTCGCGGGGTCGGATCGGAGCCGCGATCAGGGCCGGACTCCCGACAAATTCGCATGGATGGAAGCCAGTGGTTTTGCGCTGTTCCCGCAGGACGGCAGCGGCGTGACCTCGCCTGAACAGGTTCTGATCGCCTCGGCGGCGATCGAGGACAACGTACCCGAAGTCGCCCGGGCCAAGGAACTGGGCTGCGCGCGCCTGAGCCGCGCCGAGCTGCTGTCCCAATTGTTCAACGCCGCCGATTTCTCGGTCGCGGTGGGCGGCACGTCGGGAAAATCGACCGTCACCGGTATGATCGCCTGGATCCTGTCGGAAGCCGGGCACGATCCCACGGTGATGAACGGCGCGGTGATGAAGAACTTCGTCTCGCCCGCCAATCCCTACGCCTCGGCGCGGATCGGGGGTGCGGGGGTGTTCGTCAGCGAGGTCGACGAAAGCGACGGGTCGATCGCGCTCTACCGCCCGACCGTGGGGGTGCTGCTCAACGTCAGCCTCGATCACAAGAGCATCGAGGAGCTGCGGGTGCTGTTCGGCGATTTCGTCAACAAGTCGGGCACGGCGGTGATCAACCTCGATTCCGTCGAAGCGGGCTATCTCGTCCCGCGTGCAGGCCGCAAGGTGACTTTCGGCATCGACGCAAGGAAGGCCGACATCACGGTCGAGCCGGATTCGATCGACATGAGCGAGCTCGGCATTCGGGCCGCGGTGGTCGACAACCGGCGGCGGCAGGTTTTCCCGCTGATCCTGCCGATGCCGGGGCTGCACAATCTGTCGAACGCGCTGGCAGCCATCGCGGCGGCGAGCGCGGCGGGGATCGCGGTGGGCCATGCGGTTTACGCCCTGCGCGGTTTCAAGGGTCTTGCACGGCGGTTCGACGTGATCGGCACCAGCGCGCAAGGGGTCAGCGTGATCGACGACTTCGGCCACAACCCCGAAAAATGCGCCGCCACCCTGCGCACCCTGAAGGCAACGCCCGGCCGGGTGATCGCCTTCTTCCAGCCCCACGGGTATGGCCCCTTGCGCCAGATGGGGGACGAGCTCGCCCGCACCTTCGCGCGCGAACTGGGCCCGGATGATGTGACGATCATGTGCGATCCGGTCTATTTCGGCGGCACGGTCGACCGGTCTGTCGGCACGGATCGGATCGTCGAACTGATCAACGCCGCCGGAGGGAACGCCGAACACATCGCCGCGCGCGAGGATTGCGCCGACCGGATCGCCGCCCTCGCCCGTCCGGGTGACCGGATCGCGGTGATGGGCGCGCGTGACGACACGCTGACGGAGTTCGCCCGATCGATCCTCACCCGCCTTCCATGAGCCTTTATGCCCGCGCGCGGGCCCATGCATGGCGGATGGCGGGCGCTCTGGTGCTCGCCATGGCGCTGATCGTGACCACCGATCTGCTGTTCGGCCATTCCACCCCCGCCTTCGTTGCCGCGATCCTGCTGCTGTTCTTCGTCAATCGCCCGATCCTGACGTTCAACTGCCCGCGCTGCGGCAAGAACGCCTTTTTTCGCGGCCGCATCGCGGTGTTCTGGCCGAACCGCATCTGCACGCGTTGCGGCGAGGATCTCGACCGCGACAGCCCTTCGCAAATTCGCTGATGGCTGGCGGGGCCCGGCACGGGTAGCTTGCCGGCCATGCACCCCCACGACCTCAGCCTCGATACGCTGCTGGCGAATTGCGCGCAGCGCCACGCCCACCGCCTCGCCACGGTGGACGGCACCCAGCGCCTGACCTGGGCCGACCTCGACGCCCGCGTCACCAACCTTGCGCGCTGGATGCTTGGCCGAGGGATCGCGCCGGGCGACCGGATCGCGCTGCTGCTGACCGATGGCGCGCCCTACCTCACCGCATTGCTCGCCGCAGGCCGGATCGGGGCGATCGCGGTGCTTCTCAACTGGCGTCTGGCGCCTGCCGAACTGGCGTGGATCTGCGGCAATGCCGCGCCCGCGATGAGCTTCGTCAACCCGCGCTTCGCCCCGCTGCTTGAGGGCGCCGAGGCGGGCGAGGTGCATGTGGTCGACGAGCACCATGCCGCAGACGGCTTTTTCGAAACCGCGGCGACCAACCCGCACCCGCCCACGCGGCACGCCTATGACCTCGGCCTTGGCCTTGCCCCCGATCGCCCGCTCTACATGATGTACACCAGCGGAACGACCGGGCGGCCCAAGGGGTGCCTGCAAGCGGGGAGCGCGGTGGCAGCATCGGCGCTCGGCTTTGCGCTGCATCGGCGCTTTACCGCGCATGAAGTCCTGCTCTCGGTCAATCCGCTGTTCCACGTTGTCGGCATGCAGCAGGTCGCAAGCATGTTGGCCTGCGGGGGCACCAGCGTTTTTGCAGGGCGCGATGATGACAGTGCCGCGATCCTAGAGCTGCTCCACCGCGAAGGCTGCACCACCACGAGCGCCTTCCCGACGATCAGTTTTCCGTGGCAGGCAATGAACCCGGTCCGCGGCGGCCGGATGCCGCTTACTAACTACACCGGCGGGGCGGGCATGGGGCGCCCGCAGATGTACGAATTCATCGAGAAGGACTGGGATGCGCGGGTGGTCGGCGGATATGGCCAGACCGAGATCTGCGGCTTTGCGACCTTCATCGACTATGCCGACATGCTCGAAGTGCCGCGCTCGATCGGTTGGACTCTGCCGCATGTGACGATGACCGTGCTCGATCCTCAAGGGCGGCATCTGCCCCCGGGCGAGGAAGGCGAGCTTGCCTTGCGCGGCCCTTCGGTGATGCTCGGCTATTGGCGCAACCCGGAGGCGAGCGAGGCTGCCCTGGGCCATGGCTGGCTGCGCACCGGCGACCTTGGCACGATGGATGAGCGTGGGCGCGGCTATCTGCTGGGCCGAGCCAAGGAACTGATCAAGACCGGTGGCGAGAACGTCTATCCCGCAGAAGTGGATGCGATTTTTGCCGCCATGCCCGAGGTCGCCGATGCCGGCTGCTGCGGCGTGCCCGACCGGCAATGGGGCGAAGCGGTCAAGGCCTTCGTGGTGCTGAGGCCCGGCGCCAAGCTCACCCGCGAGGAAATAACGCAGCGCTTCAAGGGCCGGATCGCCGGATACAAGCGCCCGCGCTATATCGAATTCGTCGAACAATTGCCGCGCGATCCGATCGGCAAGCTGCTGCGCCGCGAGCTTTCCGCACGTCCTGTCAGCCCCGACCAAGCGGCCTGAACCCTTTCCGGCTAACTGTGGACTGCCCCTAGGGAAGCGACCGGGGGGCACGCCTCACCGTCGCTTAGCAAGCCTTGCATTATCTGCAAGACCCGCAAGAGTGACGGACTCCCAGCGACTTTCCGGCGCGGTCTTGCAGAGAGGGCAAGGCCATGGCGCATCATTCGGCCAATACCAGAACTCCGACAGCAGCGCGGCGCTGCCTCCTGCTGCTCGCGGCGAGTACGCTTGCCGCCCCCGCCCTGCGCGCCGAGGAAGGCGATGGTTCCGGGGATGCGTCCGCCTTTACGATTGAAGGCGAATATGTGCTCGACATCGTAGGCGTCGCGCAGGGGACCGATACCGGTGTGCGCCATGTCGATCTACTGACGCTTACCGGCACACTCGATCTCGATACCGCCGCCGGGTGGGAGGGCACGACGCTGGTCGGCGAGGTCATCGCAGGCACGGGCCGCGAGCCCAATGCGCTTGCCGGCACCTTGCAGGGGATCGACAACGCCGAAGTCGCCAAGAACCGCGTCAAGCTTTACCAGTTTTACCTCGAGAAACAGTTTGCGGCAGCCCCGCTGCGGGTGGCGGCGGGGTTCATCGATCTCAACGCCGAATTCTACAGCAACGAGGCTGCGGGCCTGCTGATCGCGCCCGCCTTCGGGATTGGTAGCGAGCTGGCGGCGACCGGCCCCAATGGCCCGGCGATCTTCCCGTCGACCGCGCTGACAGTGCTGGCCCATGTTGACCCCTCGCCCGACACCTATGCCAGCCTCGCGCTGGTCAATGCCGAAAGCGGCGTGCTGGGCGATGCGGGCGGCATTCCGGGGGTGCTGCGCGAAGGCGCGCTGGTGATCGGCGAGGCGGGGTTCACCCGGTTCGGCAAGCTGGCGCTGGGGGCGTGGCGCTACACGCGGCGGCAGGACGATCTGCGGCTGCTCGATCCCGCAGGCGATCCGCTGCGCCGGCGCGCCCAGGGGGCCTATGCCCTGTTCGAATTGCCGATCGGCTCCCGGGAAGCAGATGCCGAGGCGGATAGTCCGGCCGCGAGCCTGTTCCTGCGCGCAGGGGTTTCCGACGGTGACACCACTCCCTATTCGGGCGGCTGGCAGGCGGGCGTGCTCGTCAACGGCGTCTTGGCCGGACGGCCCGACAGCCAGCTTTCTGCCGGTGCCAACCAGGCGTTCCTCACCGGAAAATTCCGCCGCAACGAGGCCGATGCCGGCCTGCCCCGCGGACGGCACGAGACCGGGTTCGAAATCACCTATGCCGACCGCGTCGCGCCGTGGCTCACCCTCCAGCTCGACAGCCAGTATGTTCGCAGTTCCGATCAGAGCCCCGGCGCGCCCGATGCGCTGATTGTCGGCCTGCGCTTCATCCTCAACGGCGGCACAAGCCGGTGAGCGTGCCCCGCCCCCTCCCGAGAAAGCTCCCCGCATGACGATCAAGCGACGCGCCCTCATCCTTGCTGCCATATTGTTCGGCCTGACGCTGGTGCAGACCGCCGCCACCGCCTGGCGCGATTACGCCCGCGCGCAAAGCGATGCGCACGGCGAGCGGGTCGTGGGGATGCTGCGCAACCACATGGTCGGCGATATGATGCACGATGCGGTGCGGGGCACGGTCTATGCGGCGCTCTATGGCGCGGCGAGCGGGAACGGCGCGCAGATCGCCTCGGCGCGCAAGGACCTTGCGGAATATGCCGCCACCTATCGGCAGATCATGGCCGAAAACCGCAAGGATGCCGAAGAAGACAGGATGGTCGCGCTGCTCGCCAAGACCGATGCCGATGTCGAAGCCTATCTCACGACCGCAACCAGGATGGTTGACGCGGCCGCCCGCGACCGCGCGGGGGCCGAGGCGCTGTTTCCCGAATTCAATGCGAAGTTCGACACGCTCGAGGATTCGATGGAGGCGATCGGCCTCGTCTTCGAGGAACTGCTTGCCGAGCAGAACGCGGCGGCGCAATCGAGCAGCTGGATCCTGCTGGTGATCTTCGCGCTGCTGTCGCTGGCGGTGCTGGCGTGGACGATGACCATGGTGCGCAAGACGATCGTGGCGCGGCTGACGGGCCTTTCCGACCGGTTGGTGCAGCTTGGAGCAGGGGATTACACCGCGCCCGTACCCGATGCCGCCAGCAGCGACGAGATCGGCGACATCGCCCGCGCGGCCGAGGTGTTCCGTGCGGCTGCCCTGGCGAAGCAGGCCAATGACATCGAGCAGGAAAAGATCGTCAACGCCATGGCCGACGGGCTCAAGGCGCTCGCCGCGCGCGATCTGACCTGCCGGATCGACGTGCCCTTCTGCCGCGAATACGAGGGCCTGCGCGAAAACTTCAACCGTACCGCGCAGGAGCTGGCGGGGGTGATCCGCGAGGTCGTGAGCGCGGCGGAGGGCGTCAATGTCGGTGCGGGCGAAATCCATGCCGCCTCCGACGATCTTGCCAAGCGCAACGAATTGCAGGCCGCGCGGGTCGAACAGACCACCAGCGCGATGGGCGAAATCGCGGACGGCGTCCAGGGCACCGCCGCCAGCGCACGCGAGGCCGAAAGAACCGTGGGCGAAGCACAGACCGAGGTCGCGACCGGCGGCGCGGTGGTGCGCGATGCGATGGAAACGATGACCGCGATCGAACAGTCCAGCCAGGAAGTCTCGCAGATCATCTCCCTGATCGAAGGGATCGCCTTCCAGACCAACCTGCTCGCGCTCAATGCCGGGGTCGAGGCCGCGCGCGCGGGCGAATCGGGCAAGGGCTTTGCCGTGGTCGCCAACGAAGTGCGCGCCCTCGCCCAGCGTTCGGCCGAGGCGGCGAGCCAGATCACTGCCCTGATCACCGCCAGCGCCGGCCATGTCGAGCGCGGAGTCGCGCTGGTCGGGCGCACGGGCGAGGCTTTCAACGCGATCCGCAGCCATGTCGCGCGCACCAGCGAGCATATCGCGCGCATCGCGCAGGCATCGGCGGTGCAGGCCGACAGCCTGCAACAGGTCAGCACCGCCGCGCGCGAGATGGACCGCATGACCCAGCAGAACGCCGCGATGGTCGAAGAGGCAACCGCCGCGGCAAGCGGCCTCACCCGGCAGGCGCAGAGCTTGGCAGCGCTGGTGGCGGACTTCCGGCTCGATACGGGATCGGCAACGTGGACGGAGCACCCCCGCCGCGCTGCCTAGAGCGCCTTGCGCCCCTGCTCCTCCCGCGCAAGCGCGCGGCTGTAGGCCGGGCGCGCGGTCAGGCGCTCGCGATAGGCCTTGAGGCTGTTGGGCACGCCCTCGTCCAGCCCCACGCTCTGGGCAAGGATCAGAGCATAACCGACACAGATGTCGGCGACGGTGAAGCGATCGTCGCACAGATATTCGCGGCCCTTCAGGCGTTCCTCGACCTTGATCAGCCGCTTGTGGAACCACTTCGCATAGGCGTGGCCCGCTTCCTGCAATCCCTTGTCCTTCTCGAACAGGACGAAGCGCATATAGACCGTCTGCGGGAAAGTGATCGTCGCATCGGCGTGGTAGGTGAAGTCGCAATATTCGCCATAGTCGCGCTCACCGGGAGCCACCGTAAGCTCGGTGTAGCCATCGCGCGTGGCGAGATAGTGCGCGATGGCGCAGCTTTCGGTCAGCTTCGTCTCGCCATCCACCAGCATCGGCACGGTGCCCAGCGGGTTGATGGCCATGTATTCGGGCGCAAGGTAACGCGGGGGGAATGGCAGGATGCGAAGGTCGATTTCGACCCCCGCCTCCTCCGCCGCCCAAGTCGCGCGCAGCCCGCGCGAACGCGCGCAGGGGTAGAGGATGGGTGTTGTCATGGAAGGCGGCTTAGTGTGCCTTGTCCGCGCCCACACCCAGCACTTTGTGCAGGACAAAGGCGATGATGCTGCCAAGGATCAGGCCGAAAATCGCCGAGAGCGTCGTCGCGGTCAGCCAACCCGCCACGCCGCCCGCCGCTTCGTGGACCGCATGTTCGGCAGCATGGATCGGCCCGTAGAACCAGTCGATGCCCAGCTTGTGCAAGCTATCGACCACGATATGCCCGCCGACCCACAGCATCGCCGCCGTGCCGATCAGCGAGAGCGCCACCAGCAGCTTGGGCACGAAGCGCAGCAGGAAGCGGCCGAAGCTCTGCGCCGCCTTGCTGGCCTGCTTGGTGAGGTGCAGGCCGATATCGTCGAGCTTCACGATGAGCCCCACCGCGCCATAGACTGCAAGCGTCACCGCCACCGCGACCAGCGCCAGCACCGCCGCCCGCATGACAAGGCTCTCGTCCGCGACCTCCGCCAGCGCGATTGCCATGATTTCGGCCGAGAGAATGAAATCGGTGCGGATTGCCCCGCCCACGCGCTCGTTCTCGAAGGCGACGGGATCGGTGATCTCGTCCTCCAGCGTGTCGCCATGCTTGGCGAAGCCCAGCTTCTCCATCACCTTTTCCGCACCCTCATAGGCAAGGAAAGAGCCGCCCACGATCAGCAGCCAGGTGATCGCAGCGGGCAGGAACTCGGAAAGCAGCAGCGCGCCGGGCAGCAGGAAGACCAGCTTGTTCTTGAGGCTGCCCTTGGTGATCTTCCAGATGATCGGCAGCTCTCGCGCTGGGCTGAGGCCGGTGACGTAACTCGGCGTCACCGCCGCATCGTCGATCACCACCCCCGCCGTCTTGGTACCCGCGCGCCCTGCGGCGACGGCCACATCGTCGATCGAGGCCGATGCCGCCTTGGCAATTACCGAAATATCGTCGAGCAGCGCGACCAGACCTGAAGGCACGGACAATTCCCCCTGTTGCGATTCGAGCAAGAAACCCCGCGCTTGGCCCTCTGGTTCCCTGCGGACAAGACTTGCAATTGCCGGCCAAAGCTGTAAGGGGCCGCGCTTCGCGACGGGATACGCCCCCGCGATTATCGAAGAAAGCCGGAGGGGCCCCGTTCATTCCGAACGGATCAGCCAGCGATCGGCAGGTAGTGAAAGGACGCGAGATGGCTCTGTACGAGCACGTCTTTCTCGCGCGTCAGGATCTGAGCCAGGCTCAGGTTGACGCGCTGGCGGCGCAAGCCACCGAAATCGTGGAAGCCGGCAACGGCAAGGTCACCAAGACCGAAACCTGGGGCCTCAAGTCGCTCGCCTACAAGATCGAGCGCAACCGCAAGGCGCATTTCGTGCTGCTCAACATCGACGCCCCCGGCTCGGTGGTTGCAGAGCTCGAGCGTCAGACCCGCATCAACGAAGACATCATCCGCTACATGACCATCCGCGTGGACGAACACGAGGAAGGCCCCAGCGTGATGATGCGCAAGAACGAACGCGAGCGTAAGCGCCGCGAAACCCGTGAGGAGCGCGACTGATGGCCCGCCCGTTTTTCCGCCGCCGCAAGTCCTGCCCGTTCGCGGCCAAGGACGCCCCCAAGATCGATTACAAGGACGTGCGCCTGCTTCAGGGCTTCATGTCCGAGCGTGGCAAGATCGTGCCTTCGCGCATCACCGCCGTTTCGGCGAAGAAGCAGCGTGAACTGGCCCAGGCGATCAAGCGCGCGCGCCAGATCGGCCTGCTGCCCTTCATCGTGAAGTAAGAGGAGAAAGAGACATGGATATCATTCTCCTTGAGCGCATCGAAAAGCTCGGCGCGATCGGTGACGTTGTCACCGTGAAGGACGGCTATGCGCGCAACTTCCTTCTGCCGCAGAAGAAGGCTCTTCGCGCCAACGAAGCCAACAAGAAGGTCTTCGAAGCCAACCGCGAGCGCCTCGAAAAGGAAAACGCCGAGCGTCGCACTGTCGCCGAAGCGCAGGGCGAAAAGGTTGCCGGTGCAGAAGTGGTGCTGATCCGCGCTGCTTCGAACGCCGGTCAGCTCTACGGTTCGGTCAGCGTGCGCGACATCGTGTCGGGCCTCGCCGATCAGGGCCAC
>ERZ1066118.1702-NODE-1702-length-12657-cov-18.540708_pt1 | contig 12657 bp, 14 predicted proteins | sample MGYA00382765_ERZ1066118 | MGnify/ENA primary metagenome ERZ1066118 (study PRJEB33369, sample SAMEA5778348) | biofilm metagenome | biome: Industrial cooling water; feature: Water cooling tower basin; material: Biofilm | place: United Arab Emirates | collected...
CCGCCGGGCGGAGGCGGCGGCGCAGCCCGGCCGCCGCGAGCGCGGCCAGTTCGGGACGGAGCGCCTCGGCCAGGGGGGGCGCGGGGCCGGCGGGCGGGGCGAGCGGCGGGGCGGCGGACGGGGCGGCGGACGGCACGCGGGCAAGGTAACGGTCACCGGGGGGCCGGGCCGTAGCCGCCGAGCGGTCCAAACCCGAGGTTGGGAGGCGCTGTCCAATGGCGGTCGCGCCCGCCGCCTCTGCGGTCCGGCGTGTTCGTGTGCCCTGCGTTGCGCCGTCGTCCACCCGTGCCCCGCCGCCCATGCGCTCCCGCGCCGCTCGCCCGCTCCTCGCCGTCTTCCTGGCCGCACCCCTGGTCCTTACCCGAGCCGCCAGCGCGCAGGGCGTCGAGCGCATCACGCTCCGCGGGCGCGACGGCGCCATCTACGACCCGGCCGGGCGCGTGCAGCTCGTCGCGGGCACGGGGAGCGACGTCACCGTCGAACTCACCCGCGGCGGCCGCGACGCCGGCCAACTCCGTGTGCTCACCGACGATGTCGACGGCCGCCCGTCGCTCCGCGTCGTGCCGCCGGGCGACCTCGTCTACCCCGGCATGGGCCGCAACGACGACGCCGAGATCCGCCTGCGCGAGGACGGCACGTTCGACGGGAGCGACCGCGGGCGCACGCGCCGGGTGCGCATCCGCGGCTCCGGCGGCGGCGCCGAGGCGTGGGCCGACCTCGTGGTGCGCGTCCCGGCCGGCGCCCGCGTCAAGCTCGCCACCGGCGTGGGCGCGAGCACCGCGCGCGACGTCTCGGCCGACCTGGAGCTCGGGACCAATGCCGGCGGCATCAGCACCGAGCGCACGCGCGGGCGGCTGAGTGTGGGCGCCGGCAGCGGCCGCGTGAGCGTGCGCGACGCGCAGGGCGAGGCCGTGACCGTGGGCACCGGCAGCGGCGGCGCGCGCGTGGACGACGTGACGGCCCAGCGCCTGAGCGTGGGTACGGGGTCCGGCGGCATCGAGGGCGGGAACCTGGGCGGCGGCGACGTGCGGCTCGGCACGGGCTCCGGCGGCATCCGGCTGGGCGCCGTGCGCGCGCGGCGGTTGCAGGCGGGCGCCGGCAGCGGCTCGATGGAGCTGGAGCTGGCCCGCGGGCTCGAGACGGCCCGCATCGGCACGGGGTCCGGCGGTGTCACGCTCCGCGTCCCGTCCGACCTCGGCGCCACCTTCACGCTCACCGCCGGGAGCGGCGGCATCAGCACCGACGTGCCCGTGCAGCTCGTGCGGCAGGAGCGCGGCCGGTTCGAGGGGCGCGTGGGCGACGGGAGCGCGCGGGTGCAGGTGAGCACCGGCTCCGGCGGCGTGCGGCTCGTCCCGGCGCGCTGAACATCCCCGACGCCCCGTCGACTCGCGCCTAACGGGTCGCCCAACGCGGCGCCCAACGCGGCGCCTAACGCGGCGCTTCACTCCGCGCGCGAATCACCCCACCTGCCCCCGACGCCCGTGCCCCACACCCGCCGCCTCGCCGCCCTGCTCGCCGCCGCCGCGCCCCTGGCCGCCCCGCTCGCGCGCCCGCTGGCCGCCCAGACCGCGGACCGCGTGACCCTCCGCGGCCGCGACGTCGCCGTCTACGACCCCGCGGGCCGCGTGCGGCTGGTGGCCGGGGACGGCGCGGACGTCACGGTCGAGGTCACGCGCGGCGGGCGCGACGCGGCGCGGCTCCGCGTCCAGACCGCCGACGACGGCCGCGCCCTCGTGGTCGTCCCGCCCGACGGCGCCGACCTCGTCTACCCGGCCCTCGGCCGCTGGTCGCGGACGACGGTCCGCCTGCGGCGCGACGGCACCTTCGACGACCGCGGCGGCGGGGGCGGGATGTTCTCGCGCGACGGGCTCACGGTGCGCGGCACCGGCGACGGCACCGAGGCCTGGGCCGACCTCGTCGTGAGCGTCCCGCGCGGCGCGCGCGTGGCGGTGCACGTGGGCGCCGGCGCCGCCGAGGCGTCCAACGTGGACGGCGACCTCACCTTCCGGCTTCAGGCGGCCGAGGCCCGCACCGAGCGCACGCGCGGCCGCCTGCTGGTGGACGCCGGGTCGGGCGCGGTGCGGGTGCGCGACGCCGAGGGCGACGCCGTGACGCTCGACACCGGGAGCGGCGCAGTCGAGGTGCAGGGCGTGCGCGCCGGGCGGCTCCGCATCGACACGGGCTCGGGGTCGGCCCGCGGGGCCGACGTCACGGCCGACCGGCTGGAGTTCGACGCCGGGTCCGGCTCGGCGCGCTTCGAGCGCGTGCGCGCGCGCACCGTCCGCCTCGACACGGGGAGCGGCAGCGTGGACGTCGAGCTGTTGGACGACGTCGACGAGCTGCGCGCCGACACGGGGTCCGGCGGCGTGACGCTCCGCGTGCCGGCGACGTTAGGCGCGGCGCTGGACGTGGACACCGGGAGCGGCAGCATCCAGGTGGACGGCCCCGTCACCGACGTCACCCGCCGCGAGCGCGACCACCTCACCGGGCGCCTCGGCGACGGGCGCGGGCGCGTGGTCATCGACACCGGGTCCGGGGGCGTGCGGCTGCTTCGCGGGCGGTAGGCCCGCCGCTCGACCCCAAACGCACACCGCCCCCGGCGCCGCGCGGCGCCGGGGGCGGTGTCGTCCCGAGACGGTGCGCTAGCGGTTGTAGCGCTTCTTGAACTTGTCGACGCGCCCCTGCGTGTCGATGAGGCGCTGCTCGCCGGTGTAGAACGGGTGCGACATGTTGGTGATTTCGAGCGGGATCACCGGGTACTCGTTGCCGTCCGACAGGCGGATCTTCTGCTCGCTCGTCATCGTCGAGCGGGTGAGGATGAGCTGGCCGTTGCTCAGGTCCTTGAAGACCACCGGGTGGTAGAGCGGGTGCGTGTCCTTCTTCATGGCGTCGGTCTCGCGCGGGAGGCGGCTGTGGGGAACGGGGGCCGGCGCGCATGCCCGCGAACGCTAGGCGCGGCGAATCCCCCGAAACGCGCCATCGGCGCGCGGCCCAACAACTTAGCCCGGTCGGTCGGGGGGTGGTAGCGGGTCAGGACGGCGGCCGGGTGCGGTTGTTTGCCGCCCGCCTGATGCACAGGTTGCGTGCTGCCCGGCCCGGTTCACACGCTCGGGTTCGCCTGCCTCCCCCGCGTTGCCCCCCCACCTCCGCATGGCCCGCCGCACCGTCCCGTTCGCCCTCGCGCTGGTCGTCACGCCCGCCGCGGGCGTCGCCGCCCAGCCCGCCCTCCCGGCCGGCGCCTCCGCCACGCGCATCGTGCTCGACTCGGTGGACCTCACCGGCGTGACCACGCTCGGCGAGCTGCTCCAGGGGCGCGCCCCCGGCCTCCTCGTCCAGTCGAGCAGCGGCCTCGCGGGCAGCGGGACGACGCTCGCGTCGCGGGGCCGCCGCAGCGCGGGACTCGTCACGAGCGACGCGCCGCTGCTCGTGGTCGACGGCGTGCGCGTGGTCGACGGCCAGGACGCCATCCAGGTCGACGGCACTTTAGTCACCTCGCGCTACGACGACCTGCCGGTCGAGCAGCTCGCCACGGTCGACGTGCTCCCGGGGCCTGCTGCCGCCGCCCGCTACGGCCCCGGCGCGTCCGCCGGCGCGATCGTCGTCACGACGCGGCGCGCCACCCCCGGGCGCACGGAGCGCCGCGCCTACGCCGACCTCGGCGCGGGCGCCGCGGGCGGCGCGCGCCCCGTCTACTTCCGCGGCGTCGGCACGTCCGGCACCGCGCGCCTCGCCCAGGGCTGCACCATCGACCTGCAGGCGTTAGGCGGGTGCGCCTTCACCCGCGCCGAGTCCGTCCGGCCGTACGACGCGGCCGGCTGGACCACCGGCGGCCGCGCGCGCGCCGGCGCCCGGCTCGCCGGCGGCTCCGACCGCGCCCGCTACACGCTTGGCCTCGACGGCGCCCGGCTGGCCGGCCCGGTGCAGGGCAGCGACGCCGCGCGCGGCACCTTCCGCGCCGGCGCCGACTTCCAGCCCGCCCGCACGCTCCGCGTCACCCTCGGCGCCGGGCTCCTCGCCGCGACCACCGATGCGCCCGTCGGCGGCCTGGCCTCGCGCGTCGTCCTCGACGTCAACCGCCCGCTCGGCGGGTACACCCCGCCCGCCACCAGCGACGCCGAGGCCTCGCTGCGTACCCGACGGCTCGACGCGTCGGCGGCGGCCGAGTGGACCGTGCGGCCGTGGCTCACCGCCCGCGGCACGGCGAGCACCAGCCGGTCGCGGCAGACCGAGCGCGCGGCCAGCACGGTGACCTTCGGCCCGTCGGTCACGTACCGCGACGACACGGGCGCCGCCGGCCGCCGGGTGGGCGTGTTCGAAGTCGGCGCGTCCGCGGCCTACCGCGCCGCCGGCGCCGCCCTGAGCACCGACCTCACCGTGCAGCAGGTGGCCGACCGCACGAGCGAGTCCGTCGAGTCGCGGCTGGGCACCGCCCTGCCGGTCGGCAGCACGCCCGTCAACACGTTCGGCGGCTTCGGACGCCTGCGCGACGACGTGCGCGGGGTGGCACTCGCCCAACGACTCGACGCCGGCCGCCTCCGCGCCGGGGCGACCGTGCGCGCCGACCAGGTCGGCGCCGACCGCGCCCGCGCCACCACCGGATCCGCCGATTTCGCCGTCCGCCTCCTCGGCGCGCCTAACACGCCTAACACGCCTAACGCGCCCCGCGGGCTGACGCTGCGCGGGGCCGTCGGCACCGCCGTCGGGCGCGCGTCGCTCGGCGCGGTCTTCCCCGCGGGGGACCCGACCGGCGGGGCGCGCTTCCCGTTCGGCGGCGGCGGGGTCGGCGGCCCCGACCAGGCCACGCGCCCACGTTTCGAGCGGACGCGCGAGGCGGAGGTCGGGCTCGACGCACGCTTCGGCCGGGGCGTGACCGCGGCCGTCACGGCCTACGACCAGCGCACACGCGACGCCCTGCTGCCCGCCCAACCGGTGTTCGTCAACGCCGTCATCATCGGCTACAGGGTCGCGCCGGGCGTGCTCGGCAACCGCGGGGTGGAGGCGTCGCTACGCGCCCGCCTGGTCGAGCGGCCCGGTGCCGCGCTCGCGCTCGGACTGCGCGCGTGGGCCAACCGGGACCGCGTCCTCGCGTTGGAAGCACCACCGCTCGTGATGCCCGCGGTCGGCGGCGTCGATCAGGTGGTGCGGCCGGGCGACGCGCTCGGCGCGCTGCTCGGCGTCCCCGGGTCCCCCCGCGCCCGCGACTACGACGGCGACGGCCGCGTGACCTCGCAGGAGGCGGCGCGGGCCCGCGACGAGGCCGTCCAGGCCGTGGGGGCCGGGGCCCGCCGCCCGGTGGTCGGCAGCCCCGTGCCCACGCGCACGCTCGCGCTCGACGCCCAGGGCCGGCTCGGCGCCCGACTCCGGGTGTCGGCGCTCGCCGAGTACCAGGGCGGCCGTCGCGCGCTGGGCGACGGCGCCCCGCTGTTCGCCGCCGCCCGCGGCTCCGTCGACCCCGCGGCCCCGCTCGCCGAGCAGGCCCGGGCGGCGTCGGTCGCGGCGCTCCCCGAGGGGCTGCTGGAGCGGGCCGACTTCCTCCGCCTGCGCGAGGTAAGCCTGGTCTGGCGGCTGTCGCGCGGGGCGGGGGAGGCGGGCGGGCGCGGCACGACGGTGACCCTCGCCGGGCGTAACCTGCTCACGGCCACGGGCTTCTCCGGACTCGACCCCGAGGCGGGGGCGGGCGGGTGGGGGCCGGGCGACCGGGGCGCGCTCTACGCGGTGCCGGTGGCGCGCACGGTGGCGCTGCGCGTGACCGCCGGGTGGTGACTCGGGCCGGCCCTCGGGCCGGCGCCTAACGGATCCCCGTCAGGCGTCGCCCAGCTCCACCGCCCACGTCACCGGGATCGCCGGGTCGAGCGAGTCGCGCACCGAGCAGTACTTGGTGACGGCCAGCTCCACGGCCCGCTCGGCGTGCGCCCGCTCCACGCCCTCGCCGGCCATGGCGTAGCGCAGGTGGATGCGCGTGAGCCGCCCCGGCACCCCGTCGAACCGGTCGCCCGTCACGTCCACCGCCAGCGACGCCAGCGGCGTGCGGCGCTTGGCCAGGATGTCGACCACGTCGACCGCCGTGCACGCGCCGAGCGCGCACAACACCGTGTCGACCATGCTCGGCCCCTCGCGCGCCGAGCCGTCCATGCGGATCGCCGGGCCGCCCGGGCGCCCCGCGTCGAAGCGGTGCTCGCCGGCCCAGGCGACGTGCACGCGGGCCGGCGGGCGCCCGGCGGGGCGCGGCGCGTCGGCCGGGGTGGCGTCGGTCACGGCGCGTCCCCCGCCGCGTTAGGCCTCACGTGAGGCGCGGCGTCAGCCGCGGCGCGCGGGCGCGGCGGGCCGGTCTCGATGGGGGCGCGTACGGCGTTCCCCCACTCGGTCCAGCTCCCGTCGTAGTTGCGCACCCGCTCGTAGCCGAGGAGCTGCGTGAGCACGAACCAGGTGTGGCTGCTCCGCTCGCCGATGCGGCAGTACGTGACCACGTCCTCCCCGGGCGCGAGGCCGGCCTCCCCCTCGTAGATCGCGCGCAGCTCGTCGGCCGCCTTAAAGGTGCCGTCGGCGTTGGCGGCGCGGGCCCACGGCACGCTGCGAGCGCCCGGGATGTGCCCGCCGCGCAGCGTCCCCTCCTGCGGGTAGTCGGGCATGTGCGTGCGCTCGCCGGTGAACTCCTGCGGGCTGCGCACGTCCACCAGCGCGCCGCCGGCGCGCATGTGCGCGAGCACGTCGTCGCGGAAGGCGCGGACGCGCGCGTCGTCGCGCTCGGCGGGTTCGTAGCCGGACGGGACGATCTCCGGGGGCTCGGTGCTCCACGGCCGCCCCTCGGCCTCCCACTTCGCGCGCCCGCCGTCCATCACCTTGAGGCGCGCCATGTCCCAGCCGAACAGCCGGAACACCCAGAGCGCGTAGGTCGCCCACCAGTTGTTCTTGTCCCCGTAGAACACGACCGTGGTGTCGGCGTCGAGGCCCAACCGGCGGACGAGGGCGGTGAACTGCGCGCGGTCCACGTAGTCGCGGACGACGGCGTCGTTGAGGTCGGCGTGCCAGTCCAGCTTGGCCGCGCCGGGGACGTGACCCAGGTCGTAGAGCAGCACGTCCTCGTCGCACTCCAGGACGCGCACGCCGGGGTCGGCGGCGTGGTCGGCCACCCACTGCGTGGTGACGAGGGCCTCGGGGTGGGCGTAGCCCCGGGCGGCGATGGCGGGGTCGATGGTGGCGTCGGGCATGGGGGCAAGCTAGCCGGGCCCGATCACGCCACGCGCGTCCCGTTGGGCACCGGTCCGCCGTCCACCGCGAGCAGCGCCACGTCGCCTGCCGCGGGCACCGCGCCGAGCACCAGCACCTCGCTCCGAAACCCGGCCACGCGCCGCGGCGGCAGGTTCACCACCGCGACCACCTGCCGGCCCACGAGCGCGTCCGGCGCGTAGCGCCGCGTGAGTTGGGCGCTCGACTGCCGGACCCCCACCGCCGGGCCGAAGTCGATCCGCAACGTGACCGCCGGCACGCGGGCCTCCGGGAACGCCGCGGCCGCCACCACCGTCCCCACGCGCAGGTCCACCGCGAAGAAGTGCTCGGCGGGCACGGGCGGCGCGGGGTCCGGAGCGTCGTTCATCCGGCGGCAAGGTACGGGCGCCCACGTTCCCGGACCAGCACGCGGGACGTCGACGACACCTCCCGCGCAGCACCGCGTACGGAGCGCACCGCCCCATCCTCACACCCCGGACGTCCGTGAGCGACCTCAGCTTCCTGGTTCCCGTCGCCGCCATTCTCGCCTGGCCGATCACGGTGGTCGGGAAGGCCATCGCCAACCGGCGACCGCCCGACGACGTCGGCTTTCCCCCGCGGGCCGCGGCGCACCTGGACATGCGGCTCGCCAGACTCGAGCAGGCCGTGGAGGCCATCGCCGTCGAGGTCGAGCGGGTCGCCGAAGGGCAGCGCTTCCTCGCGCAGGTGCACGCCAGCCAGCCGCCCGCGGTGAGCGCGCCCCCGCCGGGCGCGGGCTACCCGTACCCGACGCCGCGCTAGCTTGCGCGCATGAGCCTCGCCCCCGCCGCCCGCCTCGTGCTCGTGGACCTGCCGGGCGCCGCGGCGCGCTGGTGGCTGGCGCCGTGGCCCCCGCTCCCGGCCACGCGCGATGAGGCGCTGCAGGCCGGCGTGGCCGCGTGCGGCGCGCTGTTGGTGCTGTACGCCGGCTGGGCGCACACCGCCCACCGCGCGACGCCCGGCCAGGTCCGCGGACTCGCGACGGCCGGATTCGGCTTCCTCATGACCGCCGGCGCCTCGGCCGCCCTGCGGGAGCACGCCGCGCTCGGCCCCGCCGTCTCGCTCGCCGGCGCGCTGCTCGTGCTGCGCGCGAGTCTGGCGCTCGTGCGCGAGCGTCAGGCCGCGCGCGACGCCGACGTGCGCGCGGCGGAGGCGCGCCGCGCGGCCGACGCCGCGCGCCGGGGTGTGGGCCCGGGCGCGGAGTGACGCCGACCGGCACCGCCGCGCCGGCGCCCCGGGCGCCGGCCCCGCAGATGGAGCGCTACGCCCGCCACGTGCTCGTCTGCACGGGCGGCTTCTGCGCCCCCAACCCGGCGGGCCGCGCGCTCTACGCCCTGCTCGCCCGGCTGCTGCAGCGCGAGGGGCTGCTCTTCGGCCCCACGCGCGTGAAGCGCGGCGAGACGCCCTGCCTGGGCGTGTGCGCGGGCGGGCCGGTGATGGTCGTCTACCCGGAGGGCGTGTGGTACGCGGGTGTCACGCCGGCGCTGCTGGAGCGCATCGTGGTCGAGCACCTCAAGGGCGGCCGGCCGGTGTGGGACGCGGTCTTCCACCAACTCGGCGGCGCGGCGCCCGCAGCGGCGCAAGCGCCGTAGCTCCGGCGCGGTAGCGAAACCGAGGCGGGAACGCACTCGGGCCCGGGCGGTACGACCCGGGAGCATCCGTCCCACGCTCCCGCCGAGGCCCGCATGCCTGCCGTCCGCCGCCCCGCCGTTTCGCACGCTCTCGCCGCCGTCGCGCTCGCGGCCCTGGCCGCCGCGCCCGCCGCCGCCCAGCACGACCACGGGCACCACGGCCAGCACGCCCCCGCCGCGGCGACGCCAGCCAGGCCCGCGACGGGGACGATGGGTGCGATGCGGCACATGCGCATGTCGCCCACGCGCGCGCCGGCGGCGGGGGACTCCGCGCGGCTGGCCGCGTTCACCGACGCCGTGCGCCGCGGCATCGCGCCCTACCGCGACGTGCGCGCCGCCGTGCGGGCCGGCTACCGGCCGGTGTTCGTGGCCGACACCTCCGTTGGGCAGGTGCTCCACTACTCGCACTTCTGGCGCGGCGTGAAGGAGAACCGCCGCCTGAACCCCGCCGAGCCGGGGTCGCTGCTCTACGAGGTGCAGCCGGGGGGCGGGCGCCGGCTCGTGGGCGCGATGTTCGGCGCTCCGGACCGCAGCACCCCCGACCAGCTCGACGCCCGCGTGCCGCTCGCCTTCGCGCGGTGGCACCTGCACACCGACCTCTGCCTGCCCAAGCCCCTCTGGAGCAAGACCGAGTGGGCGCGCCGCACCGCCGACGGCCTGCCCGCCTTCGGCCCCGAGAGCCCGGTGGCCACGCGCGCCGCCTGCGAGGCGCAGGGCGGCGCGTTCAAGGACCACGTCTTCGGCTGGATGGTGCACGCGATGGTGGTGGACCACACCGCGCTCGCCGCGGTGTGGGGCGACGACCACGGGCACGCGATGACGCCCGCGACCGCGCCCCTGGCCGCCCCGCGGTAAGGCGGCCCCGCGTCAGCCGGCGCCGCGCCAGGCGGCGCCGCGTTAGGCGCCCTGCGCCGCCAGCCGCTCCAGCGCCGCGACCCGCTCGGCCGTCGGCGGGTGGGTGCTGAACAGCTTCATCAGCCCCGACCCGCTGAAGGCCAGCGGGTTCACCTGCGCCAGCGGCGCCATGGCCGGGTTGACGTGCATCGGGATCTGGTGCGCGCCGGCCTCCAGCGTGCGGAGCGCCCGCGCCAGGCCTAACGGCCGGCCGGTGATCTCGGCGCCCACCGCGTCGGCCTTGAACTCGCGCTGGCGGCTGATCGCCATCTGGATGACCATCGCGGCGATCGGCGCGAGGACGGCCATGGCCAGCGCGCCCACCGGCGAGCCCTCCTCGTCGTCGGAGCCGTGGCCGCCGAAGATCGCGCCCCACTGCAGCACGTTGGCGATGGCGCTGATCGCGCCGGCCATGGTGGCCGCGACGGTGCTGAGCAGCATGTCGCGGTTCTTGATGTGCGCCAGCTCGTGGGCGACCACGCCCTCCAGCTCCTCGCGCCCCATCACCTGCAGCAGCCCCTCGGTCACGCACACCACCGCGTGCTCCGGGTTGCGGCCGGTGGCGAAGGCGTTGGGCTGCGCCTGCGGCGCGATGGCCACGGTGGGCATCGGGAGGCCGGCGCGCTGGCGCAGCCGGTCGACCATGGCGTACAACTCGGGGGCCTCGGCGGCGGTGACCACCCGCGCGCCGTACGCGCGGAGCACCATGGACGACGAGAACCAGTACATGCCGAGGTTCATGGCGGCGCTCACGGCGGCCATCAGGAGGGCGCCGGTGCTGCCGCCCACGGCCCCGCCCAGCCCCACGAAGAGCGCGGTGAGGCCGGCGAGGAGGACGAACACCTTGACGTTGGACATCGGGGCGATCGGGGTGGAGGTCGGGCCGCCCCGCAACGCGAAAGGCGAGCCCCCGCGCCGCCGAGCGGCTGCGAAGGTCTCGCCTGGTACGGGGCCCGACCGGGCCCCGGTACTCGACCGGACCGTGCGCGGGGCCCGCGGGCGGCGGGCGGCGCAGTCCTGACGATCCGGTCGCGCGGGGCGTCAGCGCCCCGCGTGGCTACTCCCCTTACGACGTCATGCTACCCCGCGCGGGACGGCGGGTTCACCGCGGCGAACGCGGCGGCCGCGGCCGGCGCGCGGCGCGGGCCCGCAGCTCCTCCTCGACGGCCCGCAGGTGCCGCGGCCACACGTGGCGCCGCGCCAGCCGGAAGAACGTGGCCGCGGTGTCGGGCTCCGCGGCGAGGAACTCGGCCAGCCGGCGGTGCCCCTTCCGCGTGTTGCAGGCCCCACAGGCCGACACTAGGTTGCCGCCCGACCCGTCCCCGCCGCGGGCGCGCGGCTGCACGTGGTCCACGCTCAGCGCCTCGGCCGGGAACGCCTCGCCGCAGTACACGCACCGGAAGCCGTCGCGCGCGAACACGTCCTCGCGCCTCACGCGGCCCGCCGCCCCCCCGAGCCGCCCGCGCCCCCGCCCGTGCCGCCGTTCGACTCGCGCCGCGCCCTGCTCGGCGCCGCGAAGAAGCTGTTCGACAGCGACGAGGCCACGCCCGACGCGCGCGACCGCCCGCCGCGCCTCACCGCCGAGGCGCTCGGCAGCCCCGCGTTAGGCGCCCCGCCGGGCGCGCCGCCCCCCCTCTCCGTGCTCTTCATGTCCCGCTCCCGCGACAAGATCCTCGAGAACCTCGACGAGATGTACCGCGAGGCCTTCCAGCGCGCCCAGGCCTCGGGCGACGCCGCGCAGATGGCCTCGCTCGACTTCGCCTACCGCCGCGAGCAACTCTACTTCGAGATCCTGCTCGACGTGCGCGACGCCATGGAGCGCCGGGCGTGACCGGCGCGGGGCGACGCCGCGGCCGGCCCCGGGTCGCCCTGCTCGTTGCGACCCTCGCCGCCGCGCCCGTGTCCGCCCCTGCTCAACCCGCCCAACGCCCCGCCCCAGCCGCGGCGGGCCCGGTCACGCTCGCCGTCGTCAACGCCCGCGTCTGGACCGGCGCCCCCCGCCGCCCGTGGGCCGACGCCGTCGTCGTCCGCGGCGACCGGCTGGCGCTCGTGGGCGGCAGCGCCGAGGCGCGCAAGCTGGCCGCCGCCAGCCCCGGCGCGCGGGTGATCGACGCCCGCGGCGCCATGCTCGTCCCCGGCTTCACCGACGCGCACGTCCACTTCCTCGACGGCGGGTTCCGCCTGTCGAGCGTCCAGCTCCGCGACGCGGCCACGCCGGCCGAGTTCACCGCGCGGATCAAGGCGTTCGCCGCGACGGTCCCGGCCGGCACCTGGATCACCGGCGGCGACTGGGACCACGAGCGCTGGGGCGGCACGCTCCCCACCCGCGCCTGGGTCGACTCGGTCACCCCCGACCACCCGGTGTGGGTGAACCGGCTGGACGGGCACATGGCGCTCGCCAACTCGCGGGCGCTCGCGCTCGCCGGCGTCACGGCCGCCACCCCGGACGTCGACGGCGGCGCCGTGGTGCGCGACGGCGCCGGCGCGCCCACCGGCGTGCTCAAGGACAACGCCATGGGGCTGGTGGAGCGCGCCGTCCCCGCACCCACGCCCGCGCTCGCCGACCGCGCGCTGGACGCCGCCATGGCGTACGTGGCGGCGCAGGGCGTCACCGCGGTCCACCACCTCGGCACCTGGGACGAGCTGGCCGTGCTGGAGCGCGCGCGCGCCGCCGGCCGGCTCCGCACGCGCGTCTACGCCGGCGTCCCGTTAGGCACGTGGGAGCGCCTCCGCGACACGGTGGCCGCGTGGCGCGCCGCCGGCCGCACGCTCCCGGGCCCGGGTCCCGGCGGCGCCGGCCGCGCGGGGGACGCCTGGCTCGCCATCGGCAACCTCAAGGGCTACGTCGACGGCTCGCTCGGCTCGCACACGGCGGCCATGCTCGCCC
>ERZ1066118.1704-NODE-1704-length-12651-cov-7.981502_pt1 | contig 12651 bp, 12 predicted proteins | sample MGYA00382765_ERZ1066118 | MGnify/ENA primary metagenome ERZ1066118 (study PRJEB33369, sample SAMEA5778348) | biofilm metagenome | biome: Industrial cooling water; feature: Water cooling tower basin; material: Biofilm | place: United Arab Emirates | collected...
CACCGACTTCATGCAGACGCTCCGCCCCTTCGCCGAGGCAGCAGGGCGTACGCTGCCGGTCCCTGCAGCGGTGGAGGCCGCGGTCTAACCGCGGGCGGACTATGGCGGAGGCGGCTATCGCTGCGGGAACCCGGGTCGCGTTCCAGGGAGAACTCGGTGCCTTCTCGGAGGAGGCGGTTCATTGTTTCTTCGGTCCCGGCGTCGAGCCGATTCCGCGGCGGGAGTTCGCTGACGTGGGGCGGGCGGTGCTCGCGGGAGAAGTGGACTATGGGCTGCTCCCTATCGAGAACAGCCTCGCGGGAAGCGTCGTAGGCAGTTACGACGTGCTCTCCGGTGGTGAGGTGGAGATCGTGGGTGAAGTCATCAACCCAATCCACCACTGTGTGCTGGGGGTCAAAGGAAGCTCGCTGGAAAAGGTCCGCCGCATCATCTCTCACCCGGTGGCGCTTGCGCAGTGCACGAAGCTGCTTCGCTCGCTGACCGGCGTGGAGGCTGTCGCCGTGTACGACACAGCAGGGGCAGCCAAGGACGTCGCCGACCTCCAGGAGCCGGAGCAGGCGGCGATAGCGGGCAAACATGCCGCTCGGCGCTACGGCCTTGATGTGCTGGCCGAGAATGTCGAAGACCGCCCCGACAATCAGACGCGCTTCCTGGTCGTGCGGCCGCGAACACGGCATGCTGAGGAGCGGCCGACGTCTGTTCAGGGGAGAAAGTCGATGAAGGCGGCGGTGATGGTGGAGACGAAGAACGTCCCGGGAGCCCTGCTCCAGGTGCTGCAGCCGTTCTCCGCTCGAGGCATCAACCTTTCCAAGCTGGAATCGAGGCCCGCTGGGGAACCGTGGACCTACCGCTTCTTCATCGAGGTGGATGCGGATGCAGAGTCACCGAACGCTGTCGCTGCCTTCGAGGAGGTCGGAGAGAGTGCGGTCCGGCTGCAGGTACTCGGCACCTACCCCAAGTGGGAAGTGGTCTGAGCCGACTGATCGGAAGAGGGACAAACCAGCGCCAATCCTGAAGTGCCTACGATCTCCGTCCTCCGGCCGCCCTTCAGCTGAAGCAGCTGGTTGCCTGCCCGCCCCAGAAACCCCTACCATCCGTAGGTCCACCGCTCCATAGCCCTCGCCGGGATCTGGGGACGATCCGCGATCGAGCCTTGGGCCACTGCTTCCAGACACGCGCGACAAACGCACCAGCCCCGATAAAGAAATGACAGATTCAGGAGATGTCAGAGCGATAGCGGAGGCAATGACGACTCTGTGGCAGGGGGAGATTCCTGCAACGATCCGGGTATTGGCCGCTGTTCCTGATGCGAATCGCGATTACCGCCCCGCACCGAGATCGAGATCCGCCTGGGAGCTGGCGACCCACCTTGCAACGGCTGACCTCTGGTTCATCGACAGCATCGAACGAGGGGTGTTCAGCTGGGATCCGGATGGCGCCAGCAAGGCAGCTGCGGGCTTCGGAAACATCGCCGAGGTAGTCGCCTTCTACGAGTCAACGATACCCTCCCGCCTTCAGCGGCTGAGCACTCTATCCGCCGAGCAGCTCACTGAATCCATCGACTTTTTCGGAGCTATGCAGATGTCGCGGGCGGCCTGGATCGGCTTCGCGAACAACCACAGCGTCCATCATCGGGGGCAGCTTTCGGCCTACCTTCGCGCGATGGGATCCAAGGTGCCGGATATCTACGGTCCGAGCGCCGACGCCATCCCCTGATGCACTGCGCGTCGAGTGAAGCTGGGGCGCGGAGATCAGCCCGCGCGTCGAGCTCTCCGTGGTGACGCTTCTCGCGGCTATCGCGTTCATCCTGCTGACGGCGATTGTCATCGTTTTCCAGCTTGCTCTGATCGCGGGCGCTCCCTGGGGAGAACTGACGCTCGGCGGGCGCTTCCCTGGAAGACTGCCAGCCAAAATGCGCCTCGTGCCTGTGCTGTCGGCACTGCTGCTGGCGGGGTTCGCCGCCGTCATCGCTGCAACGAGCGGGGCTGATCGAATCACCTGCGACGTTGTCCTCGGGAATCCTGGTATGGGTCGTGGTTGCTTACTGCAGCCTCGGAGTCGTCGCCAACGCTGCCACTCCAAGCAGGGCTGAGCGGGCGACTCTGGCTTCCGGTGGTGCTGGTGATGCTCATAACCAGCATCACCGTCGCCATGAGCTGAGAGAGCTTTCGCGCATACGTTCTATGCACGCGGTCCCAAAGCATCGGAAGGACGTTCACTGTGGAGACCCTTACCAGCACCCGACCGCGACGATGCCAACCCCGACCCATCGGCCACTTCCCTTTCCTCATCCCGCTCCTTCTCGTCAGGGGGTGCGAGGCAATGCCGCTATAGGCATAAGCCATTTTCGCTGTACAGCTTAGGCCACCCGGGGAGGCTCCCTTTTAGCGGGGCGCGCGCGACGCCGGTTCTCTCCTTCAATGCAGCGGCGCGTGCGAAGGTTCGCGAAAGTAAACGCGCTCACGCCTCTTCCCCCGCATTGGAGAGCCTCCACTCGCGAGGTGCCTGCCACGGCAACGGGCTGGCGCCGCCTAACGGTGGAGCGTAGATAGAGCCAAGAGCTCTCCCTGCCCTCCCCCATCAAATCCGTCGATGCCTACTTACGGAGTAACACGCTCCTGGATCCCGCTTGTCGTAACCTTTGTGCTCACCGCGTGCTCAGGCGATTCGCCCGGCCCATCCGGTCCGAACAACACCGGCCCGACGCTGGAAATCAACGGGACGAAGACCGCGGAGGTAGGGCAGACGGTTCAGCTTGGCGTTATCGCCAAGGACCCGAACGGAGCTCCCCAGGCGCCAGGTGCAGTGACCTGGTCCAGCTCAGATCAAACTCTGATCAGTGTTGGCACCGACGGAGTGGTCACTCCGCTACGGATCGGATCGGTGATCATCACTGCCACGGCGGGATCGGCAAGCGCCACCGCCACGTTTACGAGCACTCTCTCCCCTTACACCTTCGTTTTCCCTGCGGGAGTCTCAGCCTCCGAGCAGCAGCTGATCCGCGATGCGATTCAGGACGCGCACGCCTTCCAGAAGGCGGCGTTCAACCGCTCCATCCAGCAGGCTACGACGGTGACCGGAGCGCTTTCCGCGCAGGGCTGCGCATCGGGGGGAGCCGCGGCGTTCACCGGCGCAGGCGCAGTGACCTTCTGTCTGACGAACATTGGTTGGACGACCCACGGAGTGATCACCAAGCAGAAGGTGGTTCATCACGAGCTCTTTCACGTCTGGCAGTTCGAGACGGGGTGGATCAGCAACCCCGCAACCGCAGGCTCGACCTGGATCATCGAGGGTTCTGCCGAGCTGGTCGGATTCCGCGGGATCGAAGCCCGCAACCTGCTTCCGTTCGCGACGGCCCTGGGGTGCCAGGTAAAGGAGTCGGCTGACTTTGCATCGAAGACGCCTCCCGGGCTTCCGCCGCTCTCCCAGGTCGAGGGTCGTCAGGCGTTCCAGAACACGGTGGGGCCGCTGTACACCCACTCGATGCTGGCAATGGATCGCCTGGTGGGGAGCGGGAGCTTGAAGGTGCTGGAGACGTATGGGCTGGCAGTAGCGACTGGCGCGGGCTGGCCGACTGCGTTCAATGGCGCCTTCGGAAAAGCGCCTGCGGCATTCTACAGCGAGTTCTACAACTATCTGGGCGGCCTGCAGGTGCCGGCGTCGTATCAGTGTCCGGTGTAGAAGGCCCGTTAGCGGCCGAACCCCGCGTGCCCTGGTAAGGATCGGGACAGCCTGGGGAGTGAGGTGCGACTCAGCAGGAATTTGCGCACGGCCGTGGATGGTGTAAGCGCCTGGAGCGGCGGCGAAGACACTGCCGCGGCCCGGCGTATCCGGGGGATGCAGCTCGTCCCGGTCTGAAGCCGGTAGCTACCTGAGCTGTCTGAGCCCGCCTCATGCGAGTATGATGAGCGGATGTCGATCATCTCAGATGCGTCCCACCCAACGGCCGGGGCGGCGACCCACTGGCTGCGAGTCGAAGGGATCGCAGTGCTGGCCATTTCGGTCTTCCTCTACGCGCAGGGGGAGCACGGCTGGATCCTCTTCCTCGCCCTTCTGCTGGTGCCTGACCTTTCGATGGTGGGGTACGCGAGCGGCCCGCGAGTCGGAGCGACGGTTTACAATCTGGCGCACACGTATACGTCACCTGTCCTGCTCGCCCTGCTCGGTCTGCTTTCGCGGCAGCTGCTCATCGTGGATATCGCGCTGATATGGGCCGCCCACATCGGAATGGATCGGATGCTGGGCTACGGTCTGAAGCTCCCCGATGGCTTCCAGCACACTCACCTGGGGACGATCGGGCGGGGCAAACGGCCCACCACACCGTGAGCGCGTGGACCGCAAACCGGCGCCGGGCGCTCCCCACCGGCCAGGCCGAAGGGCGCCGCGTCAGCCACGGTTTCTTCTTCCAGACAGCAGAGCAATCGAGCTCTCTCAGACAGGCTAGATGATCCTCCGCAGTGACACTCTGCGTCGAATTGCGGAAGGGACAATCACCCTTGCATTCCGCCGCTGGACCCGACCATCAGTGAAATCGGCTGGCACTCTGATGACCGCTGCGGGGAAGCTCCAGATCCGCTCGGTCACGCCAGTTACCGAGGCGGAGATCTCCGAGGGTGATGCCATGCTTGCCGGCTACTCGTCGCGGCAGGAGCTTCTCGATGATCTCGCGCAGAGGAAGGAGGGCGTGCTCTTCCGGGTCGGGTTTGGAGCTATCGAGCCTGATCCTCGCCTCGCACTCCGCGACGCCATTCCGAGTGCCGAGGAAGCGGCGAAGATCAGCGACCAGCTCCGTCAGATCGACACGCGCTCCGGGATCGGCGCATGGACTACGGCCACACTCGATGTCATCCACCGCAGGCCGGGAGTGTTGGCCGAGAAGCTGGCGGCTGAGATGCATTCGGAACAGCTTTCCTTCAAGGCGCGGGTTCGAAAGCTGAAGGCCCTCGGCCTGACAATCAGCCTCGGAACCGGATATCGTCTGTCACCTCGAGGTGAGGCTGTGCTGGCGGCGCTGAAGGAGGAGACGACGATCGCGCCAACTCCTCCGGCTGGAATGCCGCGCATGGACCAGCGTCCGCCGGGAGAGAATCAGAGGTAGAAGGCCCTGGTTGGTGTGCAGCACCGACCTATCGATCGAGTAACAGAAAGGCCCTGGCGAGCCCACCGACTTGCGCTGATTCATTCGTCAGGCGAGGCTAACCCCGATTGCGTTAGCACCCGATACGAGGAGAGGCTCCAGCAACGCCACGCAAACACCACCGCGTCGGCCCGCCTCACCCTCCCACCCATAACTCTCGCCCATTTCCGGATCTGATGGCCAAGACCAAGGCAAAGCGCCTGCAGGAGACGCTCGACTACATCACGAAGTTCATAGCAGTGGGCCTGGCCCTCGACATCAAGGAAATCCTGGAGGCGCAGCCGGACCATGAGAAGATCGTGGATGACGTCAGCACCGCCATCTCATTGTCCGGAAAGACTCCCTGGTTCGGGGGTGACAGAGACAACAACACCGACACCCAGCGCGACGCACTCCGAGCGCTGCTCCTGTGCCAGCGCATCTACTTCACCAACCTGTGGTCGCCCGCGACATTGCCGGTGTCGCCGTTCATCCACGGCAACACATGGCCAAAGGTGACGCTGGATTTTTGGCGCTTCAAACCGGAGCAGGAGATCCGGGAGGGGATTCGCATGTTCGTCCGCACGCCGAACGTGCGGATTGGGGCACTGGCGGACGCCGCCGCCACCCGCAGCCTGAACGCGGATACGGTCTACACCGCGTCACGGAGCAGCAACACTCCGCCCGTTGGCAACAGCTGCTTCGATCAGGTCTCCCACTGGCTGCTCGCCGCCGGGTACGTCTCTCTTCGCTGGATCATGAAGCACAAACCCGCCGGCTTCGACTTCAGGTCGTTCGGCACCGGTACGACAACCATCCGGGAAACGGATGCGATGCCGCGAGGCCGAATCCAGGTGCCCAGGGGGATGATCGTCCGGATGTTCACCGACCGGCGACCGGGGGGCCACTTCATGGTGAGTGACGGTGAAGGGTGGGGCTGGGGATACAACAACTCCTCGATGGAGGGAGGCGATGGCGAGGGGCCGGTCCCGAACGGTCACGCACGCTGCCTGATCCATCGCCAGTTTGCGGAGTATCGGGAGGACGCCGACAAGGTCAGCCTCACCAACTTCGGTGGGAAGATGATCGTGCTCGACCCGATCGAAGTTCTGAACGCCTGCTGAAGTGTCGGGTCCAGCTTTCAGGGGGCTCGAAGTCCTGCAGCTGGGGCTCCCCCCAATCGCCAACCCATCTCCCTCGACCCATCGTTCCCGCGAGAACGGGAGCTGGGCGGCGCGCAGCGGGGTCATCTGTGGCCCCGTACGCTTCACACCCGGCCTCACCGCGTGCAGCATGGGGCTCATCCAGGAGGTAGTGCGAGGACGGGGAGTGGCCGGGCTCCTTACTCACCACCCCCGGAAGATCGGCCAGCGCTGGAGGTTGTCCCCGCCATCCGCAGGTAAGACCTCGTAGGCGTCGAACTGCGCTGCCGTCGCGCACGCGTGGTTCGGGAGGATGCGAAGCTCAGTGCCCACGGAAAGATCAGGCAACCGCGCGCTGCTGCCGGGGCGAACGGAGATGATGCCATGCTCCTGGTTCGCTGCGGAGACGATCAGGTCGTGCATCACCCTGCCGGAGAGGTCACAGACGAGCCCATAGCCCTGATCGACCTCCTGCGCCGCCGTTCCGCGATCGCGGGAAAGCGCCATCCAGCCGGCATCGACGATGATCCACCCCCTCTCCCTCTGGTGACCGATCACGGAGGCAAGCACCGAGATCGCGATGTCTTCGGTGGTGCACACTCCCAATCCTGCCATAACAAGATCGAAGAACGCGAACACCCCCGCCCGCACTTCGGTGACGCCGGGGAGGCCGCGGGCGAAGTGCGCTGTCGGTGTCGAGCCCACGCTCACCACGGGGCATGGCAAGCCAGCCGCGCGGAGCTGCTCGGCGGCAGTCACGGCGGCAAGTCGCTCCCTCTCTGCGAACGCCTCGAGCGCGGCCGTCCCTCGAGCGTTGTAGCTATCCCCGGCGTGGGTCAGCACCCCGCGAAGCTCGGCTCCCCCCTCAACCAGCGTGCGGCCGATGACGACGATCTCGGGATCCTCCGGCCGCAGCCCCGCGCGATGCCCGTCCGAGTCGATCTCGATCAGCGCGGGAATCGCATCACCAGTCGCGCGTGAAGCCGCGCACACCGCCCCAGCCTGCTCGACTGAATCGAGAATGACGGCGAGATCACACCCATTCGCTCGGACGGTCGCAACGCGTGGCAGCTTCTTCGCCGTGATCCCTACCGCGTAGATGATGTCCCGGACCCCGGCATCGGCGAAAACCTCCGCTTCCTTGAGCGTTGAGACCGTGGCGGATCCACCGCCCTCCGCCGGCAGAAGGCGACGCGCGGCATCCACCGATTTGACGGTTTTCAGGTGTACGCGCAGCTTCACGCCCAGCGGGTCGAGGTGCGCGTGGAGGCGTTGCAGATTCTTAAGCATCCGACCCTCATCGAGGATCAGGCTTGGGGTGGCAAGGCTTCGCAGTGCTTCTACGGCATGCGTATTCACGTAGTTGCGGTCGCTGCTGGTAGAGGTGGCTGACGTGCGGATGCCGTATCGCGGACGGGCGATCCGCGCGTCGATAGGTGATGATCGAGCGTGCAAGCAGCAATGGTGTGCGCATCAGCACCTGCACTCGCGGGCTGCAGCGGCTAAATCTCCTGTTCGATTGCGCACGTGAAAACCCGATCCGCGTGGACCCTGGACATTGGCGAGGCGCTCCTCGGGCGCGCGGTGTACCCCGTGGCGAAGCGGACCGGCTGATCGAGGATGATGCCATCGATGGTGAGTTCGTCAAGCTCGCGCCTGCAGAGAAGGCTCCTACCTAACGTGGCACTCCCCTGCTTCAGTTCCCGGGCGTGGCCCCGGCGCGGTATGTTGCGCCTGGTCTGCGGTGCGGGCGGTGAAGCAGTGTTCCGGAGCGCGATGTGAGAGAAGGCTGATGCCACTTAGCAGATGATCTACTATCTCGGCTTGTTCGGAGTCGCGGTCTTCGCCATCAGCGGCGGGTTGGCGGCTGGTGAGAAGAAGCTCGACTGGGTGGGGGTAGTCGCCCTCGGAGTCATCACCTCCCTTGGCGGCGGAACGATCCGTGACCTGCTGCTTCAACGAGAGCAGATCTTCTGGATTGCGAACACGGTCTATCTGTGGGTTGCCCTGATCGCGTCCGTCTTCACCATCGTCTGCTTCCGTTTCATCGCCTCGCCCGTGCGCTCGCTGCTGATCGCCGATGCGATAGGGCTCGCCATGTTCAGTATCCTCGGTGCTCAGGTTGCCGAGCTGGAGGGTGCGACTCCGCTGGTGGTGCTGGTGATGGGCGTCCTCACGGGCGTGGCCGGCGGCGCGATGAGGGATGTGCTGACCAGTGAGATCCCCATGGTTTTCCGCGGCACCGAGACGCTCTATTCGGTTGCCTCGCTCGGCGGCGTGCTTACCTATCTGATTGCACAGCAGCTCGGCTTCCATCGTGACGCTGCTGCGCTTTCAGGCGTGGGCGTGGCAGTAGCGCTTCGCTTCGCAGCCATTCGCTGGGACATCCGCCTTCCAGTTTTCCATGTCCCTGGCAGAGCAGAGTGAGGTTCCGGGGGCGTCTGCCAACCTGCCTTCGAACCCTTGTTAGTTCTTTTTCGACGCGACGTAGAGAACAGGCGATCGGCTCCGACTTCATGTACAGGCGACATTCGACGCCTGCGGACGCCCAAACGCCAATCTGAACGAGGAGATTACGATGCAGAAGCTCACCCCATTCCTCTGGTACAACAACGACATCCGCGAAGTGATGGATTTCTATCGCTCCGTATTCCCGGCGGCGACCGTTTCGGACCTCATGCCGGGTCCGGACGGCTCCCTGATGGGTGCGACGTTCGACTTGGACGGGCAGAAGTTCATTGCCTTCAACGGGGGGCCACACTACCACCTCAGCCCCGCGGTCTCGATGTACATCAACTGCGAGACGCAGGAGGAGATCGACGAGCTGTATGGTAAGCTGGTCGAGGGTGGGGAGGAAACTCAGTGCGGTTGGCTGGTCGACCGCTTCGGCCTGTCTTGGCAGGTCATCCCTTCCAACCTGCAGAAGCTCCTCGGTGATCCTGATCGCGCTCGCGCGGATCGCGCTATGAAGGCAATGCTGCGTATGAAGAAGCTCAACATCCAGGAGCTGGAGAGGGCGGCCGCGGGGGCGTAATGATGAACGGGGTGGGGTTCGCGGGGCGGTGCTCAGCGCACCTTCGAACTCGCCCTTTCTCCGTTCGTTTCCAATGAACGGCCGGCGATGCCCATGAGGGCGCAGGACGGGTCAGATGGTACCCGGGATTGACGGAGACCCAGCAAAGTGATGCAATGATCCACATGCCAGATTCTGCTGTAGACGGAAACCGCACGGGCTCGGAGCGCCTTTATGCAGAACGCGTTTCCACGATGCTGACGCGCCCCGGCGTCAGCTGGGCGCCTTCGTCTGACGGCAAAAAAGAATTTCGGCTCGAACACCCTGGAAACCGGCGGAAGAATCTTCGCCATGCATGTCGAGGGTCGCCTGGTGGTGAAACTCCCAGCGCATCGCGTTACGGAGCTGTGTGAGGCCGGAGAGGGCGAGCCCCTCAACAATGGAGGAAAAGTGATGAAGGAATGGCTGAGTCTTGCCCCCGGCTCTTCATCGGCGTGGCTCGCTCTCGCTGAAGAGGCACTGGAGTTCGTTCGCCGTGCAGCCGCTTGATTCGGCAGCGCGTACCAAAGGCCGTGGAGCAAGTTGCTGGTGTGACGCTACGCGATTAGCATCCGGGCAGAGGAGCAATCACCCGGAGCCCCGTTATCTACCGGTCGGGCATCGCCCGCTCCTCCTCCTTTCTTCCATCAAACGCTGCGGCCCTCATGTCATCGCTTCGACGTCGCGTGCTGGCGATAGTGGCTGGAGTAGTAACGGCGATGATCGTCGTTTCCCTCGCCGACCTTGTCGTCGGCATGCTGTACCCGATGCCGGTCGGCACAAACGTGCGCGACGCTGAGAGCATGGCGGCCGCCATCGCCGCGTTGCCCACGATCGCCCTTGCGCTGCTGACTGTCGGGTGGGCTCTTGGCACGGGAGTCGGAGCGTTCGTCGCAGTGCGACTGACGCCGGAAAGGCTGCTGAGCGTCGGGCTGATTGTAGCCGTGGTACTGCTGCTCGCGACCATTTCCAACCTGCTCGCACTGCCACACCCCGGATGGATGTGGCCTGCGGCGCTGGTGCTGATACCGGCCCTGGGATGGCTCGGGGCCCATGCTGCCACCCGCTCTCGCAACGCTCGGACGTGATTCGCCCTGCCGAGACCTGTTACGCCTTCGCAGCCGCTCCGCCAGCCGCAAACGGCGGCTGACGAGCCGAGATATTCGGCTTAGGGCAGCCGCAGTGCGACGAGAGAGCCTGGCAGGTTGTCTCCGCCCACGGGCAGGACGATATACTGTCGTCCCTCGTGCATGTACGACATCGGCGGAGTATTGGTCGGTGCGGGCAATTCTATCGTCCCCACGCGCTCGCCTGTGCGCTTGTCGACCGCGTGGAAGCGGGGCTCTCCGGCCCGGCCTTCCCCGTACATCAGCAGAGTGCGCGTAACGAGCACGGTTGCGTGACTCGGCTGGCCCGTGTTCGGAATGTCGAGGCCCTGTAGAAGCGGATGGGTCTCCACCCAGTCCGGAGTATCCCCATTCGGGATCCACCAGAGATGCTCCCCACTCTTTAGATCGATCGCGGTGATGCGCCCGTACGGAGGCTTTAAGATGGGAAGGCCGTCGGGGCCGGCGAACCCGGTCGAACCGGTCACCCAGTCCGCGATCGTAGCACCAAATGTGAAGGGAGATTCGGGGACGTCGCGCTCGCTGCCCGGCACCAGAAGCCTGGCACTACAGCCTTTGACCGACGCGACGTAGAGCACCCCGGCCTCTGGGTCCACTGCGGGTCCGCCCGGGATGTTTGTCCCACCATCCGACCCGGGGCAGGTGATAGTGCCCCTCTTCCCCGCGCTGTTTCCGACATGGACCGGCGGTGTGAAGAGCGGCCCCATTTGGAACTCCTCTACGATCGCAACCGCTTTCTCGCGAAGCTCCGGTGTAAAGTCGATCAGGTCGTCCTCGCGCAGCCCCTGCAGCTCGTAACCTGCGGGACGGGTCGGAATTGGCTGGGTCGCAGCAGTCTGCTCCCCCGGCACTTGCGACTGGGGTACCGGCCGCTCGACGATCGGCCAGACGGGTTCCCCCGTAATCCGGTCGAGAACGTAGGCAAACGCCTGCTTTGTCGTCTGCACCACCATCGGCACAGCCCGGCCCCCGACTTCGACATCCACCAGCACCGGAGCTACCGGATTGTCATAATCCCAAACGTCATGATGCACAGTCTGGAAGTGCCAGACACGCCGCCCTGTCCGAACGTCCAGTGCGACGATGCTGTTGGCGAATAGGTTATGGCCGGGGCGAAAGCCGCCGAAGTAATCGTTGGTGGGTGCATCGGTCGGCACGAAAACCAATCCCGCCTCAGGATCGGCGGAAAGCGGGGCCCAAGCGTTCATGTTTCCTGTAAACGCCCACGCTCCGCTTTCCCAAGTCTCGTGTCCGGGCTCTCCAGGCCTGGGTATCATCCGAAACGTCCACAGGTGTTCACCCGAGCGGGCGTCGTATGCGAGCACGTCACCCGGAACGTTTTCGACGCGCGTGTTGTAGCGACCTCTGGAAGCCGAGCTTCCGACGATCACGACACCGTCGACCACGATCGGAGGCGAGGAGGTGGTAATGTTCCCTCGCTCTTTCGGTATTCCACCCCGCTCATCATATGGGTGCCCCAGATCGGCCAGCATATCCACAGTTCCGGTAGTCGGGAACCCGGGAATGGACACGGCGCGTCCAAATCCCTCCAGCGGGCTACCTGTGTCAGCGTCTAACGCGTGGAGGAAGAATCCAGGGGTGGTGACGTAGACGACGCCCTTTCCGTCGACCTCTGAGTAGGCAACTCCTTTCCCATAGTTCTGACGCTCGGACCGCTCCCAGCGCGGCGTCGGAGGCTCTCCAAAGGTCCAGAGCGTCTCCCCTGTCGCCGGGTCGATCGCTGCCACAGTCCGGCGGGACCCTGCAACGGTGAAAAGGCGGCCGTTCGCATAGATCGGGGTCGAGCGAAGGACGTATTCTGGTTCAGGGCCGAAGTTGTCGCCGCGCCAGATCCATGCGACCTCGAGTTCGGAAAAGTTCGTCGCGTCTACCTGTTCCAGCGGCACGAAGCGGGTGCTCCAGGCGTCGGCTCCCCAATAGCGCCATTCCCCGACCGGGTTGCCGCGCTCCTGAGCTATCGCCGCCCCTGCGCTCGCAATCCAAACAATCAGGAGACCGCTGATGTACCGCAACAGCATCCGTGCTCTAGCGAAATTCATGGCTAACCAATCAAGTAAGAGGTGCTGAAATCCGAGTAAGACCACTTGCTTCTCTCTTGCCCGTGTTCCACGGCCGTAGCTCCGCCAGGTGCCGGCGACGCTGGATCTCTGAGGAGATAGGTACGCGCCATGCCAGGTGCGCGGAGTCGCATCC
>ERZ1066118.1705-NODE-1705-length-12648-cov-18.859287_pt1 | contig 12648 bp, 8 predicted proteins | sample MGYA00382765_ERZ1066118 | MGnify/ENA primary metagenome ERZ1066118 (study PRJEB33369, sample SAMEA5778348) | biofilm metagenome | biome: Industrial cooling water; feature: Water cooling tower basin; material: Biofilm | place: United Arab Emirates | collected...
CGTCCGCCCCCGCCGCGGATCCCCGCCGGCAGCCCCCGCCCCCGGCGCGCCCGGCGGGTCCGTCCGCGGCGCGCGCCCCCTCGTCGCGCCGGCGGTACCGCGACTTCGTGGCCGAATACCGCCGGCGCCCTGGCCGGGGACCGGCAGCGGAGGACGGCACCGACGCCGACCGCCCGCGGCGCCCCACCGACCGCCGCGCCGCCGTCCGCACCTACGCCCGCTGGCTCGCGCCGATGCGCGGGGCCGCGATTGGCTTCCTCGCGCTGGCGCTGGTGACGGCGGGGCTGCAGCTCGCCGAGCCCTTGTTCCTGCGCCACATCGTCGACCGGGTGCTGCTGGCGCCGGGGCTCGAGCCGGCGGCGCGGCTCGGGCGGCTGCACGCCGCGGGGCTGGCGTTCGTGGTGGCCGTGGTGGCGAGCAACCTGTTGAGCGCGCTCAAGGACTACCGCCTCAAGCTGCTGAGCGTGCGCCTCACGCTGCAGGTGCGCCGCGCCCTCTTCGACCGGCTGCTCCGGCTGCCGCTGCCCACGCTGTGGGGGATGAAGACCGGCGGCATCCTGTCGCGCCTGACGGGCGACGTGGACACCACCACCGGGATGGTGCAGCTCGCGGTGGTGTCGCCGCTGCTGGCGGTGGTGCGGCTGGCGGCGGCGTGCGCCATCCTCGTGGCGCTCAACTGGCGGCTGGCGCTGACGGCGTTCGCGCTCATCCCGGGGATCGTGGTGGTGAGCGTGGTGTTCGCGCGGCGCGTGCGCCCCATCTACCGCTCGGTGCGCGAGGACGCCGAGCGGGTGGACGGGCGGGCGGGCGAAACCTTCGGCGGGATCCGCGTGGTGCGCGCCTTCCGGCAGGAGGCGGGGGAGCGCGGGGACTTCCTGCGCGGGCGGCACACCGTGCTGCGCAAGGAGCTGTTCGCGCAGCGCCGCGAGCTGGCGCTGTGGACGACGTGGGGGCTGATCGTCGCCGTGGTGAACGTCGTGATCGTGTGGTACGGCGGCACGCTCGTGCTCGGCGGCCGGGCGAGCGTGGGCGATCTCATGGCGTTCCAGTGGTACACGATGCTCTTGCTCAACCCGGTGTGGGCGCTGGTGAACTCGTTCAGCGAGCTGCAGCGCTCGCTGGCGGCGATGGAGCGCGTGTTCGACGTGCTGGCCATGCCGCCCGACAAGCCCGACCGCCCAGGCGCGGTGGAGGCGCCGGCGGTAATCCGCGAGATCGCGTTCGACGGGGTGGGGTTCGCGTACCCGCGGGCGGGCGCCGAGGACGGGGCGTTAGGCCCCGCCGTCCTCCACGACCTCACGGTCACGGTGCCGGGCGGGAGCGTGGTCGCGCTCGTGGGGCGGAGCGGGGCGGGGAAGACCACCGTCACCGACCTCGTCGCCCGCTTCCACGACCCCACGGCCGGCGCCATCCGCGTGAACGGGCGCGACCTGCGCGACCTGCGGCTGGCGTCGTGGCGCGGGCGGCTGGCGCTCGTGCAGCAGGAGGTCTTCCTGTTCGACGGCACCGTGCGCGAGAACATCGCCTTCGGCCGGCGCGGCGCCACCGACGCCGAGGTGGAGGCGGCCGCCCGGCGCGCCCACGCCCACGAGTTCGTCGAGCGGCTCCCGTTAGGCTACGAGACCGTGGTGGGGGAGCGCGGGGTGAAGCTCTCGGGCGGGCAGCGGCAGCGGCTGGCCATCGCGCGCGCGGTGCTCGCCGCCCCGGCCGTGCTCATCCTCGACGAGGCGACGAGCAACCTCGACACCGAGAGCGAGCAGCTCATCCAGGCCGCGCTCGACGAGCTGCTGGTGGGGCGGACCACGTTCGTGATCGCGCACCGGCTGAGCACCGTGCGCCGCGCCGACCTGATCCTGGTGATGGAGGACGGCCGCGTGGTGGAGCGGGGGACGCACGAGACCCTGATGCGCGACGGTGGCCGCTACGCCGACATGGTGCGCCGGCAGGAGCTGGCGGCGCGCGACGAGGCCGCCGTCCCGTCTGGTGCGCTCACGGCTCCGCAGGTGGGCGCATCCTGGTAGCGGACTGGACGGGCGTCGCCAGATTGGGCGCGCCGCCGGGCCGCCCCCCACCCGGCGGACCCCGCCCGCCCCTCCCGCCATGCCGCCCGCCCCCCGCCCGGTCGCCCCGGGGACCGTGTTCTGGCTCATCCTCCCCCACGGCGCCGCCAACGGGTTCGTCACCGTCACGCTGCCGTTCCTGCTCACCCGCGCCGGGCTCACCGTGGGCGAGGCCGGGGCGATCGTCGCCCTCGCGCTCCTGCCGCAGACCTGGCGCTTCGTGTGGGCGCCGGTGGTGGACCTCACGCTCACGCCGCGGCGCTGGTACGGGCTGTCGCTCGCGGCCGCGGTGCTCGCGGTGGCGGCGTTCGGGGTGCTCCCGGTCGGCCGCGGCCCCACGGGCCTGATCGCCGCCGCGGCGGTGCTGGCGCAGGCGGCCGGCGTGTTCATCTCGGCGCCGGTCAGCGCCATCACCGTGCGGCAGGTCGCGCCCGAGGCGCGCGGGCGGGCCGCCGGGTGGCTGCAGGCGGGCTCGCTCGCCGGCACCGGCGCGGGGGGCGGGCTCGGCGTGTGGCTCGCCGCGCACGTCTCCGCCCCCGCGGCGCCGGTGGGGCTCGCGGCGGCCATGCTGGCCTGCGGCGTCGCGCTCCGGTGGGTGCCGGTGGACGGCGCGATCGCGCGCGCCGACCGGGTGGCCGACCGGCTGCGCACGATGTGGCGCGACCTGCGCGCCGTGCTGCGCGAGCCCGAGGGACTGTTGGTCGCGGGGACGAGCTGCCTCCCGCTGGCCGCGGGCGGGCTGATGGGCGTGTGGTCCTCCGTGGCGCCGGCGTGGCGCGCCTCGCCCGACCAGGTGGCGTTGGTCACCGGCGTGCTGTACGCCGCGCTCACCACGCTGGGGTGCGTGCTCGCCGGGTGGCTCATGGACCGCGCGAGCCGGTGGACGGTGTTCCTGGGCGGGAGCGTGGTCATGGCCGGGGTAACCGCCCTCCTGCTCGCGGCGCCGCGCACGCCGGGCGTGTACGTCGCTGGCGTGGCGGCGTACGCGCTGGTCGTGGGCGTCGGCTACGCCGGCTACACCGCGACGGTCATCCGCGTCACCGGCCCGGGCGCGGCCGCCACCACCTACGCCGTCCTCACCGCGCTCGGCAACCTCCCGGTGGCCTACGCCACCTGGGCGGACGCCCGCGCCTACGACCGGTGGGGCGTGCCGGGGCTGCTGGGCGCCGACACCGCGCTCTCGCTGCTGGCGCTGGTCCCCGCGGTCGCCGGGCTGGCGCTCGTGCGCCGCGCGCGCCGCCGGCGGGCGGCGGCCCCGGCCGCGGCGCCCGCCCTAGCGTTAGGCCCCGCGTGACGGCGCCCGACGCACTCGCGGACGAGGCGGTCGGCCGCGCCGCCGTCGCGCGGGTGACGCGCCGGCTGCTGCCGTTCCTGTTCGTGCTCTACCTGTTCAACTACCTCGACCGCACGAACGTGGCGATGGCGGCGCTGCAGATGAACCGCGACCTGCGGTTCAGCGCCACGGCCTACGGCGTCGGCGCCGGGGTGTTCTTCGTGGGCTACGCGCTGTTCGAGGTGCCGAGCAACCTGATCCTGGCGCGGGTCGGGGCGCGGCGGTGGATCGCGCGCATCATGCTCTCGTGGGGCCTCGTCGCCACCGCCATGATGTTCGTCCGCACGCCCTGGCAGTTCTACGTGCTCCGCTTCCTCCTCGGCGTGGGCGAGGCGGGCTTCTTCCCGGGGATCGTCTACTACCTCGGCCAGTGGTTCCCGGCGCCGGAGCGGGCCCGCGCGCTCGCCCGGTTCACCATCGCCATCCCGCTCTCCGGCGCGGTGGGCGGGCCGTTAGGCGCGGCGCTCCTAGGGCTCGACGGGCGGCTGGGGCTGGCCGGGTGGCAGTGGCTCTTTCTGGTGGAGGGCGTGCCGTCGGCGCTGCTGGGCGTCGTCGTGCTCCGCTACCTCACCGACCGGCCGGAGGAGGCGCGGTGGCTGCCGCCCGCCGAGCGCGCGTGGCTGGTGGACCGACTGGCGCACGAGGCCACGTTAGGCCCGGCGCCGCACGGGCTGCCGCCGCTCCGCGCCATGCGGGAGCCGCGCGTCTGGTGGCTGGCGGTACCGTACTTCCTGGTCGTGGTGGTCGGGTACACGTACTCGTTCTGGGGCCCCACGCTCGTGCGCGAGGCCTTCGGCGTGGGGCCGACGGGCGTCGGCCGGGCGCTGGCGGGCGTCGCCGTCCTGACCGCGCTCGTCATGCTGGCGGTGGGCGCGAGCGCGGACCGGCGGGGCGGGCACGCGCTGCACGTCGCCGCCGCGTCGGGCGTGGGGGCGGGGGCGCTCGCGGTCTCTGCGCTGTCCCGGGCGCCGGCGGTGCAGGTGGCCGGATTGGCCGTGGCCTACCTCGCCTTCACGGGCGCGTTCCCGGCGTTCTTCGCCCTGCCGGGGCTGCTGCTCCGCGGCGCCGCGGCGGCCGTGGGCATCGCCTTCGTCAACGCCGTCGGGAACCTCGGCGGGGTGGTGGGGCCGCCGGCGGTGGGGGCGCTCCGCGACTCGGCGGGCGGGATGCGGGCGGCGTACGCGCTGCTGTGCGCCTGCGCGGCGACGGCCGCGGTGGCCATGTGGACGCTCGGGCGACGGATGGCGGCGGAGGGTGGGGCCGAGCATCGCGCGCAGCGCCCGTGAGGGGCCGGACAGGGAAGCGTGGCGCCCCATGCGGGCGCCTCACACCATCTGGGCGCCTCGCCCCACGCCGCCCCCGTCGCGTTACGCCGCGCGGATTCCTTCACGCCCCCAGCGATTGGGTCGGACGCCCACCCCGGGACTCGACATCTTGACATCAGATATAGTGGGCATCAGGATGCCCACATGCGGACGACGCTGACCCTGGACCCCGACGTGGCCCGCCGGTTGGAGGCCGAGGTCCGGAAGCAGGGGGGCGGACTGAAGGCCGTCGTGAATCAGGCGCTGCGCATCGGCCTGGGGCTCACCGACAAACCGGCACACCCGGCGCCGTTCGTCGTCGAACCGCACGCGTTCGGGTTCCGGCCGGGGGTGGACCTGGACCGGCTCAACCAGTTGGCCGACGAGCTGGAAGCCGAGGAGGCCGGCCGGCGGCTCGCGGGGTGATCGTCCCCGACGTGAACGTGCTTGTGCACGCCTACAACACGGAGTCAGGCCGCCACGCGCGGGCGCGGGCCTGGTGGGAGCGCGTGCTGAGCGAGCCCGCGCCCGTGGGGCTCGCGTGGGTGGTGCTCCTCGGGTACATCCGGATCACGACGCACCCGCGGGTGCTCGCGAACCCGCTGCCGGTGGCCACGGCGGTGCGGCACGTCGAGGCGTGGCTCGCGCAGCCGCAGGTCGCCCTCCTCCACCCGGGCGACCGCCACGCCGGTCTACTGTTCGCGACGCTCCGCCGTCTGGGCTCGGCCGGGAACCTGACGACCGACGCCCACCTCGCGGCGCTCGCGATCGAACACCAGGCGGAGGTCTACACGACGGACGCAGACTTCGCCCGCTTCCCGGGACTCCGGACCCGCGATCCGCTCGCCGACTGAGCGCCGCGGGGCGACGGCGCGCCGGGACCCACGTCGCCCCCGCTGCGGCCGTCGGTTGCCGCAGCCGGCCCGTTTGCCGCCAGGGCGTACCGCCGGGGCGCGTGCCCCAGGGGAAATGGTGCGAGGGCGCTTGCCGGCGTGCCCCCGCCGTCGGAGGTTGGCGCCGCGCCACCCCCGACCACCTGCCCCCCCGGTGATGCCCGCCCGCCTCCGCCCCCGCCTCGTCGTCCTGCTCGCCCTCGGTCTCCTCGCCGGGCGCGGGTCCGCGCAGAGTCCCGTCGCCGCCGCGTCGCCCCTGCCGCCCACCGCACCGGGCGCGGTGCTCGGCACCCCCCCGGGCCCGCCGCCGGGCCCCGACGGACCGTTCTTCCCCCCGGCGCCGCCGGCGCTCCTCACCCGCGCCGCGCTCGTCGCGGCCGGGGCGCCCGAGGTGGTGCCCAATGACAACCGCCGCCCGGCGGGTCGCCTGGCGGGCGGCGTGCTCACGGTCGCGCTGGAGGTGCGGGCCGGGCACTGGCGGCCCGAGCTGGCCGACGGGGCCGAGCGCCCCACGCTGGCCTTCGCCGAGGCGGGCGGGGCGCCGAGCACGCCGGGCCCGCTGCTCCGCGTGCCGCGGGGGACCGAGCTGCGGGTCACCGTGCGCAACCGGTCGACCCTGCCGGTCACGCTGTACGGGTTCACGCCAGACCCAACGCCCACCGCCGCGCCTAACGCCGCGCCTAACGCAGCGCCTAACGCAGCGCCTAACGGCACGCCCGGCGGCGCCGTGCTCGCGCCGGGCGCCGAGCGCGCCTTCCGCTTCCGCGCCGACCGCGTGGGGCTGGCCCAGTACGCGGGCCGCGTCGGCGAGCGCCCGGCCGGCCCCCGCCTGGAACCGCCTGCACGACGACTCCCAACTCCACGGCGTCCTCGTCGTCGACCCGCCCGGCCCGCGCCCCGCCGACCGCATCTTCGTGATCTCCGGCTGGGAGACGTTCAGCCCCACCTCGCGCAGCGGGCTCGGCCCCGACCCCGCGCTCGCCTTCAACGGCCGGTCGTGGCCCTACGGCGAGCGGCTCGCCGTGCGGCAGCGGGACAGCGTGCGCTGGCGCTTCGTCAACGCGACGCCGCTGGAGCACCCGCTGCACCTGCACGGCGCCTACTTCCGCGTGGACGCGCGCGGCGACGACCGCGGCGACACCACCTTCGCGCCGGCCGCGCGCCGCACCGTCGTCACCGAGCTCCTGGAGCCGGGCGAGAGCATGGCCATCACCTGGCGCCCCGTGCACGCGGGCAACTGGCTGCTCCACTGCCACCTCGCGAGCCACATCGCCAGCGCGGAGCGCATGGAGGCCGACCGGCGGCTCGCGCCGGCGCTCGCCGCGGCGCTCGCCGCCACCCCGGCGGGGGGCGCGGTGCCGCTCGACCCGGCCGCGCGCCGCCTCGCCCACGCCGGCCACGACACCGTCACGGTCGGCGGGGTGCCGCGCCACATGACCGGCCTCGTGCTCGGCGTGACGGTCACGCCCGACGGCCGCGCCGCCAGGCCGCGGGGCCCCGAGCGGGCGCTCCGCCTCATCGCCCGGGCGCAGGACCGCGTCTACGGCGCGTACCCCGGCTACGCCTACGTGCTCGGCGGCACGCCGGCCGAGTCGGCGGCCGTGATCCCGCCCCCGCCGGGCCCCACGCTGGAGCTCGTCCGCGGCGAGCGCGTGGCCGTCACCCTCGTCAACCGGATGCACGAGCCCATGGCCGTGCACTGGCACGGCATCGAGCTGGAGAGCTTCCCCGACGGCGTGCCCGGGTGGAGCGGGAGCGGCTCGGCCACGCTCCCCCTCGTCGCGCCCGGCGACTCGCTCACGGTGCGCTTCTCGCCGCCGCGCGCCGGGACGTTCATGTACCACGCGCACGGCAACGAGATGCAGCAGATCACGTCGGGGCTGCACGGGGCGATCGTGGTGCGCGAGGGGCGCGCGCCCCGCGACACCGTCGGCGACCGCGTGCTCGTGCTGGCCGACGGCGGGCCGGTGGTCAACTTCTTCACCACCCAGCCGCCGGCCACGGTCAACGGCCGCGCCACGCCGCCCGCGCTCGACCTCCCCGCCGGGCGGCCGTCGCGGCTCCGGATCGTCAACATCCGCACCGAGTCCACCACGGAGCTCGCCCTCCTCGCCGACTCGGCGCCGGCGCGGTGGCGCGTGCTGGCCAAGGACGGGATGCCGGTGCCGGCGGCGCGGGCCCGCCTCACGCCAGCCACCCTCCGGTTCGCGCCGGGCGAGATCTACGACGTGGAAGTCACGCCCCGCGCCGGGCGGCCGCTCACGCTGCGGTGGTCCAACTTTAACGCCGCCCCGCCGGTCGACGACCCGCGGACGATGGCCGTCCGGGCGCGGTGACGCCCGGGGCGGTCAGCCCGCCCCCGCGCTCTCCTCCCGCCGGTCCTCCTCCGCCCGGCGGTCCGCGTCCCCACGGCGCTCCTCCTCCACGCGCCGCTCGTCGCCCGTCCGCCGGTCGGTCAGGTCGCCGTCGGCGGTGACCACGCGGCGGAGCGTGAGCGTGAACGTCGACCCCGCGCCGGGCGCGCTCGCCACCGCGAGGTCGCCGCCCATGCCGCGCGCCAGGTCGCGGCTGATCGCCAACCCCAGCCCCGTCCCCTCCGCCGGCCGCCCCACGCCGGCGCGCACCTGCACGAACGGCGCGAACACCGCCTCCAGCCGGTCCGCCGGGATCCCCACCCCGGTGTCGGCCACGGTCACGTGCACCACTTCGGGGGCGTCCGGGTCGGTCACGACGCCCACCGTGACCACGCCCGGCTGGCCCGGGGCCGGCGCCGCCTCGCCCTGCACGGGCGGCGTGAACTTCACGGCGTTGCTCAGCAGGTTGAGCAGGATCTGCCGCAGCTTGTCGCGGTCGGCCCAGGCGAGGCAGGGCGTGTCGGGGCGCCGCACGGCGAAGGCCAGCCCCTTGGCCTCGAGCTGCGGCTCGACCATCGGCGCCGCCTCGGCCAGCATCTCGCCCAGCTCCACCGCCTCCACCCGGTACTCGACCTTGCCGGCCTCCAGCTTGGCGTAGTTGAGCACGTCGTTGATGAGGCCGAGCAGGTGCTGCTGGCTGCGCTGCACCCGGCCTAACGCGTCGCGCTGGGCGTCGGTGACGGGGCCGTGGAGGCCCATCTCCACGAGCTGCACGTAGCCGCCGATGGCGTTGAGCGGGGTGCGCAGCTCGTGCGACATGTTGGCCAGGAACTGGCTCTTGGCCAGGTTGGCCGCCTCGGCGGTCTCGCGGGCGGCGGCCAGCGCGGCGCGGGCGCGCGCGGGCTCCGAGGCGTCCACGCTCACCACCACCCCGCCGACGATCGCGCCCGCGGCGTCGCGCACGGGGGCGGCGGCCAGGTTGACGCGCACCCGCGAGCCGTCGGGGCGCTCGACGTCCACGGGCTCGTCGTGCACCACCTCGCCGGCGCTCACGGCGCGCGCGAGCGGCCACTCGTGGGACTGGTAGGCGCGCGGCGTCGCCCGCCCGTCGGCGTCGACGAAGTAGCCCGTCCAGTCGGCGCTGTACTCCTCGGTGCGCGCCGTCGCCCGCTGCTGCCCCCAGATGCGCCCCACCGCCGCGTTGGTGTAGATGAGCCGCCCGCTCGGCGCCTCGGCCACGATCACCCCCACCGGCAGCGCCGCCAGCACCGCGTCCAGCCGGCGGCGCTCCAGGTCGGCCGCGGCGGCCGCCTGCACGCGCTCCAGCGCCGTCCCCGCGAGCTGCGCGACGGCGCCCAGGAAGTCCACCTCGTCCGGCGCGAAGTCGTGCTCGGCGTCGAGGTCGAGGCCCAGAAAGCCGAGCACCGGTGCCTCGGCCGCGGGCGCGTCGGGGCGGCCGGCCACGAGCGGGAAGACGGCCGTGCCGCAGTAGCCGGCCTCCTCCACGAGCGGGCGCATGGCCGGGTAGCGCGCGAGCACCTCGGCCCGGCGGCCGAGCACGATTGGCGCGCGGGTGGCCACCGCGTCGCCCGCCGTGGTGTCGGGGCGGTTGGGGATGAGGCGCCAGGCGGCCGCGACCGCCGCGTCGTGGCCGACCGTGGCCACCTGGGCCAGCATGGGGCCGCCGGGCGCGGGCACGCCGTCGGCGTCGGCCAATTGGTAGAGCGAGCCGCGGCGCATGCCGAGCACCCGCGCGCCCGCGTCGAGCGCGGCGTGCGCCACCGCCTCGGGTGTGCGGGCGGCCGCGAGCGCGGTGGCCAGCGCCTGCAGCTCCTCGGCCCGGGCCCGCGCGGCGCGCTCGGCGGCCAGCAGCCGCGCCCGCTCGGCGTCCGCCGCGTGGCGCTCGGTGACGTCGGACGCCGCGCCGACGATCTGCCGCACCGGCGCCGGCCCGCCGCCCGCGGGCGCCTCACCGCGGGCGAACGCCATGTCGCGACTCTCCAGCCAGCGCCAGGTGCCGTCGGCGTGGCGCATCCGGTACGTGAAGACGGCCACCTCGCCGTCGGCCAGCGCGGTGAGGCGCGCGGCGTGGCGCTCGTAGGCCGGCCAGTCGTCGGGGTGGATGAGCGTGGGGAGGACCGCGCTCCCGAGCGCGGTGATGGCCTCGGCCGTGTAGCCGAGCACCCCCGTCACGCCCCGGTTCCCCCACACCGTGCGCCGCGCCGCCAGGTCGTACACGTAGAGCACGTCCGGCGCGACGTCGGTGACCTGGCGCAGGAAGGTCTCGCTGGCCGCGGTCGCGCGGCGCGCCTCGTCCTCGGCGCGCCGGCGCTCCACCTCGCGCGTGGTCTCGAGCATGTTCGCGAACACGCCGACCACGCGCCCGGATTCGTCGCGGATGGGGCTGAACGCGACGGTCAGGTAGGCGTCCTCGCGCGTCCACGACCCGTCGGCGCCCCGCCGGTCGAGCGGGTAGTAGGCGTCCTCCAGCGTCACCGTCTCGCCGGCGAAGACGCGCGCGTAGATGGGCGCGTTGAGGTGCCACACCTCGGGCCACACCTCCCGGTTGCCGCGGCCTAACGCGTGCGGGTGCTTGGCGCGGATGAGGTGGGCGTAGGGGTCGTTGTAGAGCTGGACGAGGCCGGCCCCCCACAGCACGATCCCGGGCAGCCCCCCGGCGACCACCATCTGCGCGGCCGTGCGCAGCGCCGCCGGCCACCCGGCGACGGGGCCGAGCGGCGTGGCCGCCCAGTCGAAGGCGCGGCAGCGGCGCGCCATCTCGGAGTCGCCGGGGAAGACGAGGTCCGCCACCGAGGGCGCGGCGGGGGTGGGGCGGTCGTCGCGCGGCTCCGGCATGCGCCCAAGGTCCTGCCGCCGCGCGGCGGGGGCAAGGGCGCGCGGGGTCGTGTCGGCCGCGGGCCGCGGTGAGCCCCGGCCCGCGGTCAGCCCCGTCCGGCGCGCGAGCCGCCGCGCAACAACGCCCACCCCACCACCCCCGCCGCGAGCGACGCCACGAGGATGCCGAGCTTCGCCTCGGCGAGGAGGGCGGCCCCCGCGGGGCCCGGGAAGGCCAGCCCGGCCACGAACAGCGCCATGGTGAACCCGATCCCGCCGAGCCAGCTCACGCCGTGGATCGCGCGCCAGCTCACGCCGGCCGGCCGCTCGGCCACGCCGAGCCGCACGGCGAGCCAGGCCCCGAGCGTGATGCCGACCGGCTTGCCGAGCACGAGCCCGAGCACCACCCCGAGCGTCACCGGCGCCGTCAGCCCGACGCCGCCGCCGAGCGTGACGCCGGCGTTGGCGAGCGCGAAGAGCGGCATCACGCCGAACGCCACGACGCCGTGCAGCGCGTGCTCGATGCGGTGGAGCGGCGGCTGCGCGGCCTCGGTCAGCTCCTCCAGGCAGTGCAGCGCCTCCTGGCTGGCGGCGTTGGTCAGCACGCGCTCGGCGAGCTGGTCGGCGCCCGGCGTCACCGGCCCGAGCGCCTGGTCGAAGTCGTCGAGGCTGCGGCGCGCCTCGGCCAGAAACCCGGGCTCGTCCACGCGCGTGCGCGCCGGGATGGCGAAGGCGAGCAGCACGCCCGCCACCGTCGCGTGCACGCCCGACGCCAGCACCGCCCCCCAGAGCGGCACGCCGAGCAGCGCGTACGCCCACGGCCGCCGCACGCCGGCGGCGTTGGCCGCGAACGCGCCCGCCAGCAGCGCCGCCGCCAGCCCGAGCGGCCCCCACGCCACGCCGCCCGCGTAGAACGCCGCGATCACGAGGACCGCGCCGATGTCGTCGGCGATGGCGAGCGCCGCGAGGAAGACCTTGAGCTCCACCGGCACACGGTCGCCCAGCAGGGCGAGCACGCCTAACGCGAAGGCGATGTCGGTGGCCATCGGCACGCCCCAGCCCGCGGCGCCGGGCCCGCCGGCGTTGACGAGCGCGTAGGCCGCGGCTGGCACCAGCATGCCGCCGAGCGCGGCCGCCACTGGGAGCGCCGCCCGCCGCGCCGAGCCGAGCGCGCCGACGAGCACCTCGCGCTTGATCTCGAGGCCGACGAGGAAGAAGAAGACGGCCATGAGGCCGTCGTTGATCAGGTGGTGCAGCGTCGCGCCGGCCGACCACCCGCCGACCGTGAGGGCGACCCGCCTCTCCCACAGGTGGTGGTACGCGCCGGCCCACGGCGAGTTGGCCCAGGCGAGCGCGACGGCGGTGCAGGCGAGCAGCACGAGCCCGCCCGCCGCCTCCAGCGCCGCGAAGCGGCGGAAGGGCGCGAGGAGCCGCTCGGCCAGCGGGGCCGGCGGGGGCTCGGCGGGCACGCCGGCCGCGGCCGGCGGCGGGAGGAGGGAAGACGTCATGCGCGGGGCGGGAGGCGAGTGCGGGGAGTGTGCACCCATCGGACCCCGGGTTCAATGCGCGTGGGGCGGGCCGTCGCGCCGCGGCCGAGCGGGTGGGTGCCGTCGTGGGTCGCGCCCGATCGCCGCGCGGGCGGCCGGGTGCTACGGACCGCCCGGCGGGCGAGATTGGCAGTGCCGCCCCACCCGCCACCCACCCGCCTCCGTGTCCCGGCCCGCCCCAAGCCCCCGATGCACGACCCGGTGAGCGACGTCTCGCGCCCGCCGCGCGTCCGCCCGCCGCGCAGCCGAGCGGGCGCCCGGCTGCGCGCGGCCGTGCTGGCCGCGCTCGTCTGCCTGCTCGCGCCCGCGGTCGCGTCCGCGC
>ERZ1066118.1706-NODE-1706-length-12638-cov-13.985616_pt1 | contig 12638 bp, 11 predicted proteins | sample MGYA00382765_ERZ1066118 | MGnify/ENA primary metagenome ERZ1066118 (study PRJEB33369, sample SAMEA5778348) | biofilm metagenome | biome: Industrial cooling water; feature: Water cooling tower basin; material: Biofilm | place: United Arab Emirates | collected...
ACGAGCGTGCGCGCGAAGTAGATGTCCGTGCCGTCCTCGAAGACGACCGTCACCTGCGCGAAGCCGTACTTGGAGATCGAGCGCACCTCCTCGACCCGCGGCACGCCGCTGACGGCGACCTCCACGGGGAACGTGACGAGGCGCTCGACCTCGACGGGCGAGAGCCCCGGGGCCTCGGCCAGCACGGTGACCTGCACGTTGGTCAGGTCGGGGAACGCGTCGACGCGGAGCGTCCGGAACGCCCACACGCCCGCCCCGACCAGCGCGACGAGGAGCAGCACGACGGCGACCCGGAACCGGATCGCCCATGCGATGAGTCTGTCGATCATGGCTCGGTGCCCTCCTCAGTCCTCGTCGACGAGCGACGCCTTGGCGAGCTCCGACTTGAGCGTGAACGCCCCGCGCGTCACCACGCGGTCCCCCGGCGCGAGGCCGCTCACGACGGCCACGCGGCCCGCCGCGGGACCGCCGCCGGCCACCCCGCCGGGGGCGAGCTCCACGGTGCGGCGCACGTACGTCCGAGGGCCGACTTCGACGAGCACGTAGCGCGTCGCGCCGTTGGTCACGACCGCACTCGCCGGGATCGTGAGGACCTGGCCCGCCGCGCCGCCGGCGCTCGCGCCGCGCAAGGTGACGGTGGCGAACATGCCGGGCTTGAGCAGCCGGCCGCTGTTGGCGACCCGCACGAGCGCCTCGACCGTGCGCGAGGCCGAGTCGACCACGTCGCTCACCCGCGTGACCCGGCCGGCGAACTGCACGCCGGGCCGCGCCGCGATCTGGACCGCCGCGGGCTGCCCGATCCGGACCGCCGCGAGGGCCCGCTCCGGGACGTTCGCGGCGACGTTCACCGCCGACACGTCGGCGATGGTGAACAGCGGCGCCCCCGGCTCCACGGCCGCCCCCGCGAGCGCGTGGGCCTCCGTGATGCTCCCCGCGAAGGGCGCGCGGACGGCGAGCAGCGACCGCGGCTCCGCGCCGCCCTCGAGCGCCCGGGCCTCGGCTTCGGTCGCCCCGAGCATGAGGAGGCGCCGGCGGGCGGCGCCGAGCAGTGCCGTCGCCCCCTCCGCGTCCGCCGTGCCGGCGAGCAGGGCGCGGCGGCGCGTCGCCTGCTGCAGGTCGGCCTGCGCGGTGAGATACGCGGGACTGTACAGGAGGGCGACCACCTGGCCCGCGCCCACCCGGTCCCCGGGCACGGCGAGGAGCCGCTCGATCCGGCCGGCGGCGCGCGGCGAAACGAGTGCGACGCGCGCCGGGTCGAACTCGACCTGGCCGGGCACGGAGAGCCCGCCCGTCACCGCGGCGGCCGCTTCCGCACGCACCGGCTCCACCGCGATGCGGGCCGTCGCGAACGCGGCCTCGGTCAGGGTCACGCGGCCCGAGGCGGCGGCCCCGCCGCCCTCGGCGCCCTCGCCGCCTTCTCCGCGCTCCCCTTGCTCCCCCCGCTCCGCACCCTCGCCGGCTTCCACAGGGGTCTTTGTCGGCCCGTCAACGTCCGCCTTCGCGTCCGCCTCGGCCTGCGGACGTTCGGCGGCGGCGCTCCCCTCATCGCCACAGGCCGCCGTCGCCGCGAGCAGGAGCGACGCGGTCCAGCGGGCGACGCGCTTCAGCACCCCCGTGTGCCAGTGACGGGGCGCCCGAGGGGCGGCCGCCCGTACGGACCCCTGCGGGGCGGGTGCTGGTGTGATCAAGTCGGCAGTCATTCGGTCCCCCCGGCGGTCCCGGTCAGGGGCGCAAGGTCGGTGGTTCCCTCCGTCGACGGGGCGCCGGAGAGCAGGTCGGTGAGGGCGGTCAGGGCGTCGAGCCCGGCCCGCAGGCGGTCGATCTCGGCGCGCGAGAGCGCGCGCTCGAAATCCACGAGTTCCAGGAGCGAGAGGTCGCCGGTCCGGTACGCGGCCAGCGCACTCTCGCGCTCCTCGCCCGCGGCGCGGAGCAGCGTGGCGTCGTAGCCGGCCAGGCGCTCGCGCGCCGCCTCGTAGCGCTCGCGCGCCACGGCGAGGGCGCCGCGTACCGCGGCGGCCGTCGCATCACGCGCCGCCCGCGCCGCGACGATGTCACGCGCCGCGGCGGCGGATGCCGCCTGGTTCGCGCGCCGAGCCGTGAAGGGGAGCGAAACGCTGGCCCCGAGCACCGGGCCCACGCTGGCGGACCCGTCGCCGTCGGGCCCGACCCGCTGCACGCCGACCGTGGCGCTCACCGCGGGCCGCTGGTTGGCGAGGACGAGCTGGCGGGCGGCCGTCGCCCGCTCGACCTGCGCGGCCGCCTGCCGCACGTCAGCCGCGAGGGCGACCAGCGCCTCGAGCGGCGGGGCCGGCGGGAGCGTGGCGGCCGTGAAGAGGCTGGCCGCCGCCGTGTCGCCTCGCGTCGTCCCGAGCGGCGTCGGCAGCGCGGACAGCGAAGGCAAGGTCGTCGCGGCGGTGTCGCCGCCGAGCAGGGCGGCCAGGGCCACGAGGCCCGTGCGACCCTCTGTGACCGCGGTCGCGCGCTCCGTCTGCACGCGGAGGCGCTCGGTGCGCAGGCGGAGCACGTCGACGTACCGCGCGTCCCCGACGGCGAAGCGCGTGCGGAGCGACGTCTCGGCGGAGGCGAGGAGTGCGTCCTGCGCGGCGAGGCGCCCGGCGACGGCGCGCCAGCCGACCGCCAGCGCGAACGCGCGCGCACCGCGCGCGAGCACCCGCCGCTCCGCCGCCTCGAGCGCCGCGCGCGCCGCGACCACGTCCGTCGCGGCGACCGCGCGCGCGGCCTGGCGCCGGCCACCCGTCAGGAAGTCGCGGGCGAGCTCCACGCGCGTGTTCCCCCGGGCGAGACGCCCGTTCGGCGACTCCTCGTTCTCCAGCGCGAGCACGACCGGCGCCGCGAAGCCGACGGCCCCCTGCCGCGCCTCGGCCGCCGCCAGCGCGGCCCGGCGCGCGGTCAGCTCGGCAGCCGACGCGCGCAGCGCCTCGCGAAGGCGCGAGGGGAGCAGGGACGCGAGGAGGGAGGCGCCGCTAACGGCTGCGGCGCCTCCTCCGTCGGCAGGCCGGCCGGCGGCCGACGCGCCACCCTGCGCGACGGCGGGTCGTGGCGGGAGCGACACGCCCGCGACGAGCGCGAGTACGAGCAGGCGCGCGGCGCCGGCGGACGGATGCGATGGCGCCGCGCGATGGCGCTCGCGCGACGCGGCGAGGCCGGATCGAGGATGCACAGGGAACCTCTCGGTGAGCGCCCCCGGGGCCACGGGCCGGCCGGGAGGAACCGGACGGCCAGGCAGAACGAGGAAGCCGGGGCGCGGTGGCGCGGGTCCTTCCGGCCGCCCTCTGAGGCCGTCACCGGTGGCGACGGCCCGGGCGCCGGGCGAGGAACGACCGACGCGCGGCGCGCCCCGGTCGCGTCACGGGGCTTCGCCGCGGGTCAGACCGCGCGCGGAGCGGGCGGCCGGAGGGGGAGCTCGCGCGGCGGGCTCGGCGGCACGCAGTCCGCGCCGCCAATGGGCAGGCGCCGTCCAGACACCATGGTCGCCGCCACGGGCACCGCGCCCGACAGCGCCAGCACGGCGTGCGTGCAGACGCACGCCTGCAGGTCGCGCTGCGCGTCGTGCCCGCCCTCATCGCCGGACGCCGGCGTAACGGCGCTCTCGGCGCCGCTCCGGGTGTCGGCGGCGCCGGGAGCGCTCACCATCCGCCCGGACGCCTGGTCGCTCGCGCGCGTGCGCCAGGCCGCGCTCGCGACACTCCTCGCGGCACTCGTCGTCGCCGCCTCGAGGCGGACGGCCTCGACCACCGGCTCGAGGCACCCGAGCGCAAGCACGCCAGCGACCAGCGCCGCCACCACCCGACGGAGCCGGGCGAGGCGGAACGCGAAGATCGGGGCGAGCGCGGTCGCGAGAGGACGCACGGGCGAGTCCAACGAGGATCGAGCGATTGCCTGAACGAGGCGGTCGTGCTACAATACCTGAAAATCTGCTCAGGTGAACCGGAACCTACTGTGCCGCCAATCCGCCCGCAATCCCGTCCCGACGCGACACCGAACGACGCGGCGGCGTCGGCCCCCGCCGTCCGCGCGTGGCGCGCGGACTCGAAGCCCGGCACCGCGGCCAGCCGCCGGCCCCCCGGGCCCGGCGCGGCCTCGAGCGCCTTGAGCGGTGGCGCACCCGACGAGCGTGCGGCGCCCCACGACAGGAGGGCGCTCTGTGAGGTCGACGTCGTCGACGGCGCGAAGGTGGCCCGGGCGCGCAGGGCGCTGCCGCCGCTCGACACGGTCACGACACTCGCCGAGATGCTCCGAGCGCTCGGCGACCCGACCCGGCTGCAGATCGTCGCGGCGCTGGCGGCCGAGGAGGAGTTGTGCGTCTGCGACCTCGCGACGCTCGTCGGGGTGTCCGATTCCGCGGTGTCGCACTCGCTCCGCACGCTCCGGCAGTTGCGGCTCGTCCGCTACCGCAAGGTCGGCAAGATCGCGTACTACCGCCTCGACGACGCCCACGTGGGGCGTCTGGTCTCCGAAGGAGTGCGGCACGTCGAGGGCTCGGCCGGCGCTCAGGTGACCGGGCGCGCCGGATGACGGACCGGGACGGGGGGGGCGCGCCGCTCGACGGCACCACTGGCACCACTGGCACCACGCTAGATGCCGTGCGGTACCGCGTGACCGGGATGGACTGCGCCCATGACGCCGCCGAGATCGAGCAGGCCGCGCGCGCGGTCGACGGCGTGGAGACGGTGAAGGTCTCCGTGGCCACCCAGATCATGACGGCCCGCGTGACCGACGCGGGGGTGCTGCCGGCCGTCGAGCGGGCCGTCGGCGCCGTCGGCTACCAGCTTACGCCGCTCGACCGCTTCGGAGCGCGACGCGCCGGGCAGGAGGCGGCGGACGGCGCGGAGAATGGGGGCGATGACGACGACCTGCCGAAGGACCTCAGCCACATCACGCCGGGCTACAAGCGGGCGCTGTGGATCGTGGTGCTGCTGAACGTCGGCTACGGCGTCGTCGAGGCGGTCGGCGGCTTCCTCTCGGGATCGCAGGCGCTCAAGGCCGACAGTCTGGATTTCCTCGGCGACGGCCTGATCACCTTCCTCGGGCTCCTCGCCATCGGGTGGCGCCTCGTGTGGCGCGCCCGGTCGGCCCTGATCCAGGGGCTGTTCCTCGGCGGCTTGGGGCTCAGCGTCCTCGCCACCACCGCGTACCGGGTGCTCGTGCAGCAGCGCCCTGAGGCGGAGTTGATGGGGGTGTTCGGCGGGATCGCCCTGGTCGTCAACGTGATCGCCGCGCTCGTGCTGATCCCGCACCGGACGGGGGACGCCAACGCGCGCGCCGTGTGGCTCTTCTCCCGCAACGACGCGCTCGGGAACGCCGCAGTTGTCGTCGCCGCGGGGCTCGTGGCGTGGACGGGTACACCGTGGCCCGACCTCGTCGTGGCCGTCGTGATCGCCGGGCTGTTCCTACAGTCGGCGTGGGCCATCGTGCGCGACGCCCGGGCCGATCTGCGCGAGGCGAACGCGCGCGCATAGCCGCATGCGCTGCAGCGCGTGCGTGAGCATCGACGCGCTCCGCTACTATGAGCGACGCGAGCGACGCAGGCTGCTGCTGCCCGCCGACGTCCGTCGGGACAGCCGTGCACGCATCGTCGCATCGCGTGCGGCGCACGACTTCGTGCCGGCCACTGCGACGAGCAAACGGCGTCGACGGAGCACCTCGTCCGCACCGGTGGGCAGTGCACCGAGTCATTCGGCGGCCGGCGCTGACCAAGTGGTTCCGGCGAGGGCTCGAAATCGCTCGGCGAAGGAGACTACAGCGGCGGGGCGGGCGCCGCGTGGACCGGCGCCCGCCCCCATGACTCCACCTCCGCCAAGGCCTTACGTGTCCGCCGCCAAGCCCGGGCGGGCCTCGGCTCGGCGGAGGAGCGCCAGCAGCCCGTCCGGCACCAGGCGGTGGGCCCCGTCCCCGAACTGCGCGAGCGGCAGCCAGCGCGCCGGCTCCCACCCGGCGCCCGGCTCGACGACGGCCAGCGCCTCCCGCTCGTACAGCGCCGGGTCGCGGAAGCGGGCGTCGTGGACGAAGACGACCTCGTGGCGCGGTCGAACGTCATACGCGAACACGTTCTCGAGCACCCCGAGCAGCCGGACGTCGTCGATCTCCGCGGCCAGCTCCTCGCGGATCTCGCGCGCGAGGGCCTCGGTGGCCCGCTCGCCGAACTCGACCCCGCCGCCTAACGGGCGGTAGAAGCCGCCCCCCGTCGCCGGGTCGCGGCCGTGGGCGACCAAGATGCGGTCCCCCGCGCGGAAGACGGCGATGGACAGGACGCGGATGCGGTCGGGCGGCATGCGGACGGTGGCGGAGGGGCGGGTCCGCGCGCCATGCCCGATCAACACGCGGTCGGTACCTGCTGGGGATGACCTGGGATCGCAACGCCTCCAAGGGAACTGGCCGTTTCACAACGGCTCCTGGTCGCGCACGGCCAGGGTGGCCTCAAGTTCTCCGCGGCCGCGCCGAGACTCTCTGCATGAAGGCGCCGTCATCCTCTACTCCGTCCCGACGCTCCCTGGTGCGCTCACCAGTGCGGCGAATGACGCGCGCGTCGTGCGAGGCGTACCGGTCCTGAACGATCACGCGCCCGCGCGCTCGTATCCGCCCCCTCCCGCGCCGCCCCCGCCCGTTCCTGGCGGACGCCGCGGTCGGACCGCGTGCACCCGACCAGGGAGCACCCGCCTCTCGCCAGCACCTCCTCCCATGCGACACCGCACCCTCGCCTTCGGCGCCGCGTTCATCAGCGCGCTCACCAGCTTCAGTGCTCCCGCCGCCGCGCAGGAGCTCGGCGGCGTCCAGCTCAACGGCTTCGGTAGCTGGGCATACGGCCGCACGAACGGGAACCCCTTCGCAACCGGTCGCGAGCAGGGCAACTACAACAACCTCGAGTTCGGGCTCGCGGTTTCCGCGGCGCCGGCCGAGCGCGCGCGGGTGAGCGTGCAGATCTTCAGTCACGCGGGCGAGTTCCGCATCGACTACGCGCTCGCGGAATGGCGCGTCTCCGATGCCCTCCGTCTCCGGTTCGGGCGCATCAAGCAGCCGCACGGTCTCTACACGGAGGTGTTCGACGTCGGGACCATCCGCCCGCTCGCGACGCTGCCGCAGTCCATCTACGGGAGTTCGGGGCTCGTGTCCGAGGGCGTCGACGGCGCCGGGATCGCGGGCGGGCGCTCCCTCGGGAGCTGGCGTGTCGAGTACGACGTATACGGCGGCAACATGGCCGTCGAGACGTCCACGCCGTTCGCGGCCGCGCCCGACAGCCCAGACCCCGAGGAAACCGAGCACGCGCAGGATGTCACGAACCTGGTCGGCGCCCGCGTCAACGTGCGCCTGCCCATCTCCGGCTGGCTGGTCGGCGCCTCCGGGTACTCCGGCCGGAACGTGGCCGCAGCGGATGCGCGGCACTCGACGGTCGGTGCCCACACCGAGTTCCGCCGCGGGGCGGCCCTCGTCCGCTCGGAGGTCGCGCGCCACGAGCTCGGAACCGAGCGCAGCGTCAACGCCGCGTTCCTGGAGACGGCTTACCGGTTGACCGAGCACTGGCAGCTCGCCGGGCGTGCCGACCACTCGCGCACGCGGGTCTCGGGCACGGAGGCTGAGATGGCCGCCGCGATGCCAGACCTCGGGAAGCACCGCGAGTTCGCCGCTGGCGTGAACTACTGGTTCACCCCCGAGCTCGTGCTCCGGGTCTCGGGGCATCGGGTGTACGGCAACCGATTCGCCACGCCCGATGCGGACGCGCTCCGCACGGCGCTGTCTGCCGCGCGCGCCGCCGGAACCACCGGCGTCAACGGCCGCACGACGCTGTTCAGCGTCGGCGTCCAGGCCAGCTTCTGACCGCGCCGAGCCGAGCGAGGACACTCACTATGTGCAGCACACTTCGTCGCACGGGAACCATGGCCGGTCTTCCAGACAACAGCCCTCCGGGCGCCCGCGGGTCGGAGATCCGCGCCGTCCGCACCTGGCTCAGCACCACGCTCGGCGCCGCCGCGCTGCTCGCGCTCTCCGGTGGCCTATCCGGCGGCCGCCTGGCCGCACAGGACTACAAGGTGATCGTCAACGCCGGGAATGCTGTGGCGTCGCTGAACGCCGCACAGGTCTCCGACTATTTCCTCAAGCGCACGACCACGTGGTCCGGCGGGCAGCGGGTCGCGCCCGTCGAGCCACAGCCGCAGTCCGCAACCCGCGCCGCCTTCTCGAAGGCCGTGCACAAGAAGGACGTCGCCTCGGTCAAGGCGTACTGGCAGGAGCTCGTCTTCTCGGGCCGCGACACCCCGCCAGCCGTCAAGGCGAGCGACGACGAGATCGTGGCATACGTGAAGGCGAACCCCGGCGCCATCGGGTACGTCTCGGCTGCCGCCGAGACGGCGGGCGTCAAAGTCGTCACGGTCAAGTGACGTAACCTCAGGGACTGTGCCCATGACGACCGACATGCACCCCGCTGAAGGCGCGTCGCGCCCCAATCGGCCGGCCCGTACCGGCATGCGCGGCGGGCTCCTCATCCGCCACCGGGTGCTCCTGCTCCCGGCGCTCGCGACGGCGGCGCTGGCCGCGGTGTTCCTGGTGAACCAGATCGCGGCAGCGCGGACCACCCGGCTCGTCGACCAGGTCGCCGTCTCCGACTTCGGCGCGTGGGAGACCTACGCATGGCTCGACGAGACGCTCATCGATGTCCAGCGTGGCCTCCAGGCGGCGGTCGCTGCATCGGAAGTCAGGAAGCTCGCAGAAACCGACAGCCTCAAGGACGCCGCGCTGGCGCGACTGCGTCAGGCCGCGGTGGCCGGCGCGCTGCCGCCCGACGCAGCGGCGCGGCAAGCAGCCGCATTCGACGGCTACTACACGCTCGCGCGCGGTACGACCGAGCGCATGATCACCAGCGCCGGCGCCGAGGATCTCACGGAGCAACTCGCCGCGATGGGCCAGCGGTTCAACGCGCTGAAGGCGTCGCTCGACAGCGCGACGGCGGCCGCGCCGCGGACCGCGCGTGCCCGGTTCGCCGCGGTGCGCGCCAGCCAGCGGCAGGCCGCCCTGGCCCAGGCGCTCACGGGCGTCGCGTGTCTCGCAGCGCTGGCCTGGCTCACCATCGCGGTGATTCGCTCGATCAGCGCCCCGCTCCGAGAGGCGACCCGGGTTGCATCCCAGCTCGCGCGGCGATCTCGACGCGACGGTCACCGTGACCTCGGGCGACGAGGTCGGGCAGCTGTTGGAGGCGATGCGCGGCATGGTCGGCGGCCTCGCCGAGACAGCCGCGGCGGCCCGCGCCGTGGCGTCGGGCGACCTGTCGGTCGCGGTGCGCCCGCGGAGTGACGCCGACACCCTCGGGCATGCGTTCCTGCAGCTCCATGGCACCGTCGGCGCGCTGCTGAACGAGACCGACGTGCTCGTCCGCGCCGCACGTAGCGGCGACCTCTCGGCCCGTGGCGACGCGGCCAAGTTCGACGGGGCGTTCCGCGAGCTGGTCGGCGGGATCAACGGCGCCCTCGACGGTATGGTGCGCCCGCTCAATGAGGCATCCGCGGTGCTCGTGCGCGCGGCCGGGCGCGACCTCACCGACCGGATGCGCGGGGAGTACGCCGGCGATGCGGCGGCGCTCAAGTCGGCCGTGAACACGGCCCTCGACCAGCTCTCGGCCGCGCTCCGCGACGTCGACGCGGCCGCTCGCCAGGTGGCCGACGCCGCAGGGCAGATCAGCGACGGGAGCGGCGACCTCGCGCAGAGCGCGTCGCACCAGGCAAGCGCCATCGAGGAGTCGTCCGCGTCCGTGAAGGAGCTCGTCGCCATGGTCGCGCAGGCGGCCGAGAACGCGGTGGCAGCGCGCGACCTCGCGGCCGACGCGCGCGCGACGGCCGAGCGGGGCGGCGAGGGCATGCAGCGGCTCTCGGGCGTGATCGGCGAGATCCATACATCGGCTGGCGAGACGGCGAAGATCGTCAAGACGATTGACGAGATCGCCTTCCAGACCAACCTGCTCGCGCTCAACGCCGCCGTCGAGGCGGCGCGGGCCGGCGAGGCCGGGCGCGGGTTCGCGGTCGTCGCCGAGGAGGTGCGCGCGCTCGCCCTCCGGTCCGCCCAAGCCGCGCGGGAAACCTCGGCGCGGATCGACGCGTCGGTCGGCCGCGCGACCAACGGCGTCGCGCTGAACGCCGACGTGCGCGATCAGCTCGCGCAGATCACGCGGCAGGCGGCGCGGGTGAGCGACGTCGTCTCGGAGAGTGCCGTCTCGGCCGAGCAGCAGGCGCAGGCGCTCCGTCAGGTGTCTGGGACGATGGAGTCGATGAACGCGGCTACGCAGCGGACTGCCGCCACCGCGGAGCAGTCCGCGAGCACGGCGAGCGAACTCGCCGCGCAGGCCGCCGCGCTCCAGCAACTCGTCGCCAGCTTCCGGCTCCGCGATGCGGAGAGCGGCGCGCCGCGCGCACTCGAGTCGACGACTCCCGCTCTGCTTTCCGGCGCATTCGGTCCCAGTGACCACGAACGCCCAGCGCTACGCCCCGTCCGGCGTACCGAACCGCGCGCCGCGGACGAGCAGCTCGCCAGCGGTGCCCCACCACGTGGGCTTGTGCGGGTCTGAACGCGGTCTTGACCATCCGAGGCTGCCGCGAGTGCTTCACGGGACGACGTGTGCGGCTCCGCAAGGTCGGCAAAGGAGACCAGAACAGAGGGGCGGGCGTCGCACGGTGCGACGCCCGCCCCTCTGTCTCACTGCCGAGCGACTATCGGTCGGCGCGCGCGACGACGAATGCGCCGCCGAGCCCGACGGGCTCGCGCCGCACCTCGCGCAGCCCGCCTTCCCGGAGCAGCGGCCCGAGCTGCCGATCGATGTCCGTCGCGACGGCGCGCGCCACCACGGCCGCCAGGCGCCGGAGCCCCGAGGGGACGGCGTCGTCCGGCAGGAACTTGTCGAACACCGCCACGCGCCCGCCGGGCCGCAGCACGCGCGCCGCCTCGCGAATCGCCGCGACCGGATCGGGCACCACCGCGAGCGCCAGATGGAGGATCACGCCGTCGAAGCTCGCGTCGGGGTAGGCGAGGCGGCCCGCGTCCATCACCTCGGCCGTGACCGCCCGGCCCGACGCCCGCGCCCGCGTCCGCAGGCGCTCGACCATCGCCGGCGTGACGTCGGTCGCGACCACCGAGACGCCCTCGGGCAGGAACTCGAGATCGAGCCCCGTCCCGGCGGCGACGAGCAGCACGCGCTCGCCCGGCCGGAAGTCGGCGAGGGCGAGTGAGCGGCGACGGCCGCGGCGGAAGAGCGGCAGGTGCGCGACCGCGAGGTCGTACACCGGCGCGTAGAGCCCGTATCGGAGCCGATTCCAGTCTGTGCCGATCACCGGCCGAGGCTCCCGTCGCCGCCCCGATACGCGAGCAGCCGGAGCGCGTTGGCGATGACCACGAGCGTGCTGCCCTCGTGCACGATGACCGCGGGGCCGATGCCCACGAGGCCCGTCACCGAGGCCACGATGAGCAGCGCGATGACGCCGAGCGAGACGTACAGGTTCTGCCGGATCACGCGGCGTGCCTGGCGGCTCAGCCCGACGGCGAACGGCAGCCGCCCGAGGTCGTCGCCCATGAGCGCGACGTCCGCCGTCTCGAGCGCGGCCGCCGTACCGGCGCCGCCCATCGCGATGCCCACCGTGGCGTTGGCCAGCGCGGGCGCGTCGTTGACGCCGTCGCCCACCATCGCCACCTGCCCCTGCGCGGCCAGCTCGCGGATCGCGGTGACCTTGTCCTCCGGGAGCAGCCCCGCGCGCACCGCGTCCACCCCGACCGCGCGCCCGACCGCGTTGCCCACGCCGGCGTTGTCGCCCGTGAGCATCTCGATCCGCCGCACGCCCGCGGCGCGGAGCGCGTCGAGCGTCTTCCGCACGTCGGCGCGCGGCTCGTCGGCCAAGCCCAGCACGCCGAGCCACTCGGTCGCGTCGGCGCCCGTGGGGCGATCGACGCGCCGGCGCAGCACCATGGTGCTGCGCCCGTTCTGCTCGAGCCGTGCGACGGCGTTGCGCACGGCCGGCGGCACGGCGGCACCGGTCCCGATGGCCCCTTCGTTCCCGGACGCGCCGCCAAATGCGCCCTCGAGTGCGCCCTCGAACATCAGCAGGCGTCCGATCTCCACCACGCCATCCCCCACGCGCGCACGCACGCCCTTGCCGGTGACCGACTCGAGCTCGCCGGCCGCCGGCACCTGGAGCGCGCGCTGCTCGGCCGCCCGCACGACCGCCTTGGCGAGCGGGTGCTGCGAGCGGCGCTCCACGGCCGCTGCGATGCCGAGCAGGGTGTTCTCATCCACGCCGGCGGCCGGCACCACGTCGGTCACGGATGGCTCGCCCACGGTGATCGTGCCCGTCTTGTCGAGGGCGAGCACGTCGATCGCGCCGAGCGTCTCGAGGTGGGCACCGCCCTTGATGAGCACCCCGTTGCGCGCCGCCTGCGCGATCCCGGCGAGCACCGCCGCCGGCGTGCCGAGCGCGAGGGCGCAGGGCGAGGCGGCGACGAGCAGCGTCATCGCGCGGTAGAACGCGACCCGCCACTCCCACACGCCGAGCAGCGGCGGCGCGAGGATGAGCAGGGCGGTCCCGACGAGCACGGTCGGCACGAACACGCGCTCGAACCGGTCGGTGAACTGCTGCGTCGGCGCCTTCTGC
>ERZ1066118.1708-NODE-1708-length-12627-cov-21.600223_pt1 | contig 12627 bp, 7 predicted proteins | sample MGYA00382765_ERZ1066118 | MGnify/ENA primary metagenome ERZ1066118 (study PRJEB33369, sample SAMEA5778348) | biofilm metagenome | biome: Industrial cooling water; feature: Water cooling tower basin; material: Biofilm | place: United Arab Emirates | collected...
CGCGGCTGCTGATGGACCGGATCATCTTCCTCGGCACGCCGATCAACGACGACGTGGCCAACGTCGTGATCTCGCAGCTGCTCTTCCTCGAGAGCGACAACCCGGGGAAGGACGTCAACCTGTACATCAACTCGCCGGGCGGCAGCGTCTCGGCGGGGCTGGCCATCTACGACACGATCCAGTCGATGTCGTCGCCGGTCAACACGCTGTGCATGGGGATGGCGGCCTCGATGGGGTGCTTCCTGCTGGCCGGCGGGCGCAAGGGGAAGCGCTCGGCGCTGCCGCACGCGCGGATCATGATGCACCAGCCCTCGGGCGGGTCGCAGGGGACGGCGGCGGACATCGAGATCGCGGCCAAGGAGATCCTGTACCTGCGCACGAAGATGAACGAGCTCATGAGCAAGCACACCGGGCAGCCGGTGGAGCGCATCGAGCGCGACTTCGACCGCGACCGGTACATGAGCGCCGAGGAAGCCAAGGCGTACGGCATGATCGACACGATCGTCGAGAGCCGCGGGGAGCTGGTGGAGGAGACGCACCAGCCGTCGGTGACGTCCTAACCGCTCGGCGCGCGGTGCGTGGGAGGCGGCCGGCCCGGCACGGGCCGGCCGCCTTTGCGTTCGGCCACGCGCGGCTCACGCGCGGCGCTCACGCGCGCGGCTCATGCTTGCGCCCCCCCGGACGAGACTATTACGTGCCCACCGGGTGCGCCCGGCCTCGCCGCCCCGCCTCCCCGCCCCGCGCCCCCGCCCCCCGCCGCCCCCGTCGGTCATGTCGCACGACAAACACCTCCGCTGCTCGTTCTGCGGGAAGAGCAAGGACTCGGTCCGGAAGTTCATCTCCGGCCCGTCCGTGTACATCTGCAACGAGTGCATCGCCCTCTGCAACGAGATCCTGGCGGAGGACGAGGAGCGGGAGGTGGCCGAGGCCATCACCTCGGTGCCGACGCCAGTCGAGATCAAGGACGTGCTCGACCAGTACGTGATCGGGCAGGACCGGGCGAAGAAGGCGCTGGCGGTGGCGGTCTACAACCACTTCAAGCGCGTGAACTCCGCGAACGTCCGCGAGGACGACGTGGAGTTGGACAAGAGCAACATCCTGCTGGTGGGGCCGACGGGCGTGGGGAAGACGCTCCTGGCCCAGACGCTGGCGCGGATCCTCGACGTCCCGTTCACGATCGCCGACGCGACGACGCTCACCGAGGCGGGGTACGTGGGCGAGGACGTGGAGAACATCCTCGTCCGGCTGCTGCAGGCGGGGGACTTCAACGTCGCCGAGTGCGAGCGCGGGATCGTCTACATCGACGAGATCGACAAGATCGCGCGCAAGAGCGAGAACCCGTCGATCACGCGCGACGTCAGCGGCGAGGGGGTGCAGCAGGCGCTGCTCAAGATCCTCGAGGGGACCGTCGCCAGCGTGCCGCCGCAGGGGGGGCGCAAGCACCCGCAGCAGGAATACATCCAGATCAACACGAAGGACATCCTGTTCATCTGCGGCGGGGCGTTCGACGGGCTGGAGAAGATCATCGAGGCGCGCGTGGGGCGGCGGCAGATCGGGTTCTCGGGGCGCGCGCCGGAGCAGGACGCGAAGGTGACGCCGCTCGCGCACGGGAAGCGCCAGGCGAAGAACCTGTTCGAGCAGGTGGAGCCCGAGGACCTGCTGCGCTTCGGGCTGATCCCCGAGCTGGTGGGGCGCCTGCCCGTGGCGGTGCCGCTCGAGGCGCTCGACGAGGAGGCGCTGGTGCGCATCCTCAAGGAGCCGAAGAACGCGCTCACCAAGCAGTACCAGAAGCTGTTCGACCTGGAGAGCGTGAAGATCTCGTTCGAGGAGAGCGCGCTCCGGGCCGTGGCCCAGAAGGCGCTTAAGCGCGGCACGGGGGCGCGCGGGCTGCGCGCGATCCTGGAAGAGGCGCTGACCGACGTGATGTTCGACCTGCCGACGCGCGAGGACGTGGTCGAGGTGAAGGTCACGGAGCGGTGCATCACCGAGGGGTCGCCGCCGCTGATCGAGCTGGCGCCGAAGCGGGTGCGGAAGGAGGCCTAACGGCTCAGCGGCCGGGGTGGCGACCTGCTGTCATCCTGAGCGCAGCGAAGGATCTTCTCGCCTCGCTGACGGGACCGGATTGCGCGGGGCGCGGGGCGTCGCGCCGCGCGGGGGCCGGGCGGGGCGCTCCGGCTCGCAGCCGAGGCGCCCGCTGATTTACGGCGAGGCTGCGCTCCTGCCTCGCGCCTCGGAGGCTCGCCTCCGGCCCCGCCCGGCCCCCGCGCCACTGGCGTGACCATGCGACCGTGACGCTGGGCTGTCGTCCCGAGCGCATGCGAGGGACCTCCTCACACGGGTGACGGGGCTCGCCGAGCCGCGCCGCGCCCGGCCGCGTTACGTTGCGTGCCATGCCTGTGACCGTCCCCCCCGCGCCGAGTGGCGCGGCCGCCTGGGTGCCGTCGGCGAGTGGGGTGGGGCCCGACGCCGACGACGAAGTGCCCGCTGCCTCGGCCCCGAGCGGGCCCGCGTCCGTCCCGCCGCCGCGGGTGCCGGTGCTCGCGCTGCGCGACGCGGTGGGCGTCCCGACGGTGACCACGGCGCTGCTCGTCGGGCGGCCGGCGAGCGTGGCGGCGGTGGAGGCGGCGGTGAGCGCGCCGGTGCCGGGGCCCAACGGCGACGAGCGGTGGATCCTGCTCGTCGCCCAGCGCGACGCGGGGGTGGAGGCGCCCGCGCCGGCGGGGCTGTACCGCGTCGGCGTCGCTGCGCGGGTGCAGCAGGCGGCGCGGCTGCCCAACGGCACGGTCAAGCTCGTCGTGGAGGGGGCGCGGCGGGTGCGGGTGACGCGCTACCTGACGGCCGGCGGGGTGCTCCGCGGGCAGTGGGCCGACCTGCCGCTCGAGGGCGTGCCGGCCGAGGGCGCGGCGCTCCCGGCGGAGCAGGAGGCGGAGCTGCGGCAATTGCTCGCGCTCTTCGAGGAGTACGCGGGAGGCGGCAAGCGGCTGCCGGCGGAGGCCGTGAACGCGGTGCGCGAGGCGCCGGGCGCGGAGCGGCGGGCGTGGGGGGTGCTCGCGCACGTGGCCGCGCCGCTCGCCCGCCGGCAGGCGCTCCTGGAGAGCGCGTCGCTCGGCGCGCTGGTGGCGGCGCTGGCGTCGACGATCGCAGAGGAGGTCGCGCTGGCGGGGCTGGAGCGGGCGGTCGACGAGCGGGTGCGCGGCGCCATCGCCAAGGGGCAGCGCGAGTTCTGGCTGGCCGAGCAGCTCAAGGTCATCCACCAGGAGCTGGGCAAGGACGACGCGGACGACGCGGACGAACTGGAGGCGCGCGTGCGGGCCAAGGGGCTCCCCGAGGTGGCCGAGGCGCGGGCGCTGCGGGAGGTGCGGCGGCTGCGGCGCATGCCGCCGGTGAGCCCCGAGGCCACGGTCGCGCGCACGCTGCTGGACTGGGTGCTGGCGCTGCCGTGGCGCGAGACGAGCGACGCGCCGCCCCCCGACCTCGCCCGCGCCCGCGCCGCGCTCGACGCCGACCACTTCGGGCTGGACGAGGTGAAGGAGCGCGTGCTCGACTACCTCGCCGTGCTGGCGCTGGCGGCACGGCGGGGGGTACCTAACGGTCCGTCCGCGGACGCCGCGTCCCCCGGCGACGCGGCGGCGCGCCCGCCGGTGCTCTGCCTCGTGGGGCCGCCGGGCGTGGGGAAGACGTCGCTGGCGCGGAGCGTGGCGCGGGCGCTCGGCCGGCCGTTCGTGCGGCTGTCGTTAGGCGGCGTGCGCGACGAGGCGGAGGTCCGCGGGCACCGGCGCACCTACGTCGGGGCGCAGCCGGGGCGCGTCATGCAGGCCATCCGCAAGGCCGGCGTCGCCGACCCGGTGCTGCTGCTCGACGAGGTGGACAAGATGGGCAGCGACTGGCGGGGCGACCCGTCGGCGGCGCTGCTGGAGGTGCTCGACCCGGAGCAGCACCACGCGTTCGTGGACCACTTCCTTGAGCTGGAGTACGACCTGTCGCGGGTGCTGTTCATCACCACGGCCAACGCGCTCGCCGGCGTGCCGGAGCCGCTGCGCGACCGCATGGAGGTGGTGCGGGTGAGCGGCTACCTGGAGCCGGAGAAGCTGGCGATCGCCGAGTGGCACCTGGTGCCCAAGCAGCTCCGCCGGGCGGGGATCGACCCGGCCGGGGTGGCGTGGGAGCCGGGGGCGCTCGCCGCGGTGGTGCGCGGGTGGACGCGCGAGGCCGGGGTGCGCGAGCTGGAGCGGCGCGTGGGGCAGGTGGCGCGGAAGCTGGCCCGGCGGGCGGTGGAGGGCGAGCCGGTGCCTGCCGCGCCGGGTGTCGTCCCGAGCGCCAGCGAGGGACCGACTGGCCTGGGTGACGGGGCCGGACGCGCCGTCTCCGGTCCCGTGGCAGGGCGAGTAGGTCCCTCGGTCGCTGCGCTCCCTCGGGACGACAGCCGGCGTCGCCGCCGGGCGGCCAAGCCCGCGCCCACCCTCGTCCGCACCGACGACCTCCCCGCCCTGCTCGGCCCCGCGCCGTTCGACGCCGACGACCACACGCTGGACGACAAGGTGGGCGTGGCCAACGGGCTCGCGTACACGGCGGCCGGCGGGGAGCTGCTGGAGGTGGAGGTGAGCGTGGTGCCGGGGCGCGGGCGCGTGCAGCTCACCGGCACGTTAGGCGACGTGATGAAGGAGAGCGCCGGCGCGGCCGTGAGCTGGGTGCGCGCGCGGGCCCGCACGTTAGGCGTCGACCCGGACTTCTACCGGACGAGCGACGTGCACGTGCACCTCCCGGCCGGCGCGACCCCCAAGGACGGGCCGAGCGCGGGCGTCACCATCGCGGCGGCGCTTGTGAGCGCGCTCACCGGGGTGCCGCTGCGCGGCGACGTCGCCATGACCGGGGAGATCTCGCTGCGCGGGCGCGTGCTACCGGTGGGCGGGCTCAAGGAGAAGGCGGTGGCCGCGCACCGGCACGGGGTGGCGCACGTGGTGGTGCCGCGCGGCAACGCCCGCGCGGTGGACGAGCTGCCGGCCGAGGTGCGCGCCGGGCTCGCGTGGCACCCGGCGGCCTCGATGGACGAGGTGCTCGCGCTGGTGCTCCGGCGCGACCCGCAGGTCGTGGCCGCGTCGGCTCCAGGGGACGTCCCCCGGGCGGACGTCCCGCGGGCGGACGAGCGGCGGCCGACCCGTCGCCCCCGCGCGGCGCGGGGGACCGCGTGACCGACGCCGCGGGCGACGCTCCACGCCCCGACCCGCTCGTCATCCGCCGCGTCGACTACCTGGGCCCGATGGCGGCCGCGGGCGGGTGGCGGCCGGAGGCGCGGCTCCCCGAGGTGGCGTTCTCGGGGCGGAGCAACGTGGGGAAGTCGTCGCTCATCAACGCGCTGACGCGGCGCAAGAAGCTCGCGCGCGTGAGCCACACGCCGGGGCGCACGCGCGAGATCCACTTCTTCGGCATCAACGACCGGTTCACCCTCGTCGACCTGCCGGGCTACGGCTACGCGCGCATCAGCAAGGCGCGCAAGGCGGAGTGGCGGCCGCTGATCGAGGGGTACCTGCGCACGAGCCCCGTCCTCGCGGGCGTGGTGCAGCTCCTCGACGTGCGCCACGCGCCCTCGCCGGACGACGAGCAGATGCTCGACTTTCTCGCCGAGCTGGGGGCGCCGACGGTGGTGGCGCTCACGAAGGTGGACAAGCTGCCGCGGGCCGAAGGGGCGCGGCGGGTGGCGGAGCTGACCGCGTCCCTCGGCCTCTCGCCAGACCAGGTGATCCCGTTCTCGGCCGTCACCGGGATGGGGCGCGACGAGCTGGCGGAGGCGCTGGAGGCGCTGGTCGACGCGCACCGGGCGGAGTTCGGCGCGCCGCCGCCGCCGACCGTCACGGGGGAGTCTCCGCCAGGTCACGCTGAGGGTTCGGCGGCAGAGTAGAATCCCGTACAGGCTTGTCGGGATTATAGGGGAGTGGTACGTTCGGCTTCGCGCGGGGCACCCTGCCCCCGCCCGATGCCCTGCCGCACCCCGCCGACCGTGCCCGTCTGCCCCCGCGCCGCCGCCCTCACCGCGCTCCTCGCGCCCGCGGCCCTGCTGCCCGCCGCCCTCCGCGCGCAGGCGCCCGACACCACCGCCCGCGCGCGCGCCGCGGCCGACAGCGCCCGCCGGGCCGACGCCCGCCGCCACGGGGTGCGGCTGGACGGCGTGACCGTGACGGCCCGCCGCCAGCGCGGCTACACGGCCGCCCGCACCACCACCGCCACCCGCACCGACACGCCGCTCCGGGACACGCCGCAGGCCGTGAGCGTGGTGACGCGTCAGCTCATCGCCGACCAGGCCATGCAGGGGATGGGCGACCTCGTGCGCTACGTGCCGGGCGTGACGATGGGCCAGGGCGAGGGGCACCGCGACGCGCCCACCATCCGCGGCACCAGCTCCACGGCCGACTTCTTCGTGGACGGCGTGCGCGACGACGTGCAGTACTACCGCGACCTGTACAACACCGAGCGCGTGGAGGCGCTCAAGGGCGCGAACGCGATGATCTTCGGGCGCGGGGGCGGCGGCGGCGTCATCAACCGCGTGACCAAGCAGGCCGACTGGGCGCCGGTGCGCGCGGTGTCGCTGCAGGGCGGCTCGTTCGACCAGCGGCGCGGCGCGGTGGACGTGGGCCAGGGCGCCGGGCGCGTGGCCGCGCGCGTCAACGGGATGTACGAGGATTCGCGCGGCTTCCGCCAGCAGTCCGACGTACGCCGCGGGGGGGTCAACCCGACCGTCGCCATCGCCGCCGGGGCGCGCACGATGGTGCGCCTGGGCTACGAGCGGTTCGAGGACCGCCGCGTGGTGGACCGCGGGCTCCCGTCGTTTCAGGGGCGGCCGAGCGCGGCCGACGTGACCACCTACTTCGGGGACCCGGACGCGAGCCACGCGCGGTTCACCGTGGACGCGGCCGACGCGCTGGTCACGCACGAGGGGCCGAACGGGCTCGGCGTGCGCAACCGCACGCGCTGGGCGGCCTACGACAAGTTCTACCAGAACGTCTTCCCCGGCGCCGTGAACGCGGCGGGGACGCAGGTGGCGCTCAGCGGCTACAACAGCGGCACCGGGCGCCACAACCTGTTCAACCAGACCGACGTCACCTACGCCGCGCGCACCGGCGCCGTGCGCCACACGCTGCTCGCCGGCGCGGAGTTCGGGCAGCAGCGTACGCGCAACACGCGCCAGACCGGCTACTTCGGCGCGGGCGCGAACGGCGCGCCGAGTACGGCGACGAGCACGCAGGTGGCCTTCGACGCGCCCACGGTGGACGCGCCGGTGACGTGGCGCGCGAGCGCGACGGACGCCAACAACTTCGTGGTAGCCGACGTGGCCGCCGCGTACGTGCAGGACCAGGTGGCGCTCGGGCGGCGCTGGCAGGCCGTCGCCGGGCTGCGCGTGGACCGCTTCGCGCTCCGCCTCGACGACCGGCGGCCGACGGCTACCGCGGCCACGCTCCGCCGCACCGACCGCCTGGTGTCGCCGCGCGCGGGGCTGGTGTTCAAGCCGGCCGAGCCGGTGAGCGTGTACTCGACGTACAGCGTGTCGTACCTGCCGGGCTCCGGCGACCAGTTCGCGTCGCTCTCGGCGAGCTCGCAGGCGCTCAGGCCCGAGCAGTTCACCAACCGCGAGGCCGGGGTGAAGTGGGACGCCAACGCGTCGCTCGCGGTGACGGCGGCGGCCTACCGGCTGGACCGCACCAACACCGCCGCCCCCGACCCCACCAACCCCGCGGTGACGGTGCAGACGGGCGCCGCCCGGACCACCGGCGTGGAGTTCGGCGTGACGGGCGACGTCACGTCGGCGTGGCAGGTGGCCGGGGGCTTCACGGCCCAGCGCGCGCGCATCGTGAGCACGACGAACGCGGCGCGGGCCGGCGCCTCGGTGCCGCTCGTGCCCGCCCGGCAGGCGTCGCTCTGGAACCGCGTGCGGGTGTCCCGGACGTTAGGCCTCGGGCTCGGCGTCGTCCGGCAGGGCCGGATGTACGCGGCGGTGGACAACGCGGTCACGCTCCCCGCGTTCACGCGTTACGACGCGGCGGCGTTCCTCGGGCTGGGGCGCGGGGTGCGGGCGCAGCTCAACGTCGAGAACCTGCTGGACGCGCGGTACTACGCGACGTCGCACGGGAACAACAACATCATGCCCGGCGCGACGCGCACGGTGCGGCTGTCGTTGATGACAGGGATGTGAGGGGGCCGAAGCAAGGGCAGGAAGGGCAACTGCTTTGACGGAATTAACGGGATGAACGGGATTATCGGTCCAACGCTCGGGCGAGACGGTCCCGCCCAGACGAAGATCCGATAATCCCGTTCATCCCGTTAATCCCGTCAAAGCTTTTGCTCTTGCGGCGCCCGCCCCCGCTCACCGCACCCGCAGCACGTCCTCCAGCGGCCCGGCGTCGCCTCTGCCCAACAGGTGGCGGACGTGGGCCAGCGCCTCGCGCTCTCGCGGCCACGCGAACCGCTCGGCGGCCTCGGTCGGCGACAGCCAGGCATACGCGCGGTGCTCTTCGCCTAACGCCGGGGCTCGCGCCTCGTCGACGAAGGCGCAGAAGGCGACGGCCACCTGGACCGTGCCGAGGCCCGCGGACGGCAGGCCGGTGTTGTGGAGGTAGAACGCCTGCGTGGTCACGTTGTAGAGCCGCGCCGGCGCGAGCCCCGTCTCCTCGCGCAGCTCGCGCACGGCGGCGTCCTCGGGGCGCTCGCCGGGCTCGATGCGGCCGTGCACCGCCTCCCACGCGAGCGGGCAGCGGGTGCCCGCGGCGGCGCGCTGCAGGACGAGCACCTGCCACGCGTCCCACCCCGCGGGGTCGGGGCGGACGACGTAGACGTCCACCACGCCCACGCGGAGCGAGGGGGCGGCGGGGAGCGGCGGGTCGGGCACTGAGGACGGGGTCGGGTGGAGGCGCAGCGATGGGGCGCGCGGGTGACGCGCGCGGTGAAGCGCGGGCGGTCAGGCGTCGGTTCCTTCCTCACACTCCGCGCCGGGCGCGTCGAGCACGCGCAGCAGCTCGTCCACGCCGGTGGTGCCGGCTCGCAGGTGGCCCACGGCGCTCGCCCACACCGAGCGCGTGCCGCCGGCGCGGGCCGCGCGGCGGAGCGCGTCCGGGGCGTCGCCGGCGGCCACGCGGCGGGCGAACGGCGCGTCGGCCAGGAGCACTTCGAGCGCGGGGACGCGGCCTTGGTAGCCGGCGCCGCTGCAGTTGGGGCACGGCGCGTCCGGCCCGGCGGGCGGCGTCCACGCGGGCTCGCCGTCCGGGGGGCGGCCGAGGAGGCGCGCGTCAGTCCAGCCGGCGGCGGCGGGGACCCGGCAGGTCGCACACAGCCGCCGGACGAGGCGTTGCGCGACCACGCCGCGCAGGGCCGCCGCCAGCTTGAACGGCTCGACGCCCACGTCGGCCAGGCGCGACACGGCGCCGACGGCGTCGACCGTGTGCAGGGTGGCGAGTACGAGGTGGCCGGTGAGCGCGGCCTGCGCCGCCACGGCGGCCGTCTCGCGGTCGCGCACCTCGCCCACGAGCACCACGTCCGGGTCCTGCCGGAGGATGGCGCGGAGCGCGGCGGCGAAGCCCAGCCCGGCCTTCTCGTGCGTCTGCACCTGCACCACGCCGGGGAGCCGGCGTTCGACGGGGTCCTCGACCGTGATGACGTTGACGCCGCCGCGCGCGAGGATCCGGCCGAGCGCGGCGTAGAGCGTGGTCGTCTTGCCGGAGCCGGTGGGGCCGGTGACGAGGATCATCCCCTCGCGCGACTCCAGCAGCGCGCCCAGCCGCTCGGCGTCGGCCGGGAGCAGGCCTAACGCGTCGAGCGAGGCGAGGCCGGCCTCGGGGTCGAGGAGGCGGAGGACGAGGTTCTCGCCGCGCACGCTGGGGAGCGACGAGACCCGCAGCTCGACCGCGCGCCCGCCGCCGCTGCCCACGCGGACCAGCGCGCGCCCGTCCTGTGGCCGCAGCCGGTCGGCGATGTCGAGGCCGGCCAAGATCTTGAGGCGCGACGCGACCGCGGGGCCGAGCCCGCGCGGGACGGGCGGGCCGGCGCGGAGGACGCCGTCGACGCGGAGCCGCACGGTGGTGCCTTCCTCCCCGGCCTCGACGTGCAGGTCGCTGGCGCGGTGGGCGACGGCGTGGGCGAGGAGGTCGTCGACCACGTGCACGGCGGCCGGCGTCTCGCGCTCGGCGGGGGCGACCGCCACCGGGACGCCGGCGCGGGCCCACGCGCGCGAGGCGTCGCGGGGCGACCCGTCGCGGGACGAGCCGTCGCGGGACGAGCTGTCGCGGTGGGGGGCGCGGGCGGCGTCGAACGCGGGGCGGGCGGGAGCGCGCTGCGGCGGGGGCGGAGGTGCAGACGAGACAGCCACGCCGGAGCGTAGCGTCACAGGCCCCGTCCGGGCGTACCACCGCGTTGCGGGGTGGGCGGAATCGTTGCGCGCCCACTCGCGCGGCCCGCGGCCGAGGGTTACCGTGGCGCGCGCCGGCCGCCGCCCGGGCTGCGCGACGTCCCCTCTCCCCCGCTCCGCGAGGCACCCGCCGTGTTCCCGGCCATCGACGTGGCGAAGCTGACGACCCTGCTGAACACGGAAATCCTGAACGACCCGGTGAAGACGCCGGCCTACAACGCGAGCCAGACCAAAACCCTGCTGACCACGCTCCAGACCGCGCCCTACCCGACCGCGGCCACCGTGCGGACCGCGATCACGGCGCTGCCCGGGGCGGAGCAGGTCACGTACCGGCGCCTCGTCAAGTTCATCCGCGAGTTCTACCCCGGGGTGGACGAGACCGTGGCCGGGCGGGTGACCTACCGGGGCTTCAACTTCCGGACGAACGGCGCCGCGCTGTTGACGCGCGCGCAGGACGCCTGGGCCCTGATGGGCAAGCTGACCGCGACGATGGTCCGCTACCTCGGGCACGTGCGGAGCCCGGCCGCGATGGCCCTCGGCTCATACGGCGCGGGCTCGGCCGAGAAGACCAAGGCCAACGACCTGTTCGTCCGGTGGTTCGACCGGCAGCGCGCGAGCGCCAGCATCGACGAGGTGCGGCGCGTCGTGACCAACCTGCACAACGCCGTCACCGCGCAGGACTTCGAGATCATCTGCGAGGGCGACCCGGTGGACCAGCACGGGCTCTGCTACCCCAACCCGATCGCCCCCGGGGAGTTCGGCGAGGTGCGCAGCGGCGACGCGCGCAACCGCTTCTACCTCGGCCCCGTCTTCTTCGACGCGCTCCAGCAACATATGGGAGGCGCCTGCTCGCTCTCGGTGATGCCGCGGGTGGGGCAGACGTGGGCGCAGGCCAGGGCCGCCATCTTCACGGCCCTCAACGCGTCCACCATCACGATGCTGCACGAGCTGACGCACATCACGGCCATCGGCGGCACCACCGACAACGCCCCCAACCCGTACAGCGTGGCGGCGTGCCTCGCGAAGGCGCGCGACACGCCCAACCTCGCGATCGCGAACGCGGAGAACTACGCGCTGTACGCCAAGGACATCCTGACCGAGATGCAGTTCCGCCCGCCGGCCCCGGTGCGCATCTGACGGCGCCCGCGGCGGGGGCGTCGGCTACAGCACCCGCCAGAAGTCCCGGCTGACGTCCACCGACAGCAGCCACCGGCCGCCCCGCCCGAGCCCGCGGGCCACGTCCAGCCGGAGCAGGTCGAAGAAGCCGATGGCGCCGAGCCCGAGCGACGGGTAGGCGCCGCCCGCTACCGCGGGCACGCCGGCGCGCGCGGCCGCCGGGCGCCACACCCCGGCGACGTGCGCGTAGGGCGCCAGCGTGAGCGTCCCCGGCGACCGCCCGTAGCGGCCTAACGACACGCCCGGGAACGGGACCGGCGCCCGCCACTCCACGCGCTGGCTCGCGCCCGCGCGCCCGGCCAGCGCGTGGAAGTCGTAGCCCGGGGCGGTGACCGGGCCGCCGAGTAGCGCGAGTTCCTGCACCGGGACCCGGCCCGCGGCGCCGGCCGCGGTGGTGGCGAGCACCAGGCGGCGGTCGCCGAACGGGCGCGCGAGCTGGGCCGAGAGGGCGCCGCGCACGAACCCCGTGCAGAGCGCGCCGTCGCCGTCGCGGCCGCCGGCGGGGGCGCAGCCGAGCGTGGTGCGCGCGGCGGCGAGCCGGACCGAGGCGCCGAGGGTCGTCCCGAACGGGCCCGGCGCCGCGCCACGCTCGGCCGCGACGGTCGCCCGGGCCAGGCGGAGGCGGTCGGCGGCGAGGGTGGGCTCGTAGCGGCCGGCGAACGGGCGGGCGCGGACGGCGACGGCCCGCTGCGCCGCGTACTCCGCGCCTACCGAGACCCGCAGGCCGGCCAGCGGGCCGCCGGCCGCGGGCGCCGGGAGGTCGAGGGCGAGGGCGGCGGAGCGGGCGTCGTACGGGTCGGTCCAGTCGCTGCCGAACTCCTGGGCGGCCACGGAGTTGCGGGCGCCGGAGGTTTCGGGCGCGTCGCCGGCCTCCGGGTAGTCGCGTGAGAGTTCCATGCGGAGGCCGAGTCCGTTAGGCCGAGTGGTGCCTAACGTGAGGCGCGCCTTCGCCTGGCGGTCCGCCTCGCCGGCGCGCGCCTGCAGGGCGAGGCGCGCGCCGGGCGCCGGGCGCAGCGCGACGCCCGCGCCTAACGCCAGCCCCTCGGCGCGGGTGACGCGCGCGA
>ERZ1066118.1711-NODE-1711-length-12609-cov-12.787876_pt1 | contig 12609 bp, 15 predicted proteins | sample MGYA00382765_ERZ1066118 | MGnify/ENA primary metagenome ERZ1066118 (study PRJEB33369, sample SAMEA5778348) | biofilm metagenome | biome: Industrial cooling water; feature: Water cooling tower basin; material: Biofilm | place: United Arab Emirates | collected...
AGGCCATGGGAGCGTTGAACGCCCGTGACGGGCAAAGTTCACTATGGCTTTGAGGACAGGGGCACGAGAAACTGTCCCCGCGTAAGCTCCGAATTAAAGCGCTGGTCTGCGAGGAAGAGCTGTCCGTCGCGCTGAACCACGATCGGCATTCGCGACCAGAAGAGGAAGGCCTTGACGTCCTTGCGCCCACGCGCGGCGGCAAGCGCGGGATGGTCGAGGTGGAGCGGCTGGCTCTGGTCAACAAAGGGAGTGCGGCCGATGACATAGCCGGCCTGCCCGTACCGCTCGACGTCTCGCCACAACATGGTGCGCTGCCAGAAGGCGAGCGGGACCGGGTTGGCGACGACCAGCGTGGGCTGCCGGCCCTCTTCCTTCAACGCATGGATCGTCAGACGCTCGGCCGTGCCCGTGATCAGCCCGTTGGCAGCAATGTAGGTGCCGATCGCGGCGAAGCCGAGCCAGGCGGGGCGCTGCCAGTCGCCTCCTTGTCTCTCGCGGCGGCGGCTCCAGATCCAGCAGCCGATCAGCGCGGCCCAGATCCAGACGTCGATGATGAACAGCGTGTCGCCGGCATACCAGGTGGAGCTGAATGGCTCGAGCAGGCGGATGCCGTAGCTGTTGAGCCAGTCGAGCGCGGGGTGGCTGAGGGTGCCGATGTAGGCGCACAGGAGCAGCGGCAGCGGGCGGACCGGCTGCTCGACCGGCCGCCACCTGTTCCAGAGGAGCACAAGGCCGGTCAGGATCAGCGGCAGGATGGCAATGGCGATCGGCCCATGCGTCAGCCCGCGGCGGATGGCGAGGCTCTCGGTGCCGAGCAGCGAGGCGACGGCGTCGATGTCGGGGATGTTGGCGGCGATGACCAGGGTAGAGGTAGCCCGGCCGGAAAGCTTCTTGAGGCCCATCTGGGCGAGCAGGGCGCCAGCAAAGCTATGGGTGAGGTTGTCCATGCGTCAGGTTCTCCCCGTTGCGCAGCAATGGGGAGGTGGCAGCGCGGAGCGCTGACGGAGGGGCCAGCAACGCTGAGATCGGCCCCTCCACCACTCCGCTTCGCGGAGCGGTCCCCCTCCCCATCGCTGCGCGACGGGGAGGTTCATGTGCGAGCGAACCAGATGAAATGATGCGGGCCCTTGCCGTTGGCCCGGCCACGCACTTCCTGTTCCTCGACCCGGAAGCCGGCATGGAGCAGGGTCTTGCTGAACCGTGCATCGGGGCCCGCCGACCAGATCGCCAGCACGCCGCCGGGCCGAAGCGCCGCCTTGGCGATGGCGAGGCCGCCGGGCTCGTACAGCCACTGGTTCTGCGCGCGGACCAGCGCATCGGGGCCGTTGTCGACGTCGAGCAGGATGGCGTCCCAGTCACCCGCCCCGATCGGCTCGGCGACGTCGCCCATGTGGATGCGCGTGCGCTTGTCGGCGAGCCCGCCGGCGGTGAGCTCGGCCATCGGCCCCTTCGCCCATTCCATGATCTCGGGCACCAGCTCGGCGACGGTGACCTCGGCATCAGCGGGGAGCACCTCCAGCGCCTTTCTGAGCGTGAAGCCCATGCCGTAGCCGCCGATCAGCCATCGCTGACCCTTTCTTCGACCGAGCCGCTGCGCCGTAAGCGTCGCCAGGGCTTCCTCCGAGCCGCTCATCCGGGTGCTCATCAGCTCGGTGCGTTCGAGCAGGATCATGTGGTCTGTGCCACGGCGGTAGAGGCGCATTTCGTCGCCGCCTGGGATCTGCGCGGTGGCGAGAAGTTCACGGGGGGTCATGAAGTGCTTGTGCTCCGGCGAAGGCCGCAGCCCAGTGCCTCTGAAGAAATGAGAACCGAGCTCCGGCCTGCGCCGAAGCACAAGGGTTTATTCAGCGCGTGGTTCCTTTTCCACCATCCAGCTCTGCCCCTTGGCGACCAGCGCCTGGAGGTCGGGCTTCTTGCCCGCGGCAGCCGTCTCGTTCTGCGCCAGCACCGCTTCCTCGAAGGTCGGCGCAGGATCGTCGTAGAGGACACCAAGAGCGACCGGGAAGCCGGCCGGCGGCATCTCGACCAGCAGATGGGCGAGCATGCGGTTCTTAGGGTTGTGAACCAGCACCGACGGGTCGTCGCCCGGCACCACCTTCAGGGTCAGGCTCTCCGCATCGAGCGCGATGCCCTTGGAGCCGCCGGCAAACAGCATCTTCTCTCCCGGCACAAGCCACAGCTGCATCTCGCTTGCGACGTCGCGGGCGGTGAAGGGGGCGAAGACGTCGTCATTGTAGACGACGCAATTCTGGAAGATCTCCACAAAGGCCGTGCCCTTGTGGGCGTGGGCGGCCTTGAGCACGTCGGCCAAATTCTTGTGGACGTCGATCCCGCGCGCCACGAACCGCGCGCCGCTGCCGAGCGCGAAGGCGGCCGGGCGGGCCGGACGGTCGACCGAGCCGAACGGGGTCGAGGGCGAGCGCGTGCCGATCCGGGACGTGGGCGAATATTGCCCCTTGGTCAGGCCATAGATCTCGTTGTTGAACAGCAGGATCTGGCAATCGAGGTTGCGGCGCAGAAGGTGCATCGTGTGATTGCCGCCGATGCTGAGCGCGTCGCCGTCGCCGGTGATGATCCACACGTCGAGGTCCGGGTTGGCGAGCTTGACCCCCGTCGCCACCGCCGGCGCGCGGCCGTGAATGGTGTGGAAGCCATAGGTCTCCATGTAATAAGGAAAGCGGCTGGAGCAGCCGATGCCGGAGACGAACACCGTCTTCTCCCGGGCAACGCCCAGGTCCGGCATGGTCCGCTGCACGGCTTTCAGCACCGCATAGTCGCCGCAACCCGGGCACCAGCGCACTTCCTGGTCGCTCGCCCAGTCCTTCGGGCTCGTCTTCTGGATGGGGGTGAGATCGTTCATCGTCCTATCGCCACATGACGTAGTAAAGGATGGCCAGCACCGCGACGAGCGCGAGAAGCAAGGGCCAGGGATTGATCGGCCGGTCGTTCACTTCCTTGCACCACTCAACGTCACCCCGGACTTGATCCGGGGTCCCGCTTTCACCCGCGGAAGGAAGAAGCGGGATCCCGGATCAAGTCCGGGATGACAGAAGAAGGACATGCTCACAGCACCTCCGCCGCATGGGGCCGTCCGAGATCGCGCCCGCTGTCGCCTTCCGGAAGCTGGGTCGTATCCGCCGGCAGATTACCACCATGGGCCTCGGCCACCGCCGCCTCGATCTCTGCAATACGGAAGGGTTGGCCCGAGACCTTGGTCAGGCTCTGCACGTCGACCAGATACTGGTCGCGAAGCAGGGACTTGAACTGGCCGGCATTCATCTCTGGGCAGATCACGGTGCCGAAGCTCCGCAGCAGCGGGCCGAGGTTGGCGGGCAGCGGCCAGATGTGGCGAACGTGGACATGGGCGACGTCGAGCCCGCGGGCGCGCAGGCGCTTCACCGCCTGGTGGATCGGCCCGAAGGTGGAGCCCCACCCGACCACCGCGATCCGTGCGCCGGGGTCGCCCAGGCAGACGTCCTGCGCCGGAATGTCGCGGGCAATGCCGAGCACCTTGTCATGGCGCAGCTTGGTCATCTCGGCATGGGCGCCCGGCGAATAGTCGATGTCGCCCGTGCCCGGCCTTTTCTCGATCCCGCCGATCCGGTGGGTGAGACCAGGCGTGCCAGGCTTGATCCACGGCCGCGCGAGCTTGTCGTCACGCGCGAAGGGCATGAGCTTGCCGTCATCGGTCCGCGGGACGTCGTTCTCGTTCGCGTGCGCCACCGGAAAGGTCTGGTAGCCGCTCATGTCCGGCACCTTCCACGGCTCGGCGGCATTGGCGATGTAGCCGTCGGTCAGCAGCATGACCGGGGTCATGTAGGTGACCGCCAGCCGCACCGCCTCGATCGCGCAGTCGAACGCATCGGCCGGTGAGCGGGCCGACACGACCGGCAGTGGAGCGTCGCCGTTGCGGCCATAGACCGCCTGGTAGAGGTCGCTCTGCTCGGTCTTGGTGGGAAGGCCGGTCGACGGTCCGCCGCGCTGCGAGTTGACGATCACCAGCGGCAGCTCGGTCATGATCGCGAGGCCCATCGCTTCGGTCTTGAGCGCGATGCCCGGCCCTGACGAGGAGGTCACGCCGAGGCTTCCGGCATAGCTTGCCCCCAGCGCCGCGCAGATGGCCGCGATCTCATCCTCCGCCTGGAAGGTGGTGATCGCATATTCCTTGAGGCGGCTGAGATGGTGCAGCAGCGGCGAGGCCGGCGTGATCGGGTAGGAGCCGAAGAACATCGGCAGCTCCGCCAGCTGCGCTCCGGCGACCAGCCCGAGGCCGAGCGCCTCCGCACCGGTCACGGTCCGGTAAAGCCCCGGCTCGGCCGGCGCGGCGGGAATGGAGCGCGGGCGGAAGGCGGCACCCATCTCGACCGTCTCGCCATAAGCATGGCCGGCGTTCAGCGCCGCGATGTTCGCCTCTGCCAGCTGCGGTGCCTTGGCGAATTTGGTCTTGAGCCAGTCGACGATCGGCTGGCGATCGCGGTCGAACATCCACAGCGCCAGCCCCAGCGTCCACATGTTCTTGCAGCGCAGCGCCTCCTTGTTGCCAAGGCCGAAGGGCTTCACCGCATCAAGGGTCAGCTGCGAGATGTTGAACTTGACCAGCTGCCACTTGGCGAGACTGCCATCCTCCAGCGGGTTGGCGTCGTAACCGGCCTTGGCGAGGTTGCGCTGCGTGAACTCGCCCTCGTCGGCGATGATCAGCCCGCCTTCGCGCAGGGCGCCGACGTTCACCTTCAGCGCCGCCGGGTTCATCGCAACCAGCACGTCCGGCTGGTCGCCCGCCGTCTCGATCGAGGCCGAGCCGAAGTTGATCTGAAAGGCGGACACGCCGAAGGTCGTTCCCTGCGGCGCGCGGATCTCGGCCGGGAAGTCGGGAAAGGTCGCGAGGTCGTTGCCGGCGAGCGCGGTGGAAAGGGTGAACTGGCCGCCGGTCAGCTGCATGCCGTCGCCGCTGTCGCCGGCAAAGCGAACAACCACATTCTCCGGCGCAAGCTCGGCATGCGCCTCATCGGGGGTAAGCAAATGGGTGGCCGTGGCCATCGTACGTCCTGGGTTCGGGGGGTTCGACGGCGTATCTAGCGTGTCGTCGCCGTTATTGCGAGCCGAAGGCGACCCATTCTACGCTCAAGCCCAGGATCGCTGGATTGCGTCGAAGCTGCGCACCTCGCAAGGACGCGAAATGGACACGCCCTTCATCCGCCCCGACGTCGCCGCCCTGCTCGAGATCGCCAACAAGCCCGGCGCCAAGCGCGCGGTCGACGTCGGCCTCGCCGAAGCGCGCAACATGCTTCACGCAAGCCGCCACCTGTTCGACGCGCCGGTGGGCGAGCTTGCGCTGATCCGCGACATCGACGGTGGGCCCTGCCCCATGCGGCTCTATGACGCACGGGCCGAGCGCGGTCCCGGACCGGTGCTGGTCTTCTCTCACGGCGGCGGCTTTCTCCTTGGCGACCTCGACACGCACGAGCCGCTCTGCGCCGAGGTCGCGCGCCTGAGCGACCTGCCGGTGGTCAGCGTCGACTACCGTCTCGCGCCCGAGCACCCCTTTCCCGCCGGCGCCGACGACAGCATCGCCGCTGCCCGCTGGATCGCCGGGAGCCCCGCCGAGCTGGGCCGCGAAACAACTGGCCTCATCCTTGCAGGCGACAGCGCAGGCGGCAATTTCGCCATCGTCGCCGCGCTCAGCCTTCGCGACCAGCCCGCGGCAGTGCCGGTGCGCGCCTTGTGGCCGCTTTACCCGGCCGCCAATCCCACCCGCCATTACCCGAGCCTCGACCAGTTTGGCGAAGGCTATCTCCTCAGCCGCGAGTCGATGCACTGGTTCGACCAGCTGTACGCACCCGATCGCAGCGACTGGCGCTACGATCCGATGGCGAAGCCCCTTGCCGGCCTGCCGCCTACCCTGGTCGTCACGGCCTCGCTTGATCCGATCCGCGATCAGGGGCGTGCCTTTGCGGCGGCGCTGGCGCAGGCCGGCGTACGTACGGTCTTCCTTGAGGCCGAGGGCACGATCCACGGCTTCCTTTGCCTCCGCAAGGCGCTGCCGAGCGCGCAGGCCGATCTTGAGCAGGCCGTCGCGCACCTCAAGCTGCTGCTGTCCTGACTTTACGTCCGCGAAACGAACGGAACGAGGGGCGGTTCGAGTGCTTGTTCACGCGTGCCGGTGGCCGGAGCCGCTGGCGTCAGGGAGATTTCAAGCCATGCACAACAACGTCATCTCGGCCGTGTTCGACAGCCATTCGGAGGCCGAGCGCGCCATTTCCCAGCTTCGCAGCGCCGGCATCGACAACGACTCCATTTCCGTGATCGGACGTGACGGCGACTCCTATAGCGAGACCAGCGGCGACCGGACCGACAGCGACGAGCCCGGCAGCTTCATCGCCAAGGCTGCAGCAGGTTCGGGCATCGGCGCCCTGCTCGGCGTTGCCGCGCTTGCCATTCCGGGCGTCGGCCCGCTCGCTGCAGCAGGTGCCATCGCTTCCTCCGCCATCGGCGGCGCGGCGCTGACCGGCACCGCCGTGGGTGCGGCGGCAGGCGGCCTCAGCGATCTGCTGAGCAGCCATGGCGTCGACCGCGACGACACCGACTATTATGGTGACCGGATCAACAATGGCGGCATCTTCGTGTCGGTCGATCCCAGCCGCTCCTCCCTTGGCCGTACAGAGATCGAGGACATCCTTCACCGGGCCGGCGGCCACAACAGCCGCCGCTCGCGGCTGAGCACGAGCTCGACGACCACCACCTCGAGCTACTGACCTGACGATCGGCGGGGGGCGCTTGTCCCCCGCCGTTCACTGGAGATTGCGTCGCCACCCGCGGCGGCGCATGGCCTCCAAATGACCAACAGCGCCTATCGCCGCGGAGTCGGCGTCATGCTCCTCAACGCCGACCGCAAGGTCTGGGTCGGGCGCCGCATAGACCGGACCGACGAGGCGTGGCAGATGCCGCAGGGCGGGATCGACGAAGGCGAAGAGCCGTGGGCCACGGCGCGCCGCGAGCTCCAGGAAGAAACCGGCATCCCGCCTCACCTGATCGAACGGCTCGCCGACCATCCTGAGCGGCTTCGCTACGATTTGCCGGAGGAACTGCAGGGCAAGCTGTGGGGCGGCAGGTGGCAAGGGCAGGAGCAGGACTGGTTCCTGTGCCGCTTCCTTGGTCACGACAGCGATGTCGATATCGCAACGGAGCATCCCGAATTCGACGCCTGGAAGTGGGTCGAGCCAAGCGAGCTTCCCGACCTTATCGTGCCGTTCAAGCGCGACCTTTACCGCCGCCTGATCGAACAGTTCCGCGAGCAGCTTGCCCGCAGCTGAGGAACGGCCGGACTGAACAAGGGGTTGGTGTGCCGTCCCCTTCTTCTCATCCGGAGTTTCTTCATGTCCGCTTCCGCAGCCAAGCAGTCCGGCCTCGGCCTCGGCCTCTTCAGCCTGGCGCTGGGCGCCGCCGAAGTCGTCGCGCCGAGGCGCATCGCCGACTTCCTTGGCCTGGAGAAGGACAGCTCGGCAAGCACGGTGATCCGTGCGTTCGGGCTTCGCGAGATCGCCGCAGGGATCCTGCTGGTTCGCGGGCCCGCTTTCTCGACCAACGTCTGGAACCGGGTGCTGGGCGACGCCATGGACATCGGCGCATTGCTGCTGGCGCTGCGGACCACGAGCAAGCCGCGCAACGTCGCCGGAGCTCTGGCCTTTGTCGGCTCGGTCACCGCGCTCGACCTCTGGACCGCACAGGCGCTCGACGCGGAAACCGGTCGCGCCCTGCCCCTCGATCATGGCCAAACGGACATGCGCAAGCGGTAGGCTGAAAACGTCGCCCCGGCCGAGGCCGGACCTCAGGAAGGTCGCGCGGCCCCGCAGGTCACGCGCACGTCGCTGAGGCCACGGCCCTCGCCGGGGCGATGAAAAAGGGAGGAGCAAGGCCCCTCCCCTCGTCCGTTCAGGCGGTCTGCTTGGCGCCCATCGCCTCCGCGAGCTTGCGGACCTTTTCGGCGATCTTGGGATCGTCGGCACGATCGGCGGCCTTGGCCGTGTCCTGGCCGATCTTCTCGAGCAGGGTCTTGAGCTTGTCGCCATCCGGCTCGTCGGCCGACAGCAGCTTCTCCAGCCGCTCCAGTTCGGATGCGAGGCCCTTGGCGCCGGTGAAGTCCGCCTTCCGGATCTCCTCCACCCACTCGCCGGCAAGTTTGGCGCCCTGCTTGGCGCTGGTATTCTCGATCCCCTTCTCGAAGGCATTCTCGGTCGCGGTGAAACGCTGCGGCATGGTAACTCCTGTGGCAGAGGGTGGAAAAGCCCGCCGCCACAACAAACGTTCGCCTTGCGCCAAGCGCCCAAGCGGCCGGTCGCATGCTGAACTCACCTTGTCCGTATCGCAGCGTAACAATCACCGCGCCGGCGACAGGACCGCGCAGGCGATCCGATCGCCGCTCTTCCCGCTCGGGTCAGTGACATTGTCGTCCTCCCGGGCGTGAAGCACCAGGGCCGACCCGTCGGCATCGCGAAGCGCGGCAAGGCTGGCGCCGTTCAGCACCACCGTTTCGCGCAGCGCACCATTGGCGGCCACGGGCACGTTGGGCAGATCGCCGGCATGCGGCCCCTGCGGATTGGCAATGCCGTGCTTGCGGTCCGTGGGGTTCCAGTGCGGACCAGCGGTGGTGAAGGCGGGCGCGTCGCAGCGGCCGACGGCGTGGACGTGCAGCCCCTTGCGTCCCACGACGAAGCCATCGCCTTCGACCCGGAAGCTGACTGCCCCGGGCGTCTCCCAGAGGCGAACGGTGCCGACCTGCTGCCCCGAAGCGCCAACCAGCGGGACTGCGACTGCGTCGCGCGGCGCGTCGAGCGGCGTCGCGCAGGCGCCAAGCGCCATCGCTCCGCCAAGTATCCAGGTTCGCCGCTTCGCCATCATCGCCTTGTCTCCCATTGTTTCCGGTTGGTTGCCGAATGCATCTTCATAACGTGCGGCCAAGAAAAAGGGCGGCCCTCCCCAAGGGGAAGACCGCCCAGTCGTTCTCGGGATGGTCCCGAAACCGCTCAGCGAAGCGCCTAGAAGACGCCCGCATATTGTTCGTTGCCGACAAAGCCCATCTTGGTGACGCCCGCCTGCTTGGTCGTGACCAGCACCTGGCTGACCGTCTCGTAGCGGGCGTTCGGCTCCGGCTGCAGGTGCAGCTCGGGGACCGGGTTCAGCTGCTGCGAGACGTCAAGATACTGGCGCAGCTGGACGAGGTTCACCGGCAGGCCGTTCCACAGGATGCCACCGGCCTGCGTGACCACGATCTTGTTCTTGATCGGGTCGACCGGCGGCTGCGGATCGTTCGGGTTCGGCTGCGGCAGATCCAGCTTCACCGCATGGTTCTGGATCGGGATGGTGATGATGAACATGATGAGGAGCACCAGCAGGACGTCGATCAACGGCGTCGTGTTGATGTCCATCATCGGTTCATCGCTGTCTTTCTTCGTGCCGGGAGAGACGGAAGCGCCCATGATCGCTGACTTTCCTGATACTTACAGACGCTGAACGGCAGTGCCGATCGGCGGCTCGGAGATGAAGCCGACCCGGGCGAACCCGGCCCGCTGCATGGTGAACACCGCCCCGCCGACGCACTGGTACGGCGTGTTGATGTCCGACCGGATATGCACTTCCGGCATGGTCTCCTCGGTCAGATTATCGGCACCGCCGACCTTGTTGATCGCATCCTCGAGGTGGGCCACTGCCCGCTCCGTCAGCTGCTGCGAGGTGACCGGGGTCATCAGCCAGTAGACCTGGCACTGACCGGTCGCCGGATCGGCGGTCACCGACAAGGTGACGTTCTCCGGCTTCGTCTCGGTCGGTTCGTAGGCGATCTTCGGAAGGCTGACCGGCACCGTCTCGAGCACCACCGGAATGGCGATCAGGAAGATGATCAGCAGCACGAGCATGACGTCGGTCAGCGGAACGACGTTGATCTCCGAGATGGCTTCGCCCTCGTCGTCGCCCGAACTTACACTCATTCCCATCTGGTTCGACTTTCGTCTGCGAGTGGAGGCGGGAAGCCTAAAGCAGGCTCCCCGACCCTAGCCTTAACGGACCGCGTTGGTGCCGGTGGTGCTGCCAGCCGGAGCCGGAGCGTTGCCGCCCGCGGTGCGGGTTGCACCGGCCACCGGAGCCGACTTGGTGGCGGTGCCGGCCGAGGCCGCGCTGAGGAACGCCGGCTTCACCTTGCCTTCGCTCATCAGGTAGCCGTGGAGGTCGTTGGTGAAGGCACCAAGGTCCTCCATGATCGACTTGTTGCGGCGCTGCAGCCAGTTGTAGGCAAGCACGGCCGGAACGGCGACGACGAGACCGATGGCGGTCATGATCAGCGCTTCACCGACCGGGCCGGCGACGACGGAGATCGAGGCCTGACCCGCCGCACCGATCTTGATCAGCGCGCGGTAGATGCCGACCACGGTACCGAACAGACCGATGAACGGCGCGGTCGAACCCACGGTGGCGAGAAAGGCGAGACCCTCGTTGAGGCGGGCGCCGATCTGGCCCTGCGAACGGGCGAGGCTGTTCGCCATCCAGTCATGCTGGTCGATCGGGTTCGACAGCTTGCCGTGCTGCTCCTCGGCGATCAGGGCATCGTCGACGATCGCGCGATAGGCGCTCTTGTCGTCGAGCTTCTTGGCCGCTTCACGCAGGTTCGGCGCATTCCAGAAGCTCGCCCGGACCGCACGGCCCTGGTTGATGATCTTCTGCTGCTCGAACAGCTTGGTGAACAGGATGTAGAAGGAGCCGACGCTCATCAGCACCAGGATGCCGAAGGTCGCATAGGCGATGATGCCGCCCTGCTGGAGCGCTTCCCAGAAACCGTATGGATTTCCGCCGGCCGCAGCCGCTGCGGTCATCAGAGAAACGAAGGTCATAGTGCGTGTCCTTAGGTGTGATCTGTTGGTCGAAGGAGTGGGTGAAACCTATTCTTCGGGCAGTCGCCACGAGATACGCGTGGTGACGCTGTCCGTGGTCCTGTTTCCGCTGCTGTCCGTAGCCGGCGTGAAGCGCGCCCTGCTGCGAAGAAGACGGCAGGTCGTGTTGTCGAGCGAACTCGAACCCGACGAACTGGTCACGGTGCAGTTCGTCACGCGGCCGTCCGGACCCACTTCCAAACGAACACCCGTAGTACCCTGCTGCTCGTTGCGGATGGCGTCCTGCGGATAATCGTCGTCCGAGAAATAGGACGCGAGGTTGGCCCGTGCCTTTGCCGGCTGCACCTTCACGGGCGGGGGCGGCGGAGGCGGCGGGGGAGGCGGAGCCGGCGGCGCCGGCGGCGCCGGGTCAGCCCGCGGCGTGATCACGTTAACCGGCGGCGCCACGTCGGTCGTGGTGACCTGCGGCGGCGGCAGAACGTTGGTCCGCACCAGCGGCGGCGGCGTCACCACCGGCGGCGGGCTCTCCGGAATGTTCTCGGGCGGGGGCGGCGGCTCTTCCTCCGGCGGGGGCGGCGGCTCTTCCTCGACGTCAAAGGTCTGGAGATCCTCCACCGCTTTCTTGACGACATTGGCCGCTAGACCGGTAATGAGAGCGTAACCGAGCACGACATGCAGGAGCGCCACGATGATGATGCTCATCATGCGATTGGAACTCATCTGCCTTCGTTGGGCGTAAGACATCCTGCCGCAATTCTCCTCAGGGCGCCCCTTTTCCCTTACCTTCGGTTCGCGACCGAAAGCCGCGGAACCGGAGCAAGGAGCGGACGTATCAACATCTCATCCGCAGGGCCGGCGCGCTTCCTTAATGTGGCCTCAATGGCGGTGCAATCATATTGTTCCGTGACTGCAACCGCTTGGCTGGCTCCTTACGGAGCCATGCCGGAAAAGGAGGCAATTTCAACTCCCACGGCCTTGGCGTTGGGGTAAACGTCCGGCTTGGCGGACGACACCCGAAGCGCCTTCACTCCGGCCCGCGACGCGATCCAGTCGTAGACCTCGCGAACCAGCGTCTCCTGGAGGTTGAAGCGCCGAGCCCCAGCGATTCGCTCGATCTCGAGCCGGAGGTGATCATAATTCCAGGCGCCCGCCGCAGCATCGTTGCTCGGCGGCTCGACATCTTCGAGCCAGACTTCCACGCTGATCAGCAGCCGCTGGGGCGTTCCGACCTCGAAATCGTGAAAGCCGATGTCGGCCATCACCTCCAGCCTGTCGAGGTGGATCTTGGCCGACCGAACCGCGAGGGCCGGCGGGATCAGGCCGTCGAGGCGGGGCGAGAAAGGCAGAATGTCGCTCATTGCTGGTCCGGTGACAGAAATTGCACGTCGCGGGGCAGGCGCCAGAAGCGCTGACCCGCATCAAGGGTCAGCATCTCGCCCGTAAGCACCGGGGAGTCCACCAGAAAGCGCAGGGCGGCCAGCACGTCGCCGGGTGTCACCCCGCGGCCGAGCGGATTGAAGCGGTGCATGGCCGTGAAATTCTCTTCCGTCTGCCCTTCGGACAGAAGCATCAGCGCCGGCGCGATCCCGTTGACCCTGATCCCCTTCCCCGCCAGCGCCTGGGCGCTGAGGACGGTGAGCGCCTCGAGCGCCGCCTTGGACAAGGTGTAGCTGAGGAAGTCGGGGTTGGGCGCGGCAAGCTTGGCATCGAGGATGTTGACGATCAGCCGGTC
>ERZ1066118.1712-NODE-1712-length-12601-cov-11.378846_pt1 | contig 12601 bp, 10 predicted proteins | sample MGYA00382765_ERZ1066118 | MGnify/ENA primary metagenome ERZ1066118 (study PRJEB33369, sample SAMEA5778348) | biofilm metagenome | biome: Industrial cooling water; feature: Water cooling tower basin; material: Biofilm | place: United Arab Emirates | collected...
GATGAAGGCCGGCCGGCGCTACATGACGATGGACTCGATCGCCGACTTCCGCGAGTTGACCGACATCAAGATCAAGGCTGGCACCACCGGCCTCCTGATGATCGGTGGCGGCGTGCCGAAGAACTTCGCGCAGGACACGGTGGTCTGCGCCGAGATCCTCGGCCACGAAGACGTCGAGATGCACAAGTATGCGGTGCAGATCACCGTTGCCGACGTCCGCGACGGCGCCTGCTCTTCCTCGACGCTCAAGGAAGCGTGCAGCTGGGGCAAGGTCGACACGGCGATGGAGCAGATGGTCTTCGCCGAGGCGACCAGCGTTCTGCCGCTGCTGGCGTCGGACGCCTATCACCGCGGCCACTGGCGCAACCGCGAGAAGCGGCGCTTCGCCAAGCTGTTCGGCTGACGGCCTGTGAGGCCGTCAGCCCGGACTTGATCCGGGGTCCGCCTTCCTTTCGTCCTGCACGAGAGAAGAAGAAGGCGGATCCCGGCTCAAGGCCGGGATGACGGTTGCATTGGAGCCACAACCCTCTACCCTCCCCCGCCTAGCCTCGGGGGAGGGTTTTTCATGTCCGTTCATCCGCTCGCGCAGCCGGTGGCGCTGCTCGCCGCCTGGACCTTCGTCATCTTTTTCTGGATGTATGCGACCCGAATCCCGGCCATGATCCGAGCCGGTATCGACCTCAAAACGCTGCGCGGAGGCACAGGCGCCTCGCTCGACCAGAAACTTCCGCCTGAGGTGCAGTGGAAGGCGCACAACTATAATCATCTGCTGGAGCAGCCGACCTTGTTCTATGCAGTGGCCCTGCTGCTGATCGTCATTGGTTCCGCAAGCAGCCATGCCGTGCCGCTGGCCTGGGGTTATGCCGGGCTTCGTATCGCGCACAGCCTGGTGCAGACCACCGTGAACATCACCCGCATCCGCTTCCTCCTCTTCTTTGCGGCGAGCCTGTGCCTGCTCGGCCTGGTCGTCATCGCGTTGCTGCAAGTCTTCTAGAAGGAACAGTCATGATCCCATCGCCTCTGCTCGGTCCCGTCGTCGCGCTAGTCGCCTGGTCGTTGATCGTCCTGTTCATCATGGCCTTTATCCGCTTCCGCGGCGTGAAGGCGGCGAAGCTGAAGGTCGATCCGTCGCGCGGTGGGCGCGGGCAGGATCTCGATGGGGTGCTGGAGCCGCGCTACAATTGGCCGGCGCACAATTATGCCCACCTGATGGAGCAGCCGACCCTGTTCTACGCCATCGTTCTGGCGCTGGTGCTGATGGGCTTCGACCATCCCATCAACGTCACTCTGGCCTGGGTCTATGTCGCGCTGCGGGTGGTGCACAGTCTGGTGCAGATCTTCTTCAACGACCTGCGCCTGCGCTTTCCCTTGTTCCTGTTGAGCAGCCTCGCGCTTCTCAGCCTGACGATCCACGCCGGGCTGAGGCTGTGGCATTGAGCCGTTCTCAGGCGCCGCGGGTGAAACAAGCCGCCAGCTCGACATGGGTCGACCAGCGGAACTGGCCGACCGGCTTCACCCAGACCAGCCGGTAGCCGCCGCGCACCAGCACCGCTGCGTCGCGGGCGAAGGTGGCGGGGTTGCAGCTGACATAGGCGATCCGCGGAACGGTCGAGCCGGCAAGCTGGGCCACCTGCGCTTCGGCACCGGCGCGCGGCGGGTCGAGGACGAGCCCGTCGAGGCCGGCGAGCTCGTCCGCCATCAAGGGGCGGCGATAAAGGTCCCGGTGCTCGGCATGGATGGTCGGCGCGGCGCGCTTCAGGGCCAGCACGGCGTCGCGGCTGGCCTCGGCCGCGCGGACCTTGCCGGGCAGCGCCAGCGCGAAGGTGCCGATCCCGGCGAACAGGTCCGCGACTTCCTCCGCTCCGTCCAGCGCCTCGCGTACGGCCTCGACCAGCACGGCCTCGCCGTCGGCCGTCGCCTGAAGGAAGGCACCGACCGGAAGGGGCACCGGACGCCCGGACAGAGTGACGGTGGCGGGCTGCGGCTCCCACCGCACCTCCGGCCCGAGCCCCTCGTCGAGCGCCAGCCGGGCAAGGCCGTTCGCTTCCGCGAAGTCGACCAGCCCTTGCGCGGCGGCAAAGCCCTCGGCCTTGACGCCCTTCAGCAGCAGGTCCGGCCCTTGATCGGCCAGCGTCAGCTGTACTTCCGCGGTGCGCTTGGGCGCGAGCAGGAGCGAGAGCAGCTGGCGGAGCGGCGCAACCAGCGCGAACAGCTCGGGCCGGAGGATATGGCACTCGGCCATGTCGATGATCCGGTTCGACTTCTCCGCATTGAAGCCGATCACCACCCGCCCACCGGCCTTCAGCGCGCGAAGGGTCGCCCGGCGCCGGCTTCGCGGGGGCGACAGGTGGGCCGGCCTGACCTCGCACTCGATCCCCTGCTGGGCAAGGGCGCCCGCCACGCGTCCCTCGACAAAGGCAGCGAAAGCCATGTCGTCGACATGCTGGAGCTGGCAGCCGCCGCATTCCGGAAAATGGCGGCATGGCGGCAGCTGGCGGTGAGGACCGGGCGTGACATCGCCCGCTTGGTCGACGAGGTCGCCGGGCGCTGCAAAGGCGATGTGTCGGCCGCTTGACGTCACCCCCTCCCCGCGAGCTGCGATCCGGACGATTTCCTCGCTCACAACGCCTCCAGCAGATCGTCGGCGATCATCATGGGACCTGCCCGCTCGGCAGCACGTCCGTGCAGCCAGACCCCGGCACAGGCCGCCTCGAAGGCGCCGAGCCCGCGCGCGCGAAGGGCTGCGATCATGCCCGCGAGCACGTCTCCGCTGCCCGCGGTGGCAAGCCAGGCCGGCGCCGGCGGAGCGAAGCCGAGGCGACCGTCGGGCGAGGCGACCAACGTGTCGGGACCCTTGAAGACGATTACCGCGCCCGACGCCTCGGCCGCCGCCAGCGCCTGCTCGGCCTTGCTGCCGGGAAGCGCCCCGAACAGCTTCGTGAACTCGCCCGCGTGCGGAGTGAGGATCGCGTCCTGCCCCATCAGGCGGGCAGGCTCGCCAACGAGGCCGATGGCGTCCGCATCGAGCACCTTGGGCGCCCGGCTGGTCAGCGCCAAAGTGAGAAGCTGCGGCAAGTCGCCGAGCCCCGGCCCGACGAGCAGGCAGCCGATGCGCGGATCGTTGACCTGCGCGTCGCCCGTCTGAACAACGCTGAGCGGAAGTCCGTGGATCGGGGACGCGGTGGAGACCCGCACGTAACCGGCTCCGCTCCGCGCCGCAGCGCTCGCGGCAAGGGCGATCGCGCCCGGCATGGTTCCGGCGAGCGCATGCACCAGGCCGCGGCTGTACTTGTGGGCGTCGGGAGCGACCGGGGGCAGGTCGGGCTCCCCGATCTCGAACCAGCGCGCCTGCGCCTCGATGCCGATGTCGGCGAGCACCAGGCGGCCCATGCTTGTCATGGCGGGCATTAGGCGGTGAGCGGGCTTCAGGGCACCGAAGGTGACGGTGAGGTCCGCCGCCGGCACCGCCGACAGCAAGGTCCCGCTGTCCGCCTCCACCCCGCTCGGCAAGTCGCAGGCGACGGTCAGCTGCGCTGCCTCGGCGAGACTACAAAATCGTTCAGTTACAGGGGCTTCCAGGCCCCGGCTGAGACCCGTTCCGAACAGGCAATCGATCAGCAACGGCGCCGGACCAGCCTCGTCGTACGGCTCAACCGCTCCGGTCCAACGCGCTCGCGCGGCGCGGGCGAGCTCGGTCGACGGCTCAGCCAGCGCCGCTACCCGGACGTCCGCTCCCCGTTCCGCCAAGTGCCGCGCCGCGACATAGCTGTCGCCGCCATTGTTGCCGGGCCCGCAAAGGACCAGCGCCGGCATGGGACCGGCGAAGCGGTGCGCGGCCTCGGCCAAGCTCGCCCCTGCCCGCTCCATCAGCTCGCCAAGACCAACGGGCGCGGCCAGCTCCGCCTCGCGCATCGCGGCGGCAGTCAGGATGGGGCGGGTCATTCTTGTGTCACCGTCACCCCGGGCTCGACCCGGGGTCCCGCTACTTCCTGCCTTCCAGAAAAAGAAGTTGGACCCCGGATCGAGTCTGGGGTGACGTAAAGAAGGACCAGTCGGTAACTCACCTCAGGAAACTCGCCATGTGCCACCAGCGCTGAGGACATGCAGCGGCGGCCCTGTCCCGCGCCGCCTCGCCTGCGAACAACGCAAAGCAGGTCGCGCCCGAGCCGGACATGCGGGCGAGCTCGACCCCTTGCTGTTCGCCCATCCAGTCGAGCACTGCCCCGATCTCCGGCACCAAGGCCCGGGCTGGCGCCTCGAGGTCGTTCCGCCCCTCGCGCCAGTTCGCCAGAGGCCCGCGGTCAACCCCATCCCACCGCCCGAACACGGCTGCGGTGGAGAGGGGGAGCCGGGGGTTGACCAGCAGCACCGGCGTATCCGCCACGCCGGCATCGACCAGCGCAAGCTTGTCCCCGGCCCCCTCCCCGCGCGCGGTCATGCTGAGCAGACAGGCGGGAACGTCGCTTCCAAGCTGCGGCGCGATCCGCTCGGCCAGTGCCGGATCGCAGCCCCACAGCCGCGTGCACAGGCGAAGCGCCGCCGCCGCGTCGGCCGAGCCGCCGCCGATCCCGCTCGCCACTGGCAGGCGCTTGTCGAGGGTCAGGCGTACGCCCTTGCCGACCCGCGCCTCGGCCGCCAGCGCACTTGCCGCACGATGGACCAGATTGTCCGCGCCGTCATCGAGCATCGCTGCAAAGGGCCCCGTCACGGTCAGCGACAGGTCGTCGGCAAGCGCCCCGGACAGGGAGTCCCCATCGGTGCAGAAGGCAAAAACCGTCTCGAGGTCGTGGCGCCCGTCAGCTCGCTTGGCGCGGACGTGGAGGGCGAGGTTGATCTTGGCCGGCGCGATCTCGACCAGCGGCGGGCGCTGGTTCACGGCGCGGCGTTGGCCGTATCGAGCCCGGCGGCAAGCTTTGCCTCGACCCGGCCACGCACCTCCCCGCCGGCGGTGACCAGCGCTGCCGCCCAGGCATGGCGCGCCTCGAACTTGCGACCCGCCGTGTAGAGCGCGTCGCCCAGATGCTCGTGGATCTCCGCCTGCAGCGGGTCGGCGGCGGCGGCTCGGCCGAGCGTGTCGATCGCCTGATCGACGCGGCCGCGCTTGAATTGGGCCCAGCCTAGAGAGTCGGTAATCGACGCGTCATCCGGCGCAAGCTTGCTTGCACGGGCGATCAGCGCCTCGGCCTCGTCCAGCTGCTCGCCCCGCTCCAGCCGGGCATAGCCGAGATAGTTGAGGACGATCGGATTGTCGGGCGCGAGCGTCCGGGCGAGTTCCAGCGCGCTTTTCGCCTCCGGCCAGGAATTGCCCTGCTCAAGCGCGGCACCGCGAAGCAGGTGCAAAGTCCATGGCTCGGGCCCGGCGCCGCCATTCTGGACGGCCGCCACCGCCCGGCCGTAGGCCTCGGCCGCTTCGGCATGGCGGCCCATGGCATCAAGCACGTCGCCCAGGCGGACCCAATCCTCGGCCTCCTCCCGTCCCTCCGCGAGAAAGGCGCGGGCGCGGGCGAGTGCTTCTTCTTTTCGCTGGTCGGCGAGCAGGCTGCGGATCTCCGCATCGCGCGCATCTCCGACGAAAGGTGAGCCCTCGGGCATGGCCCGGAGCACCGCCACCGCATCGTCGCTTCGCCCGCTCCGCTCGAGCATCAGGGCGAGCACCAGCCGAAGCTGCGGATTGGCGGAGTCGGCATGCCGGGCCACCTGGACCAGGGAAAGCGGGAGCGCGCGGCTGTCGCTGTCCCCAAGCGTGAGGGCCAGGCCGAGCAGCAGTTCGGATAGGGCCGACGCAGCGGTCCTCACCTCTCCTTCGAGCCGGCCTCGCGACGCGACCACCGCCGCTGCCCGGGCCAGGGTCGGGTCGCGGCCGCCGAGCAGCGCCAGAGCCTCGTTCCGCTCGCCCTTGCGGAGGAGGGCTGCAGCGAAGGCGATGCGCAGCCGGTCGCCCCGCCCACCTGCTCCGGCCAGCGCCCGCGCGATCAGCGGGCGTGCCTCCGCGACTCGTCCGGTATCGAGCCAGATCAGCGCCTGGTGCTCGACCACAGCGGCAAACAGCAAATTGTCACGCCCGACGCTGCCCAGCAGCCGAACGGCCTCACGCTCGCCCCCGCGCTCGGCCAGCAGCCAGGCACGGACGAAAGGCTCGAGAAAACCGATCTCGGGAGGGAGCGGCGCCAGCCGGTCTACCCGCGCCTTGCCGGCCTTCAGCTCGTCGGCGAGCAGCAGCAGGCGCGCGTCGGGCGCAAGCTCTTCGGCCGGCCGGCTCCGCGCCAGCGTCAGCGCGAGCGGCATGTCGCCGGCAAGGATCGCCTGCGCCAGCGCGCGCCTGGCGACCATGCCGTTGCCGGGCTCGGCCGCGGCCAGGCTGGCGAAGAGAATGGCGGATCGCCGAGCGTCGCCGGCATCCGCGGCCGCCTTGGCGGCGACAAAGGTCGAGGCGCCCGAGCGAACCGTCGGCAGCTTCGCCTCGGCAGCGACCGGCCATCCAGCCAGCGCGGCCGCAAGGGCGAGGCTACATGTTCGGATAGTTGGGGCCACCCCCGCCCTCCGGAGTCACCCAGTTGATGTTCTGGCAGGGGTCCTTGATGTCGCAGGTCTTGCAGTGGACGCAATTCTGCGCGTTGATCTGCAGCCTCGGGCGGTCGCCCTCCAGCACATATTCGTAGACGCCGGCCGGGCAGTAGCGCTGCTCGGGCCCGTCATAATCGGGGAGGTTGACCCGCGTCGGGATCTCCGGATCCTTCAGCACCAGGTGGACCGGCTGGTCCTCCTCATGGTTGGTGTTCGACAGGAACACGGAGCTGAGCTTGTCGAAGCTGATCACGCCGTCTGGCCTGGGATAGTCGATCGGCGGGGCGATGTCGCGGCGCCACAAGGTCGTGTGGTCCGGGTGATGCTTCATCGTCACCGGCAGGCCAATACCGAGATGCTGCATCCACAGGTCCGTGCCGGCGACAATGGTGCCGATGGTCGCACCGAACTTGGCGACTGCCGGCTCGGCGTTGCGGACCTTCTTCAATTCCTGCCCGACCCAGCCGTTGCGGACGCTGGGCTCATAGCTGTCGAGCACGTCCCCGCGCCGATCCGCCGCGATCGCCTCGAACGCCGCTTCGGCCGCCAGCATGCCGGTCTTCATCGCGGTATGCGTGCCCTTGATCCGTGGCACGTTGACGAAGCCTGCCGAGCAGCCGATCAACGCACCACCGGGGAAGGCAAGCCGAGGAATGGACTGCCACCCGCCCTCGTTGATCGCCCGCGCGCCGTAGCTGACGCGCCGCCCGCCTTCGAGCAGCGGACGGATCGCCGGATGCTGCTTGTAGCGCTGCATCTCATCGAAGGGCGACAGATGCGGGTTCTTGTAGCTCAAGGCCACGACGAAGCCGATCGACACCTGGTTGTTGTCCTGGTGGTAAATCCACCCTCCGCCCCAGGCGTCGTCCAGCGGCCAGCCCTGCGTGTGGATCACCGTGCCGGGCTTGTGCTTCTCGGGATCGATGTCCCAGAGTTCCTTGATGCCGATGCCATAGACCTGGGGCTGGCAGTCGGCCTCAAGGTCATACTTCTTCTTGAGCTGCTTGGTCAGGCTCCCGCGCGCTCCTTCGGCGAAGAAGGTGTAGCGGGCATGGAGCTCCATTCCGGGCTGGTAGTCGCCCTTGGGCTGCCCGTCGCGGCCGATGCCCATGGCGCCGGTCGCGACGCCCTTCACCGAGCCGTCGTCATGGTAGAGCAGTTCCGCCGCCGGGAAGCCCGGAAAGATCTCGACGCCAAGCTCTTCCGCCTTGCCGGCCAGCCAGCGGCAAAGGTTGGCCAGGCTGCCGGTGAACGTCCCCTTGTTGTCGAGAAAGCTCGGCATCATCAGATGCGGAAGATTGAACTTCTTCGTCTTGGTCAGCACCCAATGCTGGTTGGACGTGACCGGGACACGATTGAGCAGGCAGCTGTCGTCCTCACGCCAGTCGGGCAGAAGCTCGTCGAGGCTCCTGGGATCGATGACCGCGCCCGACAGGATGTGGGCGCCGACTTCGGAGCCTTTTTCCAGCACGCAGACCGACAGTTCGCGCCCGCTTGTCGCCGCCAGCTGCTTCAGCCGGATCGCCGCACTGAGCCCCGCCGGCCCCGCGCCGACGATCACGACATCATATTCCATCGACTCCCGGTCGCTCATGCCTGATCGCAATCCTTTTCGAGATAGTCCGTTGCGGCTTGGCGTTCGTCACCCCTTCCGTCAATGGCCGCAAGGACTATGCTTGGAACCATGGGCGAGGGAGGGCAGGTAACGGCGCTGAGCCGGGCGGAGGCGGCCAGCCTGCTTGGCTGGTGGCTCGAAGCCGGCGTCGATGTGGGGATCGGCGAAGAGCCTCGCAACTGGTTGGCGGCCAAGCCCTTCCCGCTAGCGGAACGTCCATCACCCCTCCCGCTTGCGGGAGGGGCCGGGGGTGGGCCTGTCCAGGCAGAAGCACCCCAGGACACGCCCACCCTCCCTTCCCTTCCCGCAAGCGGAAGGGGGAGCATTCCCGCGACCCTCCCCACCTACCACGACTGGCTTGCCACCAGCGCCGACCTTCCCCTGTTCCGCGCAGGCGCCTCGCGCGCGCTTCCGCATGGCCCGGCCGAGGCGGAGATCATGCTGGTCACCGGTCTTCCCTCACCCGAGGACGCGAGCGAAGGAAAGCCGATCGGCGGTGCGGCCTGGCAGCTCGCCACGCGGATGCTGGCGGCGGTCGGCCTGACGCCCGACCAGGCCTATGTCGCGGCGATAAGCTGCTTCTCGGGCGCCGGCAGCCGCCTGTCCGCGCCGCAGGAGGAGCATTGCCGCGAGAGCCTGCTCCACCACATCGCCCTGGTTGGGCCGAGGCGCCTGCTGCTGCTCGGCGACGAGCCGGCGCGGCTGCTGCTCGGCGAACGGCTCGCCCAGGCCCGCGGCCGCGTGCACCGGGTGCAGCAGGTGCCGACCGTGGTCACCTTTCATCCTCGCCACCTGCTCGAGCGAAGCGCCGACAAGGCGCTCGCCTGGCGTGATCTCCTGCTTCTCATGGGGGAACCCACTTGAGCCTGTTCCTTGTTCTCGCCGCCCTTCTCGCCGGCACCCAGCCCGCCACCCCGCCCGAGGATCCGCTCGCGCCGATCGACGAACCGCATGAGACGGAGCCCGCCAAGCCTGAGCCGCCGGCTCCGGCGCCCGCACCGCTGGTGGTTCCGAAGAGCTGGCCCGAGGTCTTCGCCGCCGTTCGCGCCAGCCAGTGGGCAGCGGCGGCGGCGGGGATCGAGGCCCTGCCCCACTCGCCCCTGACCCCGCTTGCCCGCGCCCAGCTGTTCACCGCCCGCGGTTCGCCGCCCGTCAGTGCGGCGCAGCTCACCGCCCTCCTCGCCGAAGCGCCCGAGCTCCCCCAGGCCGAGCAGTTGCTGCGCATGGCCCAGACCCGCGGCGCCACGGCCCTGCCCGCCATCCCTCGCCGCGCCGCGCTGGTGCCGATCGGCACCACCCCGCGCCGTGGTCGCACCCGCCCCGTTACGGGGGAGCCGGAGGCAGACAAGCTCCGCACCGAGCTCGAGCCCTTGGTCAAGGCCGACGACAGCGCCGGGGCCGAGGCCCTGCTCACCCAGCGTGCTCCGCTGCTCTCCCTCGAAGCCCGCGCCGAGGTGGGCCAGCGCGTGGCCTGGATCTATTACACCAACAATCTCGATGCCGACGCCCGCCGCGTGGCCGACCAGTGGCGGCAAGGCGCAAGCGGCGAGTGGGCGCTGCAATCGGCGTGGGTCAGCGGGCTTGCAAGCTGGCGGCTCGGCGACTGCAATGCCGCGGCGCGCTCCTTTGCGGAGGTAGGCGCCGGCTCGGCCGAGCCGACCTTGTCGGCCGCGGGTCATTATTGGGCCGGACGGGCCGAGATGGCCTGCGGCCGCCCCGCCGCGGTCCAGCCGCACCTTCGCGCCGCCGCCGCCAAGGGGGTGGAAACCTTTTACGGGCAGATCGCCCGCCGCCGGCTCGGGCTCGACACCCGCCTTCCACCAGTCGACCTGTCCGCTGCGGCCCGCGCCGCCGCCTTGCCCAACATCGCTCGCGCCGAAGCGCTGGTGCAGATGGGCGAGCGCGATCTTGCGGGCGAGATCCTCCGCCACCAGGCCCGCATCGGTGCCCCGGCCGACCAGGCGGCGCTGGTCGCCACCGCCAAGCGCCTCGAGCTTGCCGCCACCCAGCACTTCCTTGGCCACTTCGGCCAGCCGGGCGCCCGGGTCGTCCCCGCCGCCCGCTACCCCCGGCCGAGCTGGGTCCCGCGCGGCGGGTGGCGGATCGACCCGGCGCTGGCGCTGGCCCACACGCTCCAGGAAAGCAGCTTTCGGGCGGAAGCCGTCAGCCCGGCCAACGCGGTCGGCCTGATGCAGGTGCTGCCCACCACCCGCGACCTCATTGTCCGCGCCCGCGGGCTTGCCACCGGCAACCTCAAGGATCCGGCGGTGAACATGGACTTCGGCCAGGAATATATCCGCTGGATGCGGGAACATCAGGCGACCGGGGGGCGGCTGCCCAAGATCGTCGCCAGCTACAATGCCGGACCGCTGGCGGTCGGCCGCTGGCAGGTCGACGACCGCGGCGATCCCCTGTTGTGGATGGAGTCCATGCCCTTCTGGGAAACGCGCTTCTACGTACCCGCCGTGATGCGCAACCTGTGGGTCTACCAGGGCTTCGACAATGCGCCGACCCCGACGCTGACCGAGCTTGCCCAGCACCGCTGGCCGAGCTTCCCGGAGAAGAGGTAGCTCTTGTGCTTCGGCGCAGGCCGGAGCCCAGTGCCTTTCGCCAGACCCGGGATAGAGAAAACTGGGCTCCGGCCTGCGCCGGAGCGCAAGCTAATTCCGGAAGATCTGCCCGGTCCAGCTCAACGACAGGATCGGCTTTCGCTCACGCTTGCGGTCGGCTTCGAACGCCTGCCGTTGCTCCTCCGCAAGGCTTGGCCGCGGCGGGGTCTCGCTCGGAGCGGGCTGGTACGGATCCTTCTCCATGGGCCTGAGACTAACCGGGAAAGGTGACTGGCATCCCTCACTTATGTTGCGGAACGAAGAAAGATGTTCTTGTTCCGTTCTCGGGCTTGTACTAGCGTTATGCCATGCCCGTCGAGTCGATCCAAGGACGCGGAGCGACCCGCAACCTGACGCCAAGCCGCTTCGGCCTGCCCGAACGGCTGGTCGAAGGCGACTGGCTCGATGAAGTGGAACTGCTCGACGGCGTGGCGCAGCGGCGCACCACTGTCACGGTGGAACGGCCCAAGTCCATTCTCACCCGCAACCAGTCGCCAGACATCGGCTTTGACCGCTCGGTCAATCCTTACCGCGGCTGCGAGCATGGCTGCATCTACTGCTTCGCCCGGCCGACCCACTCCTATCACGACCTCTCGCCCGGCGTGGACTTCGAAAGCCGGCTGTTCGCCAAGCCCGACGCGGCGAAGCTCCTCCACGCCGCTCTGTCGCGTCCCGGCTATGAATGCGCGCCGATCGCGCTTGGCACCAACACCGACCCTTACCAGCCGATCGAGGGCAAGTGGCGTATCACCCGGCAGCTGGTCGAGCTGCTGGTGGAAACCAATCACCCCTTCACCATCACCACCAAGTCGGACCGGGTGCTCCGCGACCTCGACCTTATCGCTCCTGCCGCACACAAGGGGCTTGCGGCCGTTGCCGTATCGGTGACCTCGCTTGACCCCGCCATCAGCCGCACGCTGGAGCCGCGCGCACCGGCGGGGCGGAAGCGGATCGAGGCCATCCGGCAGCTGAACGAGGCCGGGGTCCCCACCCTTCTCGCCGTGGCGCCGATAATCCCGCAGATCACCGATCATGAGCTCGAGACCATTGTCGAAGCGGGCGCCGCCGCCGGGGCCAGGGCCGGCTTCTATCTTCCGGTCCGCCTCCCCCACGAGGTCGCGCCCCTGTTCCGCGCCTGGCTCGACGAACACTATCCCGATCGGGCCGCCAAGGTGATGGCGACCATTCAGGCGATGCGCGGGGGCAAGGACAACGACCCCAATTTCTTCACCCGCATGCAGGGGCAAGGGCCATGGGCCGAGCTCCTTCGAACGCGGTTCGCGCGGGCGGCCAGGAAAGCGGGGCTCGGGACCGAACGGATGAAATTGCGCCGCGACCTGTTCCAGCCACCGGAGGGAAGGCAGATGCGGCTGCTGTGACCCTTTCCCGTCGTCCCTGCGAAGGCAGGGGCCTCAGGCGTTTCGCTCCTTTCCTGACGTTTCGCGTACGCGAGAATCAAGGACCCTTCGTTCTCCGGCGAAAGCCGGAGCCCAGTGCCTTCTTGTCTCTGCAACGGGCATGGAAAGAGCGACTGGGCCCCGGCTTTCGCCGGGGAACAAGTTGCGCTTGCCGGTTTGGCCCACTCCTCTAAACCCGCTCCATGCGCATCCTCCTTGCCAGTCTCCTCGCCGCCGTCGCTCTCCCAGCCTCGGCCCAGCCCGCTTCAGACAACGCCCGCGTCGCCGCCCTCCGCGACGCCGCGCTGAACGACGACATCGCCTGGGACATCACCGAGGACCTCACCACCGAAGTCGGCCAGCGCCTCGCCGGAACCGAGGCCGAAGCGCGCGCCCGCGCCTGGTCGGTCCGCCGC
>ERZ1066118.1713-NODE-1713-length-12588-cov-12.252693_pt1 | contig 12588 bp, 9 predicted proteins | sample MGYA00382765_ERZ1066118 | MGnify/ENA primary metagenome ERZ1066118 (study PRJEB33369, sample SAMEA5778348) | biofilm metagenome | biome: Industrial cooling water; feature: Water cooling tower basin; material: Biofilm | place: United Arab Emirates | collected...
CACCGACAACCGTAGGATCATCGCCTACTCCTTCCACCTACTCAACTACTCTATTGCTAATTACTTCTAATAAGGCGTGAAAAGTAGTGTAAAGAAGTTGCTATAGCCCTGTCTATCAAAAAAACGACAACGACGATCGAAAAAACGACAGCTCGAAGCGCGATCGCGATGCTCAGTCTGCTGCGATCGGTCGTTTTCCTGCCAGACATTGACTAGGTGTAATCCCAAACCGCCGCTTAAACGCGCTGGCAAAATTTCCCAAATGCCCATAACCAACCCGCATCGCCACCTCAGCCACCGTGCGATCGCCCTGACGCAATAACTGTTCCGCCTGCTCTAGTCGTCGCTGCTGCAAATAGCACATCACTGTGATGCTGAATAGCGTTTGAAACCCACGTTGGAGAGAACGAGGGGTTAACCCGACTTGCCGTGCCAACTGGGGTAACGAAAGGGGCTGAGCAAATTGTGTCGTCAAAACTTCCTTTGCATAGTGCAACCGTTCGATCGTCTCTGGTTTCAAACTCGGTGTAGATTGATTTCGCGCCCCATCTTCCGAAATCGAATCGAGATGCATCGCCAACAGTTCAAACACCTTTCCTTGAAGGTACATCCGTTTTGCTGCACCCCGATAAGGCGCATTCCACATCTGGAGAGCCAGCGATCGCATCGCTGGGGTGACTTTAGGATAAAACGAAACCTTCCAATCTTCCACTTTGAACAATTGCTTCACCGAATCGGACTGCCGCTGTCGATCGTTGGGAAAAAACGATTCCAGCACGTCTGGCGCAATCTCGACATTGACACTGGCTGAACGCTGTGGACTTCGCCATCGCTCCAGATATGCAGGCGAAATCCCGCTTCCCGAAAAATAGCTGCGAGTAGAGTCGAACGTGGGATGAAGATCGCAGTCTAGAAAACCTGACAGAAAAATTGTCATCTGAATCAGATGCTCGTGAGCGGATACCTTCACCTCTAAATCTCGGCGATATTCAATATCCGCAAAATCTAACCACACACCAGGCAATAACTCCATCATCCGACCGTAGCCCCACCCGAGTTGCTCTGGCACTCCCGTTAGTTCCTCAAACTCATCCAAAATTATGCTGTCAGGACAAGTCACAGGAGCCTGCTCTTGCAGTTCATCCAAGTCGGATTGGTTGAAAATCAAAGTCATGGTGGGTCTACGTCAAGATCGCAGATTGACTTGAGTGATAATAAATTGCAATAGTATACCGCGATCGCCCCGAAACCCAAAACGCCTCATCCTATGAATGCAACGGTAGCTCGACGACAAAACACGCCCCCCATCGGCTGGTTAAACGCCACAATCGTACCGTTGTGGGCTTCTACGATCGCCTTGGCAATTGCCAAACCCAGCCCCGTACCTTGCTGCTGACCGCTATGGAAGCGATCGAAGATGTGTTCTAGGAAATCGGTAGGAATACCCCGACCCGTATCGGCAATTTCAATCCATGTCTTGTCCCTAATGACTTTCAGGCGCAGATCGATGCGTGTCTGTTCGGGAGTATAGCGGATGGCATTATCCAAAATATTCGATAACACTTGCTCGATCCGGTCTGGATCGCCTAGCACCACAACTTTCTTGGCAATAGCAGTCTGAAAAACGCGCTGTCCCATCATCAGGTGAAACTGGTCGGCAAGTTCAGTACATAATTAGATTTCGATCGACGCAACTCGCTTGCAACAATTTCTCTAATTCACCTGAAACCAACGATAGCCGTAGCCAGAGATTTCGATGGAGTTAGAATTACAATCCATCTGTTCGTAGGGGCGATCGCCATATACGTCCAATAAATGCGGGTATTCTACCGATTTCAAGGTAATGGTGCATGACTGTGCAGATAGATTGTGAATGGCAATAACTGTAGTTCCATTCTGCTGAGAACTGTGGGCAAATACACTTGGTTCGTCTGTGGCAACTATTTCCCACTTACCAGAGCCAAATTCTGGATACTGCTTGCGCGTACGGATTGCCCGTTCCATCCAACTGAGAATAGAGTTAGGGTCGCGCTGTTGGGAAGTCACGTTAAGCTTTTGATATCCGTACTCTCCTCGAGCGATCGCAGGTCGCGCCAATTTATCTGCTGGTGCAGACGAGAACCCACCATTCTCTCTACTAGACCATTGCATCACCGTGCGGACGCTGCCGCGACCCTCTAAAGAGAGATCGTCACCCATGCCAATTTCTTCCCCATAACGCAGCATCGGCGTACCAGGCAGGGTCAGTAACAAACTGTACACTAATTCTATTTGCTGGCGATCGCCCCCCAGCATGGGTGGTAGCCTGCGCCGAACTCCTCGCCCCCACAGTTGCATATTCTCATCGGGTGCAAAAGCTTGAAAGATTTCCTGAATTTCTGACTCTTGGAGGCGATCGAGCGTTAATTCGTCGTGGTGGCGGACGAAGTTGAGCCACTGACAGCTATGGTGAGTGTCGGGTAAGATTTTCAGCCCCTCAGCAAGAGTCGCCGCATCTTGCCGCGCCAGTGCCAAAAACATGTGCTGATTCAACAGAAAACTAAACAGCATATGCATTTTGTCGCCATTGCCAAAATAAACTGGAATTTGGTCTGCATCGACATTAGCTTCAGCAAGTAAAATTGCATCAGCTCGCCGCGAGACGAGAAACGCCCGCATTTCGATCAAGAAACCTTCCAAGTCTTCCGGTTTTGCTTCTGGAATGCCAATTCCTTTAATTAAAAAAGGTGCGGCATCAATCCGAAAGCCAGAAACTCCCAACTCCAACCAGAAGCCCATAATTTTGCAAATTTCTTCCCTCACGGCTGGGTTGGCGATATTTAAATCTGGCTGTTCTTTATAAAAGTGGTGTAAGTAATAAGCTCCTGCTTTATCGTCGCAATCCCAAAGGCTATCTTCTACATCGGGAAAAGCAATTTGTTTGGGGTCAGCTGGCGGGGGATTATCCGACCATACATAATAGTCGCGATATTTAGAGTTGCGATCGCTCCTAGCCTCTTGAAACCAAGGATGCGCGATCGATGTGTGGTTGACGACAAGATCGACTATAACTCTAATTCCCCGTTCCCGTGCCTTGTGCATGAACTCGACAAAATCGCCCAACGTTCCCAATCGAGAATCGACGCCGTAATAATCCATCACGTCATAGCCATTATCGCGGTTGGGAGAAGGATAGAACGGTAATAACCATAAGCAAGTGACTCCCAAACCTGCAAGATAATCCAATTTTTGAGTTAATCCTGGAAAATCGCCCACGCCATCGCCATCCGAGTCCATAAATGTCTCGACATCGAGAGAATAGACGATCGCGTTTTTGTACCAAAGGTTTTGCATGGTGAGTGGGGTGTGGTGAAAGAGTCGGGAGTCGTAGGGGCGGGTTTTGAGCGAAGATCGATTGCCGTCAGCCATGATTCTTTTGCTAAACCCGCCTGTACAGGAGTCGGGTGTTAGTTGTTGGTCGCCGCGATCGCTGTTAATCGTCGTCGCCTTGGAGTCTAGCAATGCGATCGCTGGTGGCTGGGTGAGTACTTAAAAAGGCTGGTACTGAAGATTGGTTGCGTAATTTTTCCAAAAAGGCAATCATCTGATTTTGGTCGTAGCCAGCTCTTTGCATATTCTCAAATCCCAGCCGATCTGCTTCAAATTCTGCTTGACGGCTGCGCGGACGGCGCACGCCTAGCTCAACTCCCAACGCTACGACTTGGTTTCGATCTACTCCTGCCGCATTTGCCAAACCTTGAGCGATCGCAGTTTGACGCATTTGCTCTACTGTATGACGTGCCGCAATATGTCCGATTTCGTGGGCTAATACGCCAGCCAGTTGTGCTTCGTTATCTACAGCTTCTAGCAAGCCTGTCGTGACGTAAACAAAACCCCCAGCAGTAGCGAAAGCATTTATGCTTTTATCCTGCACCACTTGGAAAGTGTAGGGAATATCGGGACGAGAGCTAGTCTGAGCTAATTTTTGACCGATTCGATTGACATAGCTGTTCAACTTGCGATCGCGCACTGGTTGAAATTGAGTGCTAAGGAGTCGCTGATTGATTTGTTTGCCTAGCTCTACTTCATCTCGATCGGAAATCTTGTAGAGTTGAATTACTTGCGCTCCTTGCTGGAATAACTCTGCCCACGGAACCGCCAAAGCTACTTCGGGAGTACCTACACCAATTCCTAATGCGGCTATCGAGCTAAGTACTGGATAATACCAAGTTCGACGGGCAGATTTAAAAGTCTCAATCATATGCGAGTTGGGAGAAACAACCACTACACTAAATCTTTAAGCAAACTAATCTGAGCAACTGACTCTCTATCTTTACTCATTGATTTTGTAGCTTTTCTTTTCTCAGTGTCATCCTACTACTTATAGAGTTTTAGAAGCGTGGTGCGTGGTGCGTGGTGATAAATCTACAATCCTCTCACCAATTACCAACTATCAACCACCAATCACCAATTATCAGTGAAAATATTATTTATTTCTCTTAGCTTAAATACTCTATTTTTACTATTAGCAATATTTTTAGTTGCTAAGAAAGGAGGTATTTCTTATTTGCATACGAAACTTTCCAGAGTTAGTCAAAACCGCGATCTTCCTGGCATTCAAGTTACCAATCCCGTATATTACTTACAGAAAGTTAGTCAGTTTCAACTATTGCCAATATCTAAATTTGATATCGTATTTTTGGGCGATAGTATTACTGAGGAATGTGAATGGATTGAGTTACTAGAAAATCCTCAAATCAAAAATCGCGGTATCTCTAGCGATACTACGATGGGAATATTACCTCGTCTTGAAGATATTGTTATTGCTCAGCCAGCGAAAGTTTTTATCATGGTTGGGATTAATAACTTGATTCATTATCAGCAATCGCCAGCCGAGATTTTGGCAGACTATAGAAAGATTGTCATAGAAATTTGCGATCGCAGTCCTCAGACTAAAATATTTATTCAAAGCGTTTTGCCAATTAATCGGGCTAAGTCTGGTTTGAATGTGAGCGAGCGCGAAATCGTACAATTAAATTTTTACCTAAAAGAATTAGCGGCAGAATATTCACTGATCTATATTGAATTATATTCTTATTTGTCGAACGAACAGGGTGAGCTAAAAGATTTATATACGTTAGATGGAGTGCATTTAAACGGTCAAGCTTACTCGCTCTGGAAGCAAGTTATAGCAAAATATATATAGAAATTCAACAGTAAGTTATCGATCGAGCAAATGAGTAGTAGCAAAAAACACTTGCCGCACGATAGACATAAAAAGTTGCAACTTGGCAGTACATAATAGAAGCGATCGCCGTTGTAGCGTGCAGGTATACCCTCAAGCTTTAACTTCAAACTTGAGCTATTTCATCTTTACCTGAGTGCTGTTCTACTTTACAAATTGCCGCATTAATGAAGTCGTGGCGAGCCTGTCATGACCAGGAGAGTCTGGAGGCAATTGCGCCCAGTAGCACGATAAATCCTAACGCTCGCCGGAAGTAGTTAATACCTTGGAATAGTTCCAGCCACGCCCAGGTGAACAACGAGCCAAATGCGAGTGCGTCTAGTCCAGTGTGGATGTTGCCAGTCGTGGGAATCAAGTTGAGTAAAGTTGCTACTAGCCAGACTAGAATCGGCAGATTGGGCTTCTGAGCTATAACGATCTCACCCTGGCTGTCCCGAAAAGTTCGGTCGAACAGAGAGTCTTCCATATATTTGAGCGTATTGTAGGCATAATTAATGAAGTTTACTTTATGCAGTGGCTCAACGCTCATCCACCAAAAGAGTAGTGTTTTAGAGAAGAATAGTCAAAGAGTGCTGATAGTAGAGACTGACTGAAACCTTGTATTACTCTCATAGAAGTTACGCAGTTGAGATTTGTCATGCCCAACGAAACGCAGTACAGTGAAGCATTTGAACAGATTCTATCCGGCGGGAAGGCTTTGCCCACGTTTCGCTACCGCTTCACTCAAAATGACAACTAAGGTTCAAGTGCGTAAGTACTATCTCACTTAATGGCAGCATGAAATAACCAGCAAAGATTTTTAATTCTTCTCATGACATGACATCAAACATTGGTAAAGTTTTACTGATTGGAGTGACTGGCGGCACTGGCAAAAATGCAGTCAAGGGATTTCTCGATCTTGGATTCACCAACTTAAGCGCTATCACTCGCAAGATTGACCTGAGCCGCCCTAACGTGTCAAAGATAAGGGATGCAGGCGTTGAGCTAGTGGAGGCTAACCTGGATGATGAAGCATCGCTAGAGGCAGCTTTGAGAGGAATTTCGGCTGTCTACTGCCACGGTTTGTCTGCCGATGCCGCTAAACCCGATCCACAAGAAATCGAGAGAGCGCACCGACTGGCACGAGCTGCTAATGACGCTAAAATCGAGCATTTGGTATATAACTCCGCAGGTGGGGCAGACAGGAATTCTGGAGTCAGCCATATCGAGCAGAAGTATCAGGTGGAGCAAATTTTTAAACAGGCTGGCTTACCAACAACTATGCTCAGAGCTTGCCTATTCATGGAAGAGTTTTGGAAGAAGTATACGCGACCATCCATTCTTAAAGGAGTCTTCTCATTTTCGCTGCAGCCCGACAGACCGCTACATTTAATTACAACTAGGGATATGGGTCGCATTGCTGCCTATGTCATGAACGATTCACAAAAATACATCGGTCAAGAAATTGAGCTGGCTGGCGACGTGTTAACTCCTGTACAGATGGCACAGATATTCTCAAGCGTACAGTCTATGCCAGTCGTTTACAGAGAAATACCTGCATGGATATTTCTACTTCTTGGGCGATGGGAACTGTTTGCCCTGATTAGGTGGTATCGCACTCAAGGTTATCAAGCTGATGTCAGGCACTTGAGAGAAGAGGAATTTCCCGCACTCCTGACTACATTTGGTGAATTTCTGGCAGAAACTAATTGGGCAAACAAAGAACTTACTTACGAAAATCTATGACAGGAACGGGAATTTATCTCTTCGGTTCATCTCAAGCTCAACGGATTTGCACTGGAGTGAGATGCAAGCTGGGTTAAATCTTAATAACGATCGCATTCAAGGCTGAGGTTTGAAGCGTATAATCAACTTGAATACTGGCAAGCTTAATTATTAAGAATAAAGCTATAAATTGCTGAAAACTTTAACAAAATAATTAAGCCGATATTCTACCGACTTTATGATCTCTTGAATCAGAATCTGCATTTGCTATTAAATTGCCAATCTTCAAATGAGTGCAAAGCTGATAAATGCCGCGAGGTAGAGCATGTCTATTTCAAAAACACCAAATACTTCCTCAGCCAGCAGTAGCTACTTTATTCCAAAATCTGTTAATGATACTGCTATTGAAAATCCTATCGAGCGTCAAGAAGCAATTAGCAAGCGTCGTACTGAACACGATATTAATTCCCTAGATCGACAAGTTTGTTTTTACCTTTCTCCAGAAGAAGCGGAGATAGCTAAAGTTTCAGAAAGCGAATATCTAAGCGAATATCTCAATATACGACAACCTTTAAGCGGTAAACTCTTATGTTTTTCACCTGCGCAGCTCGATCGAGTTTGCCACGAACTTCCCGAACAATTCCGAGCGCGTTTCACTCAGGAATTGAGCTTGCCAGAAGATTTAGCAGGATATGCATTTTATGTTGGACCCGTACCACCACAAGTTGACGATAATCCAAACCAGTTTGATAGAAATAATCGCATGGTTTTGAATGGAGATGGAATGGTGTATCGCCTTGGGTTTGAACGAGGCAAAGCCACCCTCAAAACACGTCTGATGAAAACGCCGTGTTACTACGCAGATTTGGCGATTCAATTTCTCCCAGAATACGATCGCATTGGTTTTCGATTTCTCGATGGAGGGATGGTGCGCCATAGCCTTGCGTTAGGAACCCGAAACCAGGCAAACACCGCCTTTCTCGTTACCAAAGAGCATTTGATAGTGACCTTTGATGGTGCTAGACCTCATATCATCGATCCAGATTCCCTAGAAATTTTAGATGCAATTGGCGCAGCCAACGAATGGCTGGGATTAGCACCAAGTTTGATTCCGAAGCAATTGCAGCAAATCTTTCAACCCTATTCCAACCCAGCTCACCCAGTATGCGATTGCACGCCCAATCCAAAGTATCTAGAGTTTAAGGATGCTGATGGACTGTACACTGTAAACTTCTCTCAAGGGCTGAGCTTGCTGCAAGTTGTCGATCGTTTTCGCCAGTGGTTGAGGAGACAACAAAACGATCGGGTTTTGACAAATTCCTGGGGCGGTTTCACTGACCTACTACTCTACCGATTCGATCGACAGCAAATACGGAGATGGCGACTGTTCTTACCGAACGGAGAACCTGTCGTAGCTAAACATGCCATTCATCAAATGGCGTTAACAGAAGACTACATTATCTTGGGTGACATTGCCTTTGAAATTGAACTATCCCAAATTTTTGGTCCATTTTTATTTGGTTACATCCTCGCCTACCTCCGGAACCAGTCTAAAAATTTAACAGAGCTATCGAGTTTAATTGGCAGTTGGATCTCCTCAGTGTTTTTCCGATTAGTTCCACCGCGCCCATTCGCCGAATTGTACCTGGTTCCACGGGCAAAAGTTATAGAGTCACTTCAACAACAAATACCAGATCGAGATCTAGAACAAACACGATTAATAGCAACAAAAATTACACTACCTCGAGAGGTATCCCATTTTGTTGTAGATTATCAGAACCCAGAAGGCATCATTACCTTGCATTCAGCACATAGTGTAGGTTGGGATGTAACCGAATGGATTAGCGAGTACGATCGATCGGTGCAATCGGAGTGCGATCGCAGTGAGACTCTTTGGAGTATTCAAGCTAGAAAAGCTGTCGAGCAACTCCTAGTTCAGAACGTCTTTGAACCCGAGAATATTAAATGTTTACGCAAAAAAGACTTACTTGGCATGTTACCTAGCCCAGTAGATTTAAATTTCATCGCCCGCTACAAAATTGATGGCAACAAAGGCACAATTCTCCAGATGGCATCTCTCAGCGATCCAGGAAACAATCGATCGGGTTGTAACACTTGGTCAGTTGCAGTGAATACTCACCGAGATTTACAGCGAGAGCGAGAAACAGAAACTGACAAAACTATAACTAACTTGTATTGGATTTCATGGGGATTTTCATGGGAAGCGATCCCAAAGCGGATCTATTCAGAATACGCAAATCGGGATGTTCGTACTTTACCACCTGAAGCATTACCCACTGAAGATAAACCCATGACATTGCTGCGTTTGAATACCAAAACAATGGAAATTGAAGACTCCTTTGAATTTCCCATTGGCTATTTTACGCGATCGCCCCAATTTATTCCTAGTTCTGCCCCTTGTCCACCCGATCGAGATAAATCGACACACGGTTATATTGCCTGTGTTGTATTAGCTGATGACGAACAAGGCAAAGCGAAGGATGAGTTTTGGATTTTTCATGCTGATGACTTCAAACGCAAACCCATTTATCGTTTGAGCCACCCAAATGTCAGTTTAGGTCTGACAATTCATTCGAGTTGGTTGCCTTCAGAGCGCATCCAACAAGCTCGAAACGACTATCCTCTAGAAAAGCGTCAAAAAATGCGTTGCCAATTTTTGCAGCGCGATTATTCAGATCTAGTCGAACAGCATAGCATTCGTATAACTCAGAAGTTATTTCAAGACGTTATAGAAAAGCATTTTGTACCTCAAACTTCTGAACCTGAACTGAAAAAGGAATGGGGCATAAACTGAATCCTTTCTTTATCTTCAGATTTTGTCAAATTAAATGCGCTCTATAGGTTTGGTTCCAATTTATTTGTAGCTAAGGTCGTGAAAGCATAATTGTACTTCCAATCGTCACTTTCCTTTAAAATGAAGAACCGAGAAAAGATGATTACAGAAAAATTTTGGGAATTTATCATATTTGTTTGCGGAATGGGAGATGCAATTTAATTTATTGTTTAATGTTACCCTATTCATTTTTCTAGTTCTAGCTAACAGAAGTTGGGCACAAGTTATCTCGGACGACACTCTACCTACTAGGGTAAAAACGAAGGACGATCGCAACTTCGTCATTACTGAAGGGAGTCAAAGTGGGAATAATCTTTTTCATAGCTTCAGCGAGTTTTCCGTGCCCACTGGTGGTTCTGCTGTTTTTGACAATAGCTCTGATATTCAAAGAATTATTAGCAGAGTCACAGGCTCATCTATTTCTAATATTGACGGTTTAATTAAAGCCAATGGTAATGTTGATGTATTGTTGTTGAATCCCAATGGAATTATTTTTGGTTCAAATGCAGCATTAAATGTCGGTGGTTCTTTTCTCGCCAGTACGGCTAGTAGCCTGATCTTTGCCGATGGGAATCAATTTAGCGCGATCGCTCCTACAAATAAGCCCTTACTAACAGTTAACGTTCCCGTGGGACTGCAATTTGGGCAGACAGCAGGGAGTATCGTCAATCAATCTCAGACTGTCGATGCTAAGGGCGATCGCGTTGGTTTACAGGTGCGATCGGGGCAAACCTTGGCACTTATGGGCGGTGACATCAATCTGGTTGGAGGCGTGCTAACTGCACCAGAGGGACAGATCGATCTGGGTAGTGTTGCCCCGACCAGTCTAGTCAATCTAACTCCTACAAATAAAGGCTGGAACTTCAGTTATGAAAACGTACAAAACTTTCAAGACATTCAACTATCCGATCTAGCCCTAGTTAATGCCAGTGGCTTGGGTAGTGGCGGTATTCAGCTACAAGGCAGGAATGTGGTACTTAGTGGCGGTTCAAAGTTGCAGTCAGATACTTTCGGTTCTCTGCCAAGTCAAGATATCGTTGTTAATGCCTCAGATACAGTTTATGCACTGGGCACGACGATTTTACCTAATTTATACGAACCAGTTGAAGAAAAGTTTGGAATTTTAGTTCCGTTGCGTAGTGGTATATTTACTAACAACTTTTCTGGTGCTGGAGATGCTGGAAATATTTTCATCAATGCCAGGCAGCTAGCGATCCGAGATGGCGCACACATAAGCACTACTGTTTACATTCCTGCGACAGGGAACGGGGGAAATATAGTAGTAAATGCTGTAGATGGTGTGGAATTGGCGGGGACTTCAATCCTACCAGAGCGTCAGGCTAGGAGTATCTTTAGCGCTCCTGGATTGGATAGTAGTTTTTTCGTTCAATATAATTCAGCCAGCGTTTTGGCAAGTGGAAGCGCTAGTGACGGGGCAGCAGGCAACATCACGATTAACACCGGAGAGTTAATTATCCGTGATGGCGGGTTGGTGCAAACTAGCCCTCTTGATGCAGGGGCTGGAGGAGATTTAACTGTAAATGCTTCTAGATCTATAGAGTTAAACGGCACTGCAGCCAATGGCGTATTTCCCAGTGGTTTGTTCACCAGCACTTTCGGTAGTCGCGCTGCAGGAAATTTGACTGTGAGAAGTCAGAAGCTAAGAATTCAGAATGGGGCGCGAATTTCATCTGCCACTTTTGCTACAGGTCAAGGAGGTAATTTAAGCATATATACTTCTGATTCCGTAGAGCTGAGCGGAGCTAAGGGTATCTGGAACAGTGGTATACAGACTGAAACTCGAGGCACTGGAGACGCTGGGAAACTTACGATTAGTACCGATCGCTTAAGTATTCAGGATGGAGCTGAAGTCACTGTAAGGAGCAGTCTAGGCATAGGAGATGCAGGTGATTTAGAAGTTACAGCGCATTTAGTTCTTCTAGACAACAAAGGAAAACTCACAGCTACAACTGAATTTGGGCAAGATGGCGGCAATATTACGCTCAACAATTTAGACTTTTTGCTCATGCGTCGTGGCAGCGAGATCTCTACAGATGCTCGAAGCTTTGGAAATGGTGGCAACGTCACTATCAACAGTAACTTCTTAATCGCTGTTCCTGCAGAAAACAGTGACATCAAAGCTAGTGCTATTCGTGGCAATGGCGGTAGAATCCAGATTAGCACCCGAGGTATTTTTGGCATTCAGTTTCGAGAACGAGATACCCAAGAAAGCGACATCACTGCTAGTTCGGAGTTTGGGATCGACGGTGTAGTGGAGTTTGATTCGATCGATGCCGATCCTGGTAGCGAGCTGGCTAGCTTACCACAAGATGTAGTGGAGGTTTCAGAATTGGTTGCGCCAGGCTGTCAAGCAGACATCGGGCAGGGAGCGAATAGATTTGTTGTCACTGGGCGAGGTGGATTACCTCCTACTCCTAGAGAAGCCCTTGCCAGCGAACCACCCTTGGTTGATTTGGGCACGCACTTGCAAGCTGAGGAAAATCACGCTAGTGCCGTCATTTCAGGCAATTCGATCGCGGGTTCCGACGATCTAACTCCTACTCTAGAAGCTCAAGGATGGGTCATCAATGCCAAAGGCGAAGTGATGCTTACGGCTCAAGCTCTCACCGTTACACCTGATGTTCCCTGGTCGATACCCGCTAACTGCTATAGGGGCACTGTCAACGTTAAATGAACGTGGGCTTCCAGCGAACGGCATTCGTTATGCCTCACGTTGAATTATTGAATTATTAGACAACAAGCAGTTCTGCACTTTTACACGAGATTGGTAAGAGATAACAATCCT
>ERZ1066118.1714-NODE-1714-length-12578-cov-7.057414_pt1 | contig 12578 bp, 12 predicted proteins | sample MGYA00382765_ERZ1066118 | MGnify/ENA primary metagenome ERZ1066118 (study PRJEB33369, sample SAMEA5778348) | biofilm metagenome | biome: Industrial cooling water; feature: Water cooling tower basin; material: Biofilm | place: United Arab Emirates | collected...
CCGGTGTCACCGTGAACTCGGTCGAGGATGGCCCGCTGCGTGGCTGGAAGACCGTTGTCTACAACGGTACCGAAGTCGCTTACGTCATCGACCAGAATCGCCACGTCATCTTCGGCAACGTGGTTCGCAGCAACGATCGCCACTCGTACACGGTCGAGACGCGAGACGAGCTTCGCCAGGGCGTCATCGGTGAGCTGCCGACGTCGCTGCGCCTCACTTACAAGGCCGCGGATGAGAAGGCGGAGATCACCGTCTTCACCGACGTGAGCTGTTCGTTCTGCATGAAGTTCCACACGTCGAACGTCCTGGCTTACAACGCCGCTGGCGTGACCGTGCACTACTATCCGGCGCCCCGCGGCGGCAAGGCATCGACGGCGTGGCCGGTGATGCGCGACATCTGGTGCTCCGATGATCCGAAGGCGGCGCTGAGTGCCTACATCGCGGATCCGACGAAGCACCCGCGGCCGGCGCCGGCGGGCTGCACGTTCGACACGGTGGCGGTCGAGGCGGCCACGAAGGCGCTTGGCATGATGGGTACGCCGGGCGTCTACACGCAGCAGGGCGAAGACCTGGGCGGCGCGGCGCCGGTGGAGTCGGTGCTCCCGCGCCTCGGTGTCCAAGCCGCTCGCTGATCTTGCTGGGGAGGGGAGGGAAAGGGGCCGCGAAAGCGGCCCTTTCTTTTTGGCTGAAACCCGCGCCGTTGCTGCGTTTCAGGCTCGCGGGGGCATGCCATTCGGCGGCCCGAATTGCCCGGGAACTTTACGGCACCTTTTGCCGACCAGGGACCGCGCTTTGCAGGGGCGGGGCGGGTGCCCGGGAACTTTACGGCACCATTTTGGGGTGGGTGTTGCGCGCTTTTTTAGGGGGGCGCCTTTGAAAAGGGGTGTTGCGAGGCTGTTGCAGCACCCATTGGGGGGTGCCGGAGGGGTGAAACAGCCGTCGGTGACCCCGGGAACTTTACGGCACCAGCCTGGGAACTTTACGGCACCAGCCCGGGAACTTTACGGCACCAGCCCGGGAACTTTACGGCACCTGTGCAACCCCCTAAACACGGCCTAAGTATATGTTTTTGTGTGCTTTTTTCTTGCTGAACAGAGTGGCGTTCTATGCTTTTCTCTAGGATCTTCTTCTAAGAGAAGATCCTAGAGGGAGAGAGCACCCTTGCCCTCTTTCAGAGAGGGCCGGGTGCCTCTCCCCAGGGAAGAGCAAAAGCCCGCTCGAGAGGGGGGAGCCTGGCTGAAGGAGACTCCCCCCTCAACAGAAGCGTGAAAGCAGGCCGCGGGAGAAACGCGGTCGCAACAGCCCCCATCCAACGAAAAGGCATGTCCCTGTGCCGGCACGCCGCCGGTAACCACACAGAAGGCACATGCCATGAAGTCGAAGCACATCCATGCACTGATCATCGCCGCTGCGTTGGCGTTCGCCAGCCACGTCGCGAGCTACAGCGGCTACGACCGCGGCTACGGCTCCGGTCGAGCCGAGGTGGCCGAGGTGGCCACCGTGGTGGCTGTCGTTCCCCAGCTGATCGAGGAGCGCCAGCGTCACCAGTCCTGGGAGCGTCGCCATGGGCCGACGGCTCTCGGTGCCGGTCTCGGCGCTGTGGCGGCTCGCAACAGCGATCGGGAGGTCCAGGTGGCCGCCGCGTTGCTCGGTGGCTACATCGGCCACCGTGTCGCTGATCGACAGGACAATCGTCCTCGCCGCGCCCGCGGCTTCGATACCGTCCTCGAGTACGAGGACGGTCGCCGGGTGGCCATCTTCACCCGCCACGACCCGGGCGTCCTCCCCGGCGATGAAGTCTTCATCGTCGGTCGGAATCGACTCGTCCGATATCGATAACCTCGTCGCCCCCTAAATTTTTAGGGGGCGATTTTTATTTGGATTAGTGGATCGCGGGCGGTGCCGGAAGGTGGTCGGAGACCAGTAGGCGCTCATCGTTCAGGGCGGCCCACTCCTCGAAGAGGGGATGGGTTCCGCGCAGCTGCTCGATGTTCTTCACCAGCCACGTGTCGGCGACCGGCTCCGGGCCGGAGAGCGGCAAATGCCGGGGCAAAAGGCCGGCCTTGTGCAGGGCCTTGGTCAGCACCACGCGCTCCATCCAGGCCATGCCCAGGAGCTCGCTGGTGGCCGGCGGGAGGTTTGCCGCATAGCTGAAGAGCATGGCCGCGAAAAGGTCGGTCCGGGCGGAATCCGTCACGTCGGCGAGCACCTGGGGTGCAAGGCCTTCGGCGGCCTCTCGGGTCAAGAGGGTGAGCATGTCTAGGTTGGATGTTGCCATCTGTTGCGTTCCCTCTTAGGATAGGCTCACCATTCAAAACCACCAAAACCACGAAAAGGCAAACCCCGTGACCAGCGTTGTCAATAAGTTCGTAAACGGTGCCCGAAACATTGTGTGGCTCTCGGGGTATGTCAAGCGTCAGGACCGCAACAGCGTACGCATTTGCGCCAGCGCCGACGCTGAGACCGGAACGCTCATCCAGGTCGAGCCGGCCTCCGTCGTGCCGCCGAATGACACCTACACCGAAGTCGAGTGCCACGTTTACGGCACCCACGATAGCGCGACCGATCGTCGCGACCTCCTGATCAAGGCGGTCCACTTCAAGCGCCCGAACATCAATGCGGTTCCCCGCCGCGTTGCGATGCTGCAGGCCGCCTCGCGGGTGAAGACCCCCATGGCGACGATTGCGGAGATCAAGGAAGGCCTGATGCGCGTCGCGATGGAGCAGGTGGACGCCACCGGCATGATCAGCGGCATGACGCCCGAGCAGCTGGTCGGCGACATGGTGCGCGAGGCGCAGCGCGGCGCGCCGATCAAGGGCTCTGCCTTCACCAACAAGGCGATCCTCACTGGATTCATCGGCGCCAAGCGCGTCGTGATGCCGACCGAGGACGAGGACGCCCACATCCTGCTGTCGCTCCACCAGTACCCGGAGACGGCGAAGGCCATCCCGGTCCGCATCTACGGCAACGTCGGCTCCTTCGCCAAGGAGCTCAAGACGCTGTTCCCGATCAACATCGTCGGCAGCATCGACTACCGCGACATCGAGGTGAACGGCGAGGTCCGCCGTGAGCGCTTCATCTCGACGAATCGCCAGAACATCGGCATGGCGGCCCAGCCTGACTTCTTCCGTCGCGAGTACCCGCAGTGGTGGCTCCTGGCATACGCCGAGCACCGCAAGCGCGCCGCGGCGCGCCGCGAAATGGTGCAGGGCGCCGCTGTTGGCCAGACCGCGGCCAAGCCGGCCTCGGCCGGTTCGGCGATGGAAGTCGACCCGGACCTGTAAGCGATGAGCGAGGAGCGCCCGGAGGCCCCAGGGAAAGACACCAGCACCGGAGGGCTCGGTGACCTTGAAGCGCTGCTGGATCTGGCTTCCTCGGAAGAGGAAGACGCCAGCGGCCTCGAGTTCCTGTTCGCCAAGGCGGAAGCGGACATGCTCGCCGCCAAGGACGATCGACCCTTCGACCCGGATGAGTTCGAGGCGGAGCTTCGGTCGAGCTGGTCGCTCCCGACGCTCGACGTTCGAAAGGAACTGTCTCGCCAGGACGCTCTGAACAAGGGCGGCACGTTCTCCGAAGATCCCTTCGCGGTCGAAGACTTCACCGAGCAGCAGTGGGCTGTCGTGATGTCGATGAAGAAGCCCTGCCTCGACGCGATTGATCCCAAGGCGGACACGAAGGCCCGAGCGCGAGCGATTCGCTGGATCTTCGAGGTGGGCTGCAAGAACCGCGCTGGCCTCGACTTCGAGACGGCGTGCCGATCCCTCGGCACCCGTCCATTCGTGGTGCAGGCGTTGATTCACCACTTCTGGTACCTGCGGATGATCGAGATCGAGGGCGGCCTGCCCTACCTCTCGCGCCCGCTCGCCGAGACGCTTGAGTCCGAAGCCATCATGATCGGCATGGAGTCGGGCCTCGCGCTGGCTCAGGTCCTTTGGGCCAACCCTTCGATGCCCGAGACCGAGCTGTTCGTTGCGGCCGGGCTCGATCCCAACGAAACCAGCGTCGCCAATTCGTACGCCAGGATGATCGAGGAAGGCTTCTTCGGTGTCCGTGGCGGCCGCGTCTACTTCACCTCGCGCCACCCAGAGCGGCGCCATCGCGCCAATGCCGACCAGGGCCGCGTTCGCGGCGTCACCTGGGCAGGCAGCTTCATCGGCGGCGATGACGAGGACTGATCCGACCCGATGAAGCTCGATAAGGAAGGAATCATCAAGCGGGAGAACGGCGCGCTGAAGGAATTGCAGCGCGTCGTTCGGCACTGCGCCCGCATTGGCGCAGCTCGCGCCGGCGCGCAATCGCTGATTGATGACGTTGAGCAGACCGTGATGATGCTCGTCATCGAGAAGCTGATCCACGTCTACGATCCCTCGCGTGACGCGGAGCCCTTCCTCATCGACACGTGCCGGCGGATGGCTCAGGGCCTCCGTCGCGAACATAGCCGTGAGGTGCTTTTCTCCCAGGCCGGCGAGGAGGACGAGTCGAGCGATTGGCAGAACTCGATCCCCGACACGGAGGGCCTGAATCCCTTCGAGAACGTTCTCGAGCAGGAGAAGGAGGCCCGTGCCGCTGCGCTGGTGAATCGCGTCGCGGCGAAGCTTCAGGAGGCCCAGGCACCGGCCGCGCCGGCGCCCGCCGTGCCGCAGCCGCCCGCCGCCGCCCCCGATCACGAGGCGGAGATCGCCGAGCGCGCCGAGGCGGCAAAGGACCGGACGCGAACGCGCCGCCAACGCGCTGTCGCCTGGGCGAAACCCAAGCGCGAGGTCGCCTCGAAGACGCCGCGCCAAGTGTCTGCCGCTGGCGCCCGCATCCGGGAGATTCGAACCACCCTGCGCTACACGCACGGCGAGATGGCTGAAGCTCTCGGCGTCGAGCAGTACACGATCCGAAACCTCGAGTACGGCTTCAGCTCTGAGCACCGACCTGAGCTTGTCGAGAAGGCGGAAGCGATGCTCGAGAAGCATCAGCGCGATCTCGGGATCCTCACCAAGAATCCGCCGGAGCTCGTGCACTCGTGGTGCACGCGCCTCGGCCTGTCCCCCGACGACTACTCCGGCCTCGCTCTCGTGATCGGCACCAACCGAAGCACCACCTTCCGCTGGCTGCGGGACGAAGGTGCGCCGACGCCTTCGCGAATCCGCACCGTCGAGGCGATCGTCCAGATCGAAGAAACCCGCCGTCAGCGCATGGCGGAGGCGGCGAAGGGCGCATGAGCAACCTGCTTCCCTCGCGCTGGAGCCGCCGGCCCACCCATCCAAACTCCGAGCGCTTGCGGGCCATTCGAACGGCGCTCCGCATGACCCAAGGCGAGATGGCAGACGCCCTCGGCGTGCACATCTCCACCATTCGGAACTGGGAATACGGAACGCTCAGCAGCCCTCCCAGCCGGGAAATGATGGACGTCGCTGAAGCGTTGATGCGTGAGCCCAGTGAGCAGGTGAAGCGCCTCCTCAAGCTCAACGGTCGCGAGCTGGTAGGGGAGTGGTGTCGAACCCTCTCGTTGACGCATGACGACTACGCCGGCCTTGCTTTGCACCTGGGTGTCGCCCGGACAACGCCCTTCCGGTGGATGAGCGAGTCGTCGCAGCCGCCGGTGTCCGTGCTGTGCACGATCGACGATCGTGTCGCGGAGGTTCGCGCCAAGATCGACGCGGCGCCGCCGGCCTGCCGGGAGCTGCACAAGCTTCGCGTGACCTACGGGCGGCCGCTCGGGCGATTCGCGTCCGTGTTTGGCCTCGAGGGGGCGCAGGTGGCCGCCATGGAGCGCGGCGAGAGCGAGCCCGCTGCGGAGGATCTGGCGCGAATCCGCCAGCATCTCCATCGACCGGCATAAGGGGAGGCCATGAAGCATCTACTGCTCTCGCTGTTCGAGGGGTTCGATCCCTTCACCCTCGTGGTGATCGGCCTGATCATCGGCGTGTGCCTGATCTTCTCCCCGACCAGGGCCGTCGTGAGCTTCCTCTTCGGGGCGGCCCTGAAGGGCGCATCGAAGGCCGCGGCGATCGTCTTCACCGGCGGCCACGAGGTGATCGTCCGCGTCTACGATGCTCACGCTCTCTACTTCAAGAACTGGATGCCTCGCGACGCGATCATCCCAAGCGTTCGCGCAGAGCGAAGCACGCGCCGGCTCTAAACGGAAAAGCCCCGAGTCGCATAGCGACCCGGGGCTGTTCTTTTCATGCGGCGATCGAGGCCAGGGCCTCGTTCCAGTCTTTGCCCGCGAAGGGCATTCGACGTTCCCACGTCTTGCCGAGTCGATCGAGCTGAACGCTGATCGCTTCGGCGCAAACGTGCCCAGGCTCATCGTCGTCTGTGGCGATCTCCCAGTGCGCGGCGGGGTACTTCTCGGCAATGCGCCGACCCCAGGCGTCTCGCCACGAGCTCGTGCCGAAGATGCCAATGATGAGTGCCGTGTCGTCCTCTCCCATGTCGACCATGGAGAGGAGATCCACGCCACCCTCGACCACGAGGACTCGCTTCACCGCACCCTTCGGCTTCCAGACGAGCGGGTGATCTTGCACCCCGTACTGGATCGCCTTGGGTGAATCCCCGTCGACGCCGAGCATCCTCAGCTCGATCGTCTTCGCGGAGCCGTTGATGAAGCCCAGCGGCCGATACGCCGCCGCCGGCCAGCGCTTCAGCCACATGCCCGCATCGGCGAGGAGATCCTTGCCGACGTGGCTTTCGAGCCAAAGCACAGCGTCCTGTGGCTTGGCGGGGAGACACGTCAGGAAGCCGCGCCGCTTTGCCTCGTCGATGACGTGGGATCGAATCCCTCGGCCTTCGAGGTACGCCCGAACTTCGGGCGCGATCGGATGGGCCTTCAGGGCGGCGATGACCTTGGTCACCGCTTCCCCGGCAGCCGTCGGCTTGCGCTCCTCGATGCGAGGGGCGTCGCAGACCTTGGTCGGCTCGATTTTTCCGCCCGCCAAGCGCTTCGCGGCCTCTTCCGGGCTCATCCCCTCGGTCATCGCGATGTAGTCGATGGCCGTGCCGCCCTTGTTGCACGCGAAGCACCGCCAGCGCCAGACACCGTTCACCTTGCTGATCGAGCCACGGTCTTTTCGCGTGGCCTCGCCACAGCACGGCGTCCAGTTGGACGTGTATCGGCTGTTGCCGGTGTGGAGCTTGCCCTTCCAGAGGGCGGGAAGGTCTGCCTCACGGGCGCGTGCGTAGATCTCAGCTGCACGCATTGGGGCCTCCTTTGGTCAACCGCGGATTGCGGCATTGGGTTTGTAAACCCAGACTTTGGCGATCGTTGCAAGTCTTGCTAGAATGGATTGGAAACCTCCACAGGCACGAATATGCAAAAGCCCACCCCCTTTGAGAGCCTCGAGCAGGAAGTCCTGGAGAGCGCGGCCGACGACTTCACGAATGAAGCCCTTGGCCGCGGCGACGTGATCGACGCCGAGCCGGTTGCCCGCGCCGACAAGGGCAAGGGAAAGCGCAAAAGCCTTGTCGTGATCGCGATCGGCGTCCTCGCCATCGCCGTCGTCGGGGTGGCGGTCACGCTGTCTCCGAAGCAGAGCGAGCCGGCCCCGCTGCCCCTCGCGCTGGCCGAGCCGGAGGGGACCGTCACCGTCTCCGATCCGACCGCTGTTGCAGACCCTTCTTCGCCTTCGGAATCCCCTGCTGAACCGGAGAATCCGGCGCCGCTCGCCGATTCCGAGCCTGCGGCCGCCGGCGCGCCCGCGATCGCCTTCGATGCCTCGACTGGGGAGCCCGTTGCTGCCGCGAACGCTCCGGCCGCTCTCGCTCCGCAGGAAGCTACCCCGGCAGCGCCGGCCGCGCCGCAAACTGAAGAGCCGGCCCCTGCCTTGGCCGCCGCTGAGCCCGCCGCAGTCCCGCCGGCCGCTGCCGCGCCGGCTGCCGGCGAGCCGCCGGTCATGAGCGAAGCGGACGCAAAGCTCGCCCTGGCGAACGCGGAAATCGATCGGCTCAAGTCGGACCTCGAGACCGCCCGTCGCCAGACCGTCCGCCCCGTTCCTGTCGCGACGCGAATCCAGGTCGTTGAGGTGCTTCAGGATGGCGTCGTGCTCAAGGGGCCGGACGGCAAGACCGTCATCGCGCCCTCGGGTGCCGCCGTCGTCGCGGAAGGCAGCCGCGTTCGAGAGGGCTCGCGGTGATTCGCGCCCTCGCCATCGTCTCGCTCGCGCTCTGCCCGGTGCTCGCCGCGGCCCAGAGCTACACCGGCGGCGTCCGTGCAGGCTTCGGCTGCCCTTCGTCCCCTCGTTGCGCTGACCTCGTCACCGTCGACGTGCGGCCGGGCTCCTTGGCCGGCCAGCGCGGCGCGGTGTTCGTCGGGTTCGTGCCGGTGATCCAGGGGCAACTCTCGCTCCCGGGTGGCTTCATCGGGCCGCAGGGCAACGTGGTGGTCGGCCCGTCGCCCGTGCCCTATGCCGTAGGGCCGCTCGCCGCGACGTCGATTCGTGCCTCGATCCCGGGCGGCATCTGCGGCGCCGCCGCCAAGCAGGGCGGGGTGGACCAGATCGCCTTGGTCGCGGGCGTTGGCTTGGCCGACGCTCGCTTCGCCGAAGCCGGCGCGGTGCTCGAAGATCTGCTCGCCTCCGCGCAGAACGCCGAAGAGCGACAGATGATCGAAGAGAGCATCGCTCAGGCATCGAGCGGCGGCGGCGAGGGTGCCAGCGCTGCTCAGGAAATGATCTCTGCCCAGCGATTCGCGACCCTCACCATCATCAACTGCACCTCGAGCGAACCATGAGTGGACTCACCCGCCTCCTTGGCCTCGTAAAGCAACCGCTGGCGCTCTCGGGCCCCGGCGCGCCGGCTTCCGCGGCAGAGCCCGCATCCGCCCCGCCGCCGCCGCGTGGTGGCGCGGCCAAGCGCTACAAGATCAGCACGGCGATCCCCACGGGCGCCCTGATCACCGGCGACCTCGCCCTGCACGAGTCGTGCATCATCGGCGGGACGATCGAAGGACGCCTGTTGGTCCTTGGCAAGGGCATGGCCGCCTTCATCAAGGCGGGCGCCGTCATCCGCGGCGGGATCAAGGCCGACATCGTGATCGTCTACGGCGAAGTGACGGGCCCGATCGAGGCGACCTACGTCCACATCCATCCAGGCGGCGCTGTGCGCGGCCCGGTTTCGGCGCAGAGCATGCGCGTGGAGCAGGGCGCGCTGTATTCCTGCGCGGGCGCACTGATCGCCCCTGGCGTCGATGAAGGGCAGGGCGGCAATCCGGCGGATCCGATCGATGCCGCTGCGATGGACATCGAGACGCGCCCCGCGCCGCCGCCGCCGCCGCCCGCGCCACCGGCACAGCGCCAGGAGATGCGAGGGTCAGTCACGCCGATTCGTCGCCCCACGAGCCCGGATGAGCTTCGTGCAGCCCTGGCCCGGATGCGGACGGAAAGCTTCGGCTGAAGCTCGGCCTCAGCCCGCGTTGACCACTAACCGCCCGGCTTCCCCGGGCGGTTCTGTTTTCAGGGCCTACTCGCCAGGCGCTTCGGCCATCGGCAGCGAGTAAAACGTGTCGCCTGAGGCGCCCATGATCTGGGTGATGCCGGCATCCGCGGCATCGATGCCGGCTTCTGCGATCTTCTGCGTGATGATGGCTCCGGCGGAGCCGTCCAGCTTGAAGTAGGCGCGGCCCTCTTTCTCCTTCGCCGGCTCCAGCTCCGCGCCTCGGATGGCCTGCCAGATGTCCTCAAGCACCACGCCGCCGAGCTGCGCCTTGTTCATCGTGGGCGCTTCGCCAGCGTGCAGGGAGGCCAGCAGATCGTCACCGAAGCCCATCTGCGCGCCGGCTTGCGACTCGGCGTCATCGTGGTCGCTGGCCGCGGCCGCGGAGGCCGCATCCTGGCGGGCGCGCCGATCCTCCGGGTCCTCGTCAAAGGGAACCGTCGGCTCCGCGGCTCGGGTGGCGCCGGCCTTCCCGGTCAGCTGGTTCATCCCGTAGAACGGCTTCTCGATCGTGATCGGCGAGTGCCAATCCTTGATCTGGGCCATGCCGAAGGTGTCGGCGCGAACGATGATGAAGCCGCCGCCGACCGGAGTGCTCAGCTGCGCCTTGTTGATCTTCGTGGCGATCTTCCACTGAGCGTTCTTCGCGCTGACTCGACCCTCCACGCCATCGAAGACGGCGGAGGTCTTCAGGCATCCCTTTTCCGCCAGCGCCTCGAGCAGCTTTTCGGTGAAGGCGTTCAGTCGAGAGCCCTCGGAAGGCCCATCCATCAGCTGGGCCGCGAAGAGGCCGGCGGCCTGCAGCCGGGTTGCAGGGAGGTTGGCGACGGTGCCGCGAATGCGCTGTTCGGAGATGTAGAGCCATTCGCCCAGCTTGAACCCGAGTCGCAGGTTCGCCTGCTTGCTGTTGATGTGGATCCGGGCCGACTTGAGGGCTTCGGCGAAGATGGCCACCTCTCGACTGGTCTCGAGCTCGGCCTCTTCATCCATGCGCTCATGCGCCTTGGCCGCCGCCAGGGCGATCGCCTCGTCTCCCATCGAGGCTTCGGCTTCGGCGGTCGCTTCGTCGACGGCATCCGCAACGTCGAGAAGCGTCTTGCCCATCGCGCCGGCCTCGGCCGACTGGATCACGGCTTCAATCCGCGCCCCGGGGTCCTTGTAGCTGTCCGCGAAGGTCTTGAGCGAAACGCCCTCATCGTCGTCCTGCGGGTAGTTGGTCAGCGTGTGCCCTTCCGATCGGCCTGTCGCGTGGTCCGCCTTGATCAGGAGCTCCATCAGGCTGCGCGTGCGATCGGTGACCCAGCCCGCGTCAGGGATCATGAACGGCTTGTGGTAGTGGGCCACGGTCGTGATCAGGGAGCGCCGATCCTCGAGCGAGAGCGCCATCACCTCGGGTAGCAGTCGCAGGAGCTTTCCGCCCTCGGTGTCGTGGTCAGGAAGGACCTCGAGGACGCGGCCGTCCGGCTGCAGGGCGTAGCACTGGGTTTTGCCGATGTCGTGGGCGAACGCGGTGAGCACCAGCAAGCCGAAGTCATCCGGCGTGAACTTGTGCGGCCCGTTGATCGGGGCTCGGACGACCTGGCCCTTCTTGTTCTTCTGCCCCTCGTAGACCCACTTCGGCGCGAGCTTGATCATCCACTCGACGACGCCGACCGAGTGCTGGATCAGCGTCCTGCCGCCATGCCCCCCGGGCACAGGCGATGCCGGAAGGTCGCGCTTCGCCGCCATCACCTCCATCACGGCACGCACCGCCGCTGCGTGAGCGGGGAAGGCGGCCTTGAAGCGCGTCCAGTTGGGGATCTTCGCGAGATCCGTCTCAGTGACCTTCCCTCGAGGCGGTTCCGGTGCACGCGGGATGCTGCCGATCTGGATGCGGGCGCCCGCCGCGGCGTCGCCCTGCATCAGGCCCTCTTTCCGAACGACGTTCCGCCCGCTCCTGAAGGCCAGCGCGCCGGCGAATCCGCCAACAGCGGCCACGAGGGGGACGATCAGGGAGCCGACGACGATGGCCGTCATCTGGCTGACGGGGATCTCGTCCGGGTTCCAGTACCAGAGGCCGGCCAGGGTGAGGACCGCCCACCAGAACCCGAAGACGATGGCCGCGGCGCGGCCGACGGGATTGTTGATCATGCGCTTAGACCTCCCCGCCTTCCCGCGCCTTCTCGTCCAGGATCTCTTCGGCGATTCGAATGGCGTACACCCCCGGGACGCGCCGCTGGCGCCTCCGGTTCGGGGTGAACGTCGATCCAACCTCCGCCTGGAAGGACTTGTCGAAACTCAGGAATGGGATGCGGACGTGATAGACCTTGTTGCCGTCGAACTGGACGATGCACTCGCCCTTGCCGAGCTTCATCAGGTCGTAGTGGGCGACCTTGAACTCGGTCTTCGTCGATTCGCTGTAGCTGACGCTCGAGGAATCGGACTGGCCGCGGGCCTTCGCGTTGGAGACGCTGGCGTGGGATAGGCCGACGCCCTTGCCGGCGCTCACGCTGTAGTCGATCTGGCGCTCCTTGCCGATCATCTCTTCGGCCCACTTCAGCGTGTCGGGCTCGTTGAGCTTGAACCAGCACTTCGTCAGGGTGTTGCCCGTGGCGGTCTGCCTGAAACTCGGGCTGATATTATCGTAATTGCCCTTGGTCTGGACTGCTAAAACCAAGGAAATATTACAGCTTCGGGCCTGCTCCAGCATCGCGGACGCGGCCTCCGTGAGGTAGGAGCCGGCTTCATCGAAGAAGCACAGGAATGGCTTTTTAGGCCGGTCCTGCTTGTGTTTTTGCAGATGACCAAGCGCGGAGCGCAAATCACCAATAAGCATTTTACCGAACTGCCCAGCCTGCTCGCGCTTAGCGAGCGTGGGGAGCGCGCAATAAATGATTTTACCCTGACGAATGGCGTCGAGAATAACGACCTCGGGATCGTAGGAGTTGCAGACCCTCCCGAAGTTGCCGCTGCCGAAGGTGTAGATCTTGTTCACCAGGCCGCCGAGCTCGTTGCGCATCTTCGCCATGTCCAGGCCGCGCTCGTTGCCGTCGCGGTCCGTGGCCACGAACTTCTGCCGCCAGATGCGGAACTGCGTGGCGGCATCGCTGTTGGGCATCATGCGATCGACCGCGGCGAAGATTCGGTCGCTCTGAAGCATCAGGGCGATGTCCATCGGC
>ERZ1066118.1715-NODE-1715-length-12538-cov-49.293039_pt1 | contig 12538 bp, 14 predicted proteins | sample MGYA00382765_ERZ1066118 | MGnify/ENA primary metagenome ERZ1066118 (study PRJEB33369, sample SAMEA5778348) | biofilm metagenome | biome: Industrial cooling water; feature: Water cooling tower basin; material: Biofilm | place: United Arab Emirates | collected...
CTACTAATTCGCGTTATCATCTCGCGAATCAGCTTTCTTTTGTCCAAAGTCCAAATCAATTGCTTGCAAGTCGCGGGGCAATATTCTCAATGTTTTAGCACCTACATTGACTTCCACACTACCTGTCTCTCCAATGCTCACCACTTCTCCCCAAAATCCATTCCACAAGCTGTCTTCTAGCGCGATCGCTTCGTTGCGTTCAATCTCGATCCGCACCCAGTCACCCACCAGATAAGGGACTGGAGGTGGCATTTTGGCAATTAAAGTCAGTTCGCAAGGCTGGAAACTAACCTTCTTTTTATCCTGTTCTAATTCAACCCAAATCTGTTGCTCGACTGGGTTGAGCTGGTCTACCCGTCCTCGCAACCCCACATAATTAGTTGCCTCTTCGTTGACCTCGACGATGTCTCCCTTGGAAAATCCGGCTAAATTGGGTGGTTTCATCGATGCAATTGACTCGGCACGCTTCATTAGTTGCAATGCCCCTTTAACGGTTTTCGCTTTAGCACTGGCAATCAGGGACAGGATGGTGTCCCGTTGCTGGGAGTCCATTTTTAGCAGTTGGTAGGCAGCCGCTACACTTTGATAGTTTAATACTTTCCGCAGCGCACTCGCTGCATCCTGTTGTCCAGCGTCAAGCCACTCATCTATCTGCCGGGTAACCCTTGCTGCTCTCTCGTAAGTTTTCCCCGAACCCAATCCAACCCTCGCAGCTAGGTGGTCGCGAGTTTGTCCTTTTTCCCGTTCAGGACAATTGTCCTGAACGGGGACGGTATTTCCCTGTTTGAGTTGGGACTTCTGTCGCTGCAAAGCTAGTTCAGTCTCCAGAGTTTTCCACAGATTGGCTTCCCGCACTTTCTGTTCCGTGGTTTTGTGCCTGGAGGCGTTTTCCAGTAACAACGCTTCCAGTTCAGCTAATTCATGAGGAAAAGAGCGATATTCGACGGGAATGGTTTCTAATTTTAACTGTTGTGCTGCTTTCCACCGGCGATGACCGCTGATAATTGTATGAGCAGGCGTAACTACCAAAGGTTTTATCCAATCAGAGTCTTGAATCAGTCTGACTAAATCGCTAACATCCTCGTCTTCTCCGTAGATGGCAACATTGTGAGGATGCGGTTGCAATATTTGTGGTGCAACGAATACAGGGCCAGAGGAAGGACTGACAGGGTTTGTTGTTTCCTTCTTCTTTTTAGCAGTAGCGATCGCAGGAGTACGCATGATAACCCCGGTGATAGAGAACTTGGTCGAGTCAGGCGATCGGGCAGCGAGTGCGATGGCAGATGGAATACTTTGTGTAAAAGGGTGTTGCTGGCTTAATCCCAATACCATTGGTATTAGGATTCATTCTAGTCCGGATCGAGTTTTTCAGCAATAATTATTGGTGAGCCGATTGGGGAACAAAAAATGAGTGCAAGCGGTGGTCGGGGGAAGCATCCCCACTCCAAACAGAATCTAGAAAAAGGTCGCTGTCCCAAACACGGGGAACATAAAAAGTCGCTCCAATTGACGGTAACGCCAACAGGAGCGGCTGGTGCAGCTCAGGTAGCTCAAGAAATGGGCATTAGTCTGAGCGAGTTAATTGAGTTGATCGGCAGACGCCAAATCTCTATCATTCGCATTGGGTCATCAATTTGATATACTGCCCGCCGCAGAACAGGGCTGGGGGAGCTTTCTTGAGCTGGGGGAGAAATTTGTAGCAGACATTGAGCATCGCAGGTTTCTCAATCTAACTCTGGTGGATGCTCACCCAACTTAATCCACATTGCCCTTGCTCGAACCAACGCCGGACGTGTTAATAGATAGGATAATTTCTCCCTAAATCGCTCAAATCTCAGTAGCTCGCTCGCACTCTGGGTACCAAACATCAGCGTCTTTGTCTGGGGCGATTCCAAGGTGGGCTGCAATTAATAGTGTCAATTGAGCTGGCACGTTTTTTTGCTTCAATTGTAGTATTTTTAGAGGAGGAGCCGCTTGATTGTTTGAGCGCCAAATTTAATATTTGTCATGTTTGAAATTCCTTGTCTTAAGTAATAGCTTATTAGTATAATGCCAGTATATGCCACAATTAAATTGGTCAAAATGTACAGTCTAAAACTCGAGCTAAAACTGAATAATAAAGAACGCTCGCGCCTAGCAGGCTGTGCAGGTTTTTCCAGGCTAGTTTACAATTTTGGCTTGTCACTTCTAACACAATCTTGGTTCTTTGAAGGAATAAAAGCCAGTGATTCCAAGCGGTTAACTCAAATCGAGCAAGTATTCACCAACCATGTCAAAAATCGGCCTGAGTATGCTTGGATGAAACAGTATCCATCAGCTATTTACTCATCAGCACTGAGGCATTTAGCTTCATCTATTGAGCGATGGCGCAAAGGTGTTTCAGGTTTTCCTCGATTCAAATCCAAAAAGAGGGGGGACAGTTTCACAGTCTTGAAAAAGTCAGGGGTGTACCCTACTAAGGGTGAACCGATGATTCCGTTTACGAATCGTCAAGTGCTTTACCCAGGTAAAAAGCTCACCATTCCTGGCTTGGGAGCGTTTAGGCTTAAGCAAAAAATTCCATTTTTTTGTGCGAGTCAAACATTCACTATTTCCAGAGTCGCACACAGATGGTTTGTTTCATTTACATTAGATGTGGATAAAATTCCACCACTTCTACATCAAGAGATATCGGTTGGTATTGACCTGGGCATAAAGTGTTTTGCTACCCTGTCAGATGGCTCATTAATTGTTACACCCTCTGCCCTAAAAGAAGCGAAAACCAAGCTAAGTAAGGAACAGTGGCGCAATCGCAACAAGCAATTGGGTAATCGCACTCTTGGGGGAAAAGCATCCAATAATGCCTTAAAGTATTACCGCAGATTAGCGACTCGGCACGCCAGAATCGCTAATGTCAGACGAGACTTTTTGCAAAAAACCACTACAGATATTAGCCGCAAATACTATAGAATTCGGATTGAAGATCTCAACGTCGCTGGCATGATAGCTAATCAAAAATTAGCTGCGGCTATTTCCAGCTTGGGATTTTATGATTTCCGCAGAATGTTGGTGTACAAAGAGTCATTTTTTGGTACTAAAGTAGAACTGGTTGATAGATGGTTTCCCTCGTCCAAAACATGTTCTTGCTGCGGCAACGTTCAACCGATGCCTTTGTCTGAGCGCGTTTATAGATGTAGTAGGTGTGGCGTTTCTATTGATCGCGATCTAAATGCGGCTCAAAATCTAGAAAATGCCCCAAAAGATAGAGTACGTGCGGCAAGCGCGGAATTTACGCCTGTGGACAAGAAGGAGCCGACTCTCTTGGCTGAAGCAGGAAGCAAACGTCAAATTAAGCGCAATGCTTGACTTGAGTAAGTTTTGTCTTGCACGATTCATTTGTAATGCCACGATTGTAGCCCGACCAACTGCTGTCAGTCCTCTCAACTCTCTTCCACTTTCAATCCAGGCAAAATGTTCCGTCCAAACTTGCATTTGGGGATGAAACAACGCAACCGCTTCACCACTTTCTGGATCGATAGAAGTCTGACGATCGCTCTTATGGCGATTGCAAGAAGGACAGGCAAAACAAAGATTCTCAAACACCGTCTCTCCACCCACTGAAAGAGGCACAATATGCTCAATTTCAAATGTCATAGCCGTAAGGAATTCTGCGGTTCGGCAGTAGGCACAGCACTCACTAAAGCGATCTCTAACCTGTCGTTGTAACTCCACCCTAATATAAACGCTCATGCTGCCGTAATATCTGCTTCCAGGCACTTCAGCGTATATCGGGCGCGAGTTTTGAGAATAGTCAATTGATCTGCTTTTGCCAACAAATCATCTAGCTCAGCAATCTCATCAGCGCATAACAAAGATTCTGAATTTCTTGTCACTAAATCATCCAAACGAGTTTGATCGACTAAAGCCAATTTACAACTTGCCAGCGCCCGTAGCTCATCAAGGCTCACACCAACCAAACAATCCTCATCTAATTCCAATAGTTTGGAGAATCGAGCATAGGTAGTCCAGTCCAACAAAACTCCAACTCGCTCTCCCTGCTCGTTCGTTATGTACTGTACTGGCTCAACCATAGCAGCAATGCTCAGAAGATAACATGGTTCTATCCTAGCAAGGAACGCGATCGCGCTCCGTATCAAATATCAGTTGCACTTCTGTCGGACTATTCGGGCGATTTTTTGCATGATGTTTCAGAATCGTTTGTACCAATTCTGGATAATTTAGTTTCTCCATCTCACAATCTCCTCTCTCTCAGGGTTAAAAATTAGTAATTTTAGTTGATGTTACTCAACGGCAGTAACTTGAACCGCAGTAAGCTCAACGGCGCTGGACTTGCGGATGCCGAACTGCGGGAGCTAATTTGATGAGAGCCGAACTACTACGATAGACGGTTTCGCCTGTACTAATTAACCTGCGGGCAATGTAAAACTTCGACAATTATCGAGAGACGCTTGTGCAAAATTTTGCACAAGCGTCCTTTGAAGCACAAGCGCGTACAGGGGCGTGCGATCGCTCCTTATCAAAATCCGCCGTAAGACCCCAACCCTCTACGGGGTGGGGATATAAACACAGTAGGGTGGGGGGCGTCAAGGATAGAACAAACACTCGATCTACTTGCATTTGCATTTGATCGGGGTTCTAGCGAGTTTTTCTTAAAAGCCCGATACTACCGAACTTGATAAGCTAACGCACATCTAAATTTGATAATTTAGCGGCTCAAACCCCTGTTTGGGTTAGATTATCCTAGAAAATTAAGGGGTTGCGCTAACATAATAGCTACAACTTAACACCAGAAAAAAGAAACACACTATGACTGCAAAAACTGTAAAATTACAAATTACATATGAGGCGCTCTTAGAAGCGATCGCTTCCTTAGAACTGGAAGACAAGCGTAGGTTACAGCAACTTCTAGAGACAGAGATTGCCAGAGCCGAATCGGCTAAAATTTTACAATCTAAACAAGATGAGTCAAACTTAATTACCCAAACACCTCCCGTTGAAGCTGGGGAAAATATTTGTTATGAAACATCAGGAGAAATATTAACTCTGGCAGAGATGACCAACCGATATCCAGACCGTTGGTTACTCATTGGTCAACCAGAAGTAGATGAAAACCATAACATAATTCGAGGTCAAGTATTAGCTTACTCTCCCGATGAATACGAGATTTATAATGCGCTTTCTCTATTCGATATCAAATCAATTGCTATAGAATATACTGGAGCGATCGCTGAAGATTTAGCAGTATTAATGTCAGCCCCCCGGCTTTTTTGACGCGGGGTTTCCACTCTCCCACGGAGGTCTCGGTGACAAGACAAAGAATATATCAATTGTCCCGTTATGGAAAATTACTGATGCTCCGAGCTGCCGTACAAGGGAGAGAGGGTCGTGAAGTACAGGCAGTTAGGTTATTAGTAGATACAGGTTCTAGCTACACAACTTTACCGCTTCAAATAGTAGAAAAACTCGGTTATGACCTCCAAAATTCCAGACGCAGTATCAGCATGATAGCCGCTAACGGCATCATTGAAGCGCCTGTAGTAGCAGTATCTTGGTTTAACTGTTTGGGGGAACGCATTGAAAATTTTCCAGTAGTTGCATACACATTACCAAAAGGCACTTTTTGGCAAGGAATTCTAGGGATGGACTTTCTCACCCTTTGTCAGGTAGTTATTGCAGTTGAAGAGGCAGAAATTCGCATTCCTCAATCTATTAATGAATGATTTGCTGATATATTGAGCAAGCATACTTAGAAATATAGCTAACCGTTATCGGGCACGAGTTTTGAGAATGGTCAATTGATCTGCTTTTGCCAACAAATCATCTAGCTCAGCAATCTCTTCAGCGCATAAACCGAGCAAGAAGTAACACCAAATCAAGCGTTATAGCCAACAAACCTTTTCTTGAGTAAAAAGTGGAAAAAAACAATGGTTAGTTAAGGCCACTTAGTTTCAAACGCATCTTGACCACTACCGTAAACCAAATCGCCATACCGCCGCCACCGTGCCAGTTCTTGCGGTGCCAGGGGTGGCGCGTGCAGAACGCTGAGATTGCTTTCCAACTCGGCTTTAGTTGCCGGGGATGTTAACGCTAGGCGAACGCCTGGATGCTGTAGTGCAAATCGGTAGCAATCTGCGGCGGTGGGAGGTGCTTCTGACCAGTTTGCAGGTTTTTCCAACAAAGTACCCCACCGGGTACAAGTGAATGCGACAACAGGTATACCTGCTTGGCGTGCAGCAGGCAGGATATCCACCTCTGCCTTGCGGTGAGCCATATTGTAGCGGTACATCAACACATCGCATTGTTGATTTTCAATTAAGTTTAGAGCAATGTAAGGGTTGTGAGTGCTAACTCCGACGTAGCGAATGCGTCCTTTTTCTTTCCAAGTACGGAGTGTATTGAGCATTGCCAGAATATCAGATGGTTCGTCGCGAGAAGAGAGATATTCTGCAAAGAATGCATCCACGACATCTATATTCGGGGCAAAGCAGAGGCATATTACCATGCAGTAGAGTGGCTTAAATTGGCACGGGCTGCTTACCAAGGTGCAGGGCGACAATCGGATTGGTCAGCTTACCGGACGCAGCTGATGCAGACTCACGTTCGCAAGTATAAGTTAATGGCGATGCTTAAAGCTCAAGATTTGGAATAAAATTGCTCTTACTATAAAGCGATCGCCCCGTATTTTGTTTGCACTTGCGTAAAGCTTGCGCGATCGCAGAGCGCGAATCAATCCTATTACTTCAACTACCAGCAAACTCAGTAAATTTCCGTTTATATGGTGCTTTAAAACCCAAAACTATATCTTGTTTAGGAACACCAGCTTCTACTAATTCATTAGCAACTCCGATTTCCGTTCCATCCCGTTCGATCCAAATTTTACCATCTTTAATTTCCACGTAGATGATACAACCAAATACTCTGGTTAAATCTTGCCAACCAATATTAATAACTTGGTAGCGATCGCGCTCCGTATCAAATATCAGTTGCACTTCTGTTTGACTATTTGGGCGATTTTTTACATGATTTTTCAGAATTGTTTGTACCACTTCTGGGTAGTTTAATCTCTCCATCTAACAATCTCCTCTCTCTCTGGGTTAAAAATTAGTAATTTTAGGTAATGTTCTTCAATAGCTCTTTGAATAAATCTCCGGCGAAAAAACTCATCGTAAACATCTTCGGGAATTGCTAAATATAAAGTCCGATCTGGTTCTGTCAATCTCAATGCTGAACGGTAGTTAAGAAATTGACCGAGTGCTAGGTGAAACTCAGTCACATCTGAAGCTCCTAAAAAAGATTTTATCTCTACTGCTATCTTTTGACCAGTTTTTTCAGCAGCTAAGATTCTCTCGGCTGCTAAGTCTATGTAAAAATCAACATCCTCAACTTGAATAAATAGATTCTCATCAGTAATTGTCCACCCATCTTTATCTAGGGCTGTTCTAACTGTATTATGAAATAAGTCTTTAGCTGGCATGAATAGATTTCAATTCCAATCCGATTATAACACAGTATAAGCAAGTCAAAAGTTAAAAGTTGGAAAAGCAGCAACAGCAAGACTCAAAGGCGAGTAACAAGGGTGCAAATTAAATGTGGAACAGCTTACTAACACCGATATGAAGCCATACTACTGGAACTGATATTTTGAGAAATTAGTAGGAAAAAGCTAAAATCTTTGTTGATTATATATATCCTCAACATACTGCTCAATTTGGCTGCGTTTCGCCTCAAGCCAGTCTATAGCTATTTCCATCTGCGGATGTACTGAGAGCGGTTTTAGAAGTTGCGCCATATAAACAACTAGCACATCATTCCTACTTAAACGTCTCTGATAAACATTAAACCGTTGCACTTGATTAACAGTATTCCGTCCAGCTTCGGACAAAGCAGTTGTAATATAGTCTTTTAGCTCAACTTTCTCTCTTTTCCTGCAAACAACAATTGCATCAATATCAATCGGTTCTTTAGCTTGGCTTTTTGGAGTTGCCACAGACATTTCCGACTTGATAGGATGGGTAGCAACAATTGCAAAACCCGCCTGGACTAAAGCAGTTAAAATTGCCTGCCATCCATCTGCTTTTGAATGGTGATAAGTAAACACCATCAACCCCTCTGGCTTTAAAACCCGGTGACACTCAGAAAACACCCGTTGCAACCGTTCAGTAAAAATTGAGACATCCTCCGACTGAACTTCGTTAGGATGGCGTGTAGTTTCATTGAAGAAGGGAACTCTTAACAAGGAACTCTTAACAGTTTCGGAGTCCCGTTTCTGGGAGTCAGAGTCCCCGATTTCTACAAGTGGCATGTTTTGGGTGGGGTACTTTTCCCCATCCAAAACATAAAGTTGCCTGTTGCCTATTGCCTGTTGCGTTTTAATACAAGCAACCTTATCTGAGAATAGATAACGTTGCCAAACGTAAAAGAAATCTGCTAGTTCCGAATAGCGAACGTTATCGAAAAACGGTGGGTCAGTTATAACCGCATCAATACTTTCTGTCGCGATATCTGTTACCGCTGAATCTCCACAGTCAAGGTAAATTGGTTTCAATTCGCTCAGTTTATCAAAAGAATCCGCTATTTCAAAATCAATAGCAGGCGATAACCCATAAACTTTTTGGGTTTCAACTTTTCCTTTTTTCTGGACTGGCTTAATTTCAAACGGTTGAGAACAGTAATCTATCGCTTTCAAAATTCGGCTTTCAAACAGCGTTGAAAACGAACCCGAACTTTTGGGAGTTCCCCAGAGATTCGCCTCTAATGGCGTGCGCTCTGGTTTTAGAATATGATGAGAAAACATATGACGCACGGCTCCTGTTCCTTCACCTTTGAACGAAGCGAACGTATTATTAAATTCGAGAGTTCCAGAAAAAAGGCAGATAAATAAGTCTCGAATGATTTCGTCATCAATTTTCTTGATTTCTTCTGCTAATATACTAAAACCCAATAACTGGCGTGAGTTAAACATTTCATGCCAATAGCGATAACAATAATTCAGTACCTGGTCGGTATTGTAACCCGGTTGTATGGCAACAACTGGGTAAGCATTTGGGTGGATACTTAATTCCCTTATAGCCTTTTCATACAGGTTTTGGTCATACTGGTTAATCGGTAAATACTGCTTTGAACCATCTAGATGCAGTACTAACTTAGCGTACATTCGGTGCGCTGGCGGCTTTCCAACCTTCTGTACTGCTTTAATAATTGAAAAGGTATGGTTGCAATGGTTACAAGTCGCTTTTTGACCTTTAACAGCAGCCACTTGTGGGTTAAAAACGAACTGGCAGCTAGTACAAGTGACGCTATGAGAAGCGTAATGAACTGCATTGATATTTCCGCATTCTGGACAGACAACTTGAGCCTGGGGGAACTTATTAGGGTAGGCGTGCTTTGAGAAGATATAGGATGAGAATAAATCAACTTCACGGTTGCACGCAGGACAAGGCAAGTATTTCACCCAGAAATAGTAAAGAACTGTAGCAGGTTCTCCATTGTCTAAAATGGTTATGTAATAGGATTGAATGCGAGCAGATACAGCTTTTTTGATGGTTTCAAAGGTTTCTACAATCTGTTGTCTGTCTTTTTTAATTAGGGCATTTTTTACTAGGAAATAGGCTACAGGGTTAATATCGTGCCCAATTGCTGTTGCGCCAAGTTTGATGGCTTCCCCAATAGTAGTGCCACTCCCCATAAATGGGTCAAAAACTTTGGCTCCCTTTAAGTTACAGGGTTGATAAAATAAACTGAGGATATCAGAACCTTGAGGAGCGAAAGTGGAAAGAATAATAGCGCGAAATACCGAACCAAGTCTTCTAGCCCACCATTTATGGATATAATAGATTGGTCGGTTGATTTCCTTACGCCAGCTTTCTAATTCGGCGATCGCGCTCAGTTGCTCAAAGGGAAAACTCTCATCTTCTATAGCCTTTCTTTCATCTGAGTTATTTTCTGTTCTGGAGAGAGCGGAATCGGAAACAATATCAGTTAGAGTTGTTAATCTATTCTTTAAATATTCCATTTATTTTTTTATTCTAAGTAGAAAGGTGCAAATAAACAGCAGTATGTAACGAAAAGTATTCTGGGCTAAAATCCTCTTCTCTTTTGCCTCCTGCCTTGTCTCAGCGATGAATTTTCCCTCCTGCATCTAAGTTACTCATTCTTGTGAATCTTCTTCTTCAGCTTGTTGCATTACCTGTTCTTGCTCAAGATTAGATTTGAGATTAACGCTTGAGCCTAAAGCATTGATACTTTCTAGAATGGCAGGGCGGTAAGCGATAAAATTATGCACAGTATTAGCTGAGGAATTTAGTACAAATTGAGGCACGATGGTGTTGGTTTGCATATCAAAGGAATAACCAACTACCGCTTGTTCAACTTCAATTCTGCTAAATTGACCAACAGGAACTAATCTATTGTCAACTGGATAATCGGCTGGTAGTATCAGCGTTACCTGGGCTTCCACGCCATTCAATAAGCCAAATGGTGTAGGTGCAACATACATTTTTCTATCTCTGATTAAGATATCTCCGTAGCTGCCAAAACCTCTAAAGCTTTTGTTTTTATGTATATAACTGCGGTCGGCATTTAGAAAATCACCGTGGCAGATTACTAAATCGTGGACTGGATATTGGGAATCGGCATTTTTTGGATATCTGCCAAACACATAAAATACTGTGATGCCATTGTGAAAGCCTCTGGGAACTTGGCTGTTGCTGTCATAATCTTTATATCGACCTGGATATTCCAAGCCTTTAATTTCATAACCTTCAGGATTCTGGATTATTCTGAAGTCAGGATAGGTGTTTCTGCCTGGTTGCTCGAAGTTAAAGGAAATGGTGGCTTGCAAGCTGGTGAGTCTGGCATTAAACCAATCCTGAAAGTGGTATTCTTTGTCTCTTCTACTCTGGCGAGTTATTAAGATGCCGTTGAGAATGGCATTGTGGCAGGTTAAGAAGATATCAGTGTAAAGCATTGGGTATGTAGCAGCGGTATTTGCAGGAATTTCAAGGGATTATTTGTTAGGATTTTTTCTCCGTGTAGTTTTGGATTTAGTAGCTTGATTTTGCTCTGGTTTTGAAGCGTCTTCTTCAGGAAGTTGTACCGCTGTGTCAGTAGTTTCTTGAGTCGGATTTGGGGAAGTTGCTTGAATGTTTTCTTCGGCTGTACCCTCAGTAGTCGAAACCCCTTGCAGTTGAGTGAGTTTGGAGCAGGCAGCACCATACTTTTCATAAAGTTCCTTGAGTTGCTGCTCTAGAAACTGATTGCGTTCTGTTAATTGTGCAATGGTTTGAGATTGCTCGTGGGGGGAATCAAAAATAGGCGCATCTGGCAAGATTGGTTGGGAGATGATTTGAGCCTTAAGTTGATCGAGTTCGTTTAATTTATTCGCCAAAGCCGCTTCTAGCTGTTGAGAACGATTCAGCAGTTCCAAATTTCGCTCAGCTAGTTGTGTAAGCTGGATGTTAAGTTTATCTCGCTCTTGGGTTACGGTATTGAAATCTGTGCGTAGTTCCGATGCTACCAGAGCGATCGCTTCTGCATCGCTTACCCGATCTTGCAAAGATTGGTTAGTGTTAGTTAAATTTTCCACTTGCTTTTGCAGTCGGTTAATTTCCTCCAAAAAATCGTTAATTTCTTTGGAATCGCCCAGTTTCACCAGCCGCTCGTTATTGCGAACCACCAGCTGCATCTGCTCGAGTACGTGCTTGTAAGCCAATTCCATTCCCGCTAGCTTAGCCTTGACCTCTTGATAATCCATCAATTCAAGGCGCAGCCTGTCATTTTCTTCTTCCAAAGTTTCGATGCGCCCAGTTTGCACTTTGGTATCGGAAACCCAAAGAGCTTGCTGCCACATGGCTTTCACCATTTGGCTTGTCAGCTGCTCAAATTCTTCTGGGACTTCGATTTGTGCCAGATCTTTGTTATGGCGAATTTCGTCTACTGCTTTGACCAACGGATCGCTCCCGCTTTTCTTGAGAATTTGCTTATTGCGTGCGATCCAATTGTGCAGCATCGGCAGCAAGGTTTGGTTGCCTCCCCCCACCCCATGTATTTGTATCATTTTCTGTCGCAGCGATTCTAGCTGTATCCCGCCCGTCTTGGGGTCAACGTTCCCTTCCCTCACCATCGCTTCGCAGGCAGTATCTACCATGTGCAAGACAAAACTTACTCAAATCAAGTATCTCACTTAATTCGACGTTTGCTTCCTGCTTCAACCAAGGAAGTCGGCTCCTTCTTGTCCACAGGCGTAAATTCCGCGCTTGCCGCACGTACAAGGGTATTTGGGGCATTTTCTAAGTTGATCGCAGCGTTGAGATCGCGATCAATGGAAACACCACACTGAGCGCAAAAGTAAACACGCTCAGATAAAGGCATTGGTTGAACATTACCACAGCATGAACATGTTTTAGAGGAAGGAAACCACCTATCCACAAGTTCCACCTGAGTTCCGTAGAACGCCTGTTTATAAATCAACATAGAGCGAAACTCATTTGGACTTTGGACAAAGAGGAAAGAGATTCGCGAGATTTCAACGCGAAGCAAA
>ERZ1066118.1716-NODE-1716-length-12529-cov-11.386724_pt1 | contig 12529 bp, 14 predicted proteins | sample MGYA00382765_ERZ1066118 | MGnify/ENA primary metagenome ERZ1066118 (study PRJEB33369, sample SAMEA5778348) | biofilm metagenome | biome: Industrial cooling water; feature: Water cooling tower basin; material: Biofilm | place: United Arab Emirates | collected...
CGGAGCGCGTTCCAGGGAGCCGGCGAGGCGCGCGCACCGCGCGCGACCGAGCCGGCGACCGCGTTCCTGGTTGTCAGTTGGCCGGGAGTGCCGCCGGGTCCATCCAGAAGACCTCCCAGTGATGGCCGTCGAGGTCGTGGAAGCTCCAGCCGTACATGAAGCCGTGGTCCTGCGGCTCGACGGCGTGCGTGCCGCCCGCGGCGATGGCCTGGTGGACCATGGCGTCGACCGCCGCGCGGCTGTCGACGCTGAGGGCGTAGAGCGCCGCGGTGCGCTCGCGCGGGTCGCTCGTGGGGCGGTGGGTGAAGGTCGCGAAGCGCTCGCGGGTCAGCAGCATGAAGTAGGCGTCCTCGCCCACGAGCATGCACGTCGCCGTCGGGTCGGTGAAGTGCGGGTTGAAGCGGAAGCCGAGCGCCTCGAAGAAGACGATGGCGCGCTGCAGGTCGGCGACCGGCAGGTTGACGAACAGCTTGTGGCGCGTCGCCGGCGTCCACCCGGCGTTCGTGATCGTCGGCGTGCCGGGGGCGGGAACGGGAGGGGCGGCGGGCGCGAGCGGCTCGGTCGGGGCGTCGGAGGTCGGCATCGGCGGTGGGGTGCGGGTGGAGGAGGGCGGGGGCGCTCGGCGCGCGGGGCTGCGCGCGCCCTCTACCTCGTTGGACGGCTGGTGCCGGCGAAACTCATCGGCCCGCGCTCGCCGCCGGGGAGCCGCCGAGGCGCGCCCTACTCCCCCGTGCTCCCCGGGGCGTTCAGCTTGTTGCGCAGCGTGCGCACCCCCATCCCCAGCAGCTCGGCGGCGCGCGTGCGGTTCCCTCCGGCGACCTCCAGGGCACGGCCGATCAGCACCCGCTCCGCCTCGTTCACGTCGAGCGAGGTCAGGACGATCCGCAGCCCGTCCCCGGCGGCGTCGCTTCCGTCGGCGCCTCGCGCGCCCCCCTGCTCGTCGCGGGCGAAGGCGTCGCGCACCGCCTCCCAGGCCGTCGCGCCGCGCTCCGGGCCGCGGCCGACGCCGCTGGCGGCGATGAGCCCGAAACGCTCCGCCTCGAGCGCGTGCGCCGGGAGCATCGGGTCCGACGAGAGGATCACGGCGCGCTCGATGACGTGCTGCAGCTCGCGCACGTTCCCCGGCCAGCCGTAGCGCTGCAGCGCCGCGATCGTCTCGGGGGCGATCCCGTCCAGCCGCTTGCCGATCTCCTCCGCCGTGCGCATCGCGAAGCGGTAGGCCAGCACCGGGATGTCCTCCGGCCGCTCCCGCAGCGGGGGGATCGAGATCGGGATGACGCTCAGCCGGTAGTACAGATCCGCGCGGAAGCGCCCCTCGCGCGCCTCGAGCGCCAGGTCGCGGTTGGTCGTGGCGATGATGCGCACGTCCACCTTGATCGGGTGCGACCCGCCGACGCGCTCGAACTCCTGCTCCTGCAGCACGCGCAGCAGCTTGGCCTGCAGGTCGAGCCGCATCTCGCTGATCTCGTCGAGCAGCAGCGTCCCGCGGTTGGCCCGCTCGAACGCTCCCTCCACGCGCTTGATCGCCCCGGTGAACGCCCCCTTCTCGTGGCCGAACAGCGCGCTCTCGATCAGCCCCTCGGGGAGCGCGGCGCAGTTGAGGGTGATGAACGGCCGGTCGCGCCGGTCGCTCTGCTCGTGGATCGCCCGGGCGAACAGCTCCTTCCCCGTGCCGCTCTCCCCCTGCAGCAGCACCGTGGCGCGCGTCGGCGCCGCCGCCCCCACCGTCTGCAGCGCCCGGCGGATCGCGGCGCTCTCGCCGATGATCTGCCGCTCGCTCCGGATCGCCATCACCTCGCGGCGCAGCGTCTCGTTCTCGCGCTTGAGCCGCACGAACTCGAGCGCCTGCTCGACGGCGAGCTCCAGCTGCTGCGGGCGCACCGGCTTGGTGATGTAGTCGACCGCCCCGGCCTTGATCGACGCCACGGCGTGCTCGATCGAGGCATGCCCGGTCAGCATGATCACCGGCACGTCGAGCCCCTCCTGCTGCAGCATCCCGAGGAACTCGAGCCCGGTGATTCCGGGCATCCGGTAGTCGGAGATGATGAGGTCGACCGGCGTCGCCGCGAGGACGTGCAGCGCCTCGGGCACGTGCCGCGCGGCGACCGGCTCGTGCCCGGCGCGCCGCAGCGTGTCCTCGAGGATCAGCGCGACGGCCGGGTCGTCGTCGACGTGGAGGATGGTGGCCATTGCGACGGAAGGTACGGAGCGCGCTGCCTCGCTGAAAGCCGGGAACGCGCTCGCGAGCGCGGTCCCTTCGGGCCGCGCTCGCTCGCTGGAACGCGCTCCCGCGGCTGGCGCCGCTCCGCTGGAACGCGCGCCCCCTGGCAGGGGCGCTGGAACGTAGGGCGTGAAGTCGCGGCGTGACCCGCGCCGAGCACCGCTCGTCATCCCCCGTCACCACGTTCCGCACCGACCGCCCTTCGTTCCAGCGAGCCGCCGCGGAGCGGCCGGCGAGCGCGTTCCAGCGCCGGCGCGACCAGCGCCGGCGCGCGTTCCAGGGAGCGAGGGCGGCAGCGACCGCCCGAGCGACCGCGTTCCCGCTCTACCTCCCCTGCCATGCGCGTCTCCAACCGCCTCGTCACGCACTCCATCCAGCAGCGGCTGCTCTCGCAGCAGGCGGCGCTCGCCCGCGCCCAGGCGCGGGTCGCCTCGGGGAAGCAGGTGGAGCGGATGTCCGACGACCCCACCGCCGGCTCGGCGATCATGCAGGCCGGTGGGGCGCTCCGTGGGATCGAGCAGTACCGGCGCAACGCCGAGACGGTGGGCGCCCGGCTGGCCGCCGAGGACGGGGCGCTCGACCAGCTGACGCAGGTCCTGACGCGCGCCAAGGAGCTCGGCGTGGCCACCATCGGCGCCAACGCCGGGGCCGACGGGCGGCGCGCCGCCGCCCTCGAGGTGCGCAACCTCGTCGCCCAGGCGATCGACGTCGGCAACACCCGCCTCGGCGACGAGTTCGTCTTCGGCGGCACCAACAACGACGGCCGCCCGCCGTTCGCCCCGCCGCAGGTCGTCGCCGGGGCGACCGTCTTCGTCCCGCTCGACCCGCCGCTCGTCGCCGGCGGCGATCCGGTGCCGCGGCCGCCGGTCGGCCAGCGCACCGTCGAGATCGCCGCAGGCCAGAGCATGCGCGGGACGCACGACGGCCAGGCCGTCTTCCTCGATTCCGGCGCGCTCGATGCGTTGCACCGGCTGGCCGCCGCCATGGAGGCCGACGATCCCGCGGCGATGGGAGCCGCGATGAGCGAGCTCGACGTGGGCTTCGTCGCCGTCCAGGGCTACATCGGCGAGGTCGGCGCCCGACAGAACCAGGTCGACGCGGTCGTCGCCGGGCTCGACGCCATGGCGGCCACCCTCACCGAGCAGAAGGCAGGGCTCGCCGAGGTGGACATGGAGAAGGCCATCACCGACATGCTCCAGCGCCAGACGGCCTACCAGGCGGCGATGCTCGCCTCCTCCAAGGTCATGGGGATGTCGCTCACCGACTACCTGCGCTGACCGCGCGCCCGCCCCCCGACCGCCGATGCCCCACCCCGCCCGCTCCGCCGCGCCGCTGCTCCCCCCCGACGGCGCCTCCGCCGCGGCGCCCGTGGTCGTGCAGTCCGACCTCCTCGGCGCCGTCGAGGTGCCCCCCGAGGCGCTCTACACCTTCGCGAGCGGGCTCTACGGCTTCGACGCGCTGACGCGCTGGGCCCTCCTCCCGGCCGGGCGCGAGGGGCTCTACTGGCTCCCCTCGGCGGAGCGGAGCGGGATCGTCTTCCTCCTGGCCGATCCGTTCCACTGGTTTCCCGGCTACGAGGCCGACATCCCCGACGAGGAGATCGCCCAGCTCGCCCTCGCGCCCGGCGAGGCGCCCGCCCTCCTCGTCATCGTCACCCTCCCGGGTGCGCCGGGCGAGACGGCGAGCGCCAACCTGCGCGCCCCGCTCGTGCTCGCCCCGGTGGGGCGCCGCGCCCGGCAGGTCGTCCTCCCCGACGACCGGCACGCCACGCGCGCGCCGCTCACCCTCGGCTAGCGGCGGCGGCAGCGGGCGCGCCCCGGCCACGAGGGCCCGGAGCGGAGGGGGGCGGAGCGGGGCGCGACGATCGGGTCGCGCCCCGCTCAAGTTTTTCGCCCGGCCGTCGATACCTGTTCCCAGGCGGCCACCACGGGTCGCCGAGCAGCACTCCGGGAGCACGGACGCTCCGCCACTCCAGTCAGGGATCGACGACCCATGCGCATCCAGACCAACACCGCCGCGAACGCCTCGCTCGGCTACATGCGGACCAACAACCAGGCGACCGAGCGCTCGATGCAGAAGCTCTCGTCCGGGTTCCGCATCAACCGCGCGGCCGACGACGCCGCCGGCCTCGCGCTGGCCAACAAGCTCCGCGCCGACGGCAAGTCGCTCTCGCAGGCGCAGAAGAACACCGCGCAGGGCACCGCCATGCTCCAGATCATGGACGGCGCCACGCAGACGGTCAGCACGATCCTCGACCGCATGAAGGAGCTCGCCACGCAGGCCAACTCCGACAACGTCGGCAACCAGCGCGACAAGCTGCAGGCCGAGTTCACGCAGCTGACGGGCGAGATCCAGCGCATCGTCGACACCACCAAGTACCAGGGCTCGTCGCTCATCAACGGCGCCTTCGGCAACTCGGTGAGCGCCGCCTCCACGGCGCTCGCCGCCGGGACGGGGATCCAGAAGGTCACGACCAACGGCGCCGCCGCGGGGACCTACAACCTCGCCGCCCCCGCCTCGGGGACCGGCACGCTGGCGATGACGATCGGCACCACCACGCAGACGCTGACCGGCGTGACCGACGGGCGCCAGACGCTGAACTTCGACAAGTTCGGCATCACCCTCGAGACGACGGCCGACTTCGTCGCCAACGACGGCTCGGCGGTCGGCACCGCGGACGCGACCGCCGTGACGATCACCGCCGGCACCGGCGGCTCCTTCATGGTCAGCTCGAGCGGCTCGTACACGGCCAACGACCTGATCAACGTCGACAACGTCAACCTGAACACCACCGGCGCCGGCTCGCTGGCGATCACCGGCGACATCACGACCCGCGCCAACGCGGCGACGATGCTGACGACGATCGACGGGGCGATGACCAAGGTCAACGAGGCGCTCGGGAAGATCGGTGCGGCCCAGAGCCGCATGGACTTCGCCGCGGCCAACGTCGCCACGACGCTGCAGAACACGCAGGCCGCCGAGTCGACCATCCGCGACGCCGACATGGCGTACGAGATGACCCAGTTCACCAAGAACAACATCCTGCAGCAGGCCGCGCAGTCGATGCTGTCGCAGGCGAACCAGGGCACGCAGGGGATCCTCCAGCTCCTCCGTGGCTGAGCGATCCTGACGCTCCGGCGGCTCGCCGGCGCACGCTCCGGGGACCGCGCCGCGGCCTCCGGAGCGTGCCGTCGTCGCCGTCGCGGCGCGCGCGCCGCGCGCGGCGCGTAACCGGCGCCTCGCCCGATCGTCCTCGGTCGGGAGAGCCCGCCGCGCGCGCCCGCGCCCGGCGGCGCTCGTCTCACCCCACCTCGTTCCGCACCACCCCGCCCGCCCACCCGGCGCGGGCGCCTTCCGGAGGGCCGCGTGGCCGATCCCCTCAGCACCTTCACCGGCATCTCGAGCGGCATGGACTGGCGCTCGCTGGTCGATCAGCTCGTCCGCCTGGAGCGCCGCCCCGCCGAGAAGCTGCAGACGCGGATCGACGCGAACACCAGGCGCAAGGAGGCGCTCGGCGCCTTCCAGACGCAGCTGCAGGCGCTCAAGGACGCGGCCGACACCCTCACCGGGCAGAAGGCCGGGGCGACCTCGCCGTTCATGAGCTTCAGCTCGAGCGCCACCGGGGTCAACGCCGCCGGCCGCAGCGTCGTCACCGCCGTGGCCACCGCCGGGGCGACCGGCGGCAGCTACGCCATCCAGGTGACGGCCCTCGCCCGGGCGCAGAAGCTCACCGGCGGCCGCGCCATGGGGGGGAGCGGCATCGACGCGACCACCGCGCTCGGTACCGCCGGCCAGCTCACCCTGACCCCGGCGCGCGCCGGCGCCACCCCGGTGGCGATCGACGTGGCCGCCACCGACACGCTCGCCGCCGTCCGCGACAAGATCAACGCGGCGAACACCGGGGCCACCCCGAGCGGCGTGCAGGCGGCGATCGTCGGCGTCGCCCCGAACGACCAGCGCCTCGTCCTGACGAGCACGGCCACCGGGGTGCAGAACGGCTTCGCCCTCGCCGACGACCAGTCCAGCGCCCTCCTCGGCGTCCTCGGGCTCGACGCCGGGGCGACCGACGCCTCGGCCCGCCCGCAGCTCGTGGCCGCGGGCGACGCCGCCTTCACCGTCGACGGCCTCGCCGTCACGCGGGCGACCAACGCGGTGAGCGACCTGCTCCCGGGCGTGACGCTGACGCTCGGCGCCGAGGGCAGCTCCACCGTCGAGGTCACCCGGCTCAACGGCTCCGCCAGCGCCGCGATGCGCGCCTTCGTCGACGGCTACAACGCCGTGCAGAAGACGATCGCCGCGGCCGCCCGCGACCCGAAGGCGCCGCTCGCCAACGACCCCATGCTCCGTACCCTGCGCGGGGCGCTCTCCGGCGTGGTGGTCACGGCCGCCGTGCCGGCGTCGGCCGGTGGCACGGCCGGCGTCGCCGACGACCTGACGACGCTCGCCGCCCTCGGGGTCTCGCTGCAGAAGGACGGCACCCTCGCCTTCGAGGAGGCGAAGTTCGCCGCCGCCGCCGAGCGCCGCCTCCCCGAGCTGCAGGCGCTCCTCGGCGACCGGCTGCAGGCGCTCGCCGCCGTGGCCGACGGCGCCGCGCGGCCGCTCGTCGGCCTCATCGACCAGCGCGAGCAGGGGATCGAGCTGCAGAACGCCCGGATGACCGACCGCATCGCCGACATCGACGCGCGCCTCGAGAAGAAGCGCGAGCAGCTCGTCGCCCAGTACGCCCGCTTCGAGGGCTCGCTCGGCCGCCTCAAGGCCATCGGCGACCAGATGGGGGCGCAGTTCGCCGGCCTCAACCGCTCCAACGACGACTGACCGCGCCCCGGCGATCGCCGGCGCCCGACCCGCCCCGTCACCGCACCCACCCGCCCACCACCGCGCGCTGCCGCCGCTCTCCGCGCCGCCGCCCGGAGGCTCCCATGCTCCGCCCCATCGTCCGACCCGCTCTCGACCCGCTCGCCCACCGTGCCGCCATCGACGGCATGGAGGCGCAGCGCGCCGCGTATCGCCGATTCGCCCGCTCGGTCGAGGCGCAGCGGCAGACGCTCGGCGACGGCGACGGCGAACGCGCCGTGGCCGTGGTCGACGACGTCGCCCGCGGCTTCGCCGAGCTGGAGCGGGGCGCCGGCGACCTCGCCCCGCTGCTCGATCGGGTGCGCGAGGCGGCGCCCCCCGACGAGCTCCAGGCGATGCAGCGGCAGATGGACGAGCTGATGCACGAGGCGCGCGCCGCCGAGTCGGCGATCCAGAACCTCATGTCCCAGCTGCAGGCCTGGCGCGACGCCTACGGGCGGCAGCTCACGGAGCTGGGGCTCGCGCCGGGGAGCGGGACCGACGGCGCGCCCGGCGGCGAGCCGTCGGTCGGGCCCGTCGAGGGGAGCGGTACGGGACGGCGGGGCTACGCCCGCCCCGGCTTCGGCCGCGCGGCCACCCGCCCGGGCACCTCCATCCTCGATCGCCGCGGGTAGCCGGCGGCGGGGGGAGCGCCGGGCGCGGGCGGTATAGTCGCCGCGCCGACTTGCCGATACTGGCAGGCGGAGGCGCGAACGACCCCTGCCTCCCCGACGCGTCAGCCGGCGCGTTCCCACCGTCGCCCTCCCGGTCGCCCTCGGCCCTTCCGATGAGCTTCCCCGCCCAGACTCCGCAGGCGCCCACCCGCCCCGCCGTTCCCGCCTATCCCGGCTCGTACCACGCCGCCGGGCGCCCCGCCGCCCGCCCTGGCGGGTACGGCAGCGGGCACGCGGGGCGCGGGACCGCCGCCGGCGCGGGCGCCGCGGGGACGGCGGCCACCACGGCCGCGCCGTACGCCACCCAGGCGGCGCGCTATCGCGAAGCCGAGCTCGCCTCGGCGACGCCGGGGCAGCTCGTCGTCATGCTCTTCGACAAGCTCCTGCTCACGGTGCGCCGGGCGCGCGTGGCGATGGAGGGCGGCGCCGTCGAGGAGCGCTCCGGGCAGATCCTGCGCGCCCACGACATGCTCACCGAGCTGCGCGTCTCCCTCGACTTCGAGGCGGGCGGCGAGCTCGCGCGCCAGCTCGACGCGCTCTACGACTTCGCCCTCCGCGAGCTGCTCGAGGCGAACCGCACCCGCAGCGTCGCCAAGCTCGACGCGGTGGCGCGCATCTGCGGCGAGCTGCGCGACGGCTTCGCCGGGGCGGTGGCGCAGCTGCAGGGCCCGGCCGCGGCGCCGTCGCCGGCGTCCCTGGCGGCGCGGACGGCCTGAGATGCCCCCCCTCCTCACCCGGACGCCCCGCCACCGATGCGCCGGCGGGGCACCTGCGGACGCCGTCCGCCGGACCGCCGCCCGGATCGACCGCCCCGAGCTGTCCCCCGCCGTGCCCCCCGGGGCCGGCGGTGCGCCCGGTGCCGACGGCGCCCGTCTCGCCTGGCAGGCCGACGCCGCGGTCCGGCTGCTCGAGCGCTTCGGCGATCTCCTCGCGGTCGCCCTCGAGGCGGTGGGCGAGGGTGACGACGCGGTGTTCGCCGAGGCGCTCGCCGAGCGCGACCGGCTGGTGGTGCAGCTCGAGCCGCTGCTCGGGACGCTGGCCGCGGCGCGCGTGCAGGCGCACGAGTGGCCCGCGCTCGAGCCCGACGACGCCGACTGGGACGACGACCTGGGCGACGGCGGCGCCCTGGCGCCGGTGACGCTCGCCCGCATCCTCGCCCCGGTCGACGAGGCGCTGCGCCACGCGCAGCACCTGCACCGGCGGCTGAGCGACGAGGTCCGCGGCCACGCGGTGCGGAGCTCGCCGCCGCGCCCGGCCGGCGGCCACGCGGCCCCCGTGGTGCTCCTGCGCTGACGCCCTCGCGCCCACGCCCCACCGTGCCCCCCGCCGTGCCCCCCACCGCGCGCCACGCGCCGGACCCCGGGCCCGACGCCCCGGCGCGCCCCGCGAGCACCCGGGGCGCGTCGGCGTTACCCGACGACGGCTGGATCGTCGGTACGGGTCCGACCACGCCCGCGGCGCGGCCCGACGCGGCGCGGCGCCGCTCGGCACGGCTCGAGGCGCGGGTCGCGGTGTACGCCCAGTACGCGGCGGTCGTCGCCGAGCAGGCCGAGGCGACGCTCGACGGCGACGCGGCGCGCGTCGCGGCGCTCGCCGAGCGTCGCCAGGCGGTGGCCGAGCACTTCGACGAGCTGCGCGCGGTCGACGAGCTCTCGACGCCGCCGGGCACGTCGGCTGCGGCGGGGGAGGTGGCACCGTTCGGCCAGCTGCTCGGCGACGCGCTCTCCGAGCTCGAGCATCAGGCCGCGGTCGACCTCGCCCTGCGCCAGCGCCTCGTCGGGCTGCGCGAGGCGGTGCTGCGCGGCGCCGCGTGGGGCTCGGCGTCCGGGGGCGACGGGGGCTCCGCGGGGGAGCGGCCGGGAGGCCCCGCGGTGGCCGGGCTCCTCCCCGGCGCGGCCGGGGGGGCACTCGACGGGGGGCTGGCCAACGCCCTCGTCAGCGCGCGGGTCGACGGGATCGGCGGGGGGCTCGGCGGGCACTTCCCCGGCCGTGCCACCGGGGCCCCGGCGGCGCCCGGCGGCGAGGTGGGCGGGCAGGTGGACGTGCGGTTCTAGTCGCGGGTCCCGGCAGGGCAGGAGGGCGGCACCGAGGCGCTCAAGTTCCCGGGGCGCGCGTCGATACTGAGGGTCAAGGAGGCACCATCATGAGCATTCGCAACATCGGCAATCCCTACGGCCCGAGCCGTCCCGCGCCGGCCGCCCCGATCAAGGGCGTCGGCTCCCCCGCCGCACCCGCGGCGTCCCCGGACGCCGGCGCGCCGGCGAAGCCCGCCCCGGCGCGCGGCGACTCCGTGCAGATCTCCTCGGCCGGGCGCGCCCTCGCCGGCGCCCAGGGCGGGACGCAGGGGGCCGACGGCGCGATGAGCGCCGAGCGCGTCGCCGAGCTGCGCAAGAAGGTGCTCGAGGGCGCCTACGACTCGACCCAGGTGGTCGAGCAGGTGGCCAAGCGCATCCTCGGCAGCGGCGACCTCTGAGCCGTCGCCGCGGGCCGCCGGCGGGCACGTCCCCCCGGCCGACCGCGGCACGGACCAGCCCGGTGACCATCCGCGGGATCGCGCGTCCAGCGCAGGGACCGACACGCACTCTCCCGATCGGGGCCCCGTCGCCCCGCGCACCCCACGAGGAAGCCACCCATGAAGTTTCTGGTCGTCGACGACTCCTCGACGATGCGCCGCATCGTCGTCAACTCCCTGCAGCGCATCGGCTTCACCGAGACGGTGGAGGCGGGGGACGGCAAGGAGGCGCTCGAGAAGTTCGATGCGTCGGTGCGGTTCGTGATCACCGACTGGAACATGCCCAACATGACCGGCACCGAGTTCGCCCGGGCGCTCCGCGACCGCGGCGAGCAGGTCCCCATCCTCATGGTGACCGCGCGCTCGGTGCGCGAGGACATCATCGAGGCCATGGAGGCCGGCGTCAACAACTACATCGTCAAGCCGTTCACGCCGCAGATCCTCAAGGAGAAGATCGACGCGTTGCTGAGCGTGGCGGCGGCGGGGTGACGACCATGGACGCCCGCCAGGGGTTGCTCTACGACACCCACGCCGCGCTGCGCCTCGTGGACCACGAGCTGAGCGCCTTCGCGCCGGCAGCGCCCTCCGACCCGGCCGCCGACGCGTCCACCCGGCCGATGCCCGGGCTGGAGCACCCGGCCGCGACGCACCTGCGCGCCCTGCTGCTGCAGCCGCACGGAGAGCCCGTGGGGCTGGCCGCGCTCCCGTTCATCCTCGAGCGCGCCAACCAGGAGATCCAGGCCGTCCTGGCGAACCTGCGCGACAGCCGCACCGCCCTCGAGACGGCCACCGTCGAGAAGATCCAGCACACGAGCGAGAAGCTCCGCGAGGTCACCTCGGCCACCGAGGTCGCCGCGACCGACATCCTCGACGCGCTCGATCGGGCGCAGGGGATGATCGACGACCTCGACGCTGCCGACGCGGCCGACGACAAGCCGGCGGCGCAGCAGACGCGCGACCGGCTGCGCGAGGAGATCTTCGGGATGATGGGCTGCCTGCAGTTCCAGGACATCACCACCCAGCAGCTGGCCTACGCCGCGAGCGTCCTCACCGACATGGAGACGCGGCTGCTGCAGATCGCCAAGCTGTTCGACCCGGCCACCGTCATGGTGCGCGCCGCCTCCGACGCCCCCGATCCGCGCACCTTCGATCCGCGCGCGACGACGCGCGACGCCGAGGTGCGGCAGGCGCTCGCCGACGCGATCTTCACCGGCTGAGCTCCGCCCGCCCGCCGACGGTCGCCAGAGGCGGCGGGCGGGTTGCGCCGGAGTGGGCTCGGACGTCCTCGAGGGGTGGGCGGCGCAGGCGCGCCGCCCACCCCTCGTCGCATCCCCCCGCGCCCGAGCGCCTCCCGTGTCCGCGTCCGTGTCGTCGCCCGTCTCGTCGGTGTCGTCGTCGTCCGTCGTCCCGCCGCTCGCCGCCGTCGCCCACGAGCTGCGCACGCCGCTGCACGGGATGCTGGGGCTCGTCGCCCTGCTCGGCGAGACGGCGCTCGACGCAGAGCAGCGGGCACACGTGGCGCTGCTGGCCGAGTCGGCCCAGACGCTGCTCCGCTTCGCCGACGACGCCCTCGCGCTCGCCCGGCTCGACGGCGATCCGCTGGCCCGCGTGCGCCTCGCCCCGTGCGACGTGCGCGCCGTGCTCGCCTCGCTCGTGCGCACCCTCGCCCCGCTCGCCGCCCGGGGTGCGGTGGCGCTCACCGCGGACGCCGCGCCGGCGGTGCCGGCCACCGTGCGCACCGACGCCGGGTGGCTGCGCCAGATCCTCGTCAACCTCGTCGGGAACGCCCTCAAGCACACGCGCCGCGGCAGCGTGCGCGTGCACGCGCGCCTCGACGGGGCGTGGCTCGCGGTGGACGTGATCGACACCGGCGTCGGGCTGACGCCGGCGCACCGGGCGCGGCTCTTCCGCGCGTGGGACCGCTCCGCCGACGCGCTCGACGCGCCCGACGCGCCGGACGGGCAGGGGGCGCCCGACGGCGCCGGGATCGGCCTCGTGCTCGCCGCCGAACTCGCCCGGCGGCTCGGGGGGCGCATCGCCGTCGAGAGCACCCACGGCGTGGGGAGCACCTTCACGGTGTGGCACCCGCTCAACATCGCGGGGGGCGTGGCCGACACTGGTGCACAGGAGCAGCCCGCCGGTGGCTGTCCGCCCCCGGAGCCCCCGTGATCATCCTCATCGAAGACGACCTCGTCACGTGCCACATCATGACGGCGCTGCTCAAGCGGCTCCGCCATCCGCACGTCGTCGCCCACACGGGCGCCGAGGCGCTCGAGCAGGTGTCGCGGC
>ERZ1066118.1719-NODE-1719-length-12511-cov-4.784040_pt1 | contig 12511 bp, 18 predicted proteins | sample MGYA00382765_ERZ1066118 | MGnify/ENA primary metagenome ERZ1066118 (study PRJEB33369, sample SAMEA5778348) | biofilm metagenome | biome: Industrial cooling water; feature: Water cooling tower basin; material: Biofilm | place: United Arab Emirates | collected...
TACTCAAGAAGGTCTCAAAGCCGTCAAGGTGTTCACCGAAGAAGGCATCAAGACCAACGTGACGCTGTGCTTTTCGCCAGTTCAGGCGCTTTTAGCGGCCAAAGTCGGCGCGACTTACATTTCGCCGTTCGTTGGCCGTTTGGATGACATTGGCATCGAAGGCATGGAAGGCATCCGCGATATCCGCGAAATCTACGACAATTATGGCTTTGCCACGCAGATTTTGACGGCCTCGACGCGCTCGGCCTTGCACATCAAAGAAGCGGCTCTGGCCGGTTCGCACGTGGCGACGATGCCTTTTGCGCTCTTCAAAAAGTTGGTGAACAACCCGCTGACCGATATTGGACTCAAGTTGTTCGATACCGACTGGAACAAAATTCCCGAAGAGCTGCGCACTTACTAAAGTCGCAGATTGCGAGTCGCCGATTGGTTTTCCGATTTGCGACTCGCGATTTGAGCTTCCTTAGGGTTTGACGACGAAACCCTCAATTTCTAAACCGTGCCCGTCGGCAAAGAGGCGCGAAAGACAAAAATGGCAGACATCAAAGTATTCGATGGCACCGGAGCTTCCACAGGAACGCTGACCGCGCCCGAAAAACTGGTTAATTCCAATGCGAAAGTGACTTTGGTTCACCAAGTCATGGTCGCGGAATTGGCTGGCAAACGTCAAGGCACGGCCAAAACCAAACGCCGCGACGAAGTGGCTGGATCGGGTGTTAAAATCCGCCGCCAGAAAGGAACGGGACGCTCGCGCCAAGGCGACAAACGAGTGCCCCACGCTCGCGGAGGCGGCGTCGTTCACGGCCCGCGCCCGCGCGATTACTCGCAGAACACGCCGCGCAAAATGCGTCAGGCCGCGTTTCGCACCGCGCTCAACTCGCGTTTGCAAAACGATTTGCTCTTCGTTTTGGATGGCTTCTCGCTCGAAGCGCCCAAAACCAAAGAAATCGTGAAATTGCTGGGCACCTTAGGCATCGCCGACAAAAAAGTGCTGTTTTTGACGGCGAGCAACGAGGAAGTTTTGGTGCGTTCGGCGCGAAACCTTCCCAAAGTCAAAGCGCAAGGCGTGAACACCACGAGCCTGTGCGATGTTTTGGGCAGCGACGTGATTCTTTGCACGAAAGGCGCATGGGACGATTTGTCGGTGCGCGTCACCGGAAAAGGTGAAGAGGTGTCGGCATGAGCAAACCGTTATACGAGATTTTGGATCGCCCGGTCATCAGCGAAAAAAGCGTGAAAGAGTCGGCTCTGGGCCGCTACACGTTCAAATGCAAAACCGGCGCAAACAAAACGGAAATCAAAGAAGCCGTCGAGTCGGTTTTTGACGTGAAAGTCAAAGCCGTGAACACGATGACGGTCAAAGGCAAAACCAAACGCATGGGACGCGGTCGTCCCGGCAAAGCCGCCGATTACAAAAAAGCAATCGTGACGCTGGAAAAAGATTCCACGTCGCAGCGATTGCGCGAAATCTTCGAGGGCGCGTAAGGACACGTCCTGCGCTTCGCGCGGTGACAAGTTTCACGTTGGCAAGTTGAAAGTTGGGTTTGACCGAACTTTCAATTTGAAACCTGCAACTTGTGACTTGGGCGAAGCCGAACCTTCCAGCACATGGCAATCAAAAGTTACAATCCGACTTCTCCGGCACGCCGTGCGATGACCAAGGTCGTCAACACCGAGCTTTCCGACAAGCGTCCTGAGAAGTCGCTCACGGCGCCGCTGAAAAAAACGGCGGGCCGCAACAATCAGGGCCGCAAAACCGCGCGCAACAAATCGGGCGGTCACAAACGACTGTATCGCATCATCGATTTCAAGCGCCGCCTCGATGCGATTCCCGGCGAAGTCATCGCGCTCGAATACGATCCCAATCGTAGCGCCAACATCGCTTTGATCGAAAATACGCATCCGAACAAAAAATCGAAGCGTTACATCGTGGCGCCCAACGGCCTCAAAGTCGGCGATAAAGTGATGGACGGCCCTGGCGCCGACATCCGAGTGGGCAATGCTTTGCCCTTGCAAAACATTCCCGTTGGCACCACGATTCACAACGTCGAACTTCAGCCCGGCAAAGGCGCGCAGCTCGCGCGCAGCGCCGGAACGAGCGTTGTTTTGCAGGCCAAAGAAGGCAAATTCGCGCTTCTTTTGTTGCCCAGCCGCGAAACCCGTTTGGTTCAGCTCGCCTGCCGCGCCACGATTGGCGAAGTGGGCAACGCCGAATGGGAAACCATCGTTTGGGGCAACGCCGGACGCAACCGTCATCGTGGCATCGCGCCGCACGTTCGCGGAAAAGCGATGAACCCCAACGACCACCCGCACGGTGGTGGCGAAGGTCGCGCCTCGATTGGTCGCCGCAAGAGCGGCCCGGTTTCGGCCACAGGCGTGAAAGCCATCGGCTACAAAACCCGCAAAACCAAAAAGCCGAGCGACAAAATGATCATCCGCAAGCGAGGTGGCAAGTAACATTGCGGATTGCGAATTTCGGATTTCCGATTGAGCCAAGCCCAATCCCAAATCCGAAATCCGCAATCTGCAATCCGCGATAAAAAATGGCACGTTCACTCAAAAAAGGGCCTTTCGTTGATGGGCACCTGATGAAAAAAATCGAAGCGATGAACGAGAGCGGCGACAAGCGGATCATCAAGTCGTGGAGCGGTCGTTCGACGATCTTCCCGGAAATGATTGGTCACACCATCGCCATTCACGATGGTCGCAAACATGTTCCGGTTTACGTTCAAGAAAACATGGTCGGCCACAAGTTGGGCGAGTTCGTCCCGACGCGCACGTTCAAACGGCACGGTGGCGACGCCAAGGGGAAACGCTAAATGGCACGAGCCGTATTACGCGATTTACGCATGACGCCGCTGAAAGTGCGTCGAGTCGCCAATCTGGTGAAAGGCAAACCCGTCGCCACCGCGCAGGATATCCTGGCGATGGACACGCATATCGCCTCGCCGATTTTGGCCAAAGTCATCAAATCGGCGGCTGCCAATGCCGTGAACAACGAAGGCGCCGACGAATCGAAATTGTTCGTTTCCACCATCATGGTGGACAAGGGAAAAACCATCAAGCGCTTCTTGCCCCGCTCGCGTGGCCGCGCCGATGTGCTTCTCAAGCGCATGAGCCACATCACCGTGGTTGTCGAGGAAAAAGCCTAAACGATTGCGGATTGCGGATTGTGGATTGCGGATTGAACTTGGGTTTTGAACTCTCCAGTTGAGAGTTTTTTGACTCTTTTTCAATTCGCAATTCGCAATTCGCAATCTGCAATCCCAAAGATCATGGGACAAAAGATTCATCCTTACGGGCTGCGCCTCGGCATCATCAAGCCTTGGCAGAGCCGTTGGTATTCCAAAGAAAATTACCGCGAATACCTCATCGAAGACGAGAAGATTCGGCGATTCATTCGCGCGTTTTTGAAGCGCAAACCGACCCGCGCTTCGCAGCGTGACCGCTTCAACGATCCGGCGCTCTCGAAAATCGAAATCGAGCGTCAGGCCAACCGTTGTGTCGTGAAACTGCACACCGCCAAGCCCGGCGTCATCATCGGTCAAAAAGGCGCCGATATCGAGCGTTTGCAAAAAGCGCTGCAAAAGTTCACCAAGCGCGACGTGCGCGTGACGGTCGAAGAAATTCGCAACCCGAACCTCGACGCGCAATTGGTGGCCGAAAGCATCGCGCAACAAATCGAGCGCCGCGTGGCGTTTCGCCGCGCACTTCGCATGACGCTGCAACGCGTGATGAAAGATGGCGCCGTCGGTTGCCGCATCTTGGCTTCTGGTCGTTTGGCCGGAGCCGAAATCGCGCGTCACGAGCAAGTGCGCGACGGCAAAGTGCCTTTGCACACCTTGCGCGCCGACATTGATTATGGTGTGGCCGAAGCGTCGACGACGTATGGCAACATCGGCATCAAATGCTGGATTTATCGCGGCGACATCATCGGCGATATGGAAGCGCCCACGCAAAGCATGGTGCGCCGAGGCCGCGATGATCGCGGACGCGACGGCGACCGTCGCCCGCGTCGTGATGGCGATAATCGTGGCGGAGATCGCGGCGGTTATCGTGGCGGCGGAAACCGCGATGGCGGCAATCGTGGCGGGGGCGGCTATCGTGGCCCTCGTGACGGCTCGAACAACCCCGCGCCGACGAGCGGCGCGGCTTCCTAAGGAGTTGATGGCACCATGTTGATGCCCAAAAACGTCAAATATCGCCGCCAGCATCGCGGTCGCCGAAGCGGCCCCGCAAGCGGCGGAAACTATATCGCTTTCGGTGACTACGCGATTCAGGCCACCGAAGCGGGCTGGATTACTTCGCGCCAAATCGAAAGCGCGCGCCGTGCGATTCGCGGTCACGTGAAACGCGGCGGAAAATTGTGGATTCGTGTGTTCCCGCACAAACCCGTCACGCAAAAGCCCGCTGAAACCCGCATGGGTTCAGGTAAAGGCGCCGTCGAGTTCTGGGTGGATGTCGTGAAGCCGGGCCGCATTTTGTTTGAAATGAACGGCGTCGCGCCCGAAATCGCCGAAGAAGCGATGCGCCGCGCCCGCATGAAGCTGCCGATGAAAACCAAATTCATCCGCCGCGAGGAGGAAGCCCAGACCGATGGCGGATCTGAATAATTACATCTCGAACGCCGATTCCAAGGTGAAACTGCACGAAGTGCGCGAAAACGTTCGCAAAGCCGATGTTTCGGAACTCAACGAACTACTCAAAGCGTGCGACCGTGAACTGTTCGATCTGCGCACCCAAAGCGTTCTGGAGCCGCTCTCCAACCCGATGCGAGTGCGCCATGTTCGCAAGCTGATTGCGCGCATCAAAACCGAACTCAACGCCCGCGAGCAAAAAGCGGCGTAAGGACGAAAAAATGTCTCAAACCACTCAAGAGCGCACCGCCCGCAAAGTCCGCGAAGGCCTGGTCGTGTCCGACAAAATGGACAAAACCGTCGTCGTCGCGGTCGAGCGACTCAAGCGTCACCCGCTTTACGGTCGCGTCCAGCGCGTGACAAAGCGGTTCAAAGCGCACGACGAAAACAACGAATACAAAGTGGGCGACCGCGTTCGCATCATGGAAACCCGCCCGCTTTCCAAAGACAAAAACTGGCGAGTCGTCGAAGTTCTCGAACGAGCCAAGTAATACGGGTTCTGGGTTCGTGGTGCGAGGTTCTTGGAATTTTCCAGCACCTCGCACCACGAACCCAGAACCGGCGAAAGCTCACTTAACCACGCCGGACTGTATTCCGGTTCCGACGAAGGAAGTCCCAATGATCCAGACAGAAACTCGGCTCCGAGCCGCTGACAATTCGGGCGCGCGCGAACTGCTTTGCATTCGCGTGATGAAAGGCTCGAACGCGAAATCCGGAGGCGTTGGCGATATTATCGTCGCCGCCGTCAAAGACGCCATCCCCGGCGCTCCGGTGAAAAACCACGATGTCGTCAAAGCCGTGATCGTGCGCACCGTTGACGGTGTGCGCCGCGCCGATGGCTCGCACATCAAATTCGACGACAACGCCGCCGTCATCGTTAACAACGATGGCAACCCGCGCGGCACCCGCATTTTCGGCCCGGTCGCGCGCGAACTGCGCGATCGCGGTTACATGAAAATCGTGTCGCTGGCGCCGGAGGTGCTGTAATTCATGGCGAAACTCAACATCCGCAAAGGCGACAAAGTCCTCGTGATTTCCGGCAAATACCGCGATATCAAAACGCCGCGCGAAGTGCTGTCGGTGTTTCCCGCCGATAACAAAATCGTGGTCGAAGGCGTCAACGTCGTCAAAGACACGCCCAGCCGCCAACAGCGCGCGCAGGACTCGAACGCCGCCATCACCGAAAAAACGATGCCCATTCACGCCTCGAACGTCGCGCTAATCGATCCCAAATCGGGCAAACCAACGCGCGTTCGTCGCACCAAAGGCGCCGACGGCAAAGTGCAGCGCATCGCCGTTAAATCGGGCGAACCGATTGCGTAATTGGCGATTGCAAAGCGTGTCCATAAAACGTAAATGCCGTTTTTTGGGCGAAATTGATATAATTTTTGGCCGCGTCTTTTCGAGGCGCGAGCCAGTTTTTCGGACGCATGGAAACCGTCCGACATCCCACCGATGAATCCCCTTTTGAAAGAAAAATACGAGTCGCAAGTCAAAGCGGCTCTCCAGAAAGAGTTCGGTTTTTCCAACCCGATGCAGATGCCGAAGTTGGAAAAAATCGTCGTCAACATGGGCGTTGGCGATGCCAAAGAGGACTCGAAACTCATTGACGCGGCGGCCAGCGATCTGGCGGCCATCACCGGCCAGAAACCCGCGATTCGCCGTGCCCGTAAAAGCATTGCGAACTTCAAATTGCGCGAAGGAATGCCCATCGGCTGCATGGTGACACTGCGCGGCGAGCGCATGTGGGAATTTTTGTTCCGTCTCATCAACACGGCTTTGCCGCGCATCCGCGATTTTCAAGGCATTCCCGACCGTTCGTTCGATGGACGCGGCAACTACACCTTCGGCGTGCGCGAACAGACGATTTTTCCGGAAATCAACCCCGATAAAGTCACCAAAGCGCGCGGCATGGACATCACTTTCGTGACCAGCGCCAAAGAAGACGAACACGCGCGCTTCTTGCTGCGCGAACTCGGCCTCCCGTTCCGCAAGCAAGGGGAGCAAGCTTAGGTTTCAATTTACAGGTTGCAAGTTGCACGTTGGAGAAAAATCAACTTGAAACTTGCCACTTGGAACTTGCAACTCAAAAACATCATGGCTAAAACAGCTAAAGTTGAAAAAACCAAGCGCCAAAACGCCAGCGACACGCTGACTTCGCGCCACAAAAATCGCTGCCAGTTGTGCGGACGTCCGCGCGGCTACATGCGTAAATTCGGAATTTGCCGCGTGTGTTTTCGCGGCATGGCGCACAAAGGTCTCATCCCTGGCGTCACCAAATCGAGCTGGTAAATCGATTGCGGGTTTCGGATTGCGGATTGCGAAGTGTTTCGCAGAATCCGCAGTCCGCAATCTTCAATCCGCAATCCCCTTCTACGAGTGGGGATATCGAGTAGAGGAAAATAGATGCAAACCGATCCCATTGCGGACTTTTTGACGGCCATTCGCAACGCCAACCAAGCGAAAAAAGTGGATGTGACCGTTCCCTCGTCCAAAATCAAAGTCGAAATCGCGCGCGTTTTGAAAGAAGAAGGCTATGTCGCCGACTTCTCGACGCAAAGCGACAACAAACAAGGACTTTTGACCGTGACGCTCCGTTACAACGACGGACGCGAGCGCGTCATTCAGAAAATTGACCGCGTTTCCACGCCCGGACGCCGCGTTTATGTCGGAAAAACCGACATTCCCCGCGTTTTGGGCGGCCTCGGAATCGCCATTTTGTCCACGCCGCGCGGTGTTCTCACCGGCTCGGCGGCCAAATCAGCCGGAGTTGGCGGCGAATTGCTGGCCAAGGTCTACTAAGGAGCCTTCATGTCACGAATTGGACGTGCAATCATCCCTGTTCCCTCCGGCGTTAACATCGACGTTAAAGACGGCGTGGCGACCGTGAAAGGCCCGAAAGGGACTCTCACCGCGCCGGTGCCGGAGAATTTTGAAATCAAAGTCGAAAACGGCGTGGCTTCGGTTCACCGCCCCGACGACACCAAAGCGTCGCGCTCGATGCACGGCCTGACCCGCGCGCTGCTCAACAACGCGGTCGTCGGTGCTTCGACCGGTTTCACCAAAGTGCTGGAACTGCGCGGCGTCGGTTATCGCGCCGAAGTCGCCGGCAAAACGCTCAAACTCGCGCTGGGTTATTCGCACCCCGTCGAAATGACGTTGCCCGAAGGTTTGACGGCCACCACGACGGCCTCGACGCCGACATCGGAAAATGGCCTCCTGGCTGCGGTGATTACGCTCACCGGCTCCGATAAACAGCAGCTCGGCGACTTCGCCGCCGACCTCAAAGCCTGGCGCCCCGTCGAGCCTTACAAAGGCAAAGGCCTGCGCTACCAGGGCGAAAAAGTCATTCGCAAAGTCGGAAAACAAGCCGACAAGAAGAAGAAATAGTTTTCGATTGCGGATTGCGGATTGCGGATTGCGGATTGATTTGAAATTTTTGTTACTTTCGATGTTTTCGGTATTACGCCGAAAATTTTCCGGGCAACAGCACTCAATCAATCCGCAATCCGCAATCCGCAATCCGCAATCGAAAATCCTTGGACTTGGCCTTGCGGCGCTCGGCTGGAAATCGAGGCCAAAGGGACAGGTTCAGGCCCAAGGACACTCATGGCAAAGAAAACACCTCTTCAACTTCGCAAACGCCGTCATCTGCGCTTGCGGAACAAAGTGAAAGGCACCGAAACCACACCGCGTTTGTGCGTCAACCGCACGCTCAGCCACATTCACGCGCAAATCATTGACGACGTGAACGGCAAAACGCTCGTGAGCGCTTCGACGGTGCAAAAAGAGATCGCCACTCAAATCGAGGGCGGCAAGGGCAGTGTGGCTGCGGCGAAAGTCGTGGGCGCTGCCATCGCTGAAAAAGCGAAAACGGCGGGCATTGAGTCCGTAGTTTTCGACCGCAATGGCGTCAAGTATCACGGCGCGGTCAAAGAGTTGGCCGATGCCGCGCGCGAAGGCGGATTGCAGTTCTAAAAGGAGCAAAATGGCAAGAGTTCAAGTAGATGCAGAATTGCTTCGAGTCGAAAAAGTCGTTCAGCTCAAGCCGGTTTCCAAAACCGTCAAAGGCGGACGCAAGCGCCGTTTTGCTTCGCTCATCGTTGTCGGCGATGCCAACGGACACGTTGGCGTCGGCATGGGCAAATCGGCCAGCGTTCCCGATTCGATTCGCAAAGGCTCCCAAAGCGCCGCCAAAAATTTGGTCGAAGTCGCTTTGGTGAACACCACGATTCCTCATATGGTGATTGGCCGCAGCGGAAGCGCGCGCGTCATGATCAAACCGGCCTCGCCGGGAACGGGCGTTATCGCCGGCCCCGCCGCGCGCGCCGTTTTGGAAGCCGTCGGCATCACCGACGTCCTCACCAAAACGATGGGCAGCGATAACACCATCAACAATGTTTACGCAACTCTCGATGGGTTGCGCCGGATGCAAAAAGCCACCGACGTCGCCAAGCGTCGCGGTGTCGAACTGAACCAATTGGCGATCCCCGCCAAACTCAAGGATGCGAGTTTGTATGAACCAAGACAGCCTCAATACATCACCGAAGATGAAAGTCAAGTTGACGAAAAGTCCAATCGGCAACCCCAAAGATCAGAAGGCAACCGTCGCGGCCCTCGGTCTGCGCAAGGTGGGCAAAACCGTCGAGCTCCCCGCCAACGATAGCGTCAAAGGCATGGTCTTCAAAGTGAAGCACCTTGTCACCGTAGTCGAGGGCTAAAGCCCTCTCCAGTGGCAAGTTCCAGGTTTCAAGTTGCAAGTTGTGGTTTTCAAAGCCCACTTGCGACTTGAAACTTGCCAACTTGAAACCCAACGAAAAATGGAAATTTTAACCCTCACCAACCTCAGCCCGGCCAAAGGCGCGCGCAAAAAAGCGAAGCGCGTGGGTCGCGGTATCGGTTCGGGTCACGGTAAAACCTCGACGCGCGGACAAAAAGGCCAGCACGCTCGCAACTCGGTTCGTCCGGGTTTTGAAGGCGGCCAGACTCCGCTTTACCGTCGTTTGCCGAAATTGCGCGGCCAGGGCAAAGGCGCGATGCCTCTCGGCCCGACCCGCAAATTCTACGGCATCGTCAACGTCGAAACGCTGAACAAACTGCCCGCGAACACCGTTGTCGACGCCGCTTTGCTGCGCGCCAACGGCATGGTCAAAGGCCGCTGGGATGGACTTCGCATCCTCGGCGTCGGCGAAATCACCGTTCCGCTCACGATCAAAGCCAACCACTTCACCGCCAGCGCCAAAGAGAAAATCGAAGCCGCCGGCGGCACCTGCGAAGAGATTTAATTCGTTTCGCAACAATACCCCAAATACAACAGCCACCGAGAAAAATTCTCGGTGGCTGTTGTATTTGGGGTATCTGATTCTGTCGCTATTACAGCGTTTTTCATGAGTTTTGAGCCATCGCCAAAACTGTGCCTCGCGTCCTGCTGAGCGCAGCCGAAGCATCTGGCACGAATGCCACGTCACCGTCATTCCAGATGCTTCGGCTGCGCTCAGCAGGACGTGTGGCGCAACGTTTCACCACTTTTGAGAAACGCTTTAGAGATTCGTTCTTTATGCGATGTGGCGAATCAAGAGTTTCTCACTAATTCAATTTCTTCTGGCGTCAACTCGCAAAGTGCAAATACCAAGTTGTCAATGTGTCTATCGGTGCTTTCAATCTGCGCTGTCAAGTTGGCTTTGGTCGCTGGATTTTTCGTGATTGATAGTTCTTGTTGCAGTGAAAGCATCTGTTGGACGGTAGCAACAATTTCGTCATGCTGGTTTTGTTCATCCGTTCTTTCAAAATTAACGCGCCGAATCGGCACTCTCTTCAAGACGTTACCATTAATTTCCAAACCGATGCCCCGTCTCTTTGCGTTATGTGAAAACCATTTCCACATCAATCGGGAATTAAGAATTCCTGTGATATAAAAGAGGTGTTCTAAAGTGGTTTCATACGCCACAAAGACGTTGACGCTGAACGAAACATAAGCTGGTGTGAACGACGGCACAAAAGAGGGACGTTCACTCATTTGAACACACATGATTTTGGCACTTGTCCACAAATTCTCATCTCGAGGCCAATGTAAATGCCACCAAGAATTTGCACCGTTTACAGTTTCACGACGGGCACTCATAATCTCTTTGAACTGTTTGAGGTGAGCTTCGATAATTGGAAAATCTCGCACATCTGGCACAGTTTTGCGTGTCGAGTAAATTAAAGTGCGTGAGGGTTGTTTTGCCAAGAAATAACGTTTGATGTCGGTTAAGTCGTGGTAAGGCCGAAGTAAAATTTGCTCGTTTACTGAGACATTCAATTTTGCGACTTCATTTGCGCTCAAAACAAATACACCTTGCCCGACTCGCCAAATTTCTCCGAACGCTTTATTAGTTTTTTTGTTAATGGAGGCTGGATTTTCGGCAATACCTTGCCTGATCGAACCGAAGTCTGCAAGGGGTGGATTTTTTTCTATTTTTGAAAGAATCTCTCCCGGCATAGGCTGAAGATCGATTTTATGTTCACGAAAAAGTTGGTTCGGTGATTTTAGGAATTTCAAGACAGGGGACTGACCTAAAACAAAAGGTTCCGCCGTTCGCTCAATTGTCGGTTGAACGATTTTGATTGTCGTAGACGACCTTTTCGAAGTCTTCCTCAAACGAAAAACCATGTGCTGGCCCGAAACATTTGAGAATACCGTCAATTTTCCAAAAAAGAATATTTCTTCTATCTGAACTTCTTTTTGTAGAGTGGAAATCAATTTTTCTGCGCCAGTTCCTGCAGTCCAATATGAGTTGGTGATGTAAGAAAGTAAACCGTCAGCCTTAACTAAGTTAAGGCCGCGATGGACGAAATAATACCACAGATCCATTCTGGGGGCACGGTATTTTTCTCCAAATGAGGTGTGGGCAATTTCATCCATTAGATGTTTGAAATCTTTTTCCCTCCGATACGGTGGATTACCAATCACAGCGTCAAATCCGCCATTTCTCATGACGCTTGGAAATGCACTTTGCCAATCGAACGCATTGATGCGAGCTTGCTCTTCGGCGCTGAGAGTTTCACGTAAGACACCACCACGCGCGGTGTCATAGAAATCGGGGCCAATGAGCGAGTTACCACATTTAATGTTGCTTTCTAAATCTGGTAAAGCGGGTTCATTTATGAGCTTGCCCAAATTCTCATTTGATTCATCTTCCAGAACGCGCAGCAACAAACTCAATTTGGTGACTTCGACCGCTTGAGGGTCAATGTCTACACCGTAAATGTTGTTCAGTAAAATCCGTTTTTTCTCGCGTGTGGTAAGGCGATAGTGCTTTTGTGTTGTGTCTTGCAGGTCGGAAAGAGCAAAAATGGGTGCGTCTTTTCCTTTGAGATATTTTTCAGGTGTCTGCGAGTAGAAATCGAGATGATAATTCAGCAAAAACGAATAAGCGCCGAGCAAAAACGAGCCACTTCCCGAAGCTGGATCAACCACTCGCAAATTTTCGATTTGCTTGGGAGTTTTGCCTTCGCAAAGCGCACCTACGGTTTGCTGCACAATTGAGTTGACGATGTAGGGGGGTGTGTAATAAACCCCTCCCGCTTTGCGAACTTCGGGTTTGTCTTGCACGACCGCTTTACGCGATCCCAATGTGCTCGAGATTGAGATGACTTTTCCTAAAAACTGCTCGTAGACCTGCCCCAAAATTTCTATCGGCATAACGCGAAAATTGAAAGGGCTGGGACGGTATAAGCTGCTAATAATGAGGCTAAGGACATCGTCGCTCAGGATGACATCGGGCGAAAGGGTGTCCTCAAATCCGGAACGTTTTTTTCCACTGCGTCGTAGGTTGGGGAAGTAAAGAAACCCACGCCGCAAGCGGCGGGGCATTGGTGTAGCTCCAATGCTA
>ERZ1066118.1720-NODE-1720-length-12507-cov-8.262930_pt1 | contig 12507 bp, 12 predicted proteins | sample MGYA00382765_ERZ1066118 | MGnify/ENA primary metagenome ERZ1066118 (study PRJEB33369, sample SAMEA5778348) | biofilm metagenome | biome: Industrial cooling water; feature: Water cooling tower basin; material: Biofilm | place: United Arab Emirates | collected...
CTGCTGCACACGGCGTTCCTTCAGTTGTTTCGCCTTGTCGGCGAGCGCCTTCAGTTCCGAATCAAAGTCACGGGGTTTGCGCATCGAAGTTCTCCATTGAGAGGTGATGCGCTGATGATAATATCGATGCTCTCCCAATGCTGTAGAGTCGTCGAGACGGCCTGACACTGAATAGTCCCGAGCAGGATTTTATCATGGGAGGGCGCGCTTATACGTCGTGCCGACGTCGCGCTCATGGCGTAGATGGATTGCCGTCATGGCGATCTTCCACCTCTCCGTCAAAGTCATCAGCCGGTCGAGCGGGCGCAGCGCTGTGGCCGCAGCAGCCTATCGCGGCGGCGAAAGGCTGCACGACGAGCGCCTCGACCGCGACCATGACTTCACCAACAAGGACGGGGTCATCTATTCCGAAGTGCTGTTGCCCGAGGGCGCACCGGAGGAATTCGCCGACAGGGAAAAGCTCTGGAACGCGGTCGAGGCTGCCGAGAAGCGTAAGGACGCGCAGCTCTCCCGTGAGGTCGAATTCGCCATTCCGCGCGAGCTGACCAAGGAACAGGGCATCGAACTGGCGCGCGAATTCGCCGAGGCCGAATTCGTCGGAAAGGGCATGATTGCCGACCTCAATGTCCATTGGGATATCGGCGCGGACGGCCAGCCCAAACCCCACGCCCATGTCATGCTCACCATGCGCGAGGTCGGCAAAGACGGGTTCGGCGCGAAGGTGCGCGACTGGAACAAGGCTGAACTGGTCGAGCAGTGGCGCGAGCGCTGGGCCGACCACGTCAATCAGCGCCTGGCCGAACTCGATATCGGCGCGCGGATCGATCACCGCAGCCTTGAAGCGCAGGGCATTGCGCTGGAGCCGCAGGACAAGATCGGCCCCGCCGCTTCGCGAATGGGCGTGCGCGGACTGGAGGCCGAACGGATCGAGGAACATCGCGCGGTCGCGCAGCGCAATGGCGAGCGGATCATTGCCAATCCGGCTGTCGCACTGGACGCGATCACGCACCAACAGGCGACGTTCACGCCCCGCGACCTTGCCATGTTCGTGCATCGGCACAGCGATGGGAAAGAGCAGTTCGACCTGGCCATGAGCGCGGTGCGCGGTTCGTCCGACCTGATCGCGCTGGGCAAGGACGGACGCGGCGAAGAGCGCTTCACTTCCCGGCAGATGATCGAGACCGAACAGCGGCTCGGGCGCGCAACGGAATTGCTGGCGGAGCGCGAACGGCATCGGGTCGAAGATCATGGCCGGGAAGGCGCGCTGGCGCGCGCTGCGGAGCGCGGGCTGGTGCTATCCGGCGAGCAGCGCGCGGCGTTTGAGCATGTGACCGATGGGCGCGGTCTCAGCGTCGTTGTCGGCTATGCCGGGACCGGCAAGAGCGCGATGCTCGGCGTAGCGCGCGAGGCATGGGAGAGCGCTGGCTATACCGTTCGCGGTGCGGCGCTGTCCGGCATTGCCGCCGAGGGACTGGAGCACGGTTCGGGCATTGCCTCGCGCACCATCGCAAGCCTTGAACATCAGTGGCGTCAGGGCCGCGAATTGCTCACGTCCCGTGACGTGCTGGTGATCGATGAGGCAGGCATGGTCGGCACGCGCCAGATGGAGCGCGTGCTCTCCCACGCCGCCGATGTCGGCGCGAAAGTTGTCCTGGTTGGCGACCCGCAGCAGCTACAGGCTATCGAAGCCGGAGCTGCCTTCCGTGCGATCCATGAACGCCATGGCGGCGTCGAAATCGCCGAAGTGCGCCGCCAACATGGCGGCTGTCAGCAGGTGGCCACGCGGCATCTCGCGACCGGTCGCACCGGCCTTGCCATTCAGGCCTATGGCGAACGGGGCATGGTCCATGTTGCCGAGACGCGTGAGGCAGCGCGCAGCGAGCTGATCGAGGGTTGGGATCGAGAACGGCAGGCCAGCCCCGGCGCAACGCGGATCATTCTCACCCACACCAATGACGAGGTGCGCGAACTCAATGACGCGGCACGCGGGCGACTGCGTGCGAGCGGCGAACTTGGCAATGACCTAGCCATCCGCGCCGAGCGTGGCGAGCGCCAGTTCGCCAGCGGCGACCGCATCATGTTCCTCCGCAATGAGCGGGGCCTGGGCGTCAAGAATGGCACACTCGGCACCGTCGAGCAGGTGACGCCGCAACGCATGGCCGTGCGCACCGACGATGGCCGCAGCGTCGCTTTCGACACCAAGGATTATGCCCACATCGATCATGGCTATGCCGCCACGATCCACAAGGCACAGGGCATGACGGTGGACCGGGCGCACGTACTGGCCACCCCAGGCATGGACAGCCACGGCACCTATGTCGCGATGTCCCGCCACCGTGACAGCGTTGCCCTGCATTATGGCCGCGACGACTTCGCCGATCAGTCGAAACTGGTCCGCACGCTGAGCCGCGAGCGCGGCAAGGATATGGCCAGCGACTACAAGCCCGAGCAAGCATTCGCCGAGCGGCGCGGCATTACCTTCCGCGAGCGCATTGTCGAAATCGCCCGCCAGTTGCCGGAGCGTGCGAAGTCGATCTTCGCCGGATTCCGCCCGCAGGCCAACCGCCTCGAAGCGCTGCCAAGCGATCAGGCTGGCCTGTCCGATCAGCGCCGAGCGGTCGAACGTTATGCCCGCGCCGCCGCCGACATCGGGCAAATGCGCGAACAGGGATTGCCGGTCCTGCCACACCAGCGCGACGCACTGGAGAAGGCCGGAAAGGCGCTTGATGCGATCCGGCCATATGGCGCCGCCGACCTCGCCAGCGCCTTGCAGCGCCAGCCCTCGCTGGCCCGTGAGGCCGCCGATGGTCGCAGCCAGGGCGCGATCCGCGCCATGCAGCTTGAAGCCGAAATCCGCATCGATTCCGCGCAGCGCGCCGACCGCTTTGTCAGCGACTGGCAGCGGCTTGGGCAGGCCCGACAGGCCATGCAGCGCGATGGCGACACCAGGGGTGCGCAGAGGCTCACCAACCGTATGGCGGACATGGCGAAGAGCCTGGAGCGCGACGCGCAGGTCGAATCCCTGCTGCGCGGTCGCACCCGCGAGCTTGGCATCAAGACAGAACTCGGTCGCGATCTGGCCCGCGACCTGGCCGCTTCCATCACGATGGAGCGGAGCCGGTCAATCGGCATGGGCCTGTAGGAGAACCACGATGGATACCGATGACGTGGACGTGGACCTGAAACTGGACCTTGAGCCGGAACCTGCCCCGCGCGCCCCGGATGCCGCAGGCGATCCCGCTGCTGAGGCGTTTGCCCGCCTTGAAGGCGAGCTGGCGCTCATGCGCCGGGCGGTTCAGCACCTTGCCGCCGAACGCGCAGACATTGTCATTCCCGACTACGGCAGGACCCTGACCGACATGGCCAAGCGGATGGGCGCGATCAGTGAGAGCCTGAAGGGCATGGCTGGTCATCCGGCGATGCAGATGACCCCTGACAGCATTGGAAATCGGATCGCCGCAGCAGCCGAATCAGCGCGGCGGACAGATCACGACCGGATCAGCCAAGCACGGGATGATTTGCACCATGCAGCCCAGGCGATGCGCAGCGTCACAGCCCACGCCCGCACCGTCGCCGAGCAGCGGCAGCAGCTTTACCAGGTGGCGGGCGGAGCATTGCTGGCAGGCATCCTGCTATGGTCTTTCCTTCCCGGCACAATCGCCCGCGCCGTACCGGATAGCTGGCACTGGCCCGAACGCATGGCGACCCGGATGGTAGGCGAATCCACACGCTGGGATGCAGGCGCGCGGCTAATGCAGAGTGACAGCGCCGAGGCCTGGAGCGCACTGGCCCAGGCCGCTGAATTCCAGCGCGACAACCGCGATGCCATTGGCGCTTGCCGGAAGAATGCCGCAACCTCGCAGCAGCCAGTTCGATGCAACGTCAGGATTCGTCCGGGGAGCCGATAACGAAGCTCAGCGAGAACGCCGGAAGGGCTCGCAAGACTATCCCAGAGAGGGGCATAACTGCCCACTCAATCCCAGATAAAATGTGGGATCAAATGTGGTTTCAACTTTCCGAAAAAGTCACTTTATCCTTTGAAAACAAAGAGATAAATCACTTGAATGGTAGCGGAGGAGGGACAAGAAGAATAGCCGTATATAATTGATTTTACTATCTTTTTGGCACGATCACCTTCAAAGTACCCCCTCTGGTACCCCCATCTGTTATTCTCGTCAGTCAAGACGCAGGCTCTCAAGCCAGGCGTTTGTTCGTGCTCCCAAACCGAAACTAGCAGAAGGGCCGGGTGGGGGGCTAAATTTTCCGCCGGGAGAATGGGCGATCAGCATCCGAGACGTTATGCAAACCTTCTGTCACGAGAACCATGACAAGCCTGATCACACCGGATTATCGACAGTCGGTACATTCCAAAATTAATTTATGCGCTCATGAAACATTCGTCGTGCCGTGCGCTTTGACCTGTTGCACTGGCTCTGACCCGCCGTGCCCCGATAAACTGTGGCCTTCATCAGCAAATGCTGGTGAAGGCCATTTTTTGGTTTATCTGAATAGATCGGATTAAATGATCCACCAGCAAGCAAAGATACGACTTTCTTCAAATGGCGCTGGAACATTCTCGTATCGCAACTCTTCTACCTCGCACTCAATACGGAGATCATGAAATGAACCTTATTATCATTCTTATCGTTGGTGGGATTCTCGGATGGCTGGCCAGCATCGTCATGCGCACTGATGCGCAGCAGGGCATTTTTCTCAACATCGTCGTCGGCATCGTTGGCGCTCTGGTTGCCGGCTTCCTCGTCACCCCGCTAATTGGCGGCGCGCCGATCACCAGCGGCGCTTTCGACATTCGCTCGCTCTTCGCATCGTTCATCGGCGCGGTGATCTTGCTCGGTGCGATCAACCTCTTCCGTCGTGGCAGCGTCCGCTAATCCACGGAAATAATGCACTACAGATATTGAACCGCTTAAGGCACACCGGAACAATATCTTGCAGCGGGTCCGCTACTATAGCGGGCCCGTTTTTGCTGTGCGGGTCACGTGCTTGAAGACACAGAACTCAGTCGTGAAGCGACGTGGCTCTCGAAAAAAGTGACCGCTAATACCGGGCGCCTCGTTTCTCACGTCACCTATCTTCGGCGGTTAGGCGACTGCAGACGCCTTCTCTCCCTCGAGGATCGCCTTGACCCCTGCCCTGCCGCGATTGAGCCGGCTCTTGACCGTCCCCATATTGGCCCCGGTCACAGTTGCCGCCTCTTCGTAGCTCAGTCCGGCACCGGCCACGAGCAGAAGAATTTCGCGTTGCTGTTCCGGAAGCCGGTGGATCGCGCGCATCACATCGTCAACGTGCAGCCCCGATTCCTGCGTTGCATCCTGGACCAGGATCCGCTCTGCGGCTTCCGGATCCCAGACGGTGTAGCGCGCGCGCTTCTTGGCGCCGGAATAATAGTGATTGCGAAGGATCATGAACATCCAGGCCCGAAAGTTCGATCCCTCGATGAAGGTGTGACGCGAGGCCCATGCCCGCATCATCGCTTCCTGCACCAGGTCATCGGCGAGCACCCTGTCCCGGCAGAGCCCGCGTGCAAAACCGCGTAGCGCCGGAATGAGAGCGACCATTTGCGCCTTGAACGCGTCCAGGGCTGCGGGGGACAAAGGCTCGGCGTCCGGCTCGGGCATCATTTGTCTTTCTTGTCGCTGGATTTGGTGGTGAGCTGGGCGACCAGATCGGCGAAATCGTCGGGGACATCCTCCGCGGCGATGTCATCGAAAATCTGCCGCAATGCGGCTTCCACCGGATCAAATGCGACAGCGGGCTGCTCTCGCTTCGGCTCGGGCTGCTTCTTTTCCGTCATCTTGGATACTTCCGTTCGATCGCTCTGTCGCTAGGTGACATCGGAGCCTGCGTGAAGCATTGTCCAAGGGGTCCGTAAAGCGAGTGTATAACACATATCAGTGTGTGTGCTAAAAATGTCCTGTGGCATTGGAACGTGTGATCGGTAAAGGGTCTGCTACGCGATTGGAGAACAAACCCATGTCATCATTCCAAGCTGGCATCGCTGCCGAACTACCTTTTCTGCGCCGCTACGCCCGTACGCTTACCGGATCACAGTCCGTGGGTGATGCGGCAGTGCGCGAAACGCTTCAGGCGATGATAGCCGCGCCCGATGAGATCGACGAGGACGCCCCTGTCCGCACCGAACTCTACCGAATCTTCCACCGCATCTGGAGCGATTCGTCGCTGCGCCCGATCGAAATGCCCGGGGCCGTCGTCGCTTCGCTGCCTCGGGGGCTCCGCAAGGCGCTCCTGCTGACCACCATCGAAGGCTTCACGATTGACGAGACTGCCCTCATTCTCGGCATGTCCCAGCGTGAGGTCGAAGATTTCGTCAAAGAAGCCCGCAGTGCGATCCACGCGATGCTTTCGGCCAAGATCATGATTATCGAGGACGAGGCGGTCATCGCGCTCCATCTGAAATCACTGATGGTGTCGATGGGCAATGACGTCGCCGCGATCGTGCGCACCGAAAGCGAAGCCATTGCGGCAGCCGAGCAGGTCGAACCGGAGCTGATCCTCGCCGACGTCAATCTCGCAGACGGATCGAGCGGCATCGATGCAGTGCGGCACATTCTCACGACGATGACCGTGCCGGTGATCTTCATCACCGCCTTCCCCGAAAAGCTGTTGACCGGCGACGGGCACGAGCCTGCCTATGTCATCAGCAAGCCCTTCAACCCCGACAATGTCGTGGCGACCGTGTGGCAGGCCCTGTTGGTGAGCCGCGAAACGGCCGCGATGGCCGAGATCGACTGACCGCCGAATTTTCCGCTGTCTGACGTCGACTTCCGGTGCCCGCGCAAACGCGGCATCGGAAGTCGCCGTGACCTCTTTCGTCTCCGATGCGTTTTGCCGTTGAGGCCGCGAATGCGGCCCAGCCGAAGCAGCGGCATGCCGCTACTGCGGATCGACCGCGCGATCTCGCGCGGCATCATCCTTTCCCCCACCCATCACCAGTGTCCCCGGTTATGCCTGCCCCGCCACCCCGCCGGGCGCAGTGCAGATGCGGGTGGTGCGTGCCGATCGAAATTTGGCACGGCTGGAGGTGGCGGACGATGGCGTCGGCATCAGCGGCAGTGCGCCAAAAGAAACTGGCTTCGGCACACAGGCGGCTCCCAATTCGAAACGTCCTCCACCTCTGACTGAATGTGTCGGACGGAACATTCGTCGCAATCTTTGACTTGAAGGCGGCCGAAGGAGATTAAACATGATCAAGAACATCCTCGGCGGCCTCGTCGGTAGCCAACTCGCCAAGAGCACCACCAAGATCGACAATGGCACAGGTGCCATTCTCGGCTCGATCGCGCCTACTCTGATCGCCCGAATGAGCTTGCCCGCCTTGATCGCCATCGGCGTAGGCGGCTACCTCTTCAAGCGCCACCGTGACCAGCAGGCTGCCGATGGTCGCGACACTCCGACTGGCACCGCTTCCACTCCTGTCACTGCGGCGTAAGCCGCTCCAACGTTCGGCACAGCGCCGGTCTGATCCGCAAGGGCGGCCGCCGCTAATGATCGTAATTGCACGAGGACAGCGACCATGACCGCACAGTCACACCAGATCACTGCACACGATGCCAAGTCTGCCGCGATCGCACGCGCCAAGCGCTTAGCGCCTGATCTCGCCGCGAGGATCGGCAGCACGCCTGCGACCTCGTTTCGGGGCAATCCAGATATCTTCGGAAGGCTGGTGGCCGATCACGATGAGCACCGCGCGCTGCTCGCTATGATTGAAGAAACTTCGGGCGACTCCCCGGACCGGCGTCGCCTATTCGGCAAAATGATCAATGAAATGCAAGCCCATGCCGCGGCCGAGGAACAGGCGCTTTGGTCGGTCGTCCTCCGCAATCCGGACACCACCGAAGACGCTCGTCACGCAGTCGCGGAGCACAAGCAAATCGACGAGCTGATTGAGGAACTGCAAGAGGCAGACATGGCCTCTCCCGGCTGGCTCCCGCGCTTTGCCAAATTGAAGGACAAGTACCTTCACCACATCCGGGAGGAGGAACAGGAGCAATTCGTTGCAGCCGAAAAACACCTGAGCGACGCAGACGTTGCCCATCTTCGCAGCGTCTTCAACCGCCGTAAGAAGGCTGAAAAGGCGACGTAATCACTGTCGTAGTTGTGTGGGTAAGATCACGTCCATTTGGACGTGACTACCGCAAGCGGGATGTTCTCGACGCAGGCCAGCTTTGTCGATGTAAATCTGATCACTCAGAATCATTTTGATCGAGGAATGAGATAAACTCCGAATATTTAAATAATCCTATAGAGATTGGAACATAACTGTCACAATTTTATTGAATATCACGACGCGTGTGATTTTACTAAAGCAGAGAATTTATCGCTTCATGCTTCAATCAGTATTCCGCGCTTCATATTGGAAATATTTGATGCCGCTTCGTCCGATTTGGTAAGTTTAAACAGGAGAACCGAAAATGAAAAAGCTGATCATGACCGCCCTCGTTGCCCCCTTCGTAATGGCCCTCGCCGCATGCGATGTTGACCAGACGAAGGAACCCGAGCTTCCCGAGGTTGAGGTGAAGGGTGGCCAAGCGCCCGAGTTCGATGTCGAAACCGCTGATGTCGATGTCGGCACCAAGACCACGACCGTCGAAGTGCCCACCGTCGATGTGGACATGCCCGGCGACGCGGAAGGAAAGCCGGTTACTGGCGACGAGTAACTCGCGCTACATCGATATCAGATAGCGTGCCGCTTGAAGGCGGGCAATTTTGCCACTTTCAAGCGGCACGTCGTTTTGTGCAGGGTCCCGAGAGTAACCCCTACTCTGTGGGCTCAATGGCTCAACGATAGACCCTTTCCCTCGCCAACCCATGCTTGGTCCGCGCTTCCTGCTTGGAAGCGCAACGAAAGACGGTTAGACCACTAAATCCACCGAGAGCGAAGAGGGGCAGATGGATCAAAGTGTGGGCGGGCCTCAATATCTTGATCGAGACCTGCCTTTGATCCACCCTCGACTGGAATGTCATCGCTCGGAATTCGGACTGACAAGAAGACCGGGATGTGCTTAATCTGGTGCGCTCAGTATGCGGCTTCTTGAAAATATGCTCTTTTTAGCAAAGGGTTCAAAGAGTTCTTCGGGCGATTCTGGATCGAGCATTGCCTGATCAGCCAGCGCCTTCTCCGCATCGGTGAGCTTGGGGAGTGTCAGCTGTTCGAGACGTCGGCCACCGTGCCTTAACTGCTGCACGGCCTCAAGCATTGATGCCCCACCGTTTAGCTTCTCCGCCATTTTCTCGGTGCTCACCCCACAATGCTCCGCGAGGAGCCGATGCCTGAGAAGCGCGATGGCCGGACCCACCGACTCATTTCCGGGAACCGCCATATCGATATGCAGATCGCACTCGCTGTCCAGGCCCAATGATCGGTTGTTCATGTTCGCGGAACCTACGCGGAGAATTTCGTCATCGACGATCATCAACTTGGCATGGACGTAAATTGGCGTTCCTTTTGCCGTGTAGGGGATGTTGACCGAGAACCGCCCGGCTTTGTCCTTTTCTTGAATAGCCCGGATCAACCTGGAACGAGCGCTGTCCATAGCTTTTTGCTCAAGCCAACCATCGGCGCTTTCTGCAGTAACAATGAATATTTCTGGAGGTTCCGGCTCCGCCATACGACGTGCGATCCCCTCGGCAATCTTTCGTGACGCAAAGTACTGATTTTCTGCGTAGATGAATTTTTTCGCGCGGGCTATCTGTTCAAGGAAGAGATTTTCGATCTCGAAAACGGGTGGGCTGTCTTCGTATTCTGCTCGCGTCCGGGAGATACCAACTTGAACGAACTGAAATTCGGCTTCGAGCGATCCTGGCCATGGTGACTCCTTTTGCGGTTCACACGGTGCCAGAGGAGCTGCACCTGCCCGCTCCCAACGCATGCGCGCAAGTTCGCCAAGTTCCGCAGCGGCTTTCCCGTCGATCATCATCGTTACGTCATGCCAGGGATCGTATAGTTTTCGATTAGGCCGTTTGCGCCGCACGTCGTCATCCAGATGAGCCGGTGTGTCCCATCGGTCGGAAGTCATGTCGATGCCACCGCACACCGCAAACTTGTCATCAATGACCACGATTTTCTGATGATGACTGCATCCAAAGGGATGCGCGTTATCAAGTCTCAGCTCGATTTGGGGATGCATAGCCCAACGCGCTACATCGAGCATGGTGGAGCCTCTGCCCAACATTTTAAGCGCACCAAAATTCCACTTGAGTAGCTTGATCTCAAGCCCCGGTGTTTGGCCCGCGAGCCATATGATAAATTCCCCCAAACGCTTGGGCGGCCCACCAGGCTTCTTCCGCCTTGCGTGTAAGTGGATGCGCGTGTCGAAATCCCAGCCGATTAGCATAATTCGCTGCTTGGCATTCATCATGGCAACCTGGAGGAGCTCGAAATAATCCGCCGCATCAACGACGACGTGGGCCCGCGTTGCCAAGGCCTCGCGCCAAATGGTATTACTTTCTCCGCGATCTCTATCCACGAGTTCGCGGGACGTAGAACGCCCGCGAATTGAATTAGATTTGGGCTCCGCTGCAAGGTTGCGGGGCAGAAAATCAGCGCTTTCGACCATGGAGAGCTAAGACCTCCGCTGCCTCATATTCAGCGCTCCAGCCTAGCCGATCGCTTCCGGCTGAACATAGGCATAAGCACGCCAACCATCCAGTGCATATTTCGGCAGCACAAGTCTTACGGCACGATTTCACTTGAATTGGCGGCGAGGTCCATTTCCTCGAAGAAATCGCGACGTTCAGGACCATTTCCGCAAGATAGCGCTTCTCTTGCCAAGACTGGAGAGAAATGATGGATGAATACGTCGGGTGGTTCGCCTCCGCGGCCACCATGATGGCCGCCATGATGACTGCAGCCAACCTCGGTTCCCGGATTACCGGGTGGGGTTTTGTTGTGTTTACGATTGGATCGGTTGCCTGGTCGATGGTCGGCCTTTTGACAGGTCAAACCAGCCTGATGATAACAAACGCGTTTCTTTTCGCGGTCAACGTTTTTGGCGTATGGCGCTGGCTGGGCCGGCAGGCCCGCTATGAAGACGGTAGCGCAGAGGCCAGTCGCAATTCGCGTCGCAAAAGGAACGTCGCGACGCTCTTTTCGGCCGGATCGCTAATCGGCGCCAAGGTGCAGGACCCAGAAGGCGCCACGATCGGCACGCTGGTCGATGTCATGGTGTCATGTGATAGTAAGCGGATTGCATATGCCGTGATCGCCGAAGGCGGAGTGGCCGGTGCGGGGGAACGGTTGCGCGCTGTTCAACCCGAACTTCTCGATATCAGGGATGACGCGGTCATCTGCCGGCTGAGCTTCGACGCGTTTTGTGCAGGCGATGAGATAGACCCCGAAAACTGACCGGACGATATCCCGCAACACACCGCCAATTGACTTAGCGTCACCCTCTTTCAAACGCCTTACGGACCGAATCGCGGATTGCCCGCAAGGGGTGACGCACGATCGGATCCCAGGGCTCGACCGCGCCGCCGGCTGCGTAACCGAATTCGGCAAGCGAAGCAGGATTATGGTGGGCAGCAGGGTAATCGGCATTGCCGCTGCGCATCGGTTCGCATTCCATGCCCGGTTCCAGCGCCAGAAAAGCCGTGATGGCCCGGGCGTATTGCTGCGGCGCTTTAATAAGGTCTTCGTATCGCAGGACCAGCGCCGCATGGAGAAACCGCAGATCTTCAAGCAGCAACCGATAGGCCGTGACACCATAGGAGGTCAGTTCGGATTGCGGTGTGTCCGACCACTTGGCCAGCGCTGCAGCCATGAAGGCGGGATGGCGCAGGATGACCACGAATTGGCTGAGCGGGAACAGCCCCTGAAGCAGCCGCATCCGGGTCAGATTGACCGGCGATTTTTCGATTCGCCATGCGCCGCCCGGATCAAACCACGGACCCAGTTCCGCTTCGTAACGTTGCCGGGTGGCCCAGGTGTTGAGCGGGTGAGTCTCGTCCATCCGCTGCGCGGGATCGGTCGCGAAGACGCCCTGTATCCCGTCCTGCGCGGTATGCGGGATGGCGCCTTGCAGATAGCAGCCCTCGTTCTCGGGAACGGGCGCGCCGCTGATCCCCGAGACAGCGGGATGCGATGCGATCATCCGGGCGAGCAGACTGGTGCCTGTCCGGTGCAACCCGGTGACAAAGACATAGCGATGTTGCGGCACCATGGCGCTCTTGCTCTTTGACTGCTTGGCCCGGCGCCACCAAAGGTGATGCGCTCGCCTCGTGGAAAAACGGGATGGCCCGGCAAAGCGTCATCCTGCGGAACAACGGCTGCAATCGGCGCTTTTCCCAAAGCGTTCCATCACGATTGGTCATCCTTTGAAAATTGCAGTCTTTGCCCACGTTCGGCACCCCATCAGCGAACCGTTCATGGGCGGCATGGAAGCGCATTGCCGGATGCTGTGCGATGGCCTGCGGGCCAACGGCCATGATGTGACGCTGTTTGCCGCGGGAGGGTCCGTCGACGACCAG
>ERZ1066118.1722-NODE-1722-length-12480-cov-12.109457_pt1 | contig 12480 bp, 11 predicted proteins | sample MGYA00382765_ERZ1066118 | MGnify/ENA primary metagenome ERZ1066118 (study PRJEB33369, sample SAMEA5778348) | biofilm metagenome | biome: Industrial cooling water; feature: Water cooling tower basin; material: Biofilm | place: United Arab Emirates | collected...
GATGATCACCGTCCACGGCCGCACCCGCAACCAGATGTACAAGGGGAGCGCCGACTGGCGCTTCGTCGCCCGGGTCAAGCAAGCGACCTCGCTGCCAGTGATCGTCAACGGCGACATCTGCAGCCTCGAGGATGCGCGCGAGGCCTTGACGCAGTCCGGCGCCGACGGGGTAATGATCGGTCGCGGCGCCTATGGCCGGCCGTGGCTGCTCGGACAGGTGATGAGCGACCTTGCCGGGGGCGAGAAGCCCGAGCCGAGCATGGACGAGCAGCTCGCCGTGATCCTCGAGCAATATGACGCCATGCAGTCTCTCTACGGCACGGTGACCGGCGTCAACCTCGCCCGCAAGCATATCGGCTGGTACACCAAGGGCCTGCACGGCTCGGCCGAGTTCCGGCAGAAGGTGAACACGCAGGACGACCCGGCGGTGGTGGTCCGCATGCTGAAGGATTTCTACGCGCCGTGGCTGAGCCGGGCGGCGGCTTAGGTCCTGGCAGGCCCCCTTGGTGGGCTTTGCCGACCTGTTCCCCGACTGCGGGGGGTACGGAGGGCTCGGTGCCCCTGCTTGCGGGGGAACAGGTTTGCGAAGCGAACCGCGGGGGCCTGACCGAAAAAGTTAACGCCGTCCGCCACAAACTGTGTTCTTGAAGCCACAAGTCCGTGCTAGAGCGGAGGCACGATGGATGCCCGCTCGGCCGCTTCCACCCTTGATCAGCCGCCCAGCCTGAAGCGCTGGCTGGCGTCGGAACGCGCGAACGGGCGCTTCTACCGGGTGGCGGAAGTGGTGGCGCTCGGCGTGCTGCTGACAATGCTGGTCGTCGGTTACGGCGTGCTGAGCCGGGGTGACCCGACGCAGATGGTATCGCCGCCGCTGATCGCGCTGCTGCTGGTCGCGAACCTCATTCCCGCCATCCTGCTGATGGTGCTACTGTCGCGCCGGCTCGCCGTGCGCCGGGCGGAGCAGGGCGGGCTTGGGACGGGACTGCTCCACACTCGCCTGGTCGCTCTTTTCTCGATCATTGCCGCAGTGCCGACCGTCTTGGTCGCCATTTTCGCGTCGTTCCTGCTCCAGTCGGGCTTGGAGTTCTGGTTCTCAGATCGGGCTCGAACCGTTCTTGAGCAGGCGGAGAAAACAGCGGCGATCTACGAAAACGAGCATCGCCTTCGCCTGACCGACGACATGGAGGCGATGGGGGTCGATGTGGTTCGCGGAGTGAACGAGTTCGGCTACGCTTCCGAGCAGTTCGAAACGATCATGCTTCAGCAGGTCGCTATCAGGCAGCTGCGCGAAGCAGCCTTGTTCACCATCAGCGACCGCGGCGAGTGGATCACCCACGCAGTGGTGAACTTCGACGATCGTGCGCTCGCGCAGCGTTTCTCACCAAAGGAGGGACAGAAACTCGGGGCAGGCGAGGTCAATATTAAGATCGCGCTTGCGGACAGGATCGAAGGCCTGATCCGCCTTGATCCCACCGCGCCCATCTTCCTCTATGGCGCACGCGGGATTGAAGCCAACGCTGTTAACGCGCTCCGCCAAACGAGTGAAGCCGCGACAGGTTACCGGCGCACCCTCGAGCGCGCCCGTACGCTGCAGCTGCGCTTCAACGCCATTCTTCTGTTCGGCTCTCTAGTTATCGTCGGCCTCGCCATTTTCGTGGCATTACGTCTTGCCGACCGCCTCGTCCGCCCGCTCGGCGGGCTCGTCTCCGCCGCCGGGCAGGTAGAGGAAGGCGACTTCTCCACCCGCGTTCCGATCGAGCGCAAGGACGACGAGATCGGCGTGCTCGCCGCCGCCTTCAACCGGATGACGGGGCGGCTCGAGGAGCAGACGGGGGCGCTCCGGGCCGCCAATACCCAGCTCGACACCCGCCGCGCCTTCATCGAGGCGGTGCTGGGGTCGGTCACCGCGGGAGTGATTGCGCTGGACGACCAGCGGCGCATCCTCCTCACCAACCGCTCGGCCGAGGCGCTGCTCCAGCATGGGGCCGAGGGCATCGAGGAGCAGGCGCTGGCCGCCGTCTCACCCGAGCTGGAGGAGTTCCTCCTGGGCGACCAGCGCGAGGCCGACGTGCTGGTCCGGGCCGAGGGCGGGCAGCGCACGCTGGCGGTCAAGCGCGTGCGCTATGCCGACGGCTGGGTGCTGACCTTTGACGACATCACCGAACAGCTCGCCGACCAGCGCCGCGCCGCCTGGTCCGACATCGCCCGCCGCATCGCCCACGAGATCAAGAACCCGCTCACCCCCATCCAGCTAGCCGCCGAGCGGATCCAGCGACGCTTCGGCAAGGAAGTGCAGTCCGATCCCGAGACCTTCGGCCGGCTGACCGAGACCATCGTCCGCCAGGTCGGTGATCTTCGCCGCATGGTCGACGAGTTCAGCAATTTCGCGCGCATGCCCAAGCCCGTGTTCCGCGACGAGAATGTTCACGACATCGCGCGCACGTCGCTGTTCCTCCACGAAGTCGCTCATCCCGGCATCGGCTTCACGCTCCACCCGCCGGTCGCCGACATTCGCCTTGTCTGCGACCGCCGCCAGCTCGGCCAGGCGCTGACCAACGTCGTCAAGAATGCGGTGGAGGCGATCGAAAGCCGGCGCGCTCGCGGCGAGCATAGCCTCGAGGGCGACCGCGTGGCGCTCAAGCTGGCCAAGGACGAGAAGCAGCTGGTGATCGACGTCACCGACACCGGCATCGGCCTGCCCCAGGATCGGGAACGGCTGACCGAGCCCTACATGACGACGCGGGTCCGCGGCACCGGCCTTGGCCTCGCCATCGTCAAGAAGATCGTCGAGGAGCATGGCGGCGAGATCGCCTTTCTCGACCGCGCGGGCGGCGGAACCCACGTCCGCATCGCCTTTGACCTCGCCCGCCTTGCCGTTCTGGCGGAGGCGGCCGAACGAACCCAAGATGAGGAGACCGCCTGAATGGCGCTGGAAGTGCTGGTGGTGGACGACGAGGCCGACATCCGCGAGCTCGTGTCCGGAGTGCTCGAGGACGAAGGCTATGCGGTGCGGGTCGCGGCCAATTCGACCGAGGCGCTGGAGGCCATCGAGAGCCGGCGGCCCAGCCTGGTGCTGCTCGACGTGTGGCTGCAGGGCTCGCGGCTCGACGGCTTGCAGCTCCTCGAACAGATCAAGGCGCGCGACCCTTCGTTGCCGGTGCTGATGATCAGCGGGCACGGCAATCTCGACACGGCCGTCGCAGCCATTCGCGAAGGCGCGGTCGATTTCATCGAAAAACCGTTCGAGGCGAGTCGCCTTCTCCACCTGGTCGGGCGGGCAACGGAGACGGACCGGCTCCGGCGCGAGAATGCCAGTCTCAAGGAACGGATCGGCCCCGAAGACCAGCTGAACGGCGGATCGGTCGCGATCAATACGGTGCGGGCGACGCTGAAGCGCGTGGCGCCGACCGGCAGCCGGGTGCTGATCACCGGTCCGGCCGGCGTCGGCAAGGAGATCGCCGCGCGCATCATCCACAATTGGAGCACACGGGCGGGCGGGCCCTTCGTCACCGTTGCTGCGGCGCGGATGGACCCGGGCCGGGTCGAAGAGGAATTGTTCGGCTCGGAAGCTGACGGGGTGGCTCGCCCCGGCTTCCTCGAACAGGCCCATGGCGGCACCTTGTTCCTGGACGAGATCGCCGACATGCCCTTGACCACGCAGGGCAAGATCCTGCGGGTGCTGACCGACCAGAGCTTCACCCGGGTCGGCGGACAGCGCCCGGTCAAGGTCGACGTCCGGGTGCTTTCGGCCACCTCGCGCAACCTGTCGGAGGAGATTTCGGCAGGGCGCTTTCGCGAGGACCTCTACTATCGGCTGAACGTCGTTCCGGTACGCATTCCGCCGCTCCGGGAACGGCGCGAGGACATCCTCGAAATCGCCAATCACTATCTCGCCCGCTTTGCCGCCGAGCGACGGATGCCGCCGCCGTCGCTGTCGGACGAGGCGCTGGCCGCGCTCCAGGCCCACGACTGGCCAGGCAACGTCCGCCAGCTTCGCAACATCATCGAGCGCACCGTGATCATGGCGCCGACCGACCGGCTGGAGCGGATCGACGTCGACCTGCTTCCCCCCGAAGTGCTCGACACCGGCGGCTCGGGCGGATTGTCCTCGTCGACCCTGTCGATCATGGGTTCGCCGCTTCGCGAAGCTCGGGAAAGCTTCGAACGCGAGTATCTACGGGTCCAGATCCGGCGCTTTTCCGGCAACATCAGCCGCACCGCCAGCTTCATCGGCATGGAGCGTTCGGCGCTGCACCGGAAATTGAAAGCGCTCGGCCTCGGCGACAAGGGACAGAATGGCGAGGAGGAGCGTTCCTCCTGACGGCAACCGGCCAACGATAACGAAAAGAACAACAAGAATGCCGTCCAAGTCCCTCAGCCTGCAGGATCATTTCCTGAACAGCCTGCGCCGCAGCAGGACCCCCGTGACCATCTTCCTGGTCAAGGGCGTCAAGCTTGCGGGCGTGATCACCTGGTTCGACGCCTTTTCGCTGCTGCTCCGGCGCGATGGGGTGAGCCAGCTCATCTACAAACATGCCATGTCGACCATCATGCCCGCCGAGATGCCGCCGGGCCTCGAACTCGACGGCTTCCGTGGCCAGGGCCAGGAGGAGGGGAGGGCGACCCTCCAGGATCGCTTCCTCGCCGCTTCCATCCGCCAGCGCATGCCGATGACGGTGTTCCTGGTGAACGGGGTCATGCTGCAGGGCGAGGTGGTCGCCTTCAACCGCTTCTCCATGCTGCTCGGCCGCGGCGAGCAGGTGCAACTGGTCTACAAGCATGCCGTTTCGACCATGCAGCCGGCGGCGCAGCTCCACCTTGGCGAGAGCGACGGCGAGGGAGGGGAGGGCAAGTGAGCACCGGCTTTGATCGGGCAGGCGGAGACGGCCTGCGCCGCGGCGAAAAGGCGCTGGTGGTGCTTCCCGACCGCAACCAGGAGCAGAACGCTCGGTCGGTCGACGCGCGGCTGGACGAGGCCGCCGGCCTGGCCGCTGCGATCGGTCTCGAGGTCGCCGAGCGCCTGTCCTTCCGGATCCGCCAGCCCCGTCCAGCGACCCTGTTCGGCAAGGGCCAGGTGGAGGAAGTCGCCGAGCGGGCCAAGGCTGCCGATGCCCAGGTGCTGGTGGTCGACAGCGCGCTCACCCCCGTTCAGCAGAAGAATCTGGAGGACGGGACCAAGGCCAAGGTGATCGACCGCACCGGGCTCATCCTCGAGATATTCGGCGAGCGGGCGGCAACGGCGGAAGGGCGGCTTCAGGTGGAGCTCGCCCACCTTGACTATCAGGCCGGCCGGCTGGTCAGGAGCTGGACCCACCTCGAGCGGCAGCGCGGCGGCTTCGGCTTTCTTGGCGGCCCGGGTGAGACCCAGATCGAAGCCGACCGTCGGCTGATCCGTGACCGCATGGCGCGGATCCGCAAGGAATTGGAGCAGGTCAAGCGGACCCGCGCCCTTCATCGCGACCGCCGCCGCCGCGCGCCCTGGCCGGTGATCGCGCTGGTAGGCTACACCAATGCCGGCAAGTCGACCCTGTTCAACCGTCTGACCCGCGCCACGGTGCTGGCGGAAGACCTGCTGTTCGCGACGCTCGACCCGACCATGCGCGAAATCCGGGTACCGGGGTTCGACAAGGCGATCCTGTCGGACACGGTGGGTTTCGTTTCCAACCTCCCGACCGAGCTGGTCGCGGCCTTCCGCGCGACGCTGGAAGAGGTGGCGAGCGCCGACCTCATCCTTCACGTCCGCGACATCCACCATCCCGATACGGACGCGCAGAAGGCGGACGTCGAGCAGGTGATGGCTGATCTTGGCATCGGCGAAGGCGAGGAGGAGCCGGCGCGTCTCGAGGTGTGGAACAAGGTCGACCTTCTCGAAGGCTCGGCTCGTGAGGCGCTTCTGAACGAGGCCGCGCGGCGCGAGGAGGTGGTGACCGTCTCGGCGCTGAGCGGGGAGGGGCTCGAGGGTCTGCTCGCTTGCGTCTCGGAGGCTTTGCGCCAAGGCGCTGCCATTCATCACCTGCGTCTGCCCGCCAGCGACGGCGGCCGCCTCGCCTGGCTCCACAGCCGCGGCGAAGTGCTCGACAGCCGGGCGGAAGGGGACGAGATGTTCGTGGCGGTTCGGCTCAGTCCGGAGAATTGGCAGCGTTATCAGGCGCTCTAGTGCTCGGGCGAAAGCCGAAGCCAAGTCCGGTCAGGGCAATCCACCCGTTTGTCGAAGCGCTTCGCCGAGCGCCAGGGCTGCCGAAGTTGCAAGGTTGAGCGAGCGCACATGCGGGCGCATCGGGAGGCGGAGGCGGGCATCGCACGCCTCGGCGACATCGACGGGGACTCCGGCACTTTCCTTGCCGAACAACAGGATATCGTCGGCTTCGAAGGTAAAGTCGTAAGCGGAGCAGTCGCTTCTGGTGGTAAACAGCACTAGCCGCGCCCGCTCATGAGCCGCCCGAAAGGCGGCCCAGTCCGCATGCCGAACGACATCGACATGGTCGATATAGTCCATTGCAGTCCGGCGCACCCGTCGATCCTCCCAGGTGAAGCCCATCGGCTCGATCAGGTCAACCGCAACACCGAGGCAGGCGCCGAGGCGAAGGACCGCTCCGACATTGCCGGCGATCTCGGGTTCGAACAGGGCGATGCGCATGGGAAGGAAGTGGCGGGAGAGCGGGGGCGGGGCAAGTCTCGTGCTCCGGCGCAGGCCGGAGCCTTGTCCTCATTCACCCGGGCTGCGGCAATCGCCGGAGCGCTGCTGGCCCTTCTCCGCCACCCACAGCGCCTCCTTCTCCTCCAGGCTCATCCCCAAAAACCCCGGCGCCTTCTCGATCGCCCGAAAGCGCTTCTCGAATTTGGCGTTGGCCTTGCGCAGAGCCTCTTCCGGGTTGATCTTGAGAAAGCGTGACAGGTTTACGGCGGCAAACAGAAGGTCTCCGACCTCCTCTTCGCGCGCCTTGTCCGTTCTCGCCCCGGCTATCTCGTCCAGCTCCTCGAGGATCTTGGCCCGGGGGCCCTCGACATCGGGCCAGTCGAACCCGGTCCTGGCCGCCCGCTTCTGTAGCTTGGCCGCGCGCTCCAAGGCGGGGAGCGAGAGGGCGACGCCGGCAAGCACGCTGTCGTCACCCGGTTTGCTCGCCCGCTCGGCCGCCTTGATCTCCTCCCAGCGGTGGTGACCGCCGGTCGGATCGTCGCCGAAGATGTGCGGGTGACGGCGCTCCATCTTGTCGCTGATCCCGTCAAGCACCTCGGCAAGCGTGAAGTGGCCGGCCTCAGCCGCCATCTCGGCATGAAAGACGATCTGCAGCGCAAGATCGCCGAGCTCGTCGCGGAGGTCGACAAGGTCGCCGCGCTGGATGGCGTCGGCGACCTCATAGGCTTCCTCGATCGTGTAAGGCGCAATCGTGTCGAAGGTCTGCACCGTGTCCCATTCGCAGCCGCGCTCCGGATCGCGCAAGCGGGCCATGATCGCCATCAGCCGGACAAGCGATGGTCCAGCATCGGGCTGCGTGGATGATAAGCGTTGAGGCGCACTGTCGGTCATGGGACGTCATTGCGGGGCGCCAAGCGGCGACGCAATCCTTTGCGCGATGCGAGACTGCTGCGCTTCGGCCTTCGCCGGAACGCAAGAGGGCGCACATAACTCGCCATCTCCAAGTCTGATAATATGTATTATGTAAAGTGTTCGTGTTATGGAATGGCGGTTCAGCCCTCCAGGACTAACCAGCGTCCTTCCACGCTCCAGCGCTTGAGGCTGGTCAGGAAGTTCATGCCCAGCACGTTGATATCGTCGCCGTCGGCCACGAACATGCGCACGTTGGTGCGTTCAATGTCGCCAAGCTCGACCGAGCCGGCCCGGGCGGTCGCGACGCGGATCAGGCCATTGCCGGTGCGGACGAGCTGGTTGCGCTGCTCGCCAACACGCACTCCGGCAAGCGCCGCGGTCTTGCGGCCGATGGTGGTCATGGTGGCGCCGCTGTCGACCAGGAAGTTGACCGGAACGCCATTGACCTCCGCTTCCAGCCAGAAATGCCCGTCCACCGCCATCGGCACGCGGATGACGTCACCGGCGAGCTCCACCGGCTTGCCCGTGGCCTCAGCTTCGAGCCGCTGCGCCACGTAATGGAGGTCGTCGCGGAACGTGAAGACGATGAAGCCGGCGCCGAAAATCACCAGGAACGCGAGGATCGAGGTAATCCCTCGGGCCAGCGCCGACTGGCGGCCGATCAGTGCGCCGGCAACCAGCATGAAGGCCACAAGCAGGTAAAGGCTGCCCCACTGCAGATCGTTGGTCATCAGGGCGTCAGCACTAAAGTATCTCCCTGCACGCCCCAACTCGACAGCGTGGACAGGAAGTTCATGCCGAGCACGCTGGTCCCGTCCCTGGGATTGATGTTGACGGTGAAGTCGGTGCGGCGGATCGAGCCTAGTTCGAGCAGCCCGGCCTTGACCCGCGGCATGAAGACGTCGCCATTGGCCGTGCCGACAAGATCGCCGCGCATGCCCGCTTCGAGCCCGGCTGCCGCAGCCGCCGAAGCCGCAAGCGTGGTGGTCGTGGCACCGCTATCGACCAGGAAACGGACGGGTGTGCCATTGACCTTGGCGTCGACCCAGAAGTGACCGTCCTCGCGCATCCTGATCCGGAGCGTTTCGCCGCTCGCCACAGGCTCGGCGCTGCCGGTGACTTCGCTCTTGAGGCGGGCGCCGAGCGTTCCGAACTCGCCGCGAAAGGCGAACAAGGCGAACAGCCCGGCGAAGATCGCCACCCATCCCAAGGCAAAGCGCGCCGCCTTGCCCGCCGAAAGCCGCATGCCCACGAGGCTGCTCGCCACCAGAATGATGCAGAGCAGCAGGTACAGGGCGTTGAGGCCGTCACTCATGGCGGGTCAGATCTCGATTTCCAGCCCGTCCCAGGCCGGCGCGGCCCAGTCGGGTAACTCGGCAACAAGTTGGGCATGGTCCATGCTGTTGTCGAGGTGGGTCAGAAAGAGTTGTCCGACGCGGAGCTCGCGCGCCCAGCCGAGGACCGCGTCGAGATGGGCGTGGGTCGGGTGCGGACGGCGGCGGAGGCAATCGGCGACCCACACGTCCGCACCCTCATAGAGCGACGCCATGGCGTCAGTCAGGGAGACGAAGTCGATGGCGTAGACAAGGCTCCTGGTGCGGTCGTCGAAGCGCAGGCCGAGACTGGTAATGCGCCCGTGAGGCTGGTCGACCGTCCGCACCCGAACGTCCTCGATCTGCCATTCGTCGGCGATCACATGCGCACGCACGACCGCTGGATAAAGCGCATTGCCTTCGAACAGATAGCGGAAGCGCGGCACGAGCCGGTCGAGCAGTTCCTGCCGCCCGAAGAGAGACACCTGATCACCGCGGTTGTGCGCGACCTGGCGGAGGTCGTCCAGGCCGTGGATATGGTCGGCATGGTCGTGAGTGATGACGACCCGGTCGACCTCCCGCACCCCCGCCGCGTTCAATTGTTCGCGAAGGTCGGGTCCGGCGTCGATCAGCAGCCGCTCCTCCCCTATGGTCGCAAGCGCTGCGGCACGGAGACGGCGGTTCTTGGGCTCCGTTGGATCGACGCTGCCCCAGTCGTTACCGATGCGCGGAACGCCCGAACTGGTGCCGGAGCCAAGGATCCGGAGCTTCACCTACGCGGCGGCCTTGTCGAACAGGCGGAAGAAATTGGCGGAGGTCGCCGCCGCCATCTCTTCCAGCGGCTCGCCGCGCAGCTGGGCCAGGAAGGCGGCGGTGTCGGCGACGAAGGCGGGCTCGCAGGTCTTGCCTCGATTGGGCACGGGCGCAAGGAAGGGAGCGTCGGTTTCGACCAGCAGCCGGTCTTCGGGAATCGTCTTCGCGACCTCCTGCAAGTCCCTGGCATTCTTGAAGGTGACGATTCCGCTCAGAGAGATGAAGAAGCCGATCTCGAGGCCTCTGTCCGCAAGCCACTGCGTGCCGGTGAAGCAGTGGAGCACCCCCCTCACCCCGCCGTTCCCTGCTTCTTCCGACAGGATGGCGGCGGTGTCCTCCTCGGCATCGCGGGTGTGGATGATGAGCGGCAGGCCAACCTCGCGCGCGGCGGCGATCTGGGCACGGAAACGGGCCTTCTGCGCTTCGCGGTCCGACTTGTCGTAATAATAGTCGAGCCCGCATTCACCGATGGCGACCACACGCGGATGCGAGGCGGCCTCGACCAGCGCGGCTTGCCCGAGGTCGGGATGAGCGTCGGCTTCGTGCGGATGGACCCCGATGCTTGCCCAAACGTCCGGGTGGCGCTCAGCGGCATCGACCACCCTGCCCCATTCCGATTGCCGGGTGGAGATATTGAGGAAGCCCTGCACTCCGCGCCCGCGGGCACGGTCAAGCACTCCGCCTTCATCCTCGACCAGGCCGGGGTAGTTCAAGTGGCAGTGACTGTCGATCAGGGTCACGCCCCCTCCTCCTCGCTGGCTGCAAGCTCGAGCCGGGGGAAGATCGGGGTTGGAGCGGACAGGCGCCCAGCGGCCCTTCCCTCCTCCAGATAGGAGGTCAGCCTGGCGATCGATCCGGGCACGACCGGCTCCACCACGACCGCCAGCCGCTCGACAACGTGCGCCAGCGTGCCTAGCACTTCGGCCATGCGCGCAGGGTCGGTCTTGCGCAGCGCCCAGGGCGCCTGCGCGTCGACATAAGCGTTCGCCGCGAAGACCGCGCCCATCCACGCGTCCAGCCCGACGGAGAAGTCCAGGTCGGCGAAGCGCGCGCGGGCGTCCGTTTCCGCTTCCGCCACCCTCGCGAGCAGGGCCTTGTCGTCCCCAGCCTCACCTGTCACGGGAACAACGCCGTCCAAGTTCTTGACGATCATGGCAAAGGTGCGCTGCGCAAGATTGCCGAAGCTGTTTGCAAGTTCGGCATTCACGCGCGTGACGATCGCCTCGTCCGAATAGCTTCCGTCCTGCCCGAAGCTGACTTCCCGCATCAGGAAATAGCGCAAGGCATCGACGCCGTAGGTCCGCGCCAGCTCCATCGGATCGACCACATTGCCAAGGCTCTTCGACATCTTTTCGCCGCGCGCGAGGAGAAAGCCGTGTCCGAACACCTGGCGCGGCAGGGGCAGGCCGGCGCTCATCAGGAAGGCAGGCCAGTAGACGGCATGAAAGCGGACGATGTCCTTGCCGATGAGGTGGAGGTCGGCCGGCCAGTAGCGCTGATAGTCGCCGCCCTCCTCCGGGAAGCCGGCTCCGGTCATGTAGGCAGTCAGCGCATCGACCCAAACGTACATGACGTGCCCCGGCGAGCCCGGAACCGGCACTCCCCAATCGAAGCTGGTGCGGGACACGGAAAGGTCCTTGAGCCCGCCCTCCACAAAGCGGACGATCTCGTTCCGGCGTCCCTCGGGGCGGATGAACTCAGGCTGCTCGGCATAGAGCTTGAGCAGAGGTTCGGCATAGCGCGACAGGCGGAAGAACCAGCTTTCCTCCACCGTCCATTCGACCGGCGTGCCCTGAGGCGAGAGCTTGACGCCGCCCTCCCCTTCGCTCAGCTCCTTTTCGTCGTAGAAAGCCTCGTCCCGGACGGAATACCAGCCTTCGTAGCGGTCGAGGTAAAGGTCGCCTTTGGCCTCCATCGCCTTCCAAAGGGCGATGCTCGCCTCATGGTGGCGGGGCTCCGTGGTCCGCACGAAATCGTCATAGGCGACATTCAGTTCGTCGCACATCGCCCGGAAGTAACTCGACATTTCGTCGGCGAAGTCGAGCGTGTCGCGGCCCTGCCCGCGAGCGGTCTGGACCATCTTCAGGCCATGTTCGTCAGTGCCGGTCACCAGGCGCACGTCACGGCCCTGGGAGCGCTGGAAACGGGCAATGACGTCGGCGGCAATCGCCTCATAGGCATGGCCGATGTGCGGGCGGCCGTTAGGATAAGCGATGGCGGTGGTGATGTAGTAGGGCTCGGGCATGTCGCGGGTGCTTTACGGAAGCTTGCTCCCCGGCGAAAGCCGGGGCCCAGTTTTCTTCTTTGGGAGCGAGGACGAAGGCACTGGGCTCCGGCCTTCGCCGGAGCGCAAGGGAGCTAACCCTGGCCGACCTCGGCCAGGATCGTCCCGAGCGCAAAGACCGTCGAAGCGGGGTCGAGCGACAGGCGCGGCGCAAGCGCGGCGGTCTCCTGCGCCTTGCCATAGGCCGCCGCCGCCCGCTGCCGCCGTTCGCCGTCTGCCTGCCGAGCCTCGCCCGCGACCAAAGAGGGCACGAGGTCGAGGAAGGCGGCATAGCGCGGAGCCGCTGCCTTCAGCGCCAGCGCCGAGGCCAGGCGCGAGCGGCGGCTGTTGTCGGGATCGCCGCGGCGGAGGATGGCCAGGGCTTCTTCCGCAAGCGGCAGAAGGTCGAACTCGGCAAACGCCAGCGCCCGGCCTGCCGACCCGCCCGCAAGCGCGATCACCCTTTGCCGCTCCTCGGGACCGAGCCGAGGCTGTTCGGCGGCGAGAATGGAGTCCAGCGCACTGTCGTCCAGCGGTCCGAA
>ERZ1066118.1725-NODE-1725-length-12470-cov-68.335562_pt1 | contig 12470 bp, 13 predicted proteins | sample MGYA00382765_ERZ1066118 | MGnify/ENA primary metagenome ERZ1066118 (study PRJEB33369, sample SAMEA5778348) | biofilm metagenome | biome: Industrial cooling water; feature: Water cooling tower basin; material: Biofilm | place: United Arab Emirates | collected...
TATCAACAGTTGTTACAAGGTAAAATAACTGGTTCGCAATTGTGGCGCCAGTTAAAGTTACAAAATCAACTTGGTGTTACACGCGGTACAGTTGCACGCTCGTAGGCGCCTGCTCCAATAATCCCAATTGCACTCTACGTTTTTCAAGCGTGGAATATGTCTCCTTGATGTTTAAGTGCATCTAAAAGCTATAGTGTTTCTTCGTTTAAACAAATTGGTAAGCGGGTTCCACTGAGAGGCAGAGTAAATTGTTATGCTTGGGCACCGATACAACGCTTAGTACAGTAACCCCCCCTACCACCAATACTGATGGGGGCAGTAGCTGGGTAGGCGCCACGTTGCTCTTCATATCTCCCCTTCCAAATGTTAGGTTAATACTGCTAGCAACAACGTATAAAAATTACAATGGTGACAAGTAGCAACAGTAAAAATGAAATGGTCACAATAGATATAGACCATATTTATAGTTTAAAATGGACTTCTCAACAAGCCTTAACACTACAAGCGCTGCGGGGCGAAATGTCTCGCCGATACCTATCGGAAGTAACTGAAAACTTAGGACACAAGATTACGCATCAATATATACAGCAGCTAGAACACCCTCATATATTTGTAAAACGCCTCAAAAGCGACAACTTAACCGTCTCCGTTGAAGTAGTACAAGTGCTTTGTAAAGCATTCAAGGTGGACATCAGTGCTTTTTTTAATTCAGCAAAAATATTTAACAATTATATGTAGCTTTTAGCTACAACTAGCAGTAGAATAATTATTGTCAAAACAAAGCGGCTGCACAAATCTTGGCGGAGGAGCGCAGCCGCTTTGAATTAATTCCAAAATATTATGATGGCACAATTCCAAGGTTTTAGCACTACCAATCTGGACGAATTTGTTTTATCTCCAGCACAGTTTAGCGACTTCATGATTAATGCTGATGATTGTTCGCATCCTCTCGGCGCCTTATATACGTCAACCGTGCGTGTCCTACATTATGCGTTCTGGTTAGCAAAGCAAAAAGCAACGTTAGCTAGACAAGAATATAAAGAATTGTTAAAAAAACTAGGTTGGGAGGGGGAGGAGAAGCGTTACCTAAAGCTGGAAGCAGCTTTCAACATCTTTCTTCCATATGAGTTAGCACAAGTTGAACTACATACACTGTTTCAGATAGCTGGGAACCTGAAGAAATATAGTTCTGTTATTAGCCAGATGAAGACGCTGGCTACTATTACTCAGGACAAAGTTCGTGGTTATTTGAAACAGTGTCGTAAAGCGCGAGCAAAAAGGGAAGATACAGAAGAAGATGCAGCAACTATTTGGCAATTGATAGATGGCAAACGAGCTTGTCAAATTGGCCCGATATATGACCAACCCACAGGAGTCATGCTGGAATTCATGATGAACGCTGAAAGTAGAACTGCACAAGCAATTATCTCTGATGCGGTGGTAATTCGTTATGAATCTAAATATCAATTTCTACAAGAAGCTAGTTCTGTATCAGATAACGTTACCCAAGAGTTAGAAGTAACTGAATATTCGGCGCCTACTGATGGAGTAGAAACGGCGCCTGCCAACTTATATGAATCTTGGGATGCTGACCAAGTAACCGCAGAATCTGATTTAACGGAGTCGGAAACTTCGGATTATAGTCAGGAATGTGATGAAGATGAACATGTTCAAGGTGCTTGGAGTTTTGAACCAGAGGAAAAAGATGATTCAATCGATGATTATGAATTTTTAACATCCTCTGTAGAGGTTGAGACTTCCCCAATCACACTTTCCTCCACTCCTCAACTGACCACAGTTGAGTTACTGATTCAAACATTTCAAACTGCCAGTACATGGGAAGAAATCAGCAAAGCACTTAAAACTCATGAAGATTGCAAACAAGCAGCTTGGAAGGCTCTGACACGAACAGAACGGGAGAGAGTCATGGAAATTACACCTTGCACCATAAAAAGGCTAAGTCATGCAAAACGTGAAGGATTAATTGCGGATTTCCGGGAGTTCAGTTCAGGTGTCTACGAAATAAGGTACTACGGCTCTTTACTTTGGGAAACTGTTTTTGAGTACAGAATGGAAGAATTTTTCGCACAACTGCTAAGAGTTTTCCAAAAATTAGATTAACTATCTTGTGGGATGGGCGTCCTCGCCCGTCCGGTGGGTCAGGGCGGGCAAGGATGCCCACCCCACAATAGAATTTTGGAGATTTTTTTATTTGGAAGTTGCTAATTACTCAAAAATTTATGTAGTGATGTTTGTATATTAGGTTGCTGCATGTAAACTTGGGCTGCTTCAAGCAGGTTGCTAATATTTTCTGGACTTACGTCGTCGATATCGTCGCTGAGACGTTTTCCTGTAAGTTCTCTATCGAGCTTGAATTGTAGTCTGAGTATACGCTGATGAGCTATTTGCTTAGTTATATACTCGTATATTTCAGATGAACCGTCAAAAAGTATACCAATTAATGGTTGTGCCCATTGTATTAAACCCCAATGTTGTGCTTGTTCAAATGGAATTATGCGCGTGCGTTCTCCAGTTCCAATGGAAAGAACGCGAATGTCTTGGATGGAATATCCGAGTCTTAATGCTTCCGCAACTGCACAACTTGAGGGGTTATTTGCCGCAACTCCTCCATCAATAGCTGAGTATTGTGATTTTATAGAGTAAATCGAAGTTTTATCAGGGACTTTTTCCCAAGCTGGGTATATTGTGCAGGTGCGAGTTAAGCCAATATATTTTTTTATTGTGCGGGTTTGTGAAATTCCTGTACCGTCGATAATACTGATTTGCATATTGTTATAAATATTATCGACTGAAGCGGCGCCATCATCTAATATAATTGCATCACTATATCCATCTTGCGCGGTTCCACCAATTCGTCTGTTAAGTTTGTGTGCAGGAAAATAAGTAGGCGCCGATGCTGAACAAACACATACTTCCCATAATGGAACGTTACCATAACCTTTATCTTGGCGCCAGCTTTTAAAAAAAATAGGCGAACGCTCAATAGTATCAAAAGATATTACTAATAATAACGGCGAAGCAATGTCAAAAAGCGTTGTACTTCCAAAAACACCTTGTAAAACCTGAATTAACCCTTTTTCTGAATATTTAGGCGCCGATATGCCATGTTTAAAAAGTAAAGGTAAACGTCTAAAACTAAAACGCTTTCTATAAGGAAAAATAATCGAACTTTGCTGTTTATATAAATCAACAATTTCTTGACTACTACGCCCACTGGCTATAGCTGCCGCTAATATAGAACCAGTAGAAGTTCCAGTAATTAGCTGAAAATACTCATTTAACGGTTTATCAATTTGTTTTTCGATAATAGATAGCATTTTCGCTGCAACAATTCCGCGAATTCCACCCCCATCTAAACTTAAAATATTAAATGACATAAATTAACAAATATTTATCATAAATTCTCTTTGCAAGAAAAGAAACCGGGTTTCTACCAGAAACCCGGTTTCTATAAGTTATTAAATTAGAACTTGTAACCTTTTGCTACCCAGTAGTACCAGTCATCTAGCGCTTCCTGAGTATCTTCATCAGCATCAAGCACCTTCAAATCATTTAACCGCGCGATGTCAACGTCTTCGTCTTTGCCACCAACTTCGACTACTTCCACGAGCATATCGCGTAAGCACTCTTCTTCAGTTGCCATCGCTAAAACTTCGACATCCTTTTCTGGTGCAGTTCCTTTACGTCCCTTTTTTGCCCATTTAGCATTAAATGGAAAATTTAGGCAATCGTCTAGGTAATAATACCACCCCATCGCACGGTCTTCTTTATCTTCAGCATCAACAAGTATTTCGTTCTTGATGCGTTCCTCACGAGTCTCATCGGTTTCTACGTCGGACATTTAAGACACCCCTCCCCTTATAATTTAGACTAGTGTTTTGGATTGAAGTTATAGACTGATAATCGTAAATATTATCGATTTCATGACTCAAGCTCAACTACTCTAAAGAAATAAGGGTGTAATTATTTTGAGTCAATAGTCATTTGGATTGACATTTGCTGGTTCATAGTTATTTCTTTCTTACTATTGGCAGGTGTCATTCCCCACAGCGAATTAGCTGTCATTGATACTTTAGAACTAACTGGCATTACTTTATTCATGTTGATTTGCGCTTGTCCCTGACCTTTGCTGTCATATGACTTAACAGTCATCGTCACTCCAGCAGGCGCCTGCGGCAAGTTTAATTTTTGCTGTCCTGGTACTTGCTGTTCGATTGTAACGTTGAATGTCGCAAGATTATCTTTAATGCTAACCAACTCGTACAATGCGCTTTGATTAACTGTCATTCCACTAACATTAACACTTTCGGTCGCACGCCATTTGGCGCCAACACCTACAGCTTCTAGTGGAAAAGGTGTAGACAGTTGCTGCATCGAATTTGAGAATTGGTCGATGTGCTGCTTAAGACTGTTGTCTATACCTTGGGGAACAGTCAGATTTGCTTGTTTGGTTTGCCCGCGACTATCAACTACTGCTGTACCTTTCATTCCAGTCAGCTTTTTAATTTCACCACGCATCTTGCTAATAGCTGCTGGTGGTAATGATGTATCACCTTGAATATCAACGTCTTTATAAGAAAACTCATAATGCACATCACCGTTCGGTTCAACTTTTGTAACCACAACATCGGTTTTCATTATTGTTGCAGGCATTTTAATGGCTGGTGAAGGTTTACCCTCAAAAGAAATTACCATGTCAACATTAACCTTCATATCAGCGAGTTCTCTTGTGCCCACAACTGGCTTTATCCGTAATTCTTGACGTGGTTCGGCGCCTGCGTCCATTAATTCAACCTTGGCTTTCGCAGTAGGGGTTATTTTTGGTGTATTAACTGGTGTATTAGTTTGTTGCGTGTTAATAGTTGGTTTGACCGCAGGAGTTTTAGCATTGGCTATGATTAAAGGTTTCATACCCGTGCCAGCAATGAAAAATGCTATACCAGTAATAACGATGCTTTTTTTCATGGTTAAACCAAATTTATTATTTTTGACTTTTAATTTTGACTTAAATGATGACGATTATCATGTTAGTTTGAATTCATCGTATACTTATAGACGATGAATTCAACACCTAGTGCCATTCGATTGTTATACATACATTTTTACACAGGCGCCTTGATTCAATATAAGTTAAAAAAAGTACAAAATTATTAAGTGTTTGTACGTTAATAATAAATTTTTGTAGAAACGATGAGGGTGTTAAGGGCTTTGAATGATGTTAAAGGTGTCCGTTAGTATAGTGCCATTGGAGCGCGAAAATCAGAAAAACACACTTTTATGACAGTTATCGTCTTCGGCAGCATTAATATAGATTTAATCGCGACAGCACCCAGATTACCCGTCGCCGGCGAAACGCTGTTGGGAGAAGAATTTTTCAAAGCACCAGGTGGAAAAGGTGCTAACCAAGCAGTTGCCAGTGCCCGTTTAGGAATTAGTACACATATTGTTGGACGAGTGGGTGCCCATAGTTTTGGCGCCGAATTAGTAAATAGCTTACAAGCTGCGGGTGTAAGAACCGATAATGTATCAATCGAAGCAAATGCTAGTTCAGGTGTAGCCGTTATTATCGTTGATAACAGTGGCGAAAATCAAATTATTGTGATTCCAGGCGCCAATGGACTATTAGATAATGAAGACGTTGAAAGGCTCACAAACTTATTACCACGTGCAAAAGCATTACTACTACAATTTGAAGTCCCAATGACTGCTGTAGTTGCTGCCGCCAAAGCAGGTCATAATGCTGGTGTCAAAGTTATCCTTGACCCAGCCCCCGTACAAATAGATGTACCGCCAGAAATATATTCATTAGTAGACATAATTACACCCAACGAAGTCGAAGCAAGACAACTTGTTGGTTTTCCGGTAGACAACGAAGAATCCGCAGCAAAAGCCGCTCAAATACTATTACAACGCGGAGTAAAATGCGCCATCATTAAACTTGGCGCCAAAGGAGTATATTGCGCCACCAAAGAAGAAAACTTTTTTATACCAGCATTCCCTGTACAAGCGGTAGATACAACAGCAGCGGGAGACGCATTTAGTGGTGGACTAGCAGCAGCAATAGAAGCAGAATTACCTTTACGTGAATGTGTCACATGGGGCGCCGCAGCAGGAGCAATAGCAGCCACAAGACCAGGCGCCCAACCATCATTACCCGACAGATACATGTTTGAAGCATTTTTAAAAGAAAGAGGAGTTAAAAGTGCTGAGTGCTGAGTTAAAAATGTAGAGACGTGACATGTCACGTCTTTTAAGGAGTTAGGAGTAATGAAAGAACAAGTATTATTAGACCACGATGGCGCCGTAGATGATTTTCTAGCTGTCATGCTCCTAATGACCATAGAAAAAGTCGAACCCATCGGTATTATCGTCACACCTGCCGACTGCTACATTCAACCAGCAGTCAGCGCAACACGTAAAATCTTAGACCTAATGGGTTTTTCTCACGTCAGCGTAGCAGAAAGTACCGTCCGTGGTATAAATCCATTTCCATACCTATACCGTCGTGACTCGTTTGTTATCGATAACCTGCCAATTCTTAACCAGCAAGATACATACACAACCCCGTTACTTACAGAACCTGGTCAAGACTTTATGATACGCGCATTACAACAAGCACCCGAACCAGTCACATTATTAATAACAGGCCCATTAACTAACCTCGCATATGCATTAGATAAAGCACCAGATATTCATACCAAAATTCGGCGCCTTATTTGGATGGGAGGTGCCTTAAATGTAGCAGGTAACGTAGAAAAAAATTGGGAATCTGGACAAGATGGTTCTGCTGAATGGAACGCTTATTGGGACCCAAAAGCAGTAGCGCGCGTCTGGGAAAGTTCAATAGAAATAATAATGTGTTCGCTAGATATCACAAACAACGTTCCAGTTACGCCTGAATTTGTCCAAAAAATAGGCAAACAGCGTCAATATAATATATCCGATTTAGCAGGACAATGTTATGCCTTAGTCATTTCTCAAGATTATTATGCCTGGGACGTATTAGCAACCTCATATTTAGGTAATCCACAAGCTTTTGAATTAAAAGAACTACAAACAGAAATTATAGCCACAGGAAAAAGCCAAGGAAGAACCAAAGTAGTTGAAAAAGGAAGAAAGATTCTAGCAATGGACAAAGTTGATAAAGATTGGTTTTACTCCTATATCCTACAGCAATGGAAAAGATAATCTCTTGTGGAACAGGCATCCTTGCCTGTGCAGTAATTTATTTTTTCAATAACATTCCACAAGAGAATTTTAGATTTAAGCTTGAGTAGAAGGTTCTGAAACTGATGTACTATTTTTATTCAAAAACTTTGTACTAACCCAGTAAGTTAGGATGTGTGAGAGCAAACCCATTGGACCAGCAAACAAACACAGTGCTAATGAGTGAAACGTCCAAACACCTGTTTTTTGCCCTTCCAAATAAATATACCTACCCACAAATAAGTCCATTACTAAAAAATGAATCCAACCTGTAGCTGCTGCTGTCTCGTCAGCAAAAAATCTTGCAATATCCGCTAACTGTGGGTTTGACAGAGCTTGTGCATTTTCCGGTGTGATGCTAATGACAAATAGATACACATACGTTAGCGCTAAAGGAATAAACGCAATATAAGACTCCATAACTTTTTGAGTAATCTTCCATTTTGGCAATAAAATCATCAAAGCCCAAAATGGTAGTACAATTACATTAGCAATGTTGAAGATTTGAGTAATAGTCATAGAAGTTGAGATGTAAGGGTATGTTTTAGTTATTTCTACATTTAAATTGTCATTTATTTATAAAATACTTATTTTTATTTTTGACTTTTTAATAAATTTAACCCCAGTAACAAAGCTGCTATACTGCTAACCACACAAATCTCACCGTTTTGAATTTTATCTAACACTTGGTCTATTGGAATTAACAAAACTTCAATTTCTTCTGTAATGTCTAAATTTTGCTCGCTGACTTTAACGGCGTTTTCTCCAAGAAACAAATGTATTTGATTTGTATCTTTACTTGGTGAGCTGTAAAGTGTAGCAATTTTAGTTATACTTTGTGGTACATAGCCTGTTTCTTCTTGTAACTCTCTTAAAGCTGCTGCTTCGGCGCCTTCTTTTTCTGCGTCAAAGCCTCCCGCAGGAAGTTCAATAAAAAAATCTTGTCTTGCGTGTCTATATTGCCTTACAAATATAATTTCTTGGTTAGGTGTAATTGCTAAAAAGAATGCAATATCGGGTTTGACATGTACGAAAAAATCATCTATAATTTTTTCATTTGGTAATTTGATATCATCACGCCTTACTTTACAATAATGATGGTTGAGAACCATTTGTGACTGTAATAGCTTCCATTTTTGAAGTTCTGTCATAAATACAATATTAAAAGTTAAACCATAAAGGACACAAAGGAAGAAAAAGCTTTACAAGAGATATATCATAAAATCTACCCACTAGGGTAGATTTATATTACTTGCGAAAGATGTAAGCACACAAATAAATTTTTACTATTATAAAAGGTTGTTCCTTACCAACCAAAATACAAACTATGCAAGAGTGTCACTAACCCCTAACTTCGGTTAGGGGCTTGAAATAAGGAAATTAACCAATTCCTGAAAGCGAGTTAAAACGGTGTCTAGCTTAGGAGCTAATAACTCAAACTGAGTGCCACTCTGAGGAAGAAGTTTTTCCTCCACCAACTGAAGTTGGTGGTTTCCAAAATATTAGGAGATTTTCATGCAAGAGTATGATGTGGTGATTATCGGTGCCGGACACAACGGGTTGGTGTGCGCTGCGTATTTGCTCAAAGCTGGCTATAGTGTACTTTTACTCGAAAAGCGTTCTGTACCAGGTGGCGCCGCAACAACAGAGGAATGTATTAAAGAGGCGCCTGGGTTTAAATTTAATCTATGTGCTATAGACCACGAGTTTATACATCTCGGACCAGTAGTTCAAGAATTAGAACTCGAAAAATATGGTTTAGAGTATTTAGAGTGCGACCCAGTAGTATTTTGCCCACATCCAGACGGAAAATACTTTTTAGGGCATAAGTCACTTGAAAAAACTTGTGCCGAAATCGCACGTTACAATGAACGCGATGCGAGAAAGTACGCAGAATTTACAAATTACTGGCAGCACGCCATTGGTGCAATGATACCAATGTTCAACGCTCCCCCAAAATCAGTTATAGATATATTTGGTAACTATGATATTGCCAAAATTAAAGATTTATTCTCGGTGGTAGGTTCCCCGAATAAAACTTTAGATTTTGTCCGCACCATGCTAACTAGTGCAGAAGACATTCTTAACGAGTGGTTCGATGAAGAATTTCTCAAAGCACCATTATCACGACTTGCCGCAGAACTAGGGGCGCCACCTTCACAAAAAAACCTCGCCATTGGTGTAATGATGATGGCAATGCGTCATGACCCAGGTATGGCACGTCCACGAGGTGGAACAGGCGCTTTAGTACAAGCCTTAGTCAACTTAGTCACAAGCTTAGGCGGCAAAATTATATGTGACCAGCATATAGAAAAAGTGTTGGTAGATGATGGTAAAGCCGTCGGTGTTAGAGCAGCAGGTGGGAACGAATACCGCGCCAAATATGGTGTAATCTCTAACATTGATGCTAAACGAGTATTTCTACAGTTGATGGAGAAGAGCGATGTCGATGCTGCTGATAACAATTTACGAGAACGCTTAGAACGTCGCATCGTTAATAACAATGAGACAATTCTTAAAATTGACTTAGCGATAGACCAACCCTTGCATTTCCCCAACCACGAACACAAAGACGAATATTTAGTAGGGTCAATATTAATTGCCGACTCCATGACGCATGTAGAAAGGGCGCATAGTTTATGTACACTTGGAGAAATTCCCGATGCAGACCCATCCATGTATGTAGTCATGCCAAGCTTCCGTGACCCATCCTTGGCGCCAGATGGCAAACACACAGTATGGATAGAGTTTTTTGCACCATATCAAATAGCAGGCGCTGAGGGAACAGGGTTAAGAGGTACAGGTTGGACTGACGAATTAAAAAACAAAGTTGCCGACAAAGTAGTTGATAAACTCGCGCATTACTCACCCAACCTCAAAAATTCCATTATCGCGCGTCGCGTAGAAAGTCCCGCAGAACTAGGAGAAAGATTAGGCGCCTATAAAGGTAACTACTACCATATAGATATGACCCTAGACCAAATGGTATTCTTCCGACCATTACCAGAAATAGCCAACTACAAAACACCCATCGAAAACCTATTTTTAACAGGAGCAGGTACACACCCAGGTGGTTCAATATCAGGAATGCCGGGAAGAAACTGCGCGCGAGTATTCCTCCAAACACACCGTCCCATAGCCCAAACACTCAAAGACGCAAGAGACGCCATAGCTTCCACAGTCTCCTCAGTCTTCAAAATAAATTAAACTCTTGTGAATTAGCCTCTTGTGGAGCGGGCATCCCTGCCCGCACATACAATTAAAATATTAATTACTATAAAGATAGATATTGTGCCATACAGTGACTTTAAAACCCTCGATAAAGCAATTAACGACTTAAATCTAACCCTTGAAGAAAGTCATGACCTGTTCGCTGACATTACTCCCATCCAACCATCCCAAAAACTAAAAGACGCTTTAGAAGAAACTTTAGAACTTGCGACTAATATCAGTACAGAAAAAGCAAGGTCTGAATTAATATTAACTCCAGTGTTTTTAGAAATTAGAAGAATTTTCCAAGGTAAAATAGGTTATTTTTCAGGAAATTATTTTAATGTAGATGACAGCAGAGGACTTAATGGCTTGTGTGATTTTATATTGAGCGCATCAGAAAACCAATTATTAATCACGGCGCCAGTTATTACATTGGTTGAAGCCAAAGACAACGACTTAAAACAGGGTTTAGAACAATGCGTTGCAGAAATGTTAGCGGCTCAAATATTTAACGAGCATAAAGGGCAGATTCAAACAATATATGGTGCCGTCTCAACTGGTACACTGTGGAAATTCTTAATGCTTCAAGCACAAACTGTAAAAATTGATAGGACTGAATACTTTATTACGCAAATAGATAAAATTCTTGGAATTTTGGCTGAACCATTTAAGACAATTTTTTCTAGAAAAGTATCGGCTTAATTAAATTATATGGTAGAAATTGTCAAAGATCGAGATGTAACACTCGCTCAATTAAGTGAAAAATTTGGGTTAGAACGCAGCGACGATGAAAACTTCTTTCGTGAATGGCAAGATAACTTACCAAAACTAAACCAACAAGAAAAGCAAGCATTAGATGAAGTAAAAACTGAGTACTTATACTTATCGAAATATCCATTACTAGAACCACTAGTTCAAATGGTAGTTTTGGCGCCTATCTTAAAACTCTCAGGCTTTTACCGTCCTCCATTTTACCTAGCAGCAGAAAAAGAAATCGAAATAACATCCGAAGACGAAGGTACAATAGTTCGAGGCAAAATAGATGTTTTAGTATTTCATCCGCAATTTTGGGTACTTGTAATTGAAGCGAAAAAAGCAGAGTTTTCTCTAGAAGCTGCAATTCCTCAAGCTTTAGTTTATATGTTAGCGAATCCTGATATTGATAAGCCTGCTTTTGGGTTTGTGACTAATGGTAATGAATTTCAATTTTTAAAGTTAACTAGACAGGGTACACCTACATATGGCAGATCTTACCCTTTATCTATCTACCGTGGAGATGATATATATAATACTGTAAGTGGACTAAAACGACTAAGAGAATTAGTGGTTTAGAACGGCTGAGGACAGCCATTTCACAATACTATATTCTGTTTTATTAGAATTTGAATTTAAAGCGTTTGATTTTTGGCATTTTATAAATTTTGATTTTTTTAATAATTTTATCTAATTTCTTTTTTTCGTGCCAGATTTTCTTTTTAACCGTTTTCTCTGCTTTCTTGAAAAATTTTAAAGGAGCTTCATTAACCTGTGTGCTTTTATGCTTACCTGTTTTACACCAATAAGCAAAATGCTCGCAGTTATTACAAATTAAATGATATTTTCTCTCCCCAAGCCTTTTTTTAGCTCTTTTGACGACACGGCTATTCTCATAACTATCTTTATGTTTCTTAATATGAATTGTTTTTCCATACCAAGTTGATTTATAGATTTTACTGCGTCTGACCTTACCGTTCCAATAATGAATTACTCTATCGTCACCTATATAAATACCGTGATGCGTAAATTTTACGCCTTCGCCACGTAAATAAATATAAATATGGTCGCCTTTTTTCATAATATATGTACATTTTAAGTATTGGCATATCATTTTTATACTTTCACTTGAAAATAAAATGTAACCGCAAATATTCGGAAAATAGTATTAAAGTTTCACAAAGCGAAGCTAACCCGCACTTTCACAATAATCTTTTGCTATAAGTTGCTTTACAATGAAAGAAATATTATACAAAGGCTTAAAGCTATGAACACAA
>ERZ1066118.1726-NODE-1726-length-12470-cov-34.002255_pt1 | contig 12470 bp, 12 predicted proteins | sample MGYA00382765_ERZ1066118 | MGnify/ENA primary metagenome ERZ1066118 (study PRJEB33369, sample SAMEA5778348) | biofilm metagenome | biome: Industrial cooling water; feature: Water cooling tower basin; material: Biofilm | place: United Arab Emirates | collected...
AGACGCGGTGATTATCGTAGAGACGCGGTGATTATCGTAGAGACGCGGTGATTATCGTAGAGACGCGGTGATTATTGTAGAGACGCGGTGATTATCGTAGAGACGCGATTAATCGCGTCTCTACATGGGTTTTGTAATAAAACGAAATACTTTGAGATGCCTATGGATATTATTGAGTCGTTAAAAGAAAAACTCAATGACAAAGGTTGGCGCCTTACGGGTCAACGCGAGATAATTTACCTGGTGTTTCAGGATTTGCCGAAGGGTAGTCATCTCAGTGCCGAAGAAGTTTGTGATTATTTAAGACAGCGTGGACAAAAAATAAGTTTATCTACAATTTACCGTAACCTGAAGCTGTTGGTGCGAATGGGGCTTTTACGAGAACTGGAATTTGCGGAGAAACGCAAGCAGTATGAGTTAAAAACTGGTTCTACGATTCATCACCATATAGTTTGTGTTCAATGTAACCATACAGTAGAGTTTGAGGATAATTTAATTACCCAGCAAAGTTTAAAACAGACGCAAGAAACTGGAATGAAGTTGGTTGATTGTCAGTTAATCGCGTATACTATCTGTCCAGAAGCATTAAAAATGGGATGGCCGGCGCCTTTACCAGATAATTGGATGTGTTCTCGTTGTGTTATATCAAAACAAGTAGAACAAGCACAAGTAGATGAAAAAGTCAAATTGCGGGTTGTATTCAAAGGAGAGCGCGTAGCTTTGTATGTGCCAGAAGAGTTAAATACTAGTGACAGTTTTAGAGAAAAAGCAAAATCGATTAAAGGATGGCGATATTGTCGAGATGATTTTGGCTGGTATTATCCCTTAGATAGAGCAGTAGAAGCGTTAAATATATTGCATCAAGGATACGATACAGAACCGGAATTAGAGGACGCAATTGCTCTGATTAAGCAGCGACACGCAGAGTATGTATCTAAATTTGGTTGGCATAATTAGAAAAACGAAAATATTCGTCCAATATAGGAGGTATGGACATCCTTCTCAGGTAGTCACTAATTCTATAATTTCCAATTTAACAAACGTATTTAAAACTCAGTGACTCCTGGTTCGCTCATTTTTTTTGAGTTTGAGAAATTGCCAAAAAACTTAGAATCTAGATATCACAACGGTTTGAGCAACTTACCTAAATTTACCTTTAAATACCATCCCACTTTAAAAATTATATTTTTATGCGATGGCGCCAAAACAGCAAAGTTTGAGTTAGTATAAAGTACAGGTTCTACTAAAAAAGAGTTTGCTGATGGTTATGTCAAAACAAAGTTATCTCATGAAGCGAGAAGAGCCTTTATTGATAAAATGCCTAAAACATATTCAAGTATTACCCAACATCAAAGTAACACTGAACCAGACGCACGATTTTTTTGATAGTACTAACATAGATGGACTATTAACAATTTATAGTTCCGTAAATTCAGTAAATTATGCTTATACTATTCAACCGGATGTTACTGCTAATACGGTTAAACTTATTATCCGTTACTTTAAATTACTTAAAGAAAAATTAAAATATAAACTTATCCTGATTACAAGTTACTTATCCGACTCAACTATTGAACAGTTACTTAATGAAAAGATTGAATTTATTGATAGTTTAGGCAACATATATATTGATAATACATCGTATTTTATACTTATTCGTGGCAAGCATCGTCAAAAAGTAAAACCTTCATCTCAGAAACAAATTACCCCTATAAGCTTTAAGGTAATTTACAATTTGCTCAAAAACCCCGAAATTTTAACATTGCCGCTTAAAGAACTTGCTGATGCTGCGGAGACAACATTAGTAGCTGTCACGAATACACTAGATAAACTGTACAAATTAGGATATATAATGCGACAACCAAGAGGTGGTTATCGTATTGGTAATTATCTTAAGTTATTTGAGCGTTGGGAAATAGGTTATATGGAAACTCTTCGTCCTAAATTATTTATCGAGACTTTCTCTTACACAAAAGAGCAAAAATTTTCAGAATTTGCAGAAAATATTATTAATTTAGCTGACGCAGATAATTTTTTAATTGGTGGAGAACTAGGAGCTGCACTTGCAACATCTTATTTACTTCCTCAAAGCGCTACGTTACATGTTACTGATAATCATCATTTAATTGCAGCCAAACTCCAACTAAAACCTGACCCAAAAGGAACAATTACTTTTTTAAAACAATTTAGTAAGCAAAATTATGGCATCTATAACCAGGGAACATATATTGCTGACCCATTATTAATTCATGCGGAATTGATGATTGAAAGTGACGACAGGCTTGAAGAAACTGCAGAATTAATTTTTGCCAAATACATTGAGGACAAACTGCAAAATGATTGAAGAACAACAAAAACAGGTTTTGCTAGACATAACATCGATAGCTGATAGTTTACGTATACCTTTATTAGTAGTAGGAGCAGGAGCAAGAATTTTAGTTTTTGACAAGCGGTATAATGTTGAAGGTCGAGTAACATTCGATCTGGATTTTGCAATAAAGGTTAATAGTTGGTCAGATTTTCAACTTTTTAACGCGCAAATGACTCAAGGAAATAACCCTCTTTTTAAAGGCACGAATATTCAACACAGATTTATACATATTTTAACTGGTGTTTTAGTAGACATTGTACCTTTTGGCGATATTGGGTAGCCAAACCAAGAAATACAATGGTCAGATGGTAATCAAATGAGTATAATTGGGCTTGAAGAAGCTTTTTATACCGCAGAATCACAGCAAATCGAAAATGTAGAAATTAAGGTAATCAATATTCTAGCTTTAATTGCTTTAAAGCTAATTGCTTGGAATGATAGAAGAACTATCAAAGATTTAAAAGATGTTTATTTTATTCTCGATAATTATACTGATGAAAATATATTTATTGAGCGAGTTGATAAAATTCCTCAAGGAATAGTTGAATATAGAGAAATTCCTGCTTTCTTACTTGGATATGATATTAAAGATACTTTTAGTCAAAGTTTGGTTAACAAACTTAAGCAAATTACAACACAAATACTACAAAAACAAAATAGTCTATTTCCCCAGCTAATTTCTCGAATGTTTGATGAAGATGAGTGGGATGATAAATTTTATACGATTGTTGCTAAGTTTGAAGGATTAAAAAAAGGGATAGAGTACATTAATCTCGATAATATTTAAAATGAGTTTGTACCTAAACAGTAGCTGATATTGCTTGATAGGCGCCTATCCGACACAACATTAGGAATATAATTAAAAGTTTTTAGCTTTTTTAAAGGTATTGGGAATAATTAATATTGAAAGTTTAAAACAGACGCAAGAAATTGGAATGAAGTTGGTTGATTGCCAGTTAATTGCGTATACTATCTGTCCAGAAGCACTAAAAATGGGATGGCCGGCGCCTTTACCAGATAATTGGATGTGTTCTCGTTGTGTTATATCAAAACAAGTAGAACAAGCACAAGTAGATGAAAAAGTCAAATTGCGGGTTGTATTCAAAGGAGAGCGCGTAGCTTTGTATGTGCCAGAAGAGTTAAATACTAGTGACAGTTTTAGAGAAAAAGCAAAATCGATTAAAGGATGGCGATATTGTCGAGATGATTTTGGCTGGTATTATCCCTTAGATAGAGCAGTAGAAGCGTTAAATATATTGCATCAAGGATACGATACAGAACCGGAATTAGAGGACGCAATTGCTCTGATTAAGCAGCGACACGCAGAGTATGTATCTAAATTTGGTTGGCATAATTAGAAAACGAAATTGTAATCAAACACATTCATTCCTTGTACACAAAATTTACAAAGAAATAATAGTACGCATGGTAAAAAAAAAGTTTATGTAAATTTCATACACCTCCTACCAGGTACTTGAAAAGTTCATCTAATAGTCTGTTTATTCCTATGGGGCCATATGCTCCCCATATATACTGATCTACAAGATAAACTTGCTGATTTTTGACTGCTTTTAGTGAAGAAATAAGAGGGTTTTTCAAAAAATAAGATAATGTTTGATTATCACCGTTAATAATAAATATAATATCAGCGTCGTATTCATCAATCACTTCAATGCTAAATTGGCTATTACTAGATGATGTAACCTTGTGACGTAAACCGATATCAGTTAAAACTTGAGAAGAACCAAATTCATTCCTAGCTGCCCAAAAATTACCATTGCCATAAGAGAGGATGGAAATTTCTATTTCTTTTACCTGACTACCCAGTCGCTGTTGTAATTCTTTAATCCGGTTTTGATATTTAGCCAGAATTTCCTCTGCTTTTTCCTCTTGACCTATTAACTGAGCAATATATCGAAAATTCTCCTTAAAAGAAAGTTTAGCTTTAGCATATTCTATTGGTACTGTAGGTGCAATGACTGATAGTAGTTTGTAATTTTGCCCTACAGAGTCATCGAATGACAAAATTAAATCCGGTTTGAGCATCAAAATTTTTTCAAAAGAAGGTTCAGTTATACTTCCAATATTCTCAATTCCTGCAACCTGATCCAAAGACACACCAATAAGAAAAATTTTTCCGTTTTCACTGTAGGATGCAAAACCAACTGGTTTGATACCGAGAGCTAAGAGAGGGTCTAGTATCAATATAGGCTGTAATGCAATAATTCGCTGCGGTTTAACTGGAACACAGGTTTCACCAAATTTATGTTGAACGACTCGACACTCAGAAACAGCTGCTAATGAGATATTAGCCTTTTGGCTAACTGGTTGATAGCAAGCTGTAATTAAAAAGAGGGAAAAAGCCATTAACAGAAATGGCTTAATAAAACGATACATTTTGTTTCTCATTACTGAGTTTTGAGGTTGTTCACAAAGTTAAACTGTTGTTAGCATGATGTTAAACCGATGGCTAATATAAAGACAAGCTAGAAACTTTAATTGATGGAACAAAATCTTGACCCTGCTTTAAAAACGGAAAAACTGCGTTCTCAAAGCTTCTCTTATGAAAAGAAATTTAAGGAAATCAGAACTGCCAAGAAATTGTTCCTTGTAGCGTAAACGGTTCACCATAGGAAACAGGCAGACTGCTATCAGAAGCCTCAAAATAATTAATGTCAAACAAATTCCTAAAATTGAGATTGGCGCGAAAGCGCTCCCGTTGGTAATAAATTGTAGCATCGGTTCGCAGATAGCTGGGTATTTGAAAGGTATTGCTTAAATCTGCTTGCCGCTCTCCAACAAAAAAGAGTCCTAATCCAACTCCCAAACCTCGCAAATTGCCCGACTGAATTTCATAAGTCATCCACAGGTTAAATGCATTTTCCGGGACATTATTCAACCAATTACCTTTGGGAAGCGTGTTATCTTCAGTAATACGGGCATCAGTGTAAGCATAGCCCGCAATTATATTCCATCCGGGTATAATTTCACCTGCAACATTCAATTCAATGCCTCGGCTGCGTTGCTCGCCCGTTTGAATCGAAAAGCCTGGTGGTACATTAATGCTAGTGTCAGTAGTTAATACGTTAGTGCGGGTCAGTTCGTACAGCGCGAGAGTTGCTGAAAGCCGATCATTCAAATCTGCCTTGACCCCTACTTCATACTGGGCACCTCGCTCTGGTTGGAATTGGCTACGATCGAAGGCTCTACCAATTGTTGGTGTAAATGAACGACCATAGCTGGCATAGAGTGAAATTGGCTCAACTGGCTGATAAACAATACCCACAAACGGATTGAAGGCATTACCTGATTGATTAGTTCTTGTGTCTGCCAGAAAATCACGATCGGTTTGCTCAAACACGTCAAACTGTGTACCCAACACCAATCTCAGATTTTTTGTCAATGCCACCTGATTTTGTAAATAAATTCCTAATGTGTCTGTTAGGATGCTGCCATCGTATGTAAGAATTACAGGTTCACGGGGCTGCCTATACACAGGGTTGAATAAGTCTAGCGATGCAGCAAGACCGTCTTGGTATAGACCTGAATAGTTAAATCTACTTGCTGTAACTCCAAAAACTAGCTGATGATTGATTGAACCTGTTACAAATTTGCCAATCACTTCTGTTGTTAGGCTATAAATGTCCGTATGTTCCTCAGCACGATTCCTGAAACGATTCAGGGTTCGATTATCATCAGCAAGGCTTGAAGGGAAAAAGGTATCCTGATTGAGCTGATAGAAACTTGCGCGAAATGCATTTTGTAACGACCAATTTTTGCTAAACTGATGTTCTAGTCTATATCCAACTCTACCAACCGACCGTTCTGAAAAATCATCAGGCTCTCCAACAAAACGGTTGCGCGGTATATTACCGTTCGGGTTGGGCAGCACAGTTCCGACACCTGGCAGTATAGCGTATGGAGAAGTAACTCTTTGATCAGTGTAATCACCTTCCAAGGCCAGGTTGGTTCTTTCACCAAGTGCCAAACTCAACGTAGGTGAAATAGAAAACCTACTATTCTCGTAAAAATCAATGAAATTATTCCTATTTAGATAGGATGTATTCAGTCGATATAAAACTGTTTTTGAGTCATTCAACGGTCCAGATAAATCAATAGCACCCCTGTGGAAGTTATAACTACCTACTGTAGCATCAATAGCATAGAAGGGTTCACGAAGCGGTTGTTTTGTAACTAAGTTAATTCTACCGCCTGGGCTACCTCCACCATATAGAACCGAAGCAGGACCTTTGAGGACTTCAATTCTCTCAATGTCAGACAAATCACCAAGTACAAAAGAACCTGCCGGATCTCTCAGTCCATTCCTAAGAAAATTGCTGGTGTTAAAACCAGAGACATTAAAACCCCGAATGGTAAAGGTACCGTAAGGTGCTGTTGAGGTACTACTTTGAATTACTCCAGGAGCGTTTCTCAAGGCTTCGTCTAAGCGGGTAACGTTTTGATCGCGTAGCACCTGTTGCGGCACCACTTGGATCGATTGGGGAATATCCCGCAATGGTGTATCTGTCCGTGTCGCTGTACTTGAAGAAGGCGCCCGATACCCATCCTGTTCTCCCGTCACCACCAATTCAATCGGTTCATCTTGCTGTGCAGCTGGTTTCTCCTGCGGCGCATCAGTTGCAGGCTTTTCTTGGGTTGGCGGCTTTTCAGGTGGTTGTGTCGCTACAGACGCATTGACTACTGCAAAAATCAGTCCTGCATTATCATCAAATAACTCGACTGTAGGTAAAGTTTTCTCACCGACTACCGTTACCCGTACAGTATTTGCATCAACATTTGTAACTGTTATTTGTGTAATTCCCGATATAGGATTTTCTGACTTAAAGGTGAAAGCGTCTCCTGAAGGTAAACGCAACTGCCCTCCAGTAATATCAGCAATAAAATTATTACCTGTACTACGATTGGTGACTTGCAGTTTATCCCCTTGGGTTGTCTCTAAAATTACCTCTACACCTTTCTCTGTGGGATTTGCCTTTACACCCGTAATTGTTGCAATACCCCCTTGTTTTTCACCTTGCGAAGAGGAGTCCGGATTTGAGGGGTTGCTTGGAACTGGCGCCTGTGCCAACATGGTAGCACTCTTTGCAGGAAGTTCGATTTCGCTCAGTTGAGGAATTTCAAAAGTGCTTACAGGGCTTATTTTTTGCCCACTTCCTGATTTTTCCTCAGCTAATCCTGGTTGGATGCCTATTGCACTCAAACATCCAAATATACTAATTACCAGCGATAAATTAAAATTACTGAGTAGCCACCAACGCTTCATAATTACTCCCCACACTTTGTTTATAAATCTTGCGACAGCATGAGGCTGCTGCTTTTAGCAGTCTCCGTAACTCTTTCGCTTCGGTGCAATCTTCCGTATCACCAAGATAAAGACTATTGCAAATAATTATTAACTTTAGTAATGCTGAGTATAAAGGAGAGCTAGCGGCAAAATCTACCCCGAAACGGCAAGTATTATCGTGAAACGGACAGTTTACCTGCCAAGCATTCTTTAGGGGTAATGCCAAATTGACGCTTGAAGGCTGCGGCAAAGTGAGAGGAATTAGAATAACCTACCATCACTGCGACTTCTGTCACCGTCAGCTTGGAATTTCGCAACAAGCACTGTGCTTTTTCCATTCTCTGGCTAGTCAAATAACCAAAGACCGTTGTGTTAAATAATTCCTGAAATCCTCTGCGGAGAGTTCTATCGCTGACTCCGACCTGAAGCGCTAAATCCAATAATGATGGAGGGTTTTCTAAATGAGAAAGTAATATTTCTCTTGCACGATAAATACAATCAATAGTTTCTGCTCTCAAGCGTGGAGATGGTTGCCTTCTTTCTTGTTCTGCTAAAATTGGAGCTAACTGCAACGCCATTAATTCTACTACCTTACCTTGCAAATATATTCGCTTGGCAATCCCTTGGTAGGGGCAGTTAGCGATTTGCTGTGCTACTGACTGTATGGCAATTGTAGTTTCGGGATAAATCAATGTCTGCCAGTCGTTACCCTTATCAAACATTTTCAGTACAGGGGGAATTTGTCCATCCTCCCCAGGAAAAAAAGTTGCTAGTAATTCCGGTGGCATCTGGATGTTAACAACCACATACTTTTGCGATTTGGGATATATTTGGGTCATTGACCGTTGAATTCCACCACCAGAAATAACCGTATGTCCTCCCCCAACTTGCCCAAAATCATCTGTGGATATTCCTGAGAGGAAAACGCAAAATTGCAAAGGATGATTCCATTCAGGAACTTGAATTAATACATCATCGTATTCAAATTCTTCAATTGACAGCCAAAGTTCGGGATAAACTTCAATTTGTTGCCTATAACCTTTGCCTAGTTGCTTAGGAACTTCACAGCAGGATTCAAATGGTGATAATGCAGATTTGCACATACTGCTTTGTTCTGCTTCCGCCCATAGTTCTTCATCTTCTTTTAACGTTATGGTGATGGTCATGGCTGGTGGCTTGTATAAATGGTCAGATTATCGCTAGTTAATTTCAATAGGATTATCGCAATATATGACCCTTTAAATCAATGTCAGCCATAAACAATGATACTATTTGTCACTAAAGCCACATATTCTAGTATGGCGCCTTCTTTAGTATAGTCTCCTTTATTGCTACCAAACTGCTGCAAAAAACGCACCATTCCAACAGGTCCAAGAGCTTGAGCTAAAGCTTCTAAACCTTTCCTTCTAATTTCTAATTGGCTCATTCGATTAGCGTTCATTGGGAGACCTCCATTAACCATGTAACAGGATTTGCGACTACAGTTGTTAACTCTTGAGAATAATTAGCTGTTTTTCGTAAAGTCTTGAATTCGGTATTTGCTGAAGTAGTTGTAATATTAGTTTTCTGTGTAAGTTCAAGATAAAACTTTTACTAACGACTTACTTAATTAAAACTAGCGTACCGACTACTATCAAAGCTGTTCCTAGTATGACTTGCAGTGTTAATTGTTCTTTGAGAAATATTGCTGAAAAAACTATTACTAATACTAAACTGGATTTATCTAAAGGCGCCACTAAAGATGCTTTTCCTACTTGTAATGCTCGGAAGTAAAATAACCAAGATAAACCTGTTGATAATCCAGATAAGACGAGAAATAACAGTGTTTTTGGACTAATTGTCATGAGTGTATCTAGCTGCCCTCTTACAAAAACCCAACCCCAAACCATGATTAGAATAACTAAGGTGCGGATTGCGGTTGCTATATTGGGGTTAATAGTTTCAACTCCGATTTTGCCAAAAATAGTGGTCAAGGCAGCAAAAAATGCTGATAGTAGGGCAAAAACGATTGCACCCGTTTCATTACTGGACATTGTAATTTCTCTGAGAACATTGTATTTATTGAGAAATAATATCACTCTTTATGTAAGCATAGCTCTGTTGCGTGCGATAATGTAATATAAATCAAAGATTAACTTTTGCTAAATATTTGCCTGGTTTTAAATAGTGATATTTGTTTGAGGCGCCTGCTGGTTACTTTTATGTTTTATTCTGAATGGTTACTATGTAGAACGTTTGTTTTGTAAACGAGTGAGGGTTTTTGAACTTGGTATTTTTCACTTTCTGTGTTTAATGGCGCCAGATAAAACGCTTGTATGAAAAATGTTTGCCGCGCTTGACAACACTCGTCTTCAGCCAAGGAAAGCATCCAACTTACAACGTCTGTAGGTCTACACCTAATTCTCGTAACTTTGTAGCAAAAAGTTCGGCTCGTTGACGTTCAGCTTCTGCTTGTTCAGAACTCCACAATAGTAAATTACCTTCTGAGTCCCACCATCTTAACCAATTGGTAATATCTGAACCTGGACGAGTTCCTTGCCAAATTCCTAGAAATAACTCTAATTCTGGAATCCAAAAAAGTCCCTCAGATGGTTCCTGCAAAGCATATTCACCGTTTTCAAACCGCCGTACTTCTAAATTTACTATATATGGGTCAAAAATTATATAAGTTGGAACTTTTAGCACATGTTCGTAAAAATATAATTTTCCGTAAGCCAAGTAAAAATACTTGAATACAGTAAACATAAAATTAAATTCCGTAGCAACATGTGCCCATTTTTCCTAATAATCGGCGCCAAATATCCGGGTGCCTTACTTCCAAAATTAATGACATAGACCAGTAGTAGCCTATGTCATTAATTCATAAATTACCGATATGTTATGATTTGTTTTTTAAGCACAGGAAACAGTATTAACTTGAATGTCTATATTTAAATTTTTCTGGGTAACATTGATTATGCTGGTCAAGTTATCCATAGTCGGATTACATGAATGCTGACAACATCCGATGAAAGCTTTTGCTGGGTTTGGATGTTTGATTTGCAAGTTCTTCAAAACCTACGGTTGCATTTACAAGTTCTCTTAGTATAAGCCTTGCAGTTTCTGGCTCACCATTTAGGAACAGAGAAATAGCTTCATTAAGTAATGCGATCGCGAATGTAGAATCTTGTTGAATTCGTGCGTTAACTGTTTCTGTAAAATCTCTTGTTAATGTCATATTTTATAAAGAAACCTGGTTTCTAGATTTTCATGCGTAAGTCCTGTCTATAACATACCCTGAATTTGAGGATATACTACAAATTACTAAAATCTAGACCTTTGTCATGAGTTCAGAGGTTTTAAGAGTAAATATTTTTACCACAGAGGCACAGAGGGCACAGAGTAGAGGCAGGTAAAACTGAGGTTTTGCCGCTTTTATTAATTGTGTCTGTATAAAGGAATTTTTGTCTGGTGCCAACTAGCCAAAATACACCAACCAATTGAGAAATACAGAGAAATCATGTATACTTATTGAAAATTATTATTATTTGATTTGCGAAATCCCCATGATAAGCCAAATTTCACAGTCAGATTGCACTAAAGGTTTTTCGGAAACTATTACAGAAGTTCCTCAACATCATGAAACTCAGATAACAGAAATTTATCCAAAACACGAATATCCTTTAGAGTTTTATTTTAAGTTTAAAAGTGACGTTATCAATAACGTTGATTATGCTTCTATAAAGGTTGGTGACACTGCTTTGTGTGGTTGCGGAACGGCGCCGAAGATGTTATTTACTATGCCAAAACAAAACCAAGACATTGATATTCATATCGAACCGGAATTATTAAAAAAAATATTTGGTATTCAGGAGGATGCAATTCCAGAGTTACTAAAGCATCTGTTTCGTCAACCCGATGAAGAATATTCTGTTTGTACAGGAACAATTACAACCCAAATGCAAGTTGTATTGCAGCAAATTTGGCAATGTCCATTTGAAGGTTTAATTAAAAAGGTTTATTTGGAAGCTAAAGTTTTGGAATTAATGGCTCTGCGACTACAACAGGATATGACGAGGGAAATTATTCAGTGTCATGAATATGAACCAAAGCGAACTGTAGCCGAGCAAATTTATCAAGCGAAGGAAATATTAGAAACTCGTTTGAACAATCCACCATCTTTAATTGAATTGGCAGAAGAGGTTGGACTTAGCCTTTATCAATTGAAGCATAAATTTCGCAAAGTTTTTGGTAACAGTGTTTTTCAATATTTGCATCAATATAGGATGGAACAAGCGCGACTTATGCTGTATGACGGTAATATGCTTGTAGCAGATGTGGCTAATAGTGTTGGATACTCCCACTTGGGGCAATTTTCTGCTGCATTTAAACGCATGTTTGGAATTAGCCCGCGCGATTGTCTCAAAGGAAAAATTTAAAAGAATGTCTCTTAGAACAATAGGGAAATCTTTACACAATTAATGCTATCCTAGATAATCTTGAAAAATACCTTATCAATCTTCAAAAAACTATGACTAAATCTACCCTTTTTGTTTGCAAATCCTGTTGCTTGTCTGAAGACCACCCAGAAGACCAACGAGCAGACGGCGCCGTCCTTCTAGAAAAAGTTCAAACCCACCAGTCCAACAATCCCGAATTTAATAACATTCGAGTTCAACCCACTAGTTGCCTCTGGGACTGTGGTCGTGCCTGCGTCATCGCCTTCTCCGCTTCTCGCAAACCTACTTACGTTTTTAGTGCCGTTACCCCAGAATCCGCTCCAGCACTCTTACAATTCGCCCAAAAATACACTCA
>ERZ1066118.1732-NODE-1732-length-12443-cov-6.602438_pt1 | contig 12443 bp, 11 predicted proteins | sample MGYA00382765_ERZ1066118 | MGnify/ENA primary metagenome ERZ1066118 (study PRJEB33369, sample SAMEA5778348) | biofilm metagenome | biome: Industrial cooling water; feature: Water cooling tower basin; material: Biofilm | place: United Arab Emirates | collected...
GCCCGAGAGCCTGCGCTGGTATCGCCTTGCCTGCGCGCTGCCCGCGCAGCTCCCCAGCAACGCCAACCTCGCGCGCGATGCGGGCGAGCGGCGGCTGGCGGCGGGCGATTACGCCTTCGTGCGCCAGGCGCTCGGCCCGTGCGAGCGTCGGATCACGCAGGGCTGATTGCAGCCTGGCACGGCGCATCCCCGCTTGACCGCACCGGCAGCACGGTTAAGCGCGGCCTGCTGTTTCCGACGGAGGGCCGCTTGACCAATACTGCATCGCCCAAGACTGCTCCCTTGCGCATCGCCATCGCCGGGCTCGGGACGGTCGGCGCGGGCGTGATCCGCCTGCTTGATACCAACGCCGCGCTGATCGCCGCGCGGGCCGGTCGTCCGATCGAGGTCGTCGCGGTGGCCGCGCGCGACCGTGGCAAGGATCGCGGCGTCGATATCGCGCGTTTCGCTTGGGAGGACGACATGACCGCGCTCGCCCGGCGCGACGATGTCGACGTGGTAGTGGAACTGGTGGGCGGTTCGGACGGCCCGGCGCTGGCCCTGTCCCGCGCGGCGCTCTCCGCAGGCAAGGGCCTCGTCACCGCCAACAAGGCGATGATCGCGCATCACGGGCTGGAGCTGGCGCAGCTCGCCGAAGCGAACAACGCCGCGCTCAAATTCGAGGCGGCGGTCGCGGGCGGCATCCCGGTCATCAAGGGCCTGCGCGAGGGCACCTCGGCCAATGCGTTGACCAAAGTTTACGGCATCCTCAACGGCACCTGCAACTACATCCTCTCCGAGATGGAGGCGACCGGCGCCGACTTTGCCGACGTGCTGGCAGAAGCGCAGCGGCTGGGCTTTGCCGAGGCCGATCCCGCCTTCGATATCGAGGGCGTGGACGCCGCGCACAAGCTCGCGATCCTCGCCGCGATCGGCTTCGGGACGCGGGTGGACTTTGCCGGCGTCAGGATCAGCGGCATCACCCAGGTGCGCAGCCACGACATCGCCCAGGCCGATGCGCTGGGCTTCGTGATCCGCCTGATCGGCGAGGCCGACGTCGAGGAGACCGCCGATGGCCCGCGCCTGCTCCAGCGCGTGCGGCCGTGCCTCGTCGCCAAGGGGCACCCGCTCTCCGCAGTGGATGGCCCGACCAATGCCGTGGTGGCCGAGGGCAACTTCTCCGGCCGCCTGCTGTTCCAAGGCGCGGGCGCGGGCGACGGGCCGACGGCGAGCGCGGTTGCCGCCGACCTCATCGACATTGCGCGTGACGAGGTGGGCGCGCCCTTCTCGATCCCCAGCGCCCAGCTGGCCGCGCTGCCGCCTGCCGAGCCGGGTGACCGCACCGAGCGCACCTATATCCGCTTCATGGTCAAGGACCGCCCCGGCGTGCTTGCCGAGATCACTGCGGCGATGCGCGACGGGGACGTGTCGATCGAGAGCCTGATCCAGCAGGGCCGCAGCCACAGCGGGGGCGAGGTGATGGTGGCGATGGTCACCCACGAAGGGCCCGAGCGCTGCGTCGCCAAGGCACTGGCGCTGCTCGAAGGTTCGGACAGCCTGTCGGGTGAGCCGCTGGTGCTGCCGATCCTGCCGCGCTAGCCCTCGGGCGGTGTTGGTTCGGGCAGGCCGAGTTCGGCCTCCACCCGCCGCCGGTCTTCCTCCGAGAGCGGCGCATCGTCGCCCTCGACCGGGGCGAGGCCCTTGGCCACGCGCTTGGCGTCCGAGCCTTGCGGCGCGTGCGGGATCGCCGTGACATCGATGATGAGGGGCGCGTCCTTGGGGCAGGGCGGGATGAAGCACAGGCCGCTGATGGTCGCAGGCCCGCGGAAGATGCCCTCTCCCGCGACATCGGGCGGGGGGATGGTACCGGCGTTCTGCGTCCGCGCCGCATAGTCCTTCAGCCACGCCTCGCGGCTGCCGCTGTAGAGCTGCGAGGTGTCGGCCGGAAGCTCGCGGCACACCACGATCTCGCCCGACACCACCCCGCGCTCGGTATCCTCGGCGCATTGCTTGAGCTCGACGGCATCGGCCGCCTCGGAGGTCTGCGGGGGCACGAGGATGTCGATCTGCTGCGGCGGCTCGGCGCTGGTGGGCGCGTCGGGGCCGAGGTCGATGGGGATGCGCGGACGCTCCAGTTGGGCGGGCTTGGCGGGGGTGTCAGACTCGGCGCGGGGCGGGAATTGCAATGTCGGCCGGGGCGGCACCTGCGGGCCGATCGGCACCTGCGGATCGGTCGCCACCTGTGCAGTGGCGATGAGCGGGATGAGCAGGGAGGCGAGCACGCGCCGGCCCTCCCTAACCGCCCTTCCTTTTCTTGCCCGGTCGGGGCGGCACGGTGGTCTTGATGCCTTCCGCCTCGCGCCGGGCGCGTTCCTGTTCCTCGGACAGCTCCTCGCCTTGGCCAAGCGGGGGAAGGCCCTGCGCAATACGATCCGCGTCGGAGCCCGCGGGGGCCTTGGGCAGCGCATCGAAATCGACAGTGATCGCCACCGGCGGGGGCTTGCCGAAGCCAATGCCCTTGCCGTTGTCGGGGATGCCGAACAGGTCGGGGGCGACCGGCTTGCCCTTGTTCATCGTTTCCTGCGCATAACGCTTCTGGCTTTCCGCGCGGGTGCCGGTAAGCGCATCGCCGCTACGGTCGCGCACTCGGCACACCACGATCTCGCCGTTGATCGCCGCCGCTTCCTCGTCCGCGCGGCATTCGCGCAGATCCGCCGCGGTCGGCTCGTCGCGCGGGACCGAAACCGTCAGGTTGACCCGCGGCGGCACGCCTGCCGGAGCCGAAGTCACGGCAGCGGGCGCATCGCCCTCAGGCGCGGGAGTCGCACGCGTGTCATCCTGCGCCGCCAAGGGCGCCGTCACCAGCGCGGCCCATGCGGGCAGAAGGAGCCGAAAACCGGGCAGGACAGGCCTTCCATTGCTCGACAAACCCGTCTCCATCCGCTTAAGCGCCGCAGCGTATTCCATGGCTGGACCGCCTCCAGAGCGAAGAAGGGCTGAATTGCACATGAACTCCGCAACCGATACCGAGCTTGCTGCTGCCTCGCAACCTGCCAGCGAGAACGCCATCCAGCGCGTGCTGGTGCTGGAAATGGTGCGGGTCACCGAAGCCGCGGCGATCGCGGCGGCGCAGCTGGTCGGCCGCGGCGACGAGAAGGCGGCCGACGCGGCGGCTGTGGAAGCCATGCGCCGCGCCTTCGACACGCTCTACATGGACGGCACCGTGGTGATCGGCGAGGGCGAGCGGGACGAGGCCCCGATGCTGTTCATCGGCGAGAAGGTCGGCATGGGCAAAGGCCCCAAGATCGACATCGCACTGGATCCGCTCGAAGGCACCACCATCACCGCCAAGGCCGGGCCCAACGCGCTCGCCGTGCTGGCGGCAGCGGAAGAGGGCTGCCTGCTCAACGCGCCCGACACCTACATGGACAAGCTTGCGGTCGGCCCCGGTTACCCCGAAGGCATCATCGACCTCGCCAAATCGCCGACCGAGAACGTGCGCGCGGTCGCGGCGGCCAAGGGGGTCGACCCGTCGCAGATCAACGTCTGCGTGCTCGACCGGCCGCGTCATGCCGAACTCATCGCCGAGCTGCGCGCACTGGGCTGCGGCGTGGTGCTGATCGGCGATGGCGACGTGGCGGGCGTGATTGCGGTGACCGATCCCGACACCACGGTCGACATGTACATGGGCCAGGGCGGCGCCCCCGAAGGCGTGCTGGCGGCCGCGGCGCTGCGCTGCGTCGGCGGGCAATTCAACGGCCGCCTCGTGTTCCGCAACGACGACGAGCGCGCGCGTGCAGCCAAGTGGGGGATCGAGGATCTCAATCGCATTTACAAGCTCGAGGATCTCGCCAAGGGCGACTGCATCTTCGCCGCAACCGGCGTGACCGACGGCTCGCTGCTGGCCGGCGTCAAGCGCCGCCGCAAGCCGACCGGCGAAACCATCCTGACGACCGAAAGCGTGGTGATGCGCGCTTCGTCTGGCACCGTGCGGTGGATCAAGGGCGAGCATCGCATCGGGTGAGGTGTTGAGGCGGACCGCCGTAGCCGCAGGCGCGACGGTCCTCCGCACCCATTCAACAACTAGCGGTGGATCAAGGGCGAGCACCGCATTGGCTAGGCCCGCGCCCCCTCCAGCACAGCCTTCAAGGCGTGTTGGAGACACATGAGACACTGTCCAGAGAAGGAAATCCTGTCCTCGCGCGCAGGCCCGCCGAGGCGGGTTTGTGCGGGTGGGGAGGCAGGCGTGGCAGGGCATGGCGCACAGGCTGGCATGTCCCTGACAAGTAGGAAAGTATCGCCTTCCGTGTGCCGCCCGGCCGCATGTATCGGCAGCGCTTGACACCGAATATTTCGTCATTTAGCTAAATGGCTATGTCCGAGATTTTCGACGCCCTGGCCCATCCGATCCGCCGCGAGGTGCTCGAGCTGCTCAAGCGCGGCGGGATGAGCGCGGGGGACCTCGCCGACCGCTTTCCCGTGTCCAAGCCGACCATGTCGGGCCACTTTGCCAAGCTGAAGGCCGCCGGGCTGATCCGCGGCGAGAACCGCGGCGGCTCGATCATCTACACCCTGAACCTTTCGACGCTCGAGGAGGCCCTGCTCGGGTTCATGGGGCGCGTCGGCATCGGGAGCGGCGCGGCACAGCAGCGATCCGACGAAGGAGAAACGGCATGAAGGTGCGAGGGCTTTTGCTGACCAACCTGCTGCTGGCCGCAGCGATGGCGGGCTTCGGCGCGTGGGTCGCCGCGCGCGTTGCGCCAGGCACCGAACTGGCGGTTCACTGGAACGCTGCAGGCGAGGCGGACGGGTTCCAGCCCGCGCTGCCTGCGCTGCTGTGGCCTGCGGGGCTTTCGCTGTTGGTCGGGCTATTGATGGCAGCGATCCCCCGGCTGGAGCCCTTGCAGGATCGGCTCGACGCCTCCGCCCCGGTGCTGCGCGCCACGTGGATCGGGATGATGGGGCTGATGATCTATGTGCAGGTTATGATCGCCGCCCCGGTGCTGGGCTGGCGCGTCGGCCCGGATCTGCTGCTGGCGGGCGTTGGCTTGCTGCTGGTGATGGTGGGCAACGCCCTACCCAAGTCGCGTCCGGGCTTCTTCGTCGGCATCCGCACGCCTTGGACGCTGACCGACACCGATAACTGGATCGCCACGCACCGGCTGGGCGGCAAGCTGATGATGGCGGCGGGCGCGGCGATGGTGGTCGCGGCTTGCGTGCCGCTCGCAGCCCAATGGCGGCTGTGGGCGATGCTCGCGCCGGTCATCGCGGCAAGCCTCGTGCCGGTGGTCTACAGCTGGTGGCTGTGGCGCAGCCGGACGGCGCGCTGAGCCCGAGGAGACGCAAGATGATCCGCACCGCTTTGCTGGCCGCCGCTGCCGCCTTCGCCGCCGTCCCGCTTCATGCCGAGGGCGTCCCTGTCGGTGAGGCGATCGAGGCTCCCGGACCGCTCGCGCCGCTATCGGGCACGCTGCTCAGGGCTGGTGAGGGTGGGCAGGGGCCGGTGGCGCTGATCATCCCCGGCTCGGGGCCGACCGACCGGGACGGCAATAATCCCCTCGGTGTCACCGCCGCGTCTTACCGCCTGCTCGCCGAGGCGCTGCGGGAACGCGGGATCGCGACGGTGCGGATCGACAAGCGCGGGATGTTTGCAAGCAAGGCGGCAGTCGCCGATGCCAACGCCGTCACCATTCCCGATTATATCGCCGACACCGCCGCCTGGGTCGCGGCAACGCGCAAGGCGACGGGAGCCCGCTGCGTCTGGCTGATCGGGCATTCCGAGGGCGGGCTGGTGGCGCTCGCCGCCGCGCAGGAGCTCGAAGGGCTGTGCGGCGTGGTGCTGGTCGCCGCTCCCGGGCGGCCGCTGGGCGATGTCATCAAAGCTCAGATCCGCGCCAATCCGATGAACGTGACGCTGATCGTGCCTGCCGACAACGCGGTCGATCTCCTCGCCTCGGGCCGCAAAGTCAATGCCGAGACCCTGCCCGCGCCCTTGCAGGGGCTGTTCGCACCGTCCTTGCAGGGCTTTCTCATCAGCCTGTTCAGCTACGATCCTGCCGTCCTCGCCCGGTCGACCAATCTGCCGCTGCTGATCGTGCAGGGGGGCAAGGACCTGCAAGTCCCCGTCACCGATGCTCAGCGCATGGCGGCGGCCAACCCGGCGACGAAGCTGGTGCTTTTGCCCGATGTGAACCACGCCCTGAAGGACGTGCAGGGGACCTCGCTCGCGGCGAACCTTGCCGCCTATCGCGATCCAGCGCTGCCGCTGGGCAAGGGCGTGGCCGAGGCGATCGCGGACTTCATCGCCGAGTAAGTCTCGGCGCGAAGTTCGAGTGGCGGCGCGGCCAGCAGATCGCCGAAGGTGAGCGGGTACTCGATCAGGCTCGGGTGCGGCGAATAGCCGTCATGCCAGTATTTCGTCGCGATGATGTCGCGCGCGATGCTCATCCCGAAGAACCGGCGTGGGCGGGCCGTGCGGTTGTCAGGCCCGGCATGGAGCAGGTCGCTGCGATAGAGGATCACCGTCCCCTTGCGTGGGGCGGCCTGCACCGGCTGGAACAGCGCGTCGAGCGTTTTGCCCTTGCGCCATAGCTGCCACAGCGTCTTCGGGCCGAGGTGGCGCAGGCTGAACTGCGAATTCTTCCCCGCAAGGAAGCGCAAAAGGTTGGGCTGGTGCTGGTCCCACTTTGCCGAGAACACCCGGTCGCGGAACTCTCCCGGTGCAAGCCCTGCCTCGGGCGAGCGGCGCATGGCACACAGCTTCGCCAGATTGTGCCGGAAGATACGCGCATTGGCGCGCCGCCGGAACAGCTCCATCAGCGTGTAGGCCTCCCCGCCGTGGGCATATCCCGCCCCGACATATTGGTGCGTTCCCGGCACGAACACCGTGCCGCCCTGTTCGGGCGCGACATCCTCGACCGCGGCAAACATGCTGATCACGCCCGCCGGATCGCGGTGGATATACTGGTGCGAAGAGCCGAAATAGCTGGTGAAGGTCGCGATCTCGAGGACAGGACGCGATCGCCCGCAATATTCCCCGATCACGCCCTGCAGCCGTTGGGCCAGCATCGCGGCAAAGCCCGTGACCTCGGCGCTGGAGGGCAGCGAACAGAAGTCGCGGCGCACATAGTGGTTGTCGGTCTCGCTGGCAAAGGCGCTGCGGGCGCGGTCGGGATCGGCGATGGTCTGCCGCATCAGATTGAGCCCCACATCGGCTTCGGCGTCCGAGAGGAGCCCGGTGAGGAGCACGAGGCCATGCGTGTCCATCATGGTCCGCGCTTGCGCAACGCAAGCCGCCGTGAGCAGCCCCGAGCAATCGAGCATGGCGGCCACCTCGAAAGCAGAGGTATCATGGGAAATCTGCAGACGATCCATGCCGCTGCTATGGCGGGGAGATTTCACTATCGGGTAAATGGGAAGGACGGAGGCTGACGGTGGATCCGATGGACTGGGTGGGTGTATCGGTTGTTGCCCAGCTTGCCACCTTCCGCGCGCCGATCCGGCCACAGGTCATGCCTGTGCGCTCCAACCTCTGCCCATGGCGGCTTGCGCGAAGGCGGCGGATCAGGTCCATCCGTAGCCCCAGCACGGCCATGAGGCCGATGAGCGCGATCGCGAACACGCCCACGATCACGTTCTGCGCCAGCCGTCCGACCGGGAACAGGAAGTTCCACTTGTGGATGAAGCTGAACACGAGGCGTTCGGGCTTCTCGCCGTCGGCCACCCGGTCGACCAGCACGCCTGCACCGGTATCGACGAACAGGCTGGCGTTCACCGGCGTGCCGTAATCGACCCGCCAGACCGGCAGGCGCTTATTGCGGAAGTCGTAATCGGGGCAGAAGCGTGTGACGAGCTCTACCCCCGTCACGGCGTTGTCGGGCGCGCCGGTGAAGCGACGGGCGATGGCGCGGGCGAGTTCCCTGTCGCCTGACGGTTCCACCGCGCCGGTCGCCGCATCGAGGTAGATCGCCGGGCCATCGGGTTTGATCCCGGCAAAGCGCGCCTCGCGGATTTCGGCGTCGGTGGTGGGGGTCTTACCTTGCGCTGCTGCCATCATCGCCGCGTGATCATGGCCTGCCATGCCATGATCCGCCGCTGCCTTGACCGGGCCGTGATCATGCTCGCCCCCGCCCATCGGGCCTTTGGGGGCAAGGCCGATGCGGTAGAGTGGCTGCCCGCCCGCGCCCTCGACCAGCGCGACCGAAGCAATGTCCCGCCCTTTAGCGATCAGCGCCCAGTCCTTCTCGACCGGCCACTTGCCGCTCGCGACATTGACGGGACGGCCCATCTTGAGCTGGCTCACCGGAGGCACCAGCGCGGACTGGATCAGATGGTAAATTCCGGATGCCGAAAACATGATCAGCGGCAGCGCCAGCACATAACCTGCGATCCGGTGCCACCCGCGCGCTCCCGGCAGGCGTTTCCTGCGCCGCACCGTCACCAGCATGGCAATGCCGGTCAGGCCGAGCGCCAGCAGGCTCCCGACCATCAGGGCGATCACAATGACCCGCAGCCAGTCCATCCCCGGCGGCACCCATTCCCAGGTGTGCAGCGCCCGAAACACGCTTTGCAGCCGGGTCTTGGTGGTGTTGTTGACCGCAGCAAGGCTGGAGGTTTCGGTGTGGACATAGGCAATGAGGCCGTCGTCCCCGGCAAACTCCAGCTTCCACACCGGCAGCAAGCGGTTGACCCAGGGGTAGTCCGCATCGAACTCGTTCTGAAGCCGTGCCGCAGTCATGGGCCGGTCGGTGGCAAGATAGTGGCGGGCGAGGAATTCGGCCTGCGCCCGGTCACCAGCGGTCACTTCGCTGCCGTCTGCGGGGCGGAAGTAGCGCCGCGCGCCGTCCGCCGACGCGGTCACCTGCCACAGCACCACGCCGCCGGGGGCGGGGACGGTTTTCACCGCCACCGCTTGACCGATACCGTGTTCGGCGAGGGTCTGCGCAATCGGCCGCGCCCCTTCGAGCGCGACCGCCGCAGCAGGCGGCATGAACTGCGCCTGCTGCGGGCCGAACAGCACCATCGCGATATGGGTGAGGCCGGAAAGGCCCCACACCAACAGGCTGATCCCGCCGATCAACCCCAGCCACTGGTGCTTGGAATATGACCAGCGCGCGGTCTTGGTCTTCACGCTCATCGCTGTCTCCCTCAGAACCGCGCCCGCAGGCCGCCAAAGAAGGCGCGACCCTGCCCGGGGGTGTAAATCGCCTCGTTGGTCAGGCGCTGGTTGGCGTTGGTGGTGACGTTGGCGATGAATACCTCGTCGAACAGGTTCTCGACCGATCCGAAAAGTTCGATCCCCTCGCTCAGCGTCACCCCGGCGGTGATCTGGACCGTCTCGTAACCCGGTGCGCGCTCGGTGTTGGCATAGTCCGCCCACGGCCCGTCGGGGATCCAGCGCAGCGTGGTGGAGAGATAGAACGTGTCGAGCTGGTCGAAGCGGGCTTCGGCGATCAAAATGTGGCGCGGCACGCCGGCCAGATCATTGTCGCCGTAGACCGCATCCCAATCGAAACTGAAGTCGTTGAGGGTGTAGGCCGCGCTCAGTCGCAGGGCCTGTCCGTTCTTTTCCAGTGCCGCCTTGAAGGGCCGCACATCGAGCCCGAATTCGAGGCCCCGATGGATCGTCCGGTCGGCATTGGCCGTCACGGTCACCAGCCCGCGCGCGCCCGGCACGGCAAGGTCGAGAAACTCGTTCTCCAGCTCCGCCCGGTAGAGCGCGATGTCCCACGATACGATCCCCGTCTGCCCGCGCGTGCCCACTTCGAACACGGTTGCGCGCTGCGGATCCAAGGGCGCGAAGGGAAAGGCTCCGCCGCTGGTGAGGTCGGCAAGACTGGGGGCTTCGAAGCTGCGGCTGATGTTGCCGAAGAACTGGATGTCCTCGGCCGCATCCACCAGCAGGCCGACGCGCGGGTTGAACTGGTCATATTCGCCCCGGCCCGTCACCGCATTGAGGATCGCGGTCACATCGCGGGTGGCGCGGGCGTATTGTCCGCCTGCGATCAGCGTGACGGCATCGGTCAGCCCGAGATCGGCCTGACCATAGACCGTCAGCGTGTCCGAATCCTGATCCGACCGCGTGCGCAGCGCCCCGCGCGCACCTGAAGTGTTGGCGAAGGTCTTCGCGTCATTGCTCGAGAAGGCATAGATCGCCCCGACCTGCCAGCGGCTTTGATCGGCGAGGAGCGGGAGGCTGCCGGAGAGGCGCGTGGATACGCCGACCTCGTCCTCGCCCTGCACGATGATCCCGGCGAAACGGGTGATCGCGTGGTCGAGATTTCGCCGCGCATACCATGCACCGAACTCAAGATCGGTTCCGCCGAGGTCGATTACGGTGAGGTTCGAGACGCGGTAAACGTCAAGGTTGCGGTCCCAGTCGTCCGCCACCGGGCCGGGGTCGATGACCACCGGTCCCGCCCGCACCGGGCGACCCGCTGCGCGCGGATTGGCGAGCGCATCGGCGAGGCGAAGGCTTCCCGACAGTTCGAAATTGTCCGACAGCGCGGTGACGTAGAAGCGCGTCTCGATATTGTCGGACACTCGCCAGCCGAGGTTGCCGTGGCCATAGAGGCTGCGCACCTCGCTGTGCTCGCGGTAGCCGTCGCTGGCGAGGCCAGTGATCCCGCCCCAATAGTCGACATCGCCGCTCTTGCCCGACAGCGAGGCATTGCCGCGAAAGGTGGAGAAGCTGCCACCCTCGGCGCGCAGGGTGATCGGGGCGCGGGCGGTGCGCCCGGTCGGGCTGACGATATTGACCGCCCCGCCCAGCGAGGCTGCACCATAGCGCAGCCCGTTGGCACCCTTGAACACCTCCATGTAGCGCACGGTCAGTGGGTCGACTTCCTGAAACTCGGTCGCGCCCGATGCGCGGCTGATCGGCACCCCGTCGCGCAGCACGGTGAGGCCGCGCCGTTCGAAGCTGGAATTGAGGCCCGACCCACGGATCGAGATACGGCTTTCACGCGGGGCGCTGGTGTCGGCGAAGACGCCGGGGGTTAACTCCAGCGCATCGCCGATCGACTGCGCGAATATGTCGGCGAAGCCTTCGTCCTCCACCAGCCCCGTCGCGCCCGGAACGCGTTCGAGCTCCTTGCGGGCAGCCTCCGGCGTGGGCGCCGTGGGGGTGCCCTGAAGGCTTGCGGTGACGATGATCTCGTCCTGCCGCTGGCCGATCCCCTGCGCGTGGAGCGGGGCATGAGTTGCAGCGGTGCTGGCAGCAAGCATTGTGGCGCCCAAAAGAGCGCGCTTTATCGTGATGATTGGCATGATAACTTCCGATTTCCGTCAGCGCTTGCACAGGGTGCAGCGCCTGTGACCCGGCACTGGCGGGTCAGTGAGCAAAAGGGCCCGGTGCGCGGGGTTCAGTCGCCCGCGCGCGGAGCCTGACGATCAGACGGAAAGGGATGGCGGCCCACGCAGGGGCGGGCGCAGGAAAGAAATGTCGCGGGCAGGCGGCGCGCGGAGCGGCGCGAAGCCGACCAGCAGGATGAACGCCAGTGCAGCGGCCAACAGCACCGGATCGGCCCCGCCGAGCGCGGCATGGCCAAGCCCTGAAAAGGCGCAAGGCTGGGATTTGTCCGCCGCCTCGGAATGATCGCTGTCTGTCTCATCCTTATCGGGGATGGCGATGCGCATCTGCTTCGGCGTGCCGCTGGCATCGGCGCAGATTGTCACCGTAAGGAAACGCTCGTCAGTGGCCGAGATCATGTAGCCTGCCGGCACAAGCGCCTTTACCGCCAAAGCAAGCACCACGAGCACCAGCGCGAGCCGGGCATATCTGTGGATCAAGGCGCGAAGGCTGGGCATTGCGCCGCGCCTCTAGCTCAGGGGCATCGCCATGTCACCGTGTAACATCGCCAATTCCGGTCATTCCGCTTCTCACCCAACTCCAGCCATTCGGCCCGCTTCGCCGAAGGCCTGAAACCTGACATTGCGCGTGTGGCACAGAAAAACCCCGGCGGAGCGATCCGCCGGGGTTTTCTTGGTCTGTTGGCTGGTCCGCCTCAGGGGAGTGCGCAAGCCAGCTTGCGCTGGCTCGCGCCCGCCCTAGCGGCTTAGAACCCCATCCCGCCCATGTCGGGCATCGCGGGGGCGGCCGGCTTGTCGTCCGGACGTTCCACGATCGCCGCTTCGGTGGTGATCAGCAGGCCGGCGACCGAGGCCGCATCCTGCAGCGCGGTGCGAACGACCTTGGTCGGGTCGATCACGCCGGCCTTCACCAGGTTCTCGTAGGTGTCGGTGGCGGCGTTGAAGCCCTGGGTCTCGTCATTCTCGCGCAGCAGGTTGCCCGCGACGACCGCGCCATCGTGGCCGGCGTTCTGGGCGATCTGCTTGATCGGGGCGGTGATCGCCTTGCGGACGATGTCGATGCCGCGGGTCTGGTCTTCGTTGGCACCGGCCAGGCCTTCGAGAGCCTTGGTGGCGTAGAGCAGCGCGGTACCGCCGCCCGGAACGATGCCTTC